>Ga0209777_10002573_pt1 | contig 23604 bp, 17 predicted proteins | sample FrelakmetHBP12HB_FD_187147 | JGI IMG/M metagenome (GOLD analysis project Ga0209777, IMG submission 187147) | Freshwater lake sediment microbial communities from the University of Notre Dame, USA, for methane emissions studies -HBP12 HB (SPAdes)... | ecosystem: Environmental > Aquatic >...
CACTCTTGCATCACGCCCTCGGATGTGCCTGGTGGTAGACCTTCTTCAGCCGCTCCACGCTCGTGTGCGTGTACACCTGCGTCGTCGACAGCGACGCGTGGCCGAGGAGCTCCTGCACTGCCCGCAGGTCGGCGCCGGCGTCGAGCAGGTGGGTCGCGAACGAGTGCCGCAGGGAGTGCGTCCGCACGTCCGCGCCCTCGCCCACGGCGTCCAGGAACCCCCGCACGATCCGCTGCACCGCCCGCGCCGTCAGCCGCCGGCCCCGGGCGCTCAGGAACAGCGCCTGCCGCTCCGGGCGCTTCCCGGCCGCGAGCACCGCGTCCCGCCTGAAAAGGTACTGTCGCACGGCCGCCACCGCCGGGCGCCCAACCGGCAGGAGGCGCTCCTTCTTCCCCTTCCCGCGCACGCGGGCCTGGTCGGCGATCAGGTCCACGTCGTCGAGGTCGAGGCCGACCAGCTCCGAGAGCCGCATCCCCGTCGAGTAGAAGAGCTCGAGGATCGCGCGGTCCCGCGCGGACGCGAAGCCGCCGTCCGCCGCGCGCGCCTCCGCCAGCTCGAAGATGCGCGCCATCGCCCCGCGGTCTAGGTACCCCGGCAGGCGCTTCTCCTGTTTCGGGATGCTCACCGCGCGCGCCGGGTTCACCTCGACGCCGTGGTACACGTTGAGGAACCGGTAGAAGCTGCGGAACGCCGAGAGGGCGCGCGCCATCGTGCGCTTCGACCATCCCCGCCCCGCAGCATCCCCCAAGTAGGCCCGCAGCGCCAGCCGGTCCACCCCGGCCCACGTCCACGCCACCCCGCCGTAGTACCCGTCGAGGAACGCCTCGAGCCCCGCCAGGTCGCGGCCGTACGCCTTCACCGTGTGCGGCGAGTCGTTCCGCTCGCTCGCGAGGAACCGCAGGAAGTCCACCGCCTCCGGCCTCACGCCGCCACCTCCCGCGCGAAGTCCCGCATCGCCGCGAGAGCGCGCGCGGCCAGCGCCTCCTTCTTCAGCGCCCGGTCGCGCGGCGGCCGCTCCAGCGGCGCCAGCAGCCCGAAGTTGGCGTTCATCGGCTGGAACCGCGACGGCTCCGCCGTCCGCAGGTAGTGGAGGAGCGCCCCCAGCATCGTGGTCGGCGGCGGGACGAGCGGCGCGCGGCCGCCGAGGATCCGCCAGAGGTTCACCCCGGCCAGGAGCCCCGTCCCGAGCGACTCGGTGTACCCCTCCACCCCGGTGAGCTGGCCCGCGAAGAGCACCCGGGGCTCGTCCCGCAGCGACAGGTGGGTCGAGAGCGCCGCGGGCGTGTTGAGGTACGCGTTCCGGTGCACCGCGCCGTAGCGGAGGAACTCCGCCTGCTCGAGGCCGGGCACCATCCGGAACACCCGCTGCTGCTCCGGCGTGCGCAGGCGGGTCTGGAACCCGACCAGGTTCCACATCTGGCCGGTGCGGTCCTCACGGCGCAGCTGGACGACGGCATGCGCCTCCCGGCCCGTCCGCGGGTCCGGCAGCCCGACCGGCTTCATCGGTCCGAACCGCAGCGTCTCCCGGCCGCGGCGCGCCATCTCCTCGACGGGGAGGCATCCCTCGAAATACGGCGCGTCGTCGAAGTCGTGCGAGCGGTGCTGGACCGCGGCAGCCAGGGCGTCCACGAACGCCTCGTACGCCGAGGCGTCGAGCGGCGCGTTGAGGTAGTCGCTGCCGCCGCCCTTCCCGTAGCGCGACGCCGCGAAGAGTCGCCCGTGGTCGAGCGAGTCGTCCGCGACGATCGGCGCGATGGCGTCGAAGAAGGCCAGGCTCGCCACGCCGAGCCGTTCCTGGATCGCGGCCGAGAACCGCGCCGAGGTGAGGGGGCCGGTCGCCACCACGCCGGGACAGGGGAGCGCCACGGCCTCCTCCCGCACCACGGTGATGCGGGGGTGCGCCGCGACCCGTTCCGTCGCGAGCCGCGCGAAGGCGGTGCGGTCCACCGCCAGCGCCGCGCCCCCCGCCACCCGCACCTCATCGGCGACGCCGAGGAGCAGGCTGCCGAGGAGCCGCAGCTCGGCCTTGAGGAGGCCGTGCGCGTTGACCGTCTCAGTGCTCTTGAAGGAGTTGCTGCAGACCAGCTCGGCCAGGAGATCCGTCTGGTGGGCCGGGGTGCGGCACGCCGGGCGCATCTCCACCAGCGCGACGGCGACGCCGCGCTCCGCCAGCGCCCAGGCGGCCTCGCACCCCGCGAGCCCGCCGCCGACGACGGTGACGGTCAGCTCTTCGCCGGCGGGCCCCCGGCCGGCGCGGCCACCGGCTCCTCCGCCGGGAACTCCACCCCGCACTTCAGACACTTGCGGAACGCTCCCTTGGCCTTGGACTGCTTGCTCTCCGCCCCGACAAAACCGCACGACGGGCACGCCACCGCGACCGGGCGGTTCCACGAGGTGAAATCGCACTCGGGATACCGCGTGCACCCGAAGAACGTCCGGCCCCGCTTCGACCGGCGTTCCGCCAGATCGCCGCTGCCGCACTTCGGGCACTTGATCCCGAGAGGAAGCGGCCGCGTCCCCTTGCACTTGGGATACGTGGTGCACGCCAGGAACTCGCCGAACCGCCCGGTCTTGATGACCATCGGCGACCCGCACAGGTGGCACACCGCTTCGGTCGGGCGGTCGGGCGCGCGCTGCTGCCGCAGCGACCGCTTGAAGACGCACTCCGGGTCGTTCACCTGCGTGCACTGCACGTAGGGCCCGAACCGCCCCGTCTTGAGCGCCACGGGGCTCCCGCACTTCGGGCACTTCTCGTCGGCGATCTTCGAGAGGTCGTGCACCTCGCCGACCATCTCCTCCGGCTTCACCGACGCGAGACGCTTCTCGAACGGCTTCCAGAAGTCGTTCAGCACCTCGAGGCGCCCCAGCTCCCCGTCCTCGATGCGGTCCAGCTCCGTCTCCATCCGGCTCGTGAACTGCACGTCGAAGATGTCGGGGAAGCGCGGGATGAGGAGCTTCTCCACCGTCTCACCCAGCTCCGTGGGCCTGAACCGCTTCTCGGCCATCGACACGTAGTGCCGCTGGACCAGCGTGCTGGTGATCTGGGCGTACGTCGACGGGCGCCCGATGCCGAGCCGCTCCAGTTCCTTCACGAGCGACGCCTCGCTGAAGCGGGGCGGCGGCTCCGTGAAGTGCTGCTCGGGGTCGATCGCCCTGACCTGCACGCGGGCGCCGACCTCGAGCGCCGGCAGCGGCGAGAGGTCCTCGAGGGTCCGGCCCTCGCCCTTCTCGCGCGCCTCGTGGTACAGACGGTGGTAGCCGTCGAACAGGATGACGGACCCCGTCGCGCGGAAGAGGAAGCGCCCGATCTCGAAGTCGAGTGTCGTCGTGTCGTAGACCGTCGGCGCCATCTGCGACGCGACGAAGCGCTGCCAGACCAGCTGGTAGAGCCGGAACTGGTCCTTGCCGAGGTAGCGCCGGAGCGACTCCGGCGTCCGGTCCACGTCCGTCGGCCGGACGGCCTCGTGCGCATCCTGCGCCTGCGGGTTCCGGCTCGAGCCGTAGAGGTTGGGCGACTTCGGCAGGTACGCGGGTGGGAAATGCGCACCGATGTACTTCCGTGCCGCCTCGACCGCCGAGGGCGCGACCCGCGTGGAGTCGGTCCGCATGTAGGTGATCAGGCCGACGGACCCCTCGTCGCCGACGTCCACGCCCTCGTAGAGCTGCTGCGCCACCCGCATCGTGTTCCGGGAGCTGAAGCCCAGCTGCTTCGCCGCCTCCTGCTGCAGCGTGCTGGTCGTGAACGGCGGGTAGGGGTGCTTGCGCCGCTCCTTCCGCTTCACCTCGGTGACGACGAACGGCTTGCCCCTCACCTCGGCGACGATCGCCGCGGCATCCTGCTCCGTGCGGACTTCGGGCTTGTGGCCGCCGACCTTGTGCAGCTCCGCGTCGAACGCCTGTTTCCCGTGCTCGCACCGCGCCGTAATGCTCCAGTACTCCTGCGGCACGAACGCGCGGATCGCCTCCTCGCGCTCGACGACGAGGCGGAGGGCCACGGTCTGCACCCGCCCCGCGGAGAGGCCGGTCTTGATCGCCTTCCAGAGGAGGGGACTCACCTTGAACCCGACGAGCCGGTCGAGGACGCGGCGCGCGAGCTGCGCCTCCACCTTCCGGTCGTCGATCGTGGTCGGTCTCCGGATCGCCTGCTTCACCGCCTCCTTGGTGATCTCGTGGAAGAGCACCCGGCCGGCGTCCTTCACCTTGAGCTGGTCGGCGACGTGCCACGCGATCGCCTCGCCCTCGCGGTCCGGGTCGGTCGCGATCAGGACGCGCGAAGACTCCTTGGCCGCCTTCTTCAGCTCCTGGATCGTCTTCGCCTTGCCCTTCACGGTGGCGAAGGTCGCCTTGAAGTCGTCGGCGACGTCCACGCCGAGGCCGCGCTCGGGCAAATCCCGGATGTGCCCCACGGTCGCCTTCACCGTGTAGCCTGATCCGAGATACTTGCCGATCGTCTTCGCCTTCGCGGGCGACTCGACGATCACGAGCGTGCTCATCTCCGCCATCGTCCTCCATCCGCAATGTGGGAGCGACCTGTCACCGGACCGTCAACCGCGGCGGCGAGCGCCCTGCCACCCGCGTCGCGGGGCGGTGCGGGGCGCTGAGTCTACCAACCCCCGTGCTCCCGGGCAAGCGACACGACCTGCCGCGCCACCGCTTCCGCCGTCGAGCCGTCGGTCGCAACGACGTGCTCCGCCGTGAGATAGCCCGCCCTGCGGCGGGTCAGCATCGCGGCCAGGCGCGCCGCCAGTTCTCCGTCCGCGAGGAGCGGCCGGCCACCGCTCCCTTCCAGACGGGCGGCCGCCGTGTCGGACTCCGCCTCGAGATACACCGTGAGGGCGCCGACGTGCGCGGCCAGGCGGTTGGCGGGGTCGTCGAAGAAGCCGCCGCCCGCGGCGACGACCGCCGGCGCGCCGGCGAGCGCGTCCCTCGCGCACGCCGACTCCAGCGCCCGGAACGCCGCCTCCCCCTCCTCCTGGAAGAGGACCGCGATCGGGCGCCCCGCGTGACGCACGATCTCCTCGTCGAGGTCCACGAAGGGCGCGCCGAGCGCCGCAGCGGCGAGCCGTCCCACCGTCGTCTTGCCCGCCCCGGAGAGCCCGATCAGGAGGAGATGCCGCCTAGGGCCCAACGCCCCACGCCCCCCGGCGCGCATCCAACTGTCCGAGATAGCCATCGAGGTTGCGCTGCATCTCGCCGAGCGAGTCCCCGCCGAACTTCTCGGCCCAGGCGTCGGCAAGCACGAGCGCGGCCATCGCCTCCGCGATGACCCCCATCGCCGGCACCGCCGTGACGTCGGAGCGCTCCGCCTGCGCCTTGGCGGCGGCGCCCGTCTCGATGTCCACGGAGGCGAGCGGGCGCATCAGCGTCGAGAGGGGCTTCATCGCGACGCGGACGACCAGCGGCTCCCCGGTCGTCATCCCGCCCTCGAGCCCTCCCGCACGGTTCGTCGCGCGGACGAAGCCGCCGGCGCCCCTCGCCGCCCCCGGCGCGGCACGCACGATCCCGTCGTGCGCCTCGGACCCGGGGAGGTGCGCCGCCCGCACGCCGAGTCCGATCTCGACCGCCTTCACCGCGGGGATCGACATCCACGCCGCCGCCAGGCGCGCGTCGAGCCGCCGGTCCCACGACACGTGGCTCCCGAGCCCGACCACGAGGCCACGCACCACGACCTCCACCACGCCCCCCAGCGTGTCGCCCTCGCGGCGCGCCGCGTCGATGCGCGCGACCATCTTCGCCTCCGCGGCGGGATCCAGGCAGCGCACCGGGCTCCGGTCGGCGGCGGGGTCGAGCGGCTCGGGGAGCGGCTCGGGCAGCGTCGCCTCGATCCCGCCGAGCGCCACGACGTGGCTGCCGATCTCGACGCCGAACGCGGCGAGGAGTCGCCGGCACACCGCCCCCGCGGCCACGCGCGCCGCCGTCTCTCGCGCCGACGCGCGCTCGAGAACGTCCCGCGCGTCACGCCGGTCGTACTTCAGCGCGCCCGCGAGGTCCGCGTGGCCGGGGCGGGGCCGCGTGAGGCGGCGCTTCGCCAGGTCGCCGCCGGCCTCCGCCGCCATCACGTTACCCCAGTTCGCAAAGTCGATGTTTTCTATCAGGATTGCGATCGGCGAGCCGAGGGTCTCGCCGGCGCGGACACCGGCGAGAATCTGGGCGCGGTCGGCCTCGATCCGCATCCGGGCGCCCCGCCCGTACCCCTGCATCCGGCGGGTGAGCTCCGCGTCGATGTCGGCGGCCGCGAGAGGGAGCCCTGCCGGCACGCCCTCGAGGATCGTCACGAGGGCGGGGCCGTGGGATTCCCCGGCGGTGGTGAAGCGGATCATGGGCGTGCGGCTCCCTCCCCCTAGAACGCGAGCCCGACCGTGGGGCCGGGCTCGCGGGTTGGTCGTGCTAGCCTGCCTGCGTCACTCCCTCGGCGGGCTCGTGCCCTTTCGCGCCCTGACCTCGACGCGCGGCGTTGACGGGATCACCGGCCGCTGCGGCGCCACCGGGAAGAGGCTGTTGGTGATGTTCGGCAACTGCACCGAGACCAGGCCGAACGACGTGAGACCGAACAGCACGGTATTGCCGGCGTAGGTCGCCACGCGCACCGGACCGACCAGCGCGTTGCGGATCGGGACCGGGACGGTCGCACCCAGCGCCGTGGTGTCGGTCACCTCGCCGTAGAAGTACGAATCGAACACGTCGATACTCGAGTCCGGGCGCGCCGCGAACAGCAGCCGGCTGTTCTGGTAGCCGGCGCCGCCCGCGCCGCGGGTCCCGGCGTCGAACGTGTTGCTCGGGTGGAAGTCCATCCCCGTCGCGCCGCTGCCGGCGCCGATGATGCCGGTCTGACGCAGGGTGCGGTCGAAGACGTAGACCGAGTCGGCCCGTACCGCCATCGTGAGGCCGTTCTCGTTGATGGCGATGGACGACACCGCCGAGGCGCGGTTCGCGATGAAGTCGCGCACGAAGACGGCGTCGGAGATGCCGCGGTCCGTGACGCCCGTGCAGTCGAGAAGCCCCTTGATGCAGATCGAGTCGAGCGGGTTGCCCTTGATGACCGCGGTCCCGGCCGACGGATCGAAGGCGAGCACGCGCGCCAGGCTCGTGTTCGTGCCGCCCTCGCCCACCAAGGCGCGCAGGTAGTTCCCGGCGCTCCGGACGAAGGTGCTGTCCTGGAACTCCAGTCGGTCGAAGTCCGCGGTGATGCCGACGCCGGCGCCAAGCAGCGTCTGGCGGACCGCCACACCCGGAACGGAGTCGCGCACCTCGATGACCTGAAGCGTGTCAGTGGTCAGCGTGAGTGCCGCCGTCCCCGGCTCCCAGAAGAAGTGGCCCTTGACCGAGTCCACGGTGGTGCGCGTGAGGTTCTCCCACGCCAGGTAGCCGCGGTTCGGGTAGCCGGTCTGGCCCGGGGTCGGCGTCGTCGAGTACACGGCGATCACGTCACCGCAGCCGGACGGCGAGCCGGCGGCGCGGCACACGGCCGCCACGTATTGCGGCCGGTCGGCGTAGTCGTACTCCGTGATGGTCAGCCGGAGGAGGCTGGTGGCCGGATCCAGCTGGCTCTTCACCTTCTGGATAACGTAGTTCGGCAGGCGGTACCGCTTGTACTCCCGGCGGTTCGGCGTGACGTCGACCAGGGAGAGGTTCGTCCCGCCGCTGTTGGCCACGATCACGGTGTCGGCGTAGTTGCCGAGGGTGTCCTTCGGCCACATCGCCAGCCCCACCGGCCGGGAGCCGACCGGGATCGACGCCACGAAGCTCGCCGTCGCGAGGTCGAACACCTCCAAGCGGCTCAACGCGGTGTTCGAGAGGTACAGCTCGTTCCGGTTCTTGTTGAAGATCGCGTCGCTGATCTGCGACCCCGCCGGGAGCGTGTACGTCTTGCCCGCCACGACGGTGAGCGTCTCCGCCACCGCGATCCCCGTCCGCGCGCCGGAGGAGTCCGTCGCGGACGCCCACACGTACACCTGGCTCGGGTACTTCGTGATCCCCACGAGGTTCATCGGGAACGTCGCGCGCACGTCGCTGGCCGTCCCGGGCAGGGCGCCCGTCGTGCCGGAGCCGTACACCGCGAGCGTGTCACCCAGCTTCGTGGCCTTCCACGAGATCCTGCCGACGCCACTCGCGTCGGTGGCCGAAACCGCGATGCTGTCGTCCACCTCCACGCGCCGGAGCACCGAGAAGCTCACCGCCGGCGCCGTCGTGTCGGCCGCGGCGCTCTGCACCGTCACCGTCACGCCGGGCGTGATGCCCGAGGGATCGCCCAGGGAATCCACCCCGAACGGCAGAACCGTGAAGGTGCCGAGCGGCGTCGCCGCCGGGATGCGCAGGGTGTCGATCATCGAGACGTCCTGCGCCAGCTTGCCGGCCGCCGGAGCCAGGAAGATCGAGTCCGCCAGCGGGCTCACCACCCCGGTCGTGTGCCAGCCCACGAGCCGGACGCCGTTCACGTCGTGCGCGTGCACCTCCACGACCAGCTTCTTGCCGGGCGAGGTCAGCGTGCCCGCGAGCGGGCGGACCACCGTCACCAGCGGCCCGCTGACGATGCGGATCGTCGCCGACGCCGAGGCGCTGTTGCCGGAGGAATCGGTGGCGACGGCGCCGATGTTCACGACCTCAGAGGTCGAGTCGAGCGGCACCACCGCCCTCAGGTAGCGCGTGATCACCGTGTCCCGGGTGGGCGGGATCAGCACGGTCCTGGGGAAGAACCGCGCGACCGTCGTGTCCGTTCCCAGGGAGCGGCTGCCGCGCTCCGCGGTGCCCGTCAGGAGGACCTGCGTCACCCCGCGGTTGTCCCTCACGTGCGCCGCGACGAACACGCTGTCGCCGAGGTTGACCGGCAGGTTGGCGACGGCCGGGGTGTCCACGGAGACCGTCGGCACCACCGTGTCCGCCAGCGAGAGCGAGACCGACCCGCCGAGGAACCGATTGCCGTGCTTGTCGACCGCGAACGGCACCAGGGTCTCGGCGCCGAGCGGCGTCGTGGCGGTCGTCGTGAAGGTCAGTCCTGCGACCCTGCCCGTATCCGCGGCGAAGGTCAGGGAATCACCCGTCACGATCGCGCCGGACCCCGTGAACCCCACCTTGACCAGGCTGTCGGGGCTGAAACCGTGGACGGTGACGGCCCGCGCGATGCCGACCGGCAGTCGCAGGCCGTTCGCGAGGTTCGTGATGGCGACGGACGCCCCCGGCTTCACGATCACCTTCACTGTGTCGACCGACGCGTTGCCCGCCGCGTCGAGCGCGGTGGCCACGACGTAGACGTTCTCCGCCGTCGAGTCGGTGAGGATCGGGTTCAGGTACCGCACCACCGTGTCGTGCACCGTGCCCGTGAGGTCGATCGTCTTCGCCACGAACCGCGGCACGATCTGGACTTGGGCCAGCGAGTCGGGGGAGACGTCCGGCCGGCGCGCGAAGCCCGCCAGCGTCACCGAGCCGAGCGCGCGGTCGTCCGAGGCGGCGACCCGCACGAAGAGGCTGTCACCGGCGGGGACCTGGAAGGTACCGGCGTGCGTCGGGGCCAGGATGCTCACGACCGGCAGGGAGCCGTCGATCAGTTCGTACGACACCGCCGGCCCGTTCCAGAGCGCTCCCACCTTGGTCCGTGCGAACGGCGTCAGCGTGATGGTGCCCAGCGGCGTGTTCGCCGGGATGTTGACCGCGATCTGTTGCGTGAGGGTGGTCGTGGTCATCGGCCGCGGCGACGGCACGGAGTCCGCCGTCGTGACGCGCCCGGTGACGCGGACCCCGAGGTACGCGATCGTGTCGGGGCGGAACGCGGCCACGACCGGGAGGATGCTCGCGCCCGTCTGGCCGAGCTTGATCTGCGTGCCGGCCGGCGGATCGGCGATCCGGACGTACGGTCCCGAGGTGATCTGCACGCGGACCGAATCGCTGAACTGGAGTCCGGCGCCGTCGGTCACCAGCGCGACGATGTACGCGAGCTCCGCGGTGGAGTCCCCGACGAAGGAGAGGGTGCGCACCACCGTGGTGTCCACGGAGTTCAGGGCGGCGATGCTGACCGGAGCGAAGCGCGAGACGGTCGTCGCCTGGCCCCCGACCGAGCGGAGGGTGCGGCCGAGGAGGCTGACCGAGGTCCCCACGCGGTTGTCCCGGACGCGCACCGTGACGGCGACGTTGCTGCCCGCCACGATCCCGGTATCCGGCGCGGGGCTGACGAAGCTCACCTGCGGCCTCGCCGAATCCGCGAACGCCAGCACCACCGGCGTGCCGAGCGTGCGACGGCCGAGGCTGCTGATGACGAATGGCGTGATGGTGTCGGTGCTCAGCGGTGTCGCCGCGGGCACCGGCAGCGAGAGGGCCGCCGACCGGCCTGTCCCCAGGGGCGACGCGAGGACGCTGGAATCCCGCGCCGCGATCGCGCCGGTCGAGGCATAGCCGAGGACCTTGACGCTGTCAGGCGCGAACCCGCTCAGCGTGATCGCGAGCGGATTGCCCACGGGCGAGACGAGCCCGGCCAACGGCGCGAGGAGCCTCACCGACGCGCCCGTGATGACCTGGATGCGGTGCAGCGCGAGCGCGCGGTTCCCCGCGGCGTCGTGCGCCACCGCCCGGAGGAACACCGCCTCGGGCGTCAGGTTGCCGGCCACGGGCTGCAGGTACCGGCGCAGCGTCGTATCGGTCGGCGAGGCAAGCAGGTCGCTCTTCATCGTGAACCGCGGCACCTCGACGGCCGTGCCGAGCGCCGAGTCGCCGCGCAGGGCGAACCCGTCGAGCGAGTCGATCACGACGCCGCGGTTGTCCCGGAGCCGGAAGATCAGGAGGACGCTGTCGCCGGCGCTCACCGCCGTGTCGACCATGGCCGGGCTCAGGATCGAGGACGTCGGCGCGACGACGTCCACGAAGGCGAAGGCGAGCGGCCGTCCCAGCACGCGGTAGCTGATGCCCCCGCGGTGGTAGACAGCGAAGGGCACGACGGTGTCGGCCGCCAGCGGCGACGTCGCCGGGATCGCCAGCGAGAGGGTGTCGATCGAACGGACCGGCGCGCCCACCTTCGGGGCGACGACCGTGCCGGGCACCGCGCCGGTGGAGATGAAGCCGACGGAGTCGATGCCGTAGGGGATGTAGCTGCTGTCGATGACGGTGAGCGGCAGGCCGACCGGCAGCCGCCCTCCCGCGACCGGGGCGAGCGCCCTGACGATGGACCCGCCCACCACCTGGATGCGCCGCGTCACGACCGTGACGTTGCCGCCGACGTCGGTGATGCGCGCCTCGAGGTAGACCGCCTCGACCGTCGAATCGGTGAGCACCGGGAGCAGTTGCCGGATCACCGGGGTGGTGTCCGCCGGCTGGAGCGGCAGGGTCACCGTCTTCGCCTGGAACCGCAGCACCGTGCTGTCCGTGCCGAGGGCCGGGTTGCCGCGCTGCGCGTACCCGCGGAACGCGACGCTGACCACGCCCACGTTGTCGGACGCGTGGAACCGCAGAGTCAGGGTGTCCCCCGCCACGACCTGCGAGTCGAGCGGCGGGTTGGAGAACGTGCCGGTGGGCGGACGGATGTCGCGCGTCGCGACGGTGAGGTCCGGGGTCGACACACCCTTGTTGAAGTTGGGGCTGCTGTCGGCCGCGAACGCCTGGAGCAGGTAGCCGCCCGGCTTCAGGGCGGCCGGCACCACGATCCGGAACGAATCCAGCCGCACGGTGACGCGGCCGAGGTAGATCAGGGAGTCCGCCGCCAGGGTCACGACGTTCCCCAGCACGGTGTCGCGGTAGAAGAGTCGGGCGCCGAGGTACCGGATGCCGGAGGGATCGGTCGCCCTGGCGAGCACGTGGATCGTGTCGCCGGAGCCGACGAGCACGCTCGCCGCCGGGGTGAGCAGGGTCGTGACCGGCGGCTGCGTGTCGTTCACGCGCACCGTGTCCGTGACCGTGGTGGCGTTGGCCGACGCGTCGGTCGCCGTCGCGCTGATCACCATGCGCTGGCCCGCCGCAGTGGCCGGGAGCGTGACGACGAACGGCTGGGTGAACGTGGTGACGGCGGTCGCGCTCACCGCGAACGAGGTGTCGAACACGACCGACAGCACGAGAGGGGAGACGCCCGTGACGGACAGGTGGACCGTCTTGAGCCGAACGTTGTCCGCGGAGACGAGCGTGATCTGCAGGCTGTCCGTGGCCTCGACCAGCGTGTCCGCCACGGCGCCGGGGAGGTTGATCTGCACCACCGGCGGCGTGGTGTCGGCGTTGGGTCCGGTCGTCGAGCCGAACTTGTCCTGCGTCCCGCACACCGACACGGCCAGCACCGTGCCGGCCAGTGCGCTCGCGCGCGCGAGGAAGCGGATACCGAACCTGCCGCTGTTACGTCGCATCATAGGGCACCACGTCGTCCACAATGTGGAGCATCGCCAGCACGGACGGGCCGCGCCGCCCCCCTCCGGTCTCGCGGGACCCGGAGCGACGGGCGGCGACCCTGCACTCACGAAGAAAGCGGCTGCGACTCCCGGGCACCGTGACTGCGGTCACAGGGGGGACGGCTCGACGCCGTCCGGCCCGGTCCGGCAGTCCCGCATCGGACCTACGGCTTGGGCCCCTCAGGGGGGACGAGGTCATCCACGATGTGGGGCGTCACCAGGATGAGGAGGTCCTGCCGCTCCTCCTGGTGCGTACGCACCCCGAAGAGGCGCCCAATGACCGGGAGGTCGACCAGGAACGGTATGCCGTTCCGGCCTTCCGACACCGACGTCACGGTGAGCCCGCCGATGACCGCGGTCTCGCCGTCCCGCACCAGGATCTGCGTCGTGCCTTCCTGCGACCCGAAGATCCCGCCGATGTCCGCGGTCGGGGCCACGTCCACCGACGAGCGCTCGGCATGGAGCTCCATCAGGATCTCGCGCGTGCCGCTCACCACGTGCGGCGTCGCCTCGAGCTTGATGCCGGTCTGGAGCAGCTGCACGGTGATGCGGGCGGGGCCCGTCGCCGGCGAGCTGGGGTCGGCGATCCGGATCGGCGTCCGCTGGCCGACGAAGATCGTGGCCATGTGGTTGTCCACCACCGTCACCTGCGGCTCGGCCTGCACGTCGGCGAGCGACATCTGCTGCGCCGCCTGGAGGAAGGTCGAGAGCGCGTAGTTGCCGAGGACCGTGGTGTAGATGAGCTCGAGCGTCGGCCCGACCACCGCGCCGGCGTTGGCCACCGCGGCGACCGCGGAACCGCCGAAGACGACGTTCACGGGCGACTGCTGCGTCCCGGCCTGCACCGGCGTCCGCGTGCCCGTGGTGTCCCTCGGGATCAGGCTGTTGAAGTACTGCTGCTGCGTGCCGAGGTCGTAGCGCAGTCCGAGCGCCTCCAGGTTGGTGCGATCCACGAAGATGATCTTCGCCATGATCGCCACCTGGGGCGTGCGAACGTCGAGCGAGCGGGTGATGAAAGTCCCGATCGTCACCATCCGCGAATGGAGGTCGGTGATGATCAGCGAATTCGTGGTCGTGTCGGCCGCCGCCGCGCCGCGGTGCGGCGTGAGCAGCGGCTGGATGGACGAGAGCAGCGCGGACGCGCGGGCGTAGTTGATCTTGAACGGCAGCGTCTCGAGCGGCTCGGTGGAATCCTCGGCCGCCAGGTTCGCCCGGCTGTCCACCCGGATGATCCCGCTCGGCAACTCGCTGGCCGCCAGCCCCTGCGAGGCCAAGATGGCTTCGAACGCCCGGTCCCACGGCTGGTCGTGGATCTCCGCCGTGACGGTGCCGGTGATGCCCTTCCCGGTGATGATCGAGCGGCCCGAGAACGCCGCGAAGTTGGCGATCACCTCGTCGATGCTTGCCGCGTCGAAGGTCACCGAGATGCGCGGCTGCTGCGGGACGGCCGTCTGCGCCGCCGCGGGCGCCGCTGCGACGTCGTCGCGCCGCGCTCGCGGGTTCGCGGCAGGAGCGGGGATGGCTGCCGGCAGGTCCGCCGCACGCGCCGGGGCCGCCGCCGGAGCCGGCGCCGCCGGGACCGCGGCCTGGGCCGGCAGGACCGCCGCCCCGTTCGGCCAGGCGGCGAAGCTCTGCGCCGCCGCGAAGGAGACGCGGATGGAGTTGTCGGCCTGGACCATCTGGTAGTCGCGCGTGTCGTCGAGCTCGATCACGACGCGCACCACGTCCGGCCGGAACTGGGAGTAGCGGATGTTCCGGATGCCCGCGCGATTGACGCCGTCGTACTGGAGCGAGGGACCCACGAGCCGGGCGCCCCCGAGGTCCAGCACCAGCCGGGCGGGGTTCGACAGCACGAAGTCCGTCACCTCGACCGGGCCGCGGATGTCCACCACGACCTCGGCCCGTCCCGGCGCCGGGAGGACGCTGACGCCCAGCACGTCGCCGGTCGGTGCGTGCGAGCGCACCGGCGCGGCCCCGAGCTGCAGGGCGGCGAGGACCAAGAGCCCGAGAGCTCGTCTCATGGCGCAACCTCCGGTCGGCGGAGCGACAGGACCACCTGACGCTCGAACCCGAATTCCTCGATCTGGAAGACAACCTCGAACTGCCGGATCTGGATGACCCGCATCTGGCCGACGGTGTCGCCGCGCCTCAGGCGCACCGGGCGGGTGTCGTGCGCCGCGCGCACGATGGCCACACTGTTGCCATAGCGCGGGTCATAGGCGATCGAGACGAGGCGCAGGTCGGTGATCAGCGGCCCGACGCCCCGTGTCGTGATCAGGCTCTCGAATGGATCGCGCGAGCCTCCGGTGTAGCGGAACACCTCCCGGCGGTACTCCACCGGCGAGGCGCTGTCCGGGAGCGACGGCCGGGTCGACCTCGGCTTGGGATGAGCCGTCGAGCCCGGGTGCGGCACTGAGTCGGTCGCCTCCGCCGTGGCCGACGGCCCCTTCGCCCCGCCCGCAGCCGCGGCCGGCGGCGCCGCCCCGCCGCACGCCGCGAGGGCGCCCCCGCACGCCAGCGCCGCGGCCGCCAGCAGCAGCGGCCGCCTACTCACGGTCGCCTCCCCTGCGCGGCGTCGGCGCCCGGCTGGGCGCGGCGGGCGTGGCCGGCGGCGCTCCCTCGGGCGCAGCCGACTTCACGAACGTGCGTATCTGGAAACTCACCTGCAGCATCGCGTGCTGCGTGGTATCCGCGGCCGGGCCCGCCAGGCGGTCGATCTTGACGTCGGACGGCACCACGATGCGCGGCAGGCTGGCGATGTCGGCGAGGAACTCGCTGACCTGATCGTACAGCCCCGTCACCTGGAACCGCGCCCGCTGCGTGTCGAACGGCGCGCCCGACTCCACCGCCAGCGGCGTGAAGACCGCCACGGTGGCGCCGCGCATCTTGGCGCGGCTCGAGATGTCATCGAGGAGGTTCGGCACCTCGGTCGACGCCGGCACCAGCTGCCGCATCATCTCGAGGCTCGACCGGAACTCCGCGAGCCGTGTCTCGAGCAGCCCGACGGTGCCGTGCTGCACGTCCGCCTTCGCCCGCCGAACCAGGGCCTCCATGGTGTCGACCTGCGCCTGGACCGAGTCGCGCCGCAGCTTGTACTGCGCCACGCCGTCGACGTTCAGGACCGAGAAGCCCTCCCAGAGCACGTACATCCCGACCACCGCCACCACCGTCAGCAGCAGCAGGATCTGGCCCCGCCGATCCTGGGGGATCACGCCGGCCACGCGTTACCTCCTCGCCCCGCCGCCGGAGCGCACGCCCTCGACCACGGACGCCGCCAGCGACTGCCACGTGAGCAGGGTGGAATCGGGCACCTGGTACCGCGCGTTGATCACGAAGGTCGTCACGTCCCGGCCCTTCTCGCTCACCAGGCCCGTGGAGACCGGCGCGACCGCCTCGATGAACGGCGACTCCTCGAGGTTCCGGAGGAACCGCGTGAACGCCTGCATGTCGACGGTCTTGCCCGAGATCTGGAACGACGGGGCGCCGCTGGTGTCCCCCTCCGCCGCGCGCGACTGGAGGTTGTCGAGCCACGTGTACGGCGGCAGCGCCTTCGCGACCGCATCCAGGACGTGCGGCCAGACGTAGCGATCCTTGTCGATGTTCTTGATGACGTCGATCTGGGCGATCAGCGAGTCCCGCGCCCGCTCGAACTGCGTCTTCCGCGCCACCAGGGCCGAGTAGCGGCGCTGCTCGCGCTGGGCGGCCTCGAGCCGCGGCCCGAGGGCCGCCACCTGCCCGCGCCCCTTCATCCACAGCGGCGTCACTACCCCCAGCGCCAGCACCCACGAGACGATGCAGGCGACGAGCCACGGGTCCTTCACCGAGCCAAGCAGCACCTTCATGTCGGGCAGGGCGAGCTTCATGCCCTTGCCGCCACGCTTGCGCTTCGCGCCGGGGAGGAGATTGATCTCGATCACGGAAGACCCCGTTGCACCGGGCTAGGCGGCCCTGAGCGCCAGGCCGACCGGGAGCATCAGCAGCGGCACGACCTCGTCCACCGCCAGCGTCTCGAACACTCCCTCGCGCACCTTGAGGTTTTGGATGGGGTTGGCCCGCTCCACCGGCACCCCCAGCCGCTCCGCCAGCACCTCCGGGAGCCCGGGGATCCGCGAGCCGCCGCCCGACGTGTACACCTTCGCCATCGCCGCACCGCCGCGGCTCGAGGTCTGGAGGAACGCCGCCGCCCGCTCGATCCCCACCGCCATCTCCTCGCCCCGGCTCTCGACGTACGGGTCCAGCGCCGGCGAGCGCTCGAACGACTGGAGCAGCTTCTCGGCGTCCTCCGCCGTCATCCCGCGCTCGCGCTGCAGATCCTCGCGGAACCGCCGCGTCCCGATCGCCAGGTCGCGCGTCAGGACCGGAATGCCGTCCTCGAGGATGTTGATGTTCGTGACCTCGTGGCCGATGTTCAGCAGCCCCACCATCCCCTGCATTGCGTCCGGATGGTTCAGCTCGAAGGCGTTGTGCAGCGCGAAGGCGTCCACGTCGATGACTTCAGGCAGCAGTCCGGCGTCGGTCAGCAGCGAGACCTTGTTCTCGACCAGCTCCCGCTTCGCTGCCACGAGGAGGACGCTCATCTGCAGCCCCTCCCCATCCGGGTCCAGAATCTGAAAGTCCAGCTCCACGTTCTCCATGTCGAAGGGCACGTGCTGCTCGGCCTCCCAACGGATCACCTCGCGGGCATCGGACTCCTTCATCCGGTCCATCTGGATCTTCTTCACGATCACGTCCCGGCCCCCCACCGCCGCCACCACCTGCTTCTGCTTCACCCCGCCGGTGACGAACAGCCCCCGGATCGCATCGGCCACGATCCCGGGGTCCATGACCTCACCCTCGACGATGGCGTCAGCGAGGACCGGAGTGATCGCCACCTTCACCAGCTCCGGCTCCCCCTTGCTGTGGTCGATGACCACTAGCTTGATGAGGCCGCTGCCGATGTCGAGCCCGACTGTGCGCTTCCTGCGGCCCATAGGACTCATATCTGGTTTAGGCCCAATGACATATGGGGGACGTAGACTCCCTAGAATAGTCCACGGCCCCCGTACATGTCAAGATACTTGAGGCGAAAAGGCAAAAAGTCCCGGCTGTTAGTGACTTAGGCCACAATCAACCCTAGAACAGTTCGGACCACGGCCGCTCCGGGAGGACGCGAGCCATGGCCACCGGGCGCAGCGCCGCCTCCAACGCACAGCCGGAGAAAGTGATACGCGCTCCCTCAAGGGACGCCGCGAGCCCCCCGCCGGCGTTGGCGACGATGACCCCCCCGCGGATCCGGCCACCGGCGCCAACAGCCCGGAGCAACCCCCGCACTAGGACCAGCCCGTCGAACTCCGCGTCCCCCGTCAGCACCAGGTCACCAGTCACGAGAAGGACACCCTGGCCGCGCCCCCCGGCGAGTGTGAGGTCCCCTGGCACGAGGATGACCGGGTGGTAGCCCGTGCACGCAGCCACCGCCGGCGGCCGCCCCGGCTCTCCCCAGTTGTCACGAACGGACCGGTCGCAATCCGTTCCAGTCTGCACTGGCGACGGCACGACGACCAGCCCAGGTCCACCCGCAGGATACGCTTTGTCGGCCGCGCGTTCCAGGGCGCTCCACTCCGCGGATCCGACCCGGAGCGGCACGGAGTCGCGCAGCGCGGAATCCGTCCGGACCGGGGGCTCCCCGGCAATGCACCCGGTGCCGCACGCCGCGTCTTCGAGATCCTCCGTGCCCGGCAGCGCGAGCCCTGGGATGCCGCCCCGCCCCGCCGCCGGACAGCCGCTCCATCCCGACGGATCAGTGTCCCGGCCATCGAGGAACGACGCACCGCCGAGCGCGACACGGCCCCCGGCGGTCAGGGCGCCTTGCGGCGACCCTCCGACCGGGTCCAGCCGCGCCAGCGCAGCCACCGTGCTCTGCGCCGCGCCCGCCGCATCGACGCCGGTCGAACGGATCAGGAAGAGTTGGCCATTCAGACGCAGGCACGCACCGGAGAATCTCCCCGTCCCGGCGGGCAGCGTTCCCGAGAAGGGCGACGAGTCGCCCACTGGCATCGTGCCCCACCCCCCTGGGGGCCCGTCCGACAACGCACGACTCAGCCCGGCCTCCGCCGCCTCGAAGGCCGACTCGGCCGCCCGGCCATTCCGGCCGATCCGCACCTCCTCGAACGCGGAGAAGAACGCGCCTGCCGCGAGCGCCGAGAGGACCAGGAGCGCGAGGACCGCGGCGGCCAGGGCGAAGCCACCCGGCCCGGCACTGGCGTCAGGGGCGCGCGCTGTTCCGCAGATAGACACGGGTCGAGATCGAATCCTGATAGGGCCCGGCACGCCGGCCGGCGGCGACGATGACCTGGGAACTTCGCCCCCGGACGGTGATGCGGACCTGGCGCACAGCGGCCCGTTCGACGGTGGGGGCCCCGCTGGCATCGAAGAACTCGAACTGCACCCCATTCGTCGGGTTGAGGGGACCAACGAGGGGCGACGTGGCGCTCCAGGCGCCGTTGAAGGACTGCACGCCGAGCCACCAGGTGCGCGTGCCGTCGTCGTACAGCCGGTACCGGACGACCTCGAACACCCTGACCGGCGACCCGCTGGTGACCCCGTCGAGTTGTCCACTCTCGCCGGCCGTGCCCCCCAGCGTCACGCGGGTCGCCGCGGAGCCGTCCGGGCAGCGCGCCGCGCCCGTGGCGGCGACCGGCCCGCGGAGCCAGCGGTCGTCGCTCGCCAGCAGGGTGTCGCCGTCGCGGAAGACCAGCACGCTGTCCCGGGCGGGGTCTATGGCCCGGTAGCCGTAGAGGCGGCTGTTGCTGATGATGAGGGTGCGCGTGGACGGCTCGGGGCGAGCGCACACGACGCCGAAGGCGCGGGCCGCCTTGACGGTGACGGCGGTGTCCGACAGCGCCGCGATGTCGCCGTCGCCGCCGTCCGCGCCGCGCAGATCGGCGGCCAGGAGCTGTGCCGCGGCGCGGACGCTCCGCTGGGTCTCGAGGACCTGCTCTTGGGAGCGGTAGAGGCGCTGATTTCCGAGGAGCACGCTGGCGACTGCGGCGGCGACCACCCCCCCGACCGCCAGGACGACCACCACCTCCACCAGCGTGAAGGCCGGCCGCTGCGGCCCCCTCACCGAGGGCACGCGATCACCGTCTCGTAGAGGTCGCTTCGGCTGAGCGGGCCGTCCGCGTACGAGACGACCACCTGCGCCGCACGTGCGGGGCCGGAGCCCGCGACCGACCAGCGCTCGCGGAACCGCCCGTCGGCGGCGGAGTCGCCCGCCGCCGCGCTCGCGCCCGCGGGGAGCGCGCACACGGTCGCCCGGAGAGCATCGAACCGCGAGGACGCCAGCACCGACGACCCGCCGGCGCGCCCTCCCATGACGGTCATGCGCACGACGCCGCTCGCCGTCGCCGCGAGCGCCAGGAGGCCGACCTCCAGCAGGACGACGGCGAGCAGCAGCTCGACCAGGGAGAAGCCGGACGGCCTTCCCCCGGCGGGGGCGGCGTTCGCGGCGGCCAGAGCCTGAGCCGCGCTGGATCGCCGTCCTGTCGTGCGAGGGTATGTCACCATCGTCGAGCGCTCCGCAGCGTGTCGCCGCGAAGATGCCGCGAATCCCGCAGGAGCACCCAGCGATCCGAACGCACGCCGGTGCGCCGTCTTGCGGCTGGAGAGAGGAGGGTCAGTCCCGGTCGATGCCCAACCGGCGCAGTCGGTAGAACAGCGTCCGCACCGAGATGCCGAGGACGGCGGCCGCTTGGCGGCGGTTGCCGCCGACGCGTTCGAGCGCCGCCCTGATGGCCGCCGCCTCTGCGGCCGCCGCTTGGCGCCCGAGGGTCAGGTCGGCGTCCGCCGCGCCGAGGCCGCGACCTGCGCCCGCGCGGACCGCCGCCGGAAGATCCTCGGCACCGATGGTCCCGCTCCGCGCCATCACCACGGCGCGCTCCAGGGCATTCTCCAGTTCGCGGACGTTACCGGGCCAGGCGTGGTCGAGGAGTGCTCTCATCGCGTCCGGCGCGAGTGCCGGCGCGGCGCCGCCGAGCCGCCGCGCGTGGCGCGCCATCAGGTGCCGGATGAGCGGCGGCAGGTCCTCCGGGCGCTCCGCCAGCGGCGGGAGCCGCACCGAGACCACGTTCAGCCGGTAGTAGAGGTCCTCACGGAAGCCGCCGTCGCGGACCGCCTCCTCCAGGTCCCGCGCCGTCGCCGCCACGACCCTGGCGTCGATGCGCCGTGCGGCCCGGTCGCCCACCCGCCGGACCTCGCCGTCCTGGAGGACGCGTAGGAGCTTGGCCTGCAGCGCGGTGGGCAGGTCGCCGATCTCGTCGAGGAAGATCGTGCCGCCCTCCGCCTGCGCGAACAGCCCGGCGTGGTCGCCGACGGCGCCGGTGAACGCGCCGCGCACGTGCCCGAACAGCTCGGACTCGAGCAGAGCGTCCGGGATGGCGGCGCAGTTCACCGCGACGAAGGGCGACGCCGACCGCGGCGAGAGCCGATGGAGCTCACGGGCCAGCACCTCCTTCCCCGTCCCGCTCGGACCGGTGATCAGGACGGTGGTGCGGTGCGGCGCCACTCTGGCGATCACGTCGAGGGCCGACCGCATCGCCTGCGACTCCGCCACGATTCCGGGCGACGCGGCCACCGAGCCGAGAGCGGAGCGCAGCGCCTCCACCTCCCCGCGCAGCCGCTCGCGCTCCTCCGCCTTGCGCAGGACGAGGATCACCTCGTCCGCCCGGAACGGCTTCGGGATGTAGTCGTACGCCCCCTGCTTCATCGCCTCGACCGCGGCGTCCTCGCTTCCGTACGCGCTCATCATCACGACCAGCGCCGCGCCGCCCGCCGACCGGTAGGCGTGCAGAAACTCCAGCCCGTCCATCACCGGCATCCGGACGTCGCACAGCACGGCGTCGAACGGCTCCGCGAGCGCCCGCTCCAGGCCGGACGCACCGTCGGGAGCGACGGTGACCGCGTGTCCCTCGTCGGTGAGGATGAGGTGGAGGGACTGCCGGAGCCCCGGCTCGTCGTCGATGACGAGGAGCTTCACGGCTGGGTCGCCGGCAATGTGACGGTGAAGCTCGCGCCGCCCAGGTCGGACGTGCCCACGTCCACGCGGCCCCCGTGGTCGTGGACCGTCCGCAGGACGATCGCGAGGCCGAGGCCCGTGCCCCGCCCCGGCTCCTTCGTCGTGAAGAAGGGGTCGAAGACGCGTTCGCGCAGTTCCGCGGGGACGCCCGCGCCGCTGTCGGCGACGACCACCTCGACCGCGGCGGTGCCGTCGGGTCGGTCCGCCAGGTGCCGGGCCCCGGCCCCGGCCGCGCCGAGGGAGGTCGCGGCGCCCCGCACCGCGATCCTCCCCCCGGGCCCCGCAGCGTCCACGGCGTTGAGGAGGAGGTTCACGAACACCTGCTCGAGCGCCGCGCGATCGCCCGGCACGCGCGGCAGGCCAGGCACGGCGGTCCAGTCGACGGTGACCGGGCGCAGGACCCCCTGGGCCCCGAGGAGCGCGACGGCGCTCTCCATCACCTCGGAGAGATCCAGCGAGTCCCACTGCGCCGCCCGCGGCCGCGCGTAGTCGAGGAGGCTCCGCACGATGACGTCGATGCGCTCCGCTTCCCGCGCGACGGCCGCCACCAGCTCGGGATCAGCGCCCCGGCGGCGCAGCACCTCGACGTAGTTCTCGATCGCGGACAGCGGATTGCCCACCTCGTGCGCCACGCCGGCCGCCAGGCGGCCGACCGACGCGAGCTTCTCCGCCCGCACGAGGAGCCCCTGCGCGTCAAGGAGGCTCTCGGTCATCCGGTTCACGCTGTCCGCCAGCCGGTCGAACTCGCGCGTCCCCGCCGCGGGCGCCCGCCGCGCGAGCTCCCCCTCCGCGACCGCCTGGGTCGCTTCGACCAGCCGGTCCATCGGACCTGTCACCAGCCGCGTCACGAGGTAGCGGCCGAACGCGACGAAGACCGCGACGTCGGCGACGATCAGCGCCACGAGCAGGGGGATGCCCAGCCCGTTCCGCCAGAAGATCGGCGCCAGCATCGCCGTCACGACCGCCAGCACCAGCGCGCTGGCAGCGAGGAACGCCAGATTGAAGAGAAGCTCCGTGCGGAGCGACGGAGCGGCGTGCCGCCGCGCGGGGGGGAAGCGGAAGGTCATCGCTGCCACAGATACCGAGGACGCCCCGAAAACGCAAAGGGCGGCGCGACGCGCCGCCCTCTGCCCAACGACCGCGGTGCCTAGCGCCCTGCTACTGGCACTTCGGCTCGCCTTCGTTCTGACCCGCGATGGCGGCCGTGCCCACGTAGATCGAGCAGGTGTTGCTCGGCGCACCCGTGTGCACGCCCGTGGCCGACCAGCCGGTCCCCGACGCGCCGGAGATCACCACCGTGACGCCCGCGGACGAGTTGAACACCGACGTGGCCAGCGTGTTCGTGTAGGTCACGTTGTCCGCGAAGTACGACTCTTCGGCGGTCACTAGGTTCCGCAGGTCCGACTTCACCGACGCGATGTACGCCTTCTGCTTCGTGTTCGCGAACTTCGGGATCGCGATGGCGGCCAGGATGCCGATGATGACTACCACGATCAGAAGCTCGATCAGGGTGAAACCCTTGCTGTTCCTCACGCTCGTACCTCCCAGGAAAGAGCATCTGCGGCCGGCCAGCCGGCCTGCAGAGACGAATAGAGCCGCTAACTATCGAGCAACCGACATGCCAGCGTCTTGAGAATGCCGCATCCGGATGCGCTGCAAGGGATTACCGTCGCCGGTCGCGCGGGGGAGGCCGGAAGGGAGTTCTCGGCAGTCTTGCTTTCTGCAACGGCCCTCGCTCATCGCAAGGGCCGGCCCGCCGGCGCGGACCCGGCGATGAGGAACCGAAGGCTGCCCAGATCCACGCGGGAGGAGGCGTCGTCAGGGGCATGCGCCGTCGCGGAATCCAGCGCCAGTCGCGCGCTGTCGAGCATCCCGACCGCGACGAACGTGGATGAACGGTAGATCCACGCACGAAACGCCGGGCCGCCGGCCCGCAGGAACGCCGGCCACACCGCGCGCGCGCTATCCGGTTCATGCGCCGCCAGGAACGCCCCGGCGAGGATCCGCGCCGCCAAGGGATCGCGCGGCGCCGCCGCAGCGGCATGACGGGCCTCCCCCAGGAGACGCGCTGCGCTCCCCGTTCGCAGCGAGACGTAGGCGCGCCCCCACTCGGTCAGGTCCCTCCCCCACCCGACCCGTTCCGCCTCGCCCAGGAACCGTCGCGCGAGCCCCGGCTGTCCGGCGTCCGCAGCGACCTAGATC
>Ga0209777_10002574_pt1 | contig 23594 bp, 18 predicted proteins | sample FrelakmetHBP12HB_FD_187147 | JGI IMG/M metagenome (GOLD analysis project Ga0209777, IMG submission 187147) | Freshwater lake sediment microbial communities from the University of Notre Dame, USA, for methane emissions studies -HBP12 HB (SPAdes)... | ecosystem: Environmental > Aquatic >...
ATCGGCGATCGAGGAGTAGATCGGCTGTGCAGCCAATGATAACGGCAGGTGCGAGCACCTGCCCTACAAGGCTGCAAGGTCTGGTTCGGCCGGCTACTTCCCCATGGCCTTCTCAAGTTCCGCCCTTCGAGCCTGAAGCTCAACCAATCTCTTTTTCAGGTCGGCCATTTCCCTTTTGATCTTGCGGAGCTCTGTCTGATTCTTGCCACTCGACAAACGATCCGCGCCAAGCTCCTCAGCAATGTACTGCTCAAGCTGACTCCTCAAGACCCTGATATATGGATTTCCCCATATCGCCCCTTCTCGGTATTCAAGTTTGCCGGTTTGAACGCCCTTCACAATGAAGTCCCGGCTGACTCCAAATTCCTTCTTGGCCGTTACGTCGCTGAGGGTTGCCCCTTTGCGGTTCCATTCACCGTGTTCCGCCATATCTCATCTCTCTGACCGAACGCGCAGGATCGACTGCGGCGCGAAGCGCCCTCAGCCTTCTTCATGGAACGCCGCAAACGCAAATGGTGACGGCAGAACAACGACCTGCCAGACCCGGCTTGGACGGAAGCTGCCCGATCATCTGGTGATGCGATCCGCCCACGGTCATCGCCTTCCCCACCTCCAGAGGAGGTGGGCCGGCCTCCTGCGGCGTGCGTGCGAGAGCGGATTCTCGCACCAGGCGTATCCAGCACACGCCGTACACTGGTCTATGTGACGGAAAAAGCCTTGTGAAGTTGCAGCCTAGTTAATGCGAGCATACCGTCGCCGGTGAGTCAGGAGGCCTACCTGGGCTGGATGCGTTGCATGGATTGTCCCCGAAGAGAATCTCAACGGAATCGTACCAGCCATCGCAGTCCGAATCGCAAAATGCGTTGCTAAACGAACATTTGAGCGTACACCCTATTGGACCGCGCACACCGCAGTCTAAGCAGTCGCTACCAAGTGCGCACAGCGATGTGACTGATTCGGGACCACCGTCATCGCACATGCCGTCGTTCGCGTAGAGACAGGCCTGCGTACAGATGAATGCTGGTGTATTTGGCAGGGGTTGGGTGACGACCAATTCGAATCCAGGATTTGAACCATCGGCAATCGCAGTGCGCAAGTCCGCAAGTAGATCCGAACGTACTCCGAAGTTGTAACTTTGCCCTTCTATTCCGGCAAAGTTAACTGCGACAATTTTGCCGCTCGTATCAAATACGGCGCTTCCGCTTGTGCCATGAGACGTGGGTAGATCATATTGAATCAGAAAAGAATTCTGCGGAGTAGCAGGCAAACCCGAATTGAAAGGTCGAATGGCCGAGATTGTTCCAGTAAGGCACGTCGCAATGGGATGAAGTTCCCCACTAGCAAGCCCTCCGAGTAGGTCGCCGATCACTAATTCACCCGGGAATCCGCACAACCCGATTTCATCCAAAGTCTGTAGTTGTTGGACCGCTGACTTGCTGGCCAAGCTTAAGCCGACATGGACATCGCCGTCGACCTCCATGATGCCGAGATCAGCACTATTTGCAGTCGGATCATAATCAGGATGTGACCAAATGCGCTTAGCGTTCCGAACAACACCTGTCTCGTGCTGCACCACAACTGCGGCCGGACTGGGCTCTGAAAATAGAGACCGAAGTCCTTCCGTGACGTGGGCGTTGGTGGCCAAGTGTCGATTGTCGACAGCAAAAGCCGTCGCAAAGAAGGCACTCAAATCACTTGAACCGACGACGAGCCAAGTGGAGGCTAGTGCGGCGTCAACGTGGCTTTGTAGGTTTCCAGCGCCCCCATTTTCGGCGGTGACGCAAGCGGAATCTGTACAGACCTGGGCCGGCCCGCAATCGCTGGATTTTACGCACTCCACGCACGCCCCAGAGACGCAAAGTTCGTCGGCACACAACGCAGTGTTGACGCAAACTCGGCTGGCATTGCAAACATCGGAGGTGCATCCGTTGTTGTCGTCACAATCGGAGTTGGAAGTACAGCCGGGTGGGCTCGCGCCCGATCCGCATGGGCCGGTTTGCCCGAGGACGAAAAGAGCACAGAAGACCAATCCGAAACCAGTAAGGTAGGAACGGGGCCTCATGACATGTTGTCCTAAAGGCATTTGGTAACCGTACAGACTCCATTGGTCTGAATGGGTGCTAGGCTAACCCGCGCCGGTAGAAACGCAAGGACAATTTCGGGTTTTTTTCTTGCTTCGCTGCTGCAGGGTTCGTAGCCGTCGTCCGATAATAGGGGCGTGAACTAACCGCTGCCAACACCAGCCAGTGGTTGCCTTCCGCGTGCTCAATGGAGCAAGCTCGTGATCCAGTTGCTGGTCCGGATTCAGCCTCGTAGGGCTGGTCTCCGGAATCTGCCTTCACAATCATCGTGCAGCGGCAAGTCAGAGACCAGCCCGACTACCCGCCACGTGCGCGAACCGCGAATGGTAAAGGCAGGTGCGAGCACCTGCCCTACCGGCCTCGGTCATGATCGCGCCGCCTCGCGCTGCGGGGCATCCGGCTCAGCGCTTCGCCGCTTCTGATCCGCGCGGAGCGGGCGCGCCGGCAAGCAAGCCCTCCGTGCTCAGGTCCTCGTCGATGTCCGGCCAGTGAATCCCGAAGCCGCCGCCGCAGCGCTGCCACTTTTGGCGCTGCTCGGGTGTCGCATCCAGCAGGCGCGGGTACCAGACAAGCGGAACGGTGATCGTCCGCCCGTCAGCCAGATCGACGCTCATGGTATCGTCGTCGAAACGCACGTCAGCGACGCGCTCGCCCGGCTTAGGCGCCGAAGTTGTCATTCCAAATCTCCAAGAACTCGCCCGCATGTTCGCTCACGAGCCGCCGAATGTCGCGCAACTCCTTCGCGCGAAAGCCGATGTTGTAGGCCAAAGTTACCGGAGCCAGCCAGAATTTCACCGTGCTGTCATCGCGGTCCACATGAACGTGCGGCGGCTCGCCCCTATCATGGCTGTAGTAGTATACCCGGTACGGACCAATCCTCGCGATCACCGGCATAGATGCGCCTCACCTTGATCCGGCGTCGCCGCGCGGAATGAAGACCTTGGCCATCGGTGCACCTGCCTATTTAATCCCGGCGCGCCGGAACCCTCATGATGGAGTAACTATACCAAAAAGCCGCGGTAATATCCAGCCCCGCCGGGGGGTGGTACGGGCGCCGCGAGGAGCTCTCCGCGTGCTCTGCGCTTCTGCGAGAGTCACTTTCCGCCTCACGCAGAGGCACAGAGTTCGCAGAGTCTCGAATTTTGTTTTGAATCATATTTCTTCTGCCTTTCTCCGCGTGCTCCGCGCCTCCGCGAGAGCAGCGGCACGCGGCAACCGCCCGTTCCCGGTTCCGATCCCGGCGCGCTGAGAACCGGTCCGTAGCATCGTGGTTTGGCTACGGCGAATCCCATCCGTTACCGATAATAGTTCAACGAACCAACATGACTGCGACTATCACGCGACCAACCGTCTCTATCGTCCTCGCGACGCACAACCGCCGCGCGGTCGTTGAAAGCACGCTCGCCCGCCTAGTCGATTGCGGTCTAGACCGGGGGCACTATGAATCCATTGTCGTGGACAACGCCTCGACCGACGACACGTGCGAGGCCGTCGCTCAGCGCGTCAACCGCCTGATTCGCCTGCGAAAAAACGCCGGCAGTACCGCCAAAGCTTTCGGCGCCGACGTCGCTCGCGGGCGATACCTGCTTTTTCTCGACGACGACTCATACCCCCGTCCCGGCGCGCTCGAACGGATGATCGAACGATTCGAGATTGATGCCACGCTCGCCGCCGCCGGATTCACAGTCCATCTACCCTCGGGGCGACTTGAGGGCGGCGCCCTGCCCGGCGTGTTCGTGGGCTGCGGAGTAGGGCTGCGGGCCGAGGCATACCGCGCCGTCGGCGGACTCGATCGCAGTTTTTTCATGCAGGCCGAGGAATACGATCTGTGCTTTCGCCTTGCGGGCGCGGGCTGGACCGTGGGTGTGTTCGACGATTTACACGTTGACCACCTCAAGACCGAGCATTCCCGGCGCAGCGATCGCACAACCTACTACGACACACGCAACAACCTGCGGGTCATTGCCCGGTATTTGCCGACGCCGCTTGCCCGGGCTTATCGAGCGGATTGCGTGCAGCGCTACGCATGGTTCGCAGAGCGCGATGGCGACTCCCACCGCCGGGCGTTTCGTCGCGGTCGGCGTGCGGGATTCGTCCTGGGCGCTTTGGAACGAATCACCTACTCGAAGCGCCGACTGCCTTCCCCTGTATTGGAGCGCTTCTTCGGATGGACGCTCATCCGGCAACGGATGGCCGGGCTGGCCCGCGACGGCGTCCGCCGCGTCGTATTCGCCGACCTTGGCAAGAACATCTATCCGTTTCACGAAGCAGCCCGTGAATCGGGGATTGCGGTAGCCGCTATTGCGGACGACCGTTTCGCCGCACCCGATCGCTTCTACCGCGGCACGCCGATCCTCCCGATCGACGCGGCTTTGGAAACGAACCCGGATGCCGTAGTAGTGAGTAACACGGCTCCAGTCCACGCCGCGCGCACGGCAGCATTCCTAGCACTGAAAACGCGGATTCCCGTTTACTCTTGGACCAGCGCCGCGAACAACCCCAATGCGTGCGAAACGGACTCGGACAACCCCCCGCCGCCGTCCGATGAAAAGGGCGTAGAGCGAATGTGTGCATTGCACAGTTAGCTCCGTAGGTACGGTCGAAAGGACACATGTGGAAAAAGTCGCGCTCATTACCGGAATTACCGGCCAGGACGGCTCGTATCTTTCCGAGTTTCTTCTGGGAAAGGGCTACCGCGTCCACGGCATCGTGCGCCGTGCGAGCGTCTTCACCACCGAGCGTATCGACCACCTCTATCAGGACCGACACGAGCAGGATCCCCGATTCTTCTTGCACTACGGCGACTTACTCGACGCCATCAGCCTCCGCCGCATTATCAGTGATGTGAAACCTCAGGAGGTTTACAACCTGGGCGCCCAATCCCACGTCCGCACCAGTTTCGACCAGCCCGTGTACACCGCCCAGGTCGTGGCCATCGGCACGCTGCACCTGCTCGAAGCCATCCGCGATTTCCGCGACGCGACCGGCGGCGAAGTGCGGTTCTACCAGGCCTCCAGCAGCGAAATGTACGGCAAGGTCGCACAGATTCCGCAGAACGAGCTCACGCCGTTTTATCCGCGCAGTCCTTACGCCTGCGCCAAGGTCCAGGCCTACTGGCAGACCGTGAACTATCGTGAGGCCTACGGACTTTTCGCTTGCAACGGCGTGCTTTTCAACCACGAATCTCCGCGCCGCGGAGAAACCTTCGTCACTCGGAAAATCACCCGTGCGGCCACGCGAATCAAGCTTGGACTACAGGACGCCGTGTACCTTGGAAACCTCGACGCCAAACGCGACTGGGGCTTCGCCGGCGACTACGTCGAGGCGATGTGGCTGATGCTGCAACAGGAGGACCCGGACGATTTTGTCATCGCCACCGGCGAGTCGCACACTGTCAGCGAGTTTCTCGAGGAAGCTTTCGGCGCCCTCGAACTTGATTGGCGGGACTACGTCCGCTTCGATCAGCGCTACCTGCGCCCGACGGAGGTCCACGTATTGCAAGGCGACGCGACCAAGGCCCGCAACCTGCTTGGTTGGAAGCCCAAGGTCAGCATGCGCGAGCTGTGCCGGATGATGCTCGACGCCGACATGCGCCTCGCGGAACGCGAGCGGACCCTCATCGACGCCGGACATCTCGTATAACGCTAATTCACCGGTCCTCGGAAATAGTCTTTCGAGCCAACACTAAGTTCGCCTTTCGTTGACACCAGCGGCCCGTGACATATACTCCGCCTTTGCTCACGAGCGGCTTTTGGACAAGGCGCGGAACCCTTGAGCCGCACATGGTGGTTTGGCGGCGTCGATTTTGCCGGTTGGACCCGAGCCGCGGCATTCATGCCGCGGGTGTCTGCCCTCCATGAATAGGAGGGCTCGGACATGGCAACTCGCAAGTTCGCCTGCGTCAGACTATTAGTGTTGTTAGCAGTCGTTTGATGGATAACGCGGACCGGCTAAGCCGGACCACGCGTGGCCGCAGAAGATCGCGGCCCATCGAATCTCGGCTGACGCAACACGAGCTAACCTCGCTTTCGGGTCTGACTGCGGATGCTAACAGTGCGTCGGATGATACGGATCGCCGCCCTGTACCTTGCGCTCGCCGCGCAGGCGTCCTTCGGCCAGGCCCCCCCGCCCATCGCGGACCGTGTTGACCGCCCCCTGCTGCCCAGCGGCATCTCCGAGTTCCCGGTCGAACTTAGCGGAAAACTGGTCTATCTCTTCAAGGCCGAGGACGGCGCCGACGCCGTACATTTTATCGGAGATTTCACGCTCAAGAGCGGTGATCCCGACGCCCAGGAGTTCCACTGTCGCGAAGCCGTTGTCTGGCTCACCGAGCGCACTTACGAAGGTCGGGCCTATCGCCACTTGCAGGTATTCCTCTGGCGCGACGCGGAGGTCCTGGAGGTCGCCGGCACGGTAACCACAGGCCCGGCCCTCTTTGTGACCATCAGCACCTTCGGGAAAGTGACCACGGCGGCGGATGACGTGGCCATGCAGTCCTCATCCGAATCCCAGGTGTATCGCGAGGGCGATCGAATCCGCGGTGCCTTTGCCCGCGGTCCCGGCGCGCCGGGATTCGGTCCCGACGAGGCCGTGCCGCTTCGCGTGTTCGACCCGACTGGCCTGGGCGCTGCCGCCAAAAAGCCGATTATCCGCCCCACCATTCAGTTCCAAACGACCGGCACGCTCACCGTCTCGGAAACCGTGGACGGCGGGAAAGTAATCACCGTGGCGGGCGGCGTCTACCTCGCCCGCGGCACAGCCGAAAGCGGCGATTTTTTGCAGATACAGGCGGACAACTCCGTGGTCTTCCTCGCCCCCGGACAGGACCTTCAGACGCCGGCCGCACGGGAAGCCGCGGGATTGGGCGGCGCCGCGGCTACCGCATTGCCGCCCGGCGTCGCCTCCGGGGAAGGGCGGGCGCCAAAGGAAAAGAAAAAGGGAACGGACCGCCAGTTGCTCGCCTCGGGCTTCGGCGATTTGGAAGTCGAAGGCGCATATCTGGAGGGCGATGTGCAGCTCACGCAGGGCCCGCACATGATCCGCGCATCACGCTTGTACTACGATTTTCTGCGCGATAGGGCGCTCATTCTGGATGCGGTCGCGCGGACCATGCTGGTGACGCGGAACATCCCCCTGTATGTTCGAGCGTCAGAAATTAGGCAGCTTTCGGCTAACGAATTCACCGCCGAAAACGCCGTCCTGACCACCAGCGAGTTTCACACGCCGCACTACCACGTGGGGGCGAGCCGCGTGGACCTGATCAACACCACGCCCGCCGGTCTGCGCGGGCGAGCGACCGGGCTCACCTCAGGCAGCTTCAGCATCCACGATGCAACGCTCAATCTGAGCGGACATCCGGTTCTGTGGTGGCCGTTCCTGCACGGCAGCGTCGACACCAGCGAGACCGCCATCCGCAGCCTTCGCGTCGGATACAGTGGTGATTTCGGCGCGGAGCTGGAAACGAAATGGCACCTGTTCAATCTGCTGGGGCTGGAGACGCCCAAGGGGTTTGATTCCACGCTTAACCTGGACCTGTATTCCAAGCGCGGACCGGCGATTGGAGTGGACGCGGACTACGAACGCGACCGCTACTTCGGACAGTTGCGGAGCCATCTGCTCTACGACCAGGGAGAGGACGAACTGGGTCGCGACCGCGAGGAACTCCCCGCGCGGGACGTCCGCGGGCGCTTCCTGCTTCGTCACCGGCAATACCTGGAAAGCGACTGGCAGGTCTCGCTCGAACTCTCCTACATATCCGACCGCAACTATCTGGAGGAGTTCTTCAAACCGGAGTTCCAAAACGGCAAGGAGCAGGAAACGCTGCTCTATCTGAAAAAACAGCACGACAACTGGGCGTTCACCGCCCTGCTGCAGTCCCGGATTCTCGACTTCCTTACCCAGACCGAGCGCTACCCCGATCTGGCCTACTTTCGGCTTGGGGAAGGTCTTGGCGATGTCGCCACCTGGTACACCGAGAATCGCCTGGGCATGGTGCGCTATCGCGCCGGCGACCGGACCGTTCGTGAGTTTCTCCGCGACCTTTTTCGCGGCGAATCCGGCGACGGATTCGGCCAGGGGCGCGGGCCAAGCTCAGACCTGACCGGGCGCGGCGATACGCGGCAGGAGCTTGATACTCCGATTGACATCGGTCCCTGGCGCTTCGTGCCGTTTGTGACCGGGCGCGGTACGACTTGGAACGACTCGCCTGAGGGCGGCGCGGCCAGTCGCGCGTTTGGGTCCGCCGGCGTTCGCGGAAGCATGTACCTGACGCGCATGTACCCGGACGTTCGCTCGAAGCTGTTCGACATCGACGGCCTGCGCCACGTCGTCAAACCCGACCTCGTGGTCTGGGGAGCCGGCGCCAATCGCGATCCGCATGAACTCTTCCCGTTTGACGAGACTGTGGAGGGCATTCACGACGCGAGTGGTGCGGCCTTCGGCGTGCGCCAACGCTGGCAAACCAAACGCGGCGAGGGCCCCGATCGGCGGACCGTTGACGTATTCACCCACGACCTGGAAATCGGTGCTTTTGACAACGCCTCCGGTGACGCGATCACCAACGGATACACCTCCTACACCAGACCGGAAAACAGCATTCCTCGCGACTACGTGAACTCCGCAACCTCCTGGCGGGTGAACGACCGCACGGCCGTGCTCAGCGAGATGAATTACGATCTCAATGACAGCCGGGTGGATATCCTCAACCTGTCCCTGGCCGTGGAGCGGACCCCCAGGTTCAGCTACCTCATAGGCTACCGCTTCATCGACAAGAGCAATTCAAACCTGCTCGGCTTCGACATGAACTATAGCCTGACCGAAAAACACACCATCGCGTTCCGCGAATTGTTCGATCTCGACCGCGGCCGCACTCTGGAATTCACCGTCGCTCTCATCCGCAAACATCCGCGATGGTTCAGCGCCCTTTCGTTCGAACTCAACCAATCCGCTAACGACTTCGGCGTTTCGCTGAGTATCTGGCCCGAAGGTCTCCCCCAGGCTGCACTGGGTTCGCGACGCTTCACAGGCCTGGCGAATACCACCAGCCTGAAGAAGGACTAGCTTACTGGCTGGTTCATACTAGTCTGCCAGAGCCGCCGCCCGTGCTGCTCCGCAAGCGGATGAACATTACCACAAAAGCGGCGATCATCGCCGCCAGTCCGGCGAGTTCCGCCGAGACTTGCGTCCAGAGCAATGGGTCCCAGTAGTCGGACCCGCCGTACCGAATCATGAACAACCCGCCGACCAGCAGTAAGAGAGAGGTAGCACTCCTGGCGTACCCGGCCCCGCCAAGCAGCAATAACCATGCCGCCGCGACAAGAATCAACTCGCGTTCCGGCGGGAACACGGCCACCCCGTATGCCGTGGCCCGCGGAAGCTCGAACAGCCCGGCCCACTGAAACCTCACTCCCTCTTCGGTCACTTCAACAGTCTTGATCCTGCCCGGCCCCATGGTTTCGCCGTAATCCGTCGCTACCCACATATGGGCAAAATCCGTCACCAGCCACGCATTGTAGCCAAGGGCCCGGAGCAAAGACGCCGCGACCACTGCCCGTCCGTCGCAATCTTCCTGACCCTTCTCGATTACTTCGGTGACGGTTGGCAGGTAGTCGACCACACCCCAAGTGATCCAATCCCATTGGTATGGCACGTGCCTTATTACGAAGCCTTCAACATGCTCAAGGACTTCACTGGGATCGAGATCGGCCGGCAGCGCTTCGCGCAGCTCCGCCACCCAGGGTTGAAGCGCAGGCGCGTCCGGCTCGATCAACGCGTTGGGATTGCTCAGGTGCCTGAAGTGGCGAATAAGGAGCGAAGGATACGGAAAGCAGACGACCATGTAGACGATAGCAAAGATCATCCACTTGCACGGCCAGCGTAGGTACCAGCGGAGCTTGTTGATGAGCACAACATGACGCTGCGCATGTTGAGGTTTTGACGTTTTGACGTTTTCCTTCATGTCATCGTGTCTCTCGAGTAACCCACCGCCGGCCCCCGGCGCGCCGGGGCTCCCGGTTCGCATGTGGAAGGTCGCTCATCGGTCTGACTTCCCGCGGAACTCGAGGGGCTGTAAGTGGTTTGACGCCAGGTCGTGCGCGTCAATCCGAGAGACTTGAGCAGCGCGTTCAGAAGTGCTCCGGCAGTAATGATTCCGCCCGGAAGGTACGCCAGCGACCAGGCGAGCCCGTAGTGCGCGGCTACGTATAGTCGTCCGGTGACGGTCTGTAGGAGGATTACGACGACGCCCCACCCCAGGCAGGCCCACAGCCAGCGATGGTCGCCGGCCGGCGCCGCGAGAATCGCCCCAAGAACGGCGATCAGGAAACTGATCCAGGGAACGATGACGGCGATCACGATGGTGTTCATGGCCGAGGCCACGCTGGCGGGTCGGTCGAGACAACCGTAGAAGATACGGCTCCATCCGTGGAATGCGCCGGCAAAGCTGTCGTACATGCGGACGAGATAGAGCCCGTCGCCCTCGACCACCCGAAGCCACCAGCCCCGCCGCTTGGCCAGCCGCGCCAGATGGACGTCCTCGTTGATCCGCGTGCGCACGGCCTCGTGCCCGCCGATGTCGTTGTAGCACGATCGGCTCATCAGCATGAACGCCCCGTTGGCGTAGGCCGTGGGGAGGCGGGGATCGTTGACTCGCCTCGGCCGGAACCAGGAGATCAGGACGATAGCGCAGACCGGCTGGAGGATGCGTTCCCAGACAGTGCGGGATTCGAGCGTGGGTATGATGGACAGGAATTGCACGCGATGTTCGATCGCGTCGCGCATGGCCAGGGAGAGCGTGCGGCGGGAGGTCTGGCGACAGTCGGCGTCGGTGAAGAGCATCCACTCGCCGGTGCTCGCCGCGACGCCGACGCGCACCGCGTTATGCTTGCCGAACCAGCCTTCGGGCAGTGAATCGACGCGCAGAACGCGAAGGCGCTGAGAGTGTAGTTTTGCCAGCCCTCGGAGGATCGCCGGGGTCCGGTCGCCGCTGCGGTCGTCTACAACGATGATTTCAAAGTCGGGATAATCCTGAGCTAGGAGACTGGTGACGCAAGCTTCGATGTTCCGCTCCTCGTCCTTGGCGGCGAGGATGATCGAAACGCGAGGTGCCGGTCTCGGCGGGGCGTCATAGGTTCGCTCGCCGAGCACCTGACGATTCCGCAAAGAGACCTCAAGCACGAGCGCCCGAACGACCCAAATCAGGCCAATGAACGCAGCGGCGGCCAGCCAAAGCTGAAAACCCAAAGGCATACAAATACACCGTTTCGATTTACGGCCCGCGAACCACGGGATTCCGACCGAATGTCCTGTGCGAACATTGTACCTGATACTGGAACACGTTAAACTCACTTTTTATCGCGCGTTGGTCGATAGCCCCTAAAGATGGGGTGTCGCTTGAACGGCCTGGTTAGCGCAGCAAAGAGAAAGCAGCCAGCGCGGACCGGTTCGCGGCGGCATCGCGATCCTCTGTTCATCAGCCAGCCTCAAGGGGCAGGCGCGTGGTGAAATGCGGAACACGGCAACCTGCCGATTCGCCTCGCACCAAATTCAATCCGGGGAGCGTCTAATGGCACTGCTAGCTCAGCGAATCGCGAAGATAGGAACGGAGAATGCGTTCAAGGTCGGTCCATGCATCCGCGAGGTGGAACAGGCCGGCCACAAGGTAATCAAGTGCAACCTCGGCGAGCCGGACTTCCCGCTTGCCGAGCATATTCGCGAGGAGGTCAAGGCACAGCTCGACGCGGACAATACGCACTATTGCGATCCCCAGGGAATTCTTCCGCTGCGAACTGCGATAGCGAACCACTTTAGCAGAACGCGCGGTTTGTCAATCACACCGGATCGGGTCGTGGTTTTTCCGGGGGCCAAACCTCCCATCGGCTTCTGCCAACACGCGTACTTGGAAGAGGGAGACGAGGTGATCTATCCGTCGCCCGGGTTCCCCATCTACGAATCATTCGCAGGCTACGTCGGAGCCGTCCCCGTGCCCATGCACCTCCCTGAAGACAATGGGTTCGCGATCGGCGGCAAGGACCTCGCCGCCCTCATTACCAAACGGACCAAGCTGATTATTCTCAACTTCCCTTCCAACCCCACCGGCGGTGTCGCATCCAAGGAACAATTGAGCGAACTCGCCGAGGTGATTCTGAGTCGCTCCGGCGACGATGTGCGCGTGTATTCCGACGAGGTTTACGAGGACATTCTCTTCGACGGGGCCAAGCACTGTTCGATCGCATCACTTCCCGGAATGGAGCGCCGCACGGTTATCGTCTCCGGCGCTTCGAAAAGCTTCGCATGGACCGGCGGTCGGGTGGGATGGGCCGCCTTCCCCACGGCTCAGGAAGCCGCTGTCTTCAAGACCCTTAATATCAACTACTTCTCCTGCGTACCGGCCTACAATCAGGAGGGTGCACGCGTGGGTTTGGAATCGCCGCGGAGCGCCCCGTGCATTGCGAAGATGGTGTCGGCGTTTCAGGAGCGCCGCGACGTGGTGGTGAGCGGGCTGAACAAGATCGAGGGCGTCAAGTGTCAGAAACCCCGCGGCGCGTTCTACGTCTTTCCGAATATCTCCGGCTTGTGTGAGCGCCTGGGCGCGTTTCGAGCGTTCGAGTCACTGCCCGAGGGCGTCCGCAAACAGACGAGTCCGTCCACGCTGGTGCAAATGTTTCTGCTTTTCCGATTCCACGTGGCCACAATGGATCGACGCTCGTTCGGACAGATCGGAAGTGAAGGAAGGCATTTTCTGCGAATCTCGATTGCCACCGGAATAGACGATTTAAGAGAAGCGCTGCGCCGTATCGAGAACGCTGCCAACGACAAAAAGGGCTTTGCGGAGTTTATCGCCAAGGGCGGTCGTTTGTTCTAAGAGCGTGTGTGCAAAGCCCTCTCCCCCTTGGGGGAGAGGGTAGGGTGAGGGGGATTTGTGCTCTGACGCGGGAGAATGTGGCATGAAGTTGGAATTCGGGGCCAGACGCGGAGTCTATGTTCAGATCGGCGACGATGCCGCCGGCCTGGGATCGCTGCCTTCAGACGCCGAGCTTCAGGCGTTCGAGGACTTCGACGAGCTGTATCGTTGCGCCTGCGCCCTACTCTATAACTATGTTCCGATGTCGGGGCATCCGGGCGGCTCGATTTCATCGGGTCGCATGGTTGCCGCGCTTCTTTTCGATTGCATGGACTATGACCTGTCGGCCCCTGATCGCGACGATGCGGACATCATTTCGTATGCTGCCGGCCACAAGGCGCTTGGGTTATACGCCATGTGGGCCCTGCGCGATGAGATCGCACGATTGGGGTGCCCGGAACTGCTCCCCGCCGACAACGGCAATCGCCTTCGCCTGGAAGACCTGCTGGGCTTCCGCCGCAATCCGGTGACTAAGACTCCGCTCTTTGCCAAGTTCGGCGCGCGGGCCCTCGACGGACATCCGACTCCCGCGACGCCTTTCGTCCGCCTGGCAACGGGGGCATCCGGCGTCGGCCTGGCCGCCTCGCTGGGACTCGCCATTGCCGTATCAGACTACTTTGGAGCGGAGGCGCCCAACGTTCATATTATCGAGGGCGAGGGCGGACTCACGCCCGGACGGGTGAGCGAAGCGCTGGCGGCCGCGGGAACAACTTCGCTAGACAACGCCATTTTGCACATCGACTGGAACCAGGCCTCGATCGACTCGAACCGCGTATGCCGCGACGGCGATCAGCCGGGTGACTATGTGCAGTGGAACCCCATGGAGCTCGCCTACCTCCACGACTGGAACGTCATCTCCGTACCAGATGGGACAAGCGTCCGACAGGTCATCGCGGCCCAGCGCCGCGCCGCAACACTCCAAACCGGCCAGCCCACCGCGATCGTCTATCGAACGACAAAAGGTTGGCGGTACGGCGTGGAGGGGCGGGCTTCGCATGGGGCCGGGCACAAGCTCTGTTCGGCGGGATTCTATGAGGCGTTGAAGCCGCTGGGCGGAAGCACTGCGGGGGTGCTGCCGACTTGCGATCCGAAGGCGACGGACTGCCGCGACGGGCGGGACGGCACCGTCGTGGAACGCTGCTTCTGGGAAGCGCTATCCACGCTTCGCGGGGCGATGGCAAAGAACTCGATCATGGTCGATGCGCTCGCGGCTCGGCTGCGCGTCGCGAAGAAGCGGCTCGAAAAGCGGGCCCGCAAGCCGCGCAGCGACGCACCTCGCCTAGAGGCCGCGTACAAGGCCGCGATCGGCCATGAACGCGACATTCCCAAAGAGCTTGTATTGAAATCCGGCGCCCAGACGACCCTGCGCGCCGAGCTTGGGCGGGTCCTCAACCACCTGAATCTGGCGAGCGGCGGAGCGCTGTTTGCGGCCGCCGCGGACCTGCTCGATTCCACAAGCATCGCCAAAGTCGGCGACGGGTTCGGCGAGCGCTACCACAACAGAAAAACAAACCCGAACTCGCGCTTGCTCTCGATCGGCGGCATTTGCGAGGACGCCATGTCCGGCGTCCTTTCCGGCCTTTCGACCTTCGGGCGGCACATCGGCGTGGGGGCGTCATACGGCGCGTTCATGGCTCCGCTTGGCCACATCGCCGCGCGCCTTCACGCAATCGGCAATCAGGCCCGGCAATCGCTGACCGGCGACCCGTACCGTCCGATGATTCTGGTTTGCGGGCACGCGGGTTTGAAGACCGGCGAAGACGGACCGACCCACGCCGATCCGCAGGCCTTGCAGGTTTTGCAGGACAATTTCCCGCTCGCCACGATGATTACGCTGACGCCGTGGGATCCACAGGAGCTTTGGCCTGTGGTCGCGGCGGCCCTTTCGCGGCGCCCGGCGGTGATCGCGCCCTTCGTGACTCGACCGAATGAGACGATTCTGGATCGCAAAGCGTTGGGGCTTGCGCCGGCGACTGACGCCGCTCAGGGCGTATATCTGCTGCGCAAAGCGAAAGGGAAGGGCGACGGAGTCGTCGTCCTCCAGGGCAGCGGGGCCGCGTACTCATTCGTCCAGGAAGCCATGCCGCTCCTGTATCGCGAAGGCATCGACCTCAACGTCTATTATGTCGCTAGTGCGGAGCTCTTCGAACTCCTGACCGCTAAAGAGAAGGAGCGCATCTTCCCGCAGGCCCACGCCGCCCAGGCCATGGGCATCACGGACTTCACGCTGCCCACGATGTATCGGTGGATTACCTCCCCCGCCGGGCGCGAGGCCACGCTCCATCCCTTCAAGGGCGGACACTTCCTCGGCAGCGGACAACCGGACCGCGTCCTCGAAGAGGCCGGTCTCGACGGTCGCAGTCAGTTCGACGCCATCGTCGCAATCGTTCAACAACAAACGGCGGAACCGCGTAGGACCCTGTCTATGAGCAGTCTTTGAGTACATGCGACAATCGGCCTTTTGATGCCACCGCGCTCCGCTTGTGCGTCCCCTCCGCGACGGTGCGGAGGTCGCCAGGACTGGTGGAACCAACGCGATATGGCGACATGAACTTCAGTAATTGACGAAAACATATCGCCTGGCTGAATTGACACGCAATTGGAGAACAAAAAACTTTGCGGATTTTGCTACGTAAGCGTGCTACTTAGCCGATAAGTATAGATGGCGCACAAAGGTATGACGAGTGTCATCCCCTGCTGCCGGAGGGATATATCATGACCCCCTTGAATTGGCGAGCCCGAGGCTCTAAAGGCGAACGTGTCCTGGGTATTGCCGTTGTCCTGGCGATCTGCATCCTGGTTCTGATATTGCGCATCGGGCGTCTGTACGACGTAGTACGCCGCGTCGTCCTCGCGCTCACCGCACACTTGGGTTGGCGGAGGGCAGCAACCGAACCCGTCGGGAAAGACCACGAAAATGAAGCCCGTTAATGTGGAGTTCATCCGAAATTCGCTGCATCTTTCGCGACAGGAGTTAGCGCAGCGGATCGGTACTTCCTACGAGACTATCTGCCGTTGGGAAAAGGGTAAGCGGCAACCGAGTAATGTCTACATCGCAAAGCTACTGGAACTGCACGCGAAGCGAGGAGGAGGCGGAGAAAGAACGGAGTCACAATGGGTTTTCTGGGATTCCAATCTCGATCGAGTGAAACGAGCCGCAATGCGAAACCCAGGCCTTACGTTGGGGATTGTGCGCGCCGTGAACGATTTGACCGGGCGTTTTTTCCTAGCGACAATCCAGCTTTGCCCTGAGGTTCCAAGTATGCTGGATCTGAGACCGCGTATGATCGAGTTAACGAAAGCACGAGCCGCAAGACGAACACGTATTGTTGGCGCGTTTGTTGGGGGAGACGGTAAGAAGGAGCCGAAAGACGCACCAGTAATGCTGATGCGCGATGGGACTTCGAGCGGCGCCAATCATTGCGTTCTTTTTGATCGGAGGACCGAGCAGTTGACGCTGTGGAGGCTAAAGGAGCGATTCAGTCCTTATTCGAACGATGAATGCTTAGAAGAACTTGCTTATTCTGTAATTGGACAAGTGATTGCGCCGGACCAGAAGAGCCGAAAGAAACACAGTGCACAACGCCTCGGAACCGCGGCGCAGAACCAGTAGTGTCCATATCTCGCTGCGTTCTTGTCAGGGAAGGTTTGCTCGGGAATGACCTCATGCAAGGTACTCATGGCTGCCACGCCATGGTGAGTCCACCTGTGCGGGCTGGCGAACCGGTATTCAAGACTGCTCGCCTTTTGCATGATGCTCTGCTGACGTGGAGTGGCGTAAAACATGCCCACAAGGAAGACTAGGTGCCTGAAACTGACGCCGGACGGGCCATTCAAGGGAAGGAGGCCTTCGCCAAGAACCCAGCGAAGTACTGATACGAGGAGGACGACGAAGACGACTAAGCGAAACGACGCACTCAAGGATCCTCGACCGCATCACCGGAAACGATGCGGAGCTTCGCGATTTGATAGGGGAAGAGACGATCAACGTCCACCTCGCACGTCTTATCCCCGATGCTCGCACCAAAGCCGGGCTGACCCAAGCGCAACTCGCCGAACGTATCGGCTCCAAGCAGCCCGCCATCGCACGACTCGAAAACGCTGACTATGAAGGGCCCTCCCCGGCGATCCTTTAACGAATTGCCGATACTCTGGACCTTGCTCTTGACATCCGCTTCGTTCCCAGAGAACACGAATCGTCGCGGGAGCACGCCACCGCTAAGGTCGAATTACGCGGCCCGCTACAGATCGCCGCACACGATGAGGAGGCCACCCGGATTCGGGAAATCGGCGTAATGTGGTGACACGCAGCGCCGTCCGTACGGCGGGCGGTTTTGCTCAGGAGCATAACCTGTGCATCTAATCGCATGGTTAAACACTTACAAACCGGCCGCATCGGCCAGAAGTCATGCGTTTTTGGCTGCGTCCATGTGGACCGTCGTGGGAACAGTGTTGGCTTTTGTCGGCGTGCGTTGGGTAATCAGCAGCGGCCTTCCCCATGCCTGGCTCTTCGTGCTTGTCGCGGCCGCGGCGGGGGTACTCAAGTCGCGGTTCGTCCTCGAGCGCTCGGCAAACCGGGCCATGGAGCGCATTCGGGGGCGTGGGGACGGGCGCTGTGTCGGTGGATTCTTCTCGTTCAGGGCATGGGTCTTTGTGGTGGCGATGGCGTGCCTGGGAAGGATTCTCCGCGGTGGCCTGCTTCCTCGATACGTCGTCGGCCTGCTGTACATCGCGGTCGGAATCGCCCTGGTCCTCGCCTGCCGCAAGCTGTGGGCGGGCTGGTACCGACTTGGCCCTGACGCATAGAGTTGAATTGCCGGGAGTCCGCGTGACCCAGTCGACGAGCCGCAGACGGAATGCAATCCCGGCGCGCCGGGAGTCCGCGCGGAGTGCCGGAGTCACCCGAGCCGCGGACGGAATGCGATCCCGGCGCGACTAGAGTCTGCGTAACCCCGATCGGTACCGCGATCCCGGTGCGCCGGGAGAGCGGTCACCGTTGCCAGGAGTCCGCGAGGCTTGTCAATCTTGTAAATCATGTCCGGTCACTCCCTGGGTTTCGTCCCAGCCGCGTACGTAATGCAATCCCGGCGCGCCGGGACGACGTCGACCGCGCCCCATCCGCTTAGTGCTCTAGGTCGTAAGTCCGGTGACGTATTCTTCTATGCCTCGCTGCTCCGGTCGATAACTCTCGGCATAGCACGGTTCCTTTCGCAATCCACGCTTCCCACACGCCGAGAAAAAGGCAATCAAAATACGTAATCGTATTTATGCCACGATGTACTTAGTCGAGGGATCCGTGCAGGGACTTCAAACGGGAAGGGTGAGACGATATAATGCCAGGACGAACGGAAAGGAAAAAATGATCGTCGAGTACATTAACGCAGCGCTGGCAAGAGCAACCTACGAAAGGATCGAAGACGAGGGGAATCCCTACTACGGGCAAGTGCGTTGTCTCAGAGGCGTGTGGGCGACGGGAAAAACCCTCGAAGAGTGCCGCAATCATCTGGCGGAAGTCATCGAAGGGTGGTTGATCGTGCGCCTGAGAAAAGGACTCACCATTCCGCCGATTGGCAAGAAGCAGGTAAAGGCCGCGAGGGCTCTTCGCTTTGGGACGTAGGCCGACGCCGATTTCGTGGAAGGAGTTCGTCCGCCGACTCCGACGGCTCGGTTTTGACGGCCCTTATCAGGGAGGAAAACATCCCTACATGGTTCGAGGTGGTCTTGTGCTGACCATTCCCAATCCGCATACGGGCGACATCGGCGTTGAACTACTGAAACGGATTCTCAAACAAGCTTCCATCGCTCAAAAGGACTGGCTGGCGGCGGAATAAGAGCCTATCCCAATACCCCCCGAGCCGCGGGGTTCAGCCAGCGCGGACCGACCCGGTCCGCCTCCCCCCTTGCCAAGGGGGGAAAAGGGGGGTCGAGTTCGTAGGTCGAATCATCGCCCCGACAAACCGTCGCCGTTCTTTCATGATCTGTACTACTAACGTTGAGAATCTTCGCGTCTCGCGCAGGTTTTCGAACCCCAACGTCCTCGGTGCCTTGTTGCCTGGATGCCTTGGGTTGCGGGCGAAGCCCGCGCTGTGCTCATCTGTGTAATCTGTGGATAGCTTTCGTGGCCGGCCCATCGCGGCCATCCCCAACGCCCCTCCGTTTGGACGTTTCGACGTTTTCGTCGTTCGTGCTTGACATGCACGGGGCGAAGTTGGTAAGCTAATGTTACGGAGGCTGTCTGCGGATGCCACGGCTGGGAGAGGGACTCGACAACCTACCTTGTCTGCGTCGAGCTTGGGCCGGAAACCGCAGCGCCGCGCTTCTTGCGATGCTATTATCACGCTTCAGCATCGCGCAGAAGAAGAGGAGCCAGGTCGATGAAGACAACGAAGCCGGTCGCTCTTAGCTGCGTAGCGGCGGGCCGAGCCCGCCCAGCTAATCGGAGGGGTTTGCCAATGTCTCTATTGATGTTCGAGCCGAAGGCCATGACGGTGAATTCGAGGATCACCGCTGCGTCAATGTTCACGCAGCGCGTGCCGCGAATGCTCAACTCCGCCTCGCTCACTTTCGCTCTGAGTTGCGTTTTGATTCCGGTTTGTGCCCCCGCGCTCGCGGCGGAGAAGGACTATACTGGGCATCAGGTCGTTGCTGTGCGCCTGGCGACGGAAGCGGACGTGCAGAAACTCTTGGAGATGGAATCGGCCGATGAGGACTTCGATCTCTGGTCCGAAGGCGTCGGCATCGGCACGGTGGACGTGCGGGTTTCGCCGGCGCAGCTCGCAGTTCTTGACCAAAGCGGACTTGCGTACCGCGTCTTGATTCCAAATGTGCAGGCCATGGTTGCCGCCGAGCGCTCGGGCGGGCTCGGATTCTTCGATGATTTTCGTACCAACGACGAGATTACGGCCTTCATGAATGCTCTGGTGGCGCAGTATCCGCAGTTGGCCTCAATGGTCAATTTCGGCCCCTCGATCGAAGGACGGCCGATCATGGGGATCCACATTACTGGATCGGGTGCTGACAAGCCGGGGGTTCTCATTCACGGGTGTGAGCACGCGCGGGAATGGCTTACACCTCAAACTGTAGCCTACATCGCTCAGCACCTCCTCACTCAATACGATACCGATCCCTATGCGCACTTGTTAGTCGACAACATTGATTGGTACCTTATCCCGGTAATGAATCCGGACGGCTACGTGTACACCTGGACGACGGACCGCTTCTGGCGCAAGAACCGTCGCGGCATGTACGGTGTCGATCTTAATCGCAACTGGGGTTTCCATTGGGGCGGGGCTGGTTCCAGTGGAGACCTCGGGAGCGAAATCTATCGTGGCTCAGCGCCGTTTTCCGAACCGGAGACCCAGGCGCTGCGCGATTTTTTTCTCGCACACCCAAACATCCGCGGGCACGCCGATTTGCACACTTATTCTACGTTACTCATGTGGCCTTGGGCCTATACGAGTTCGCTCTGCCCCGACCATTACAGCTATGCCGACTTCGCTGGAGTCATGCGCGATCTTGCGGCAGCCGTCCACGGGCTGCAGTACACGCTCGGGCCGGTTTACACAACCCTCTATCCAGCCTCCGGCGCTTCAGTTGATTGGGTCTATGGGGCCGCTGGGCGGTGGAGCGTCACCATGGAGCTTCGAGGCTATGGATTCGCCGTTCCCGCAAGCGAGATCATTCTGTCAGCCGAAGAGAACCTCCCCGCCTTGCTGTACTTTGGGGCGTGGGTCGCGGCTTGCGATCCAAATGCGGCCGCTTTGGGATTGCAGACCGCGGGAGATGCGTTTCCAGACTGCGACGGGAACGGTGTCGCGGATATTTGCCAGTTTGCCTCCGGGAGTGCTAACGACTGCAACGGAAATCTAGTACCCGACTCTTGCGACATTAGTTCCGGTGCGAGCAATGACTGTAATCAGAATGGTATCCCCGATGAATGCGAGCCGGATTGCAATGCCAACGGATTTGCGGATAGCTGTGATATCGCGTCAGGCCGGAGCGCCGATTGTAACTTCAACGGCAGGCCGGACGAATGTGATGTCGGCAACCCGTGTGGTCCACCAAGCGGTGTATGCGGGATTTCAGGCAGTTGTTTGAATCCATCAGGAAACGGAGGGGTGGGTTGCGAATGCGCGGCTTGCTGTCTGGCAGTTTGCGTCCTTGATTCGTACTGTTGCGAAGGGGAATGGGATACGATCTGCGCATACGAAGCGTCGTACATGACCGAATGCGCAGCGGGCGGAGTCGCTCATAGTGCAGACTGCAACGGAAATCTCATTCCCGACGAATGCGAGGCAGACTGCAACCGTAACGGGCATCCTGATGATTGCGACATAGCCGACGGACGCAGCGCCGACTGCGACGGCAATAACGTACCAGACGAGTGCCAGCCTGACACGGACCATGACGGGTTTATCGACGCGTGCGACAATTGCCCGATATTTGCGAACCCGGATCAGGCGGATAGCGATGGGGATGGCGTCGGCGATGTCTGCGACCGGTGTCGGGGCTTTGACGACAGGGCTGATAGCGACGGCGACGGTGTGCCCGATGGTTGCGACGGGTGCCCCGCCGACCCGGCCAAAACCGCCCCAGGGCTTTGCGGCTGCGGAGTGTCAGACGTTGACACCGACGGCGACACGATTCCCGATTGCCTCGACCAGTGCCCCGGCCGCGACGACCGCATCGACGCCGATGGTAATGGCATCCCCGATTGCCTCGAACTATTCCGCATCCCGACCACTTCAAGCTGGGGATTGGCGGTCTTGACGCTGCTGCTTCTCACTGCCGCAAAACTATGTTTCACACGCCGATCAGCACCGCGATCCCGGGCGCGCCGGTAGAGCGTTCGTCACCGTTGCGCAACCGTGGCGTGCTTCCCTACCGCACCTCGTGTCTCCCTTTACCAAGGGGGGGATTGAGAGTGGTCTGGTTCGCCATACGAAAACGGACTTCGCTGTTACTGAAGAATCCACAGCTTTCGACGGCAATAACCGATGTGTTGCGTCGTTATAAATGATAGAATAGCGGTGCTGTCGGTTGGGGGCCGACATCGCGAGCGAGTGCACATGCGCCGGGCCTTTACGCTTATCGAGCTGCTGGTGGTGGTGGCCGTAATCGGGCTGCTCGTGGGCATCCTCATGCCTGCGCTGGGCGGGGCCCGCGCCCAGGCCAAGCGCACCGCATGTTCGACCAACCTTCGGCAAATCGGAACCGGACTGCAAGTCTACATGGCCGGCAATCACGATCGGTTCCCCTTCGCCTCTTTCCTGCCCTCGGTGTCGCCGTTCCCATTGCAAACCAAGGAGCCTATCCGCATCGCCAAGGTGCTCAAGTTCGAGGTCCCTGAGCCCGAGGCCTTTCATTGCCCTAATGACAACTCCGGCGACGGTCGGCTCGCGCCTAACGACGGGCTGACGTATTTTCAGTCGGAAGGCTCGAGCTACGAATACCGCGCCGACAGGCCCTGGCTGGCAGGGCGCACCGCCAAGGAAATCTCCGGGATTTTCAAGGAACGGCGCGCGCAGACCGTCGCCGACAACAGCTTCTATATCCTCCGCGACTACAACAATTTTCACGGCCCAGTCGATAAACTCGGCGCTCGGCGATATCTGTATAATGACGGGCACGTGACCGACTTTGAGAATTAAGGTGCCATAGACCCTCTCCCCCGCTGGGGGAGAGGGAAGGGTGAGGGGGTTTAACGATGAATTTTCGGAGTTTCTTCCAATGACCATTCCCGACCTTCGATCGCCCCAATCGTGGATCATTGCGGCCGCGTTGATCGCCGTCGTCGGCGGATCTGTATGGGGCCTTTCCCGCGGCAACTCCAAGCCTCAGGTGGCCATCCCCAAAGAGCTTTCCGTCGAGTCGCTCAAGGCCCAGGCCGAAGCCGAACCCGCCAGGATGATGACCACCGTCCGCGAGACTATGCGCCGCGACGATCTCACCGACGAACAGCGCCGCCAGATCGCCGAAAACATGCGCAAGGTGTGGGAAGACACCATGCGGAAGCGCGTCGACGACTACTACGCGGCCAACTCCGAAGAGGACAAGAAGGCCATTCTCGACCGCCAGATTGACGAGTTCGAAGAACGCCGTAAAGAATTGGAAGAGCGCCGCAAAGAGGACGCGAAAAACGGCGAGAGCCGTGACCGGGCCGATAGAGGCCAGCCTTTCCGCGGCATGTTCGGCCAACAAACCAAGGAAGAGCGCAAGGAGCGATCCGAATCGCGCGATCCTGACCGCATGGCCAGGCAAACGGCCTATTTTTCCGCCATGCGCGAGCGCATGAGCGAGCGCGGGATAAAGGCGCCGTTTGGACCTGGCGGGGGCTTCGGTGGCCCCGGCGGACCAGGCGGGGGGCGCGGCGGATTGGGCGGCGGACCCGGTGGGGGCAGCCGTCCCAACCGCGGTCCGTGACCCCACGTGCCCAAATCTGCGAGCCGCAGACGGAATGCAATCCCGGCGCGCCGGGAGTCCGCGCGGATCGCCGATCGCCACCCGAACGGGGGAATGTCGAATGGCGGATCAAGAATGTCGAAGATCCCGGCTGTGCCGGGGGCGAATGGTCGTCCGCTCGCTTCCGCTCGCGGCTCTTGTCCATTCTGTCT
>Ga0209777_10002576_pt1 | contig 23580 bp, 20 predicted proteins | sample FrelakmetHBP12HB_FD_187147 | JGI IMG/M metagenome (GOLD analysis project Ga0209777, IMG submission 187147) | Freshwater lake sediment microbial communities from the University of Notre Dame, USA, for methane emissions studies -HBP12 HB (SPAdes)... | ecosystem: Environmental > Aquatic >...
CATGATGATGGCAACATGAACCGGCAACTTCTCGGGAGAAATCTTCTCCGCCAGCGCCGAGACTTCCGCACTGAGCTTCTCGCTCAGACCGCCATCACCTCAGCTTCTTTGGTCTCGGCCACGCTATCGGTTTCTTCGATATACTTGTTGGTCAGGTCTTGAATCTTGGTCTCGCCATCAGCCAGTTCATCCTCGGAAATTTTCTTGTCTTTTTCCGCCTTCTTTAGGTGCTCGATACCGTCGCGACGGATATTGCGGACAGCGATCTTGTTCTCCTCAGCCATTTTCTTGACGACCTTCACCAACTCTTTGCGCCGTTCCTCAGTTAGAGCTGGCACCGGAATCCGCACTACTTGCGCATCCGGCTGCGGATTCAGGCCGAGGTTCGATTTCTGAATAGCCTTGACTATCTCACCGATCAGCGGCTTTTCCCACGGCTGGACGACAATCAGTTGGGCCTCAGGTGTTGATATCGAACTAACCTGCTTAAGAGGGGTCGGTGTGCCATAGTAGTCGACCTTGATGTCATCGAGCATTTGCACGTTTGCTTTGCCAGAGCGCACTGTCGAATAATGATGCCTCAGTGCCGCAATTGACTTCTTCATCTTATTCTCAGCATCAGTCAGAATCTGTTTTACCATGGAAAATCCTCCCGATTAGGTGGTCACTAGTGTACCTACGCGTTCTCCCATAACGACTCTATAGAGATTTCCCGGAACGGTCAACTTAAAAACGATTAACGGAAGCTTGTTCTCGCGACAGAGGGTAAAAGCCGTGCTATCCATAACTTTCAAGTCTCTGTGTAGGGCGTCGTCGTATGTGATTGTCTCGAAACGCCTTGCGGTTTTATTGACCATCGGGTCCGAATCGTAAACTCCATCGACTTTTGTGGCTTTGAGAACAGCGTTGGCTTCCGTCTCAATGCCGCGCAGCACCGCCGCCGTATCGGTCGTGAAATACGGATTGCCCGTGCCAGCCGCCATAATTACTACCCTGCCTTTTTCCATGTGCCGCATCGCCCTCCGGCGGATGTAAACTTCGGCCACAGCCTCAATGCGAATGGCACTCAGCACGCGGGTGTACATGCCGTGCTTTTCTAAAGCTGCTTGTAGCGCCAGCGCGTTGATCACAGTAGCAAGCATGCCCATATAGTCGCCGGTCGCTCGGCCGATTCCTAAAGAGGTGCCAGCCACCCCGCGATGGAAGTTGCCACCACCAACCACGAGTCCGACCTCGACCCCTATCTTCCTGACAGCCTCAATCTCGGCAGCCACAAATTCTAATTGGGAGGGATCGATGCCGAAACCGCGATCCCCTGCCAGCTGTTCGCCCGAGATTTTTAGCAGAATCCGTTTATAGGCTGGGACGTCTGACATTTCATTCACCGAGACGGAAACGGACAAAGCGGCGAACAGACATGTTCTCGCCAATCTTACCGATCGTCTCGTTGATCAGGTCATTGATTGTCTTGTCCGGATCCTTGACATACGCCTGTTCCATCAAACAAACCTCGGCGTAGTACTTATCGATCTTGCCATCCACTATCTTATCGACTATCTTTTCCGGCTTGCCTTCGTTGAGCGCTTGCGTCCTGTAGATCTCTCGCTCGGCGACAATCTGCTCCTGTGATAGTTCTTCGCGTCTTACTACGAGCGGATTGGCGGCGGCAACATGCATGGCCAGATTCCTGGCCAATTCCTTGTACTGATCCGTACGCGCCACAAAATCGGTTTCGCAATTGATCTCGATCAATACTGCCAACTTGTCGCCCGGGTGAACGTAGCAACCGATGACGCCCTCTTTCGTTGCCCGTCCTGCCTTGGTGGCAGCCTTGCTGATACCCTTCTCCCGCAGGATTGTCATTGCCCTTTCCATATCGCCTCCGGCTTCGACAAGCGCCTTCTTGCAGTCCATCATACCGGCACCGGAACGTTCGCGTAATTGTCTTACTATATCTGCACTAATCGACATTGTTTGATTACCTTTCTGCTGTCCTGGGACCCGCGTCCACCACTTTCAGGGCGGCGCCTTCTGAATCATCATCAGCCTTCGCCAGCGCACCCTCTCTGTCGAGCACTAGCGAACGGGCATCGATGGCGCTGTCAACCACCTGTCGCGTGATGACACGAATCGACTTGATCGCATCGTCGTTGCCGGCGATCGGGAAATCGATTGGGTCGGGATCGGAATTCGTGTCGACTATCCCGATGATCGGGATGCCGAGCTTCTTGGCCTCCGCCACCGCAATCCGCTCCTTCTTGCAGTCCACTATGAATAGCAATCCCGGCAGACGGTTCATCTCTCTGATACCGCCGAGCACCTTGTCGAGTTTATCTTTCTCCTTGGTCAGACCGGCAATCTCTTTCTTTGTCAGCTTCTCGAAAGTACCGTCTTCCTGCATCCGCTCGATGTCTTTCAGACGCTTGATGCTCTTGCGAATCGTTGGGAAGTTGGTCATCATGCCACCAAGCCATCGTTCGGTAACGTGGAATTGTTGGCAGCGGACCGCCTCGGATTTTATCACATCCTGAGCCTGTTTCTTGGTGCCGACGAACAAAATCGGTTGGTTCTTGGAGATGACTTCGCGCGCTTTCTGACAAGCCATCTTAAGGGAAGTCAGGGTCTTGTTAAGGTCGATGATGTAAACACCGTTTTTTTCCGCAAAGATGAAGCGCTTCATCTTGGGATTCCAGCGCCTTGTCTGGTGCCCAAAATGCACGCCCGCCTCGAGAAGGTCGCGAATAGTGATTTCGGTCATGAAATGACTCCTGAAGTGTGGTTAATCCGCCACCCGGTTCATCTCCACTTGGCAGGACAAGTCGAAACCTGACCACCTGCCCGGATCCCCGGATGTGTGTCGTTGTTTATAGTTCATGCGCCGCCAGTCAGCACGTGGCGAACTGACGACGATGATTTTTATTCAGATGGTCCCGGCAGAAGAATTCATCTGCCAAGCATCGCAGCCCTATCTCTTTGAGAACTGGAACCGCTTGCGTGCCTTGACCATGCCGTACTTTTTGCGTTCCACCATCCGCGAATCACGAGTCAACATGCCGGCGGCCTTAATCATCTTGCGCAATTCCGGGTTGAACGTAATGATCGCTCGCGCTACTGCGAGGCGAATCGCCCCCGCTTGTCCCGACAGACCACCACCGTGCGCCTTGCAAACGATATCGAATTTGCCTTCCAAGTTGGCAACTCGGTAAGGCTCGGTGGCAATCGCTACCAGCGATTCGCGGGTCAGATACGGCAACAGCTCTTTGCCGTTGACCGTCCACTTGCCGGTTCCGGCAGTGAGCCAGAGACTGACAACGGCATTCTTGCGCATTCCGCGCGTGTGAATCTTCTCTTGTGCCATCAACTACCTTTCATATCGACACCACCGGAGTGCACAATTCTCCCCCGCGCTGGTGTCAAACAATACAACTATTTCAATTCCAGTACTTCGGGCTTCTGCGCAGCATGGGGATGCGCGCTGCCGCCATAGACTTTCAGCTTGGTAAGCATCTGACGCCCCAGCGGACCCTTGGGAAGCATGCCCCAAACCGCATCACGAAAGACCTCTGCCGGATTCAACTTGACCGCCTTGGCAAATGTGATCTGGCGGTGGCCGCCCGGATACAACGTGTTCCAGTGATAGGTTTTGATCGATTCCTTCTTGGGTGTCGACAATCGCACTTGGGCGGCGTTAACTACTACCACGAAGTCGCCGAAATCCAAAAACGGTGTATATTCCGGTTTGGTCTTTCCCATCAAGATACGGGCGACTCTGGCCGCCTGCCGACCAAGAATCTTGCCGCTGACATCGACAACGTACCACTTCTGCTCGACGCTGCCAATTTTCGGTATTACTGTTTTCACTCACTACTCCTCAAAAGGCATTCCTATAGAAACTTAGAAAGATACGAACAATCAACCGATTGTCAAGAACTTCGGAGTATTTATTTTGGACGTCAGGGGTAGCAAGGCAGCTACTTCCTGGCCCCCCAACGCCCTGCACCGCAGCCGTTTGCTGTACAGTAATGTCGGGTCGGCTGGATTCCAGCATGATAATCAGCCTCTTAGCCCTCAAATTCCATGTTGGGAAGCTCGCGCATGATTCTAGTTAGTTCCTCCGGAGTGAAGTCGCTCCTGTGCATTTGCAGAAATACCTGAGCACGCAGCTGTGCCTCGTTCGCATTGGGCATCCGCATCCGTATCCCGGCGATCACCAGCGCTTTTGCAGTGTCATACATTCGGCAGGCCATTATTAGACGTTCGCCCGGAGACAGAGCCATCAACATCTCAACGTAGAGTTTCTCCAAATGTGGCGATTCGCTATGCATCGTTCTTCACCTCTGGCAACGCTGTACTTCCGTGAACAGACTCATAAACGAGATCATCAATGTGCTTGATCAGGTCAGGTGCACCGCGATGGGGAAACACTATCAGGTAGAGCAAGAGCATACCCAAATCATTGCGCATATCCTGCGGAACATATCTCTGGTCGACCTTGTTGCATTCTTCCCGTAAAGCGGACCAGCTTTTCTGAAGCGGACGGACATATGTCGCAAGACATCCGCGTTTGCTCCGAAAGCTGTAAAGGTCCCAGTTGTTTTCTGGCTCAAATCTCTCGTGCCGTAGCTTCGAAATCTCTGGCCAAAGGGCCGCGAGATGCTGCAGGAGCATGTTCCTTGCAGTAAGCTGAACCAGACCTTCAACGTAGAGCTCACGGTATCCGAACGACTCAGGGGGTTTGGAGTCATCCATCTGCCACTCTACAATCTCCTGGAAGCCGTAATATGCATTCGGAATGCCGCCATGCGGCTGGCTGATACTCTCCTTGCAGTATGACGCGACGAGCCCCACCAAGCGAATTTCATGGGACATGTCGTAGTAACAGGTTCTATGGAGCCAGTACACGGCCAGGAGAAAGGGGATGGCAGACTCACCCCAAGGGATGGCTTTTGAAAGCTTCGCCCGCACAAAGGCGGTAAGTGCGTCGATTTCCTCACTCGTAATCTGACTCGTCTGCCCGAAACCGAGCAGAAACGCAGAAATCACACCAACCAGTATCGTTATCCGGAACTCATGGAATCTTCTATCAATGAGCGGACTACCCTGAAAGAGATGCGGTACCCTCACCGTCTCAAGACAAAGCCGCTCCAAGCATCGTGCGATCTCGTTGCGAATAAGCCCGCACTGTTGCATGACTTCGGGAGAGGGCGCGTTTCCCGCGCGCCCCTCTTGCCCCAGCAGCAGACAATACTGCAGAACCCAACCCTCTATAATCGAGAAGTGATTCTCCTTTGCGTAATAAGGCCTCAGGGCGATTGATGCGAATATGTTCGCCGAAACCATTTGTCGGTATTTGGCTTTTGGTCCATCTGCCTGCCCGGGATCCAAAAATGACTCCATAAGCTGCGAGAACTTTGCTTTGTCCAGCAGGTCATCGCCCGGCACGATATAGACTGTTAGGAGGTCCCTGAGCTTGTCCAATCCTGTTGGCATGAACGTTAGCTGCAAATCGGACAGTGTCCGTAATAAATGGCCCTTTGTTATCACTTCCAAGCCACATCCCCACCTATTCTTCCACACCACCTGCATATCTTCTATTTCGACTCTCACGCCTTCGTCTAGCTCACCTACCACGACCAGGTATGCACGATGGCCACCAGTCTCGTGCAGGAAAGCTGAGTGCTTGATGGGAACTCGGATCAATTGCTCAATCTGCGCCTGCATATCATGCCACTGGCTCTGCTTGAGCTTCTTTCCCTGCAGCGCTTTGAGTTGGAATGCACAAGAGCCGCCCTCCCTATCAATCGCCAAGACATCCTTTCCTTGTTCGAACTCACCATGACGAGAAAAATGGACTGCCGTGTACCCTTCAGCCAATAGGTATTGGCTGAAAGCGAAATTGAACGATCTTTCGTCGATACTATTCAACCAGTCTTCTAGTAGCTTCTCGAGCACGCCATTCCTGTCGCTTTCGTTCAATCAGTTTGTCGAATCTCTCCTTGTGGGTCTCGTCATCTTCGCGAGACATTCGCTTAACCGAATCCATCACCTTTTCTCCGACAAAGAGCGTTGGCATGATCGGCTCTCCCTTCTCGTCAAAATCCAACGGGTATTTTTCCAACATTTCTATTAACACTTCCAAGCCGAGTGGCCTATTTCCAGCGTCGTACTTGTTGCCTGTCTGCTCACAAACCGATCTTATTCTCTCGATAATCTTTTCAGACATCTGGCGATTCATATCGCGTATTAGCTTATCTTGAAGTTCATCGACGTATGCTAGCCCTTCCTTCTCCAGCCTTGCGATTTCAATGTCGACAGTGCTGTTGGATTCTTCCAGTGGAGTTGGAAATACCGCCCCATCTCTGGCATGGACGACAGTTTCATGGCCCTCATGAAGTATGACGCTCGCCTCAATGGACCCCATCAGCCCTCCACCACGTGCAGCTTGAAGCATGCTTTTGTAATTCTTTTCCTTGAATCTGCGTTTTAGGGAGCCAAAGTCTGGAAGCATTCGTTTTGCTCACTTGATAGAGGACGGTCTCGAGAATCGTTGCGTCGCTGTCCACCTCAATGTACGCGATCCGCTCACCCAAGTCCACGCCATTTTCTGAGCTTTTGATCCACAGACGAGGCAGGATGCGACGTTGCGAGGCAGATATCTTCATCTGCCGCGTATCAATTGGCGGGTATGTGCCCCCTATCCCCGTTGCATCAGGTCCTGAACCACGACGGAATCGTGGGCAGGACCTGACGGAATATCTACCCTCCTACTTCAGACTCTTGTCCGGATAAGGAGGATGCTGCGGATATTTCCGCGGTTCCTCGACTATCTTCTTCATGAGATAATTGATCGTATAATCAAGCTGCGTATCTTTGCCAGCCAGCGCCGAAGCGGGATCTTCGACTACGGTGATATCAGGGTCTGAACCCCAGCCTTCAATTAGCCATTTCCCATCGATGCTCCATCCCGGGAATTCAGGGCTGGTAATACCGCCACGATCGCTCAGCGGTTTGTCACCACGAATCCCGACCCAGCCTCCCCAGGTGCGCTCACCGATCACTGGTCCCAGCTTCAACGCCTTGGTTCCTTCAGTAAAAGTCTCGCCGTCAGAACCGGTTTCACCATTGCAAACTATTGCCATGTGGCCAAAGAAGGCGTTGGACGGTCTCGGCGATGTCGTTCCGTAGCCACCCCACCTTCCTACCGCCCAAACTTTGCGGCTCAGATGTGATAAGATCATTTCAGCCACGAACCCGCCGCCGTTATATCGCACATCAATGATCAGCCCGTCCTTTTTGTACAGCGGCGGATATTGCCAACCGAACTCTGACAGACCTGCGCCCCCCATGTCCGAAAGATGAATATAACCAATCTTGCCGTTGGAAGCCTTCTCCACATACTGACGCTTGCTCTCCACCCAGTCATCGTAGCGAAGCTGATCTTCAGAATCCATTGCTTTGATGATAACCTGGCGAGAACCGGTGAGTGTCGGTTTATCGTTGACGGTCAATTGCACCAGCTTGCCCGCTTTGTTTGCCAGATACTTCAGATAATGCTCGCGAGTGTCCAACGGTTGGTTGTCGATCGCAAGCAGGTAGTCACCAACATTGATATTCAATCCCGGACCGGCTAATGGCGAAGCCAGTCCCTTTTTGCCGGGATGAGGTGAAAGGATACGCGCAATCCTGTACTTGCCGCTTGCTTTATCGGTCGACACATCAATTCCCAGGAGTCCAACCGAGACTGACTTCGGCATCCGTTTCTCGCCACCATACACGTAAGTATGCCCCGCCGACAACTCCGAGATCGTTTCACCAATCAGATCATTCAGTTCATCGCGAGTGGAAATGCGATCGATGAGGCAGCCGTATTGATCCCGCACTTTCTGCCAGTTGACGCCATGCATATTGGGGTCGTAAAAGAAATCTCGCTCCAGCCTCCAGGCTTCATTATACATTTGCTTCCACTCGTCCCGCGGGTTGACTTCCAGTGTCACTTCATCAAGATTGACTGACGCATCTTTGTTGTCCGGTGGTGGCGATTGCACGCCGGCATCCATGCGCGTAAACTGATCGAGTTTTTTCACAACCAGAGTGCCGTTGTCATCCGAAACATCAAACGAATTGATGCTCGACATTACGACCGTGTCCTTTTGCTCTTTGACATCGTAGAGATGAAGGTTGTAATGATCTCCTTGATCAGGCGGACCCTCGGGCATCATGCCGCGATTGCGGGAAGACAGATAATAGAACTTACCGCTGATGGCCCTGAGATTCTCATAATTTCCCGCCGGTACGTCGACGCCCACTTTGCGGTCGATAATGCCCGCAAAGTCAATCTGGACTTTGACAGTATCCTTCTTTACGCCCTCTTTCGCTCCCTTGTCCTTGTCCTTCTTGTCGCCTGCTTTTTTGTCAACAGCAGATTTGTCTTCTTCGGCATCAGCCTTGGGAGCAAAGGGCGACTTATCTGAGACCTTAAGCACCAACAGATAGGGCTTGGTCAATTCATCGAAGACATACCTCGAACCTTCCACATAGTCAAGTCGCGGATTGAAAGTCGCGTCCTGAAGGAAATAGAGATACTTGCCTTCCGGATCCCACGATGGATAAGTGCTGTTAAACATCTCCTCCGTCACGGTCTGTGACTTCTTTGCGGTGAGATCATAGATCCTAATAACACCGTAGCCGTTTTCAATCGTTGCGCTGTATGCCAGAAACTTACTATCGGGCGACCAACTATACTGCCTGATTTCCCACGAGGCGCTGTCTATGACTGCCGATGTCTTGCTGTCCACATTGAAAATGTTCATCCGGCACTTGAAATCAGAAAATGCAATCCATTTGCCATCGGGTGAGTAGAGCGGGTCATAGTGCCAACCCAGTTTCGAGTTGCTCAGTTGTGTCGGAGTCCCCGAACCGGCGGCATCCCACAGATACAGTTCTTCCTCACTGGTAGCGTCGGAGATGGCCATAATGCTCTTGCCGTCAGGCGAGAACTTGGGATTCTTCTCACGGGAAGTCGCCGAGACATTGACTCGTCTTGTCAGACCGTCTTTCTTGGTAGGCACCGAAAACAACTCGCCTCGGGCCGCCACGACCATTCGTTTACCATCTGGAGAAAGATCATAGCTGTCGATGTTCTTCGCGGCGTCGACGAACTTGGCACGTCTTTGTAAACGATCACTCGGCAAGGCGATATCGACTTTACTTGTTTTGCCGGTCCGGGTGTCAAGCATCCAGATGTCCATTGCGTGTTGATAAACGATTAGGTTATTCCACGCACTGGGCCAGCGGGTATCATAGTCTGTGTGTGAAGTTACTTGCTTGAGATCGCCACCATCCGGAGTCATTGACCAGATGTTGGCACGCCCAAGACTGTCCGATTGAAAGTAGATACGATCGCCGATCCACATCGGAAACTGATTGTTGCCGGTATATTTGCTGATCTTCTTGAAATCGTGAGCGGCCAGATTCCCCACCCAGATATTCTCAGCCCACCCTCCGTGGTATCTTTTCCAAGTGCGAAATGACAGCATCGTGCGCGTAAATGCCACGCGTTGGCCGTTCGGTTCAAAGGTCAACGTCGCTGCCTTGTCAATTGGCAGTTCTTCGGGATAGCCACCTTCAGGCGAGATAGTGAATAGTTTATAGAAATAATTCCCCGACTCGAAGAACGATCGGAAGACGATTTTGCCATCCGGTGTCCAGCCGACCACCTGATCGCCCCCAGGATGATAGGTCAGACGTACCGGCTCACCCCCGGTTGCGGGCATGGCATAGACATCGGCGTTACCATCGTATTCACCTGTAAACGCAATCCATTTACCATCCGGCGAAAACTTGGCAAAGCGTTCCTCGCCTTCAGCGGTCGTCAGTCGCACCGCCGTTCCGCCTTTGGCCGAGACCATCCAGAGATCACCTTCAGATGTGAAGACGATTTTGTCATCATAAATATCGGGGAATCTGAAGAACCCTTGTTGTTCCGACGGACTCGCCTGCGGCTGGGGAGAAGAAAATAACACCACTGGCATCGCGAGGAAAAGACAAATCACGCATGACATCAATTTCAGACGTCTCATAACACATCCTTCTGGCAAAAAGCTTATCGTTTAGATACCGTAATATTGCTCCAAAGTTGCAGCCGTCTCAAAGTTTGTAAATCAACGTGCTGTAAGCTACGCGACATTCCGCGAAGTCACAAGGGGAATATTCAGGTCATAGTGTCAGTTGACTTGTTTGCCGTCAGCTGAATTAAGACACGAAGAGAATTGCATTACGATATTGTTTGAGTCAGTTGAAGAGGCCTTGCCACGATGCGACGGCGAGAAAGTTGGGTGAGAACTGTACCCGTTCGGGGGTCAGGTCTCACTCTGGCGATGGGCTAAGACCTGACCCTTTTACACTATGCCTACTTCACTACTTCATAATCCGCATCGACCGCTTGACCACTTGATTCGGCTTGCGATTGACCTGCCGATTCCTCTGGGCCGGGCTGCTGATGCTGCCCGCCCGACTGCGCCGATGATTGGCGATAGATCTCTTCTGCCGCTTTGTGCAGCAAGCTCTGCAGTCGATCGGTCTCCGCCTTCATCGCGGATACATCGGTACCGCGCGTCAGTTCCTTGATCCGATCAATCGACTTCTGCAAATCAGCCTTGGTCGATCCATCGATCTTATCGCCGCTTTCACGCAAGAGTTTCTCCGCCTCGAACGCCATCTGATCGGCGTGGTTCTTAACTTCGACATCATCCTTGCGCCTGCGATCGGCTTCGGAATTGATCTGCGAATCCCGCACCATCTTATCGATCTCCTGCTTGGAGAGACCGGACGACGCTTCAATCCGAATCCGCTGCTCCTTTCCGGTGCCAAGATCCCGCGCCTGCACGTTCAGAATGCCGTTGGCGTCGATATCGAATGTCACCTCCACTTGCGGCAGACCGCGTGGCGCTGGTGGCATACCATCAAGATGAAACCTGCCGATCGTGCGATTATCCAGCGCCATCGGACGTTCACCTTGTAGAACATGAATCTCCACTGTCGTTTGATTGTCCGCTGCCGTCGAGAAGACCTGCGCCTTCTTGGTCGGGATGGTCGTGTTGCGCTCAATCAGTTTGGTAAATACTCCGCCGAGTGTCTCGATACCGAGCGACAACGGCGTCACATCCAACAATAGCACGTCTTTGACAGTGCCTGTCAACACACCCCCCTGAATGGCGGCGCCGACCGCAACAACCTCATCCGGGTTGACGCCTTTGTGCGCCTCACGCCCGAAGAACCTCTCCACTTCATCAACCACTTTAGGCATACGGGTCATGCCACCAACCAACACGACTTCGCCGATGTCACTATTCGATACCTTGGCATCCGCCATTGCCTTGCGACAGGGCTCCATTGCACGTTGAATCAGATCATCCACCATGCCCTCGTATTTCGAGCGGGTTAGCGTCAGATTCAGATGTCGCGGCCCGGTAGCATCCGCAGTGATAAACGGCAGATTGATCGTCGTTTCTTTTGTTGACGACAGCTCAATCTTGGCTTTCTCAGCCGCTTCCTTCAGACGTTGCAGCGCCATGGGATCGCGGGACAGGTCGATACCATCTGACTTCTTGAACTCATCCACCAGCCAGTCGATGATGCGTTTGTCAAAATCGTCACCACCTAGGTGGGTGTCGCCGTTGGTCGACAGCACTTCAAATACTCCCTCACCGATTTCCAAAATCGAGATATCGAACGTACCGCCGCCGAGATCGAACACGGCGATTTTCTGGTTGGCTTTCTTGTCAAGACCATATGCCAGCGATGCCGCCGTCGGCTCGTTGATGATGCGCATCACTTCCAGCCCGGCAATCTTGCCGGCATCTTTCGTTGCCTGACGCTGGGCATCGTTGAAATACGCCGGTACAGTGATAACCGCCTTCGTGACTTTCTGCCCCAGAAAATCCTCGGCCGCCTGCTTCATTTTACCCAAAATCAGCGCCGAGATTTCCTGCGGTGAATAATCCTTGCCGTCGATTTCGATAACGGCCAAGTCGTTCTTCCCACGCTTGACCTTGTATGGGAAGTTCTTGATCTCCTCGGTAACTTCGTCGTAGCGCCTCCCCATAAAGCGCTTGATCGAGAAGATCGTATTCAGCGGATTAGTAATCGCCTGCCGCTTGGCAATCTGGCCGACCAGTCGTTCACCAGTCTTGGTGAACCCGACGACTGACGACGTAGTGCGAGCTCCTTCCGCATTGGGAATTACTACCGGCTCGGACCCCTCCATCACCGACACACAGGAATTGGTCGTGCCGAGGTCGATACCAATGATCTTTTCTGACATATTAATCACACTCCTTCATTCTTCTGAAACAAAGCCCGTCCGCATGAGCGAACGGGCCTCTGTTCTCGTTACTTCTTGCGATCGAGTTTCCGACCAGTTCACGTTGGTCTAGTTCACTTTGATCTCGATCTCTTTCGCTTTCACTTCATCCGACTTTGGCAGCGTGATCTCCAGAACTCCATTCTTGAAACTCGCGCTGATTTTCTCGGAATCGACGTCCTTTGGAACGGAAATCGATCTGGTGAAGCTGCCATAGCTTCGTTCTACGCGATGGAAATTCTTCTCATCAACATTCGACTCATGCTTCCGCTCACCAGAGACAACCAACGTGTCGTCCTCAAACTTCACCTTGACGTTGTCCTTCTCGACACCCGGTAGATCAAGTTGCACAACGAATGCGTTGTCGTTTTCGTGCACGTCGGCACGGGGAACCCAACCTGTCTCGCTTTCAGTCGTCGGACGCCCGGTAAACATCTCGTCAAACATGCGATCAATGTTGCACGCCATCGCGCCAAACGGGACTCTCGGTTTGCTTACTGTGAGATACATAATCATCTTCTCCTTCTTGACTTTGTGGTTACTATCCCAATCTCAATTTCTTCGCAATCTTTCCACCCTCACCACATCACATCCGACACCTTTAGTAACAAACATCGTGCCGAAATTGCGATTAGCTCAATAAGTCGTTGTGCGACAGCATGTTACATGATTATGGGAGGATGGGGAGATCAGAGAACGACCGCCAGAATGGCGGTCGATACGCCATTACGGCAGCGTTGCTGCCAGAATGTCAGGGCTTTGTGGCAGGATTTCCTGTTGAACCAAAGCAGTAGAGCATCCGCGATCTTGTAACCACGAAGAGCCTATCACCAATAACCGTCGGCGACGCCACAACTGATCCTTTCACGCGGGTAGCCTTGAGAAGATTGCCATCATGATCCAATTGATAGACTCCGCCGGCACTATTGCATACAACGAATGAGTTTGCTGTCGCGAGTGGTGATGATTGGATTATGCCGTCGGTCTCATACAACCATTTGGTGGCGCCGGACTCGGGATCAAGACAGTAAACTGACATATCATCGGAACCAAACAGCAGCCTGCCGTCAGCCAAGACCGGTGTTGTGTGAACTGAGCCGAGCGTCGTAAAGCTCCAGATCAACGTGCCGGTGGAGAAATCCAGCGCATACAGAATGCCGTCACCGGACGGACAATAGAGGTACTTGCCGATCACTGGTCTGGCGTATATCGCCCCTCCGGCTTTGAATGACCAGAGCTTCTTGCCAGTCGACTTTTCAAGGCAAATGATTTGTCCACGATCAGTCCCGAAGTATACATGTGCGCTATCGACGGTCGGTGAAGAGTAGATCTGTTCGCGGCTGTCGTAGGTCCAAACAGAGTCGCCCTTCAGCCGGTCAAAGCGATGCAGTTTGCCAACTCGCGATGAAAGAAAAATACTCTCCTCGTCGATGACCGGGGCTCCCGGTGAGTCAGTGACCTTTCGGGTAAAGACGGTTTTGCCTTTCGCAAGGTTGAAACAGGTCAGCCGATCACCCCCAGCTTCCTCGACAAAATAGAGCAGCTCGCCCGCAATCGCGGCAGCCGAACCGAGGGAAGATTCTGTCTGGAGAGAAGTGATCTCCTTCCCGGTGCTCGGATTGAGGAGATAGATCCGCTCGTTGTAGGTGGGAACGACAATGAACCTATCACAACCGACGACCTGCGCGTTCAGCCCGCCATTGAGCTTGCGGCTGTACAACAGCGTATCGAATACTTTCGTTTCTCCGGCGAGAGACAAATTGGCGTCTGGTGGGACTGCATAATATGCGGATGGACGCGGAAGCAAGTCTGGATGCGGAATTTTCTTGAAGGGCACGGAGCAGCCGGCCATGAGCAGAATCATGACCAGCAAGCTGCAGCGAAGCCCAATTCGGTTTCCCATGCTCAGAAATTCCATCCGAAGAAGAAGTCAAACACGAGGCCCTGACCGAACTTGCGAAAATCGGTCTTCTTAACTAAATCAAATCGCAATACGGCGATGTACCCCAGTGACACCCGTGCGCCGGCGCCCATTGAGCCGTAGAATCGGTCAAACTCGTTGTTCCAGCCACTGCCGGCATCGAAGAACAGCGCGCCCCTGATAGCCTGAAATCCAATTCGCCCAAACGGGAAACCGACAAAGAGGTTATCGATCAAGGGAAAGCGAAGCTCGTTGGAAAGCAACAAGACTTTGCGTGCATAGAACGCTTTGCGATCATAACCGCGCAATGACCAACTACCACCCAGATAGATACGTTGCGGTTCCTGGCCGGCCGATACGAACCCAAATGCCCGAGTGGCGAATGCCGAGTACTTGCGGATCCGCAGATAATTCCGCAAATCAACGAATGCCAGTCGGTTGAAGATTCTGCCCGAATAGAAGTCAGTTGTCAGCCCCACTGTTGCGTTGAGGCGAATTCCGTCGATTGGCCCGGAGACGTCCCACAACGAATTGTCATGTACCAGCGAGATGTAGTTTGTCGAGAGAATGGCGTGACGCGCGATATTTAGCTGTTCCAGCTTTTTGAAAGAATGGCGCACAAATGCCGAGGTTTCAACACGCGTGAATTTGGACAGTGGATACGATACCAATCCCTCCGCACCCGTCTGTCGCTCCGAGACATATCCCTCAAAGTCGTCATAGTGCTCATCATACAGATGAAATGCGCCGATCCCGTAGTTGAGTCGTCGGGTCTTGTTGATATAAGTAACCCCGACGCTAAACGACTTCAGCAGATCATCCTTGGTCGTAGCCGAATTGGAGATGAGTAGGTAATAGAGCTGGTTACCGAGCATATCTGAAAAAACGGTTTGGAAGCCGCCCATCGAGCCGTATACGGCGTCATAGGCAATCGCCGACTGGGCGATGTCAATGGAGAATTCATTCTTGTAAGCGATAACGCCCTCTTCGAGTTTGCCCGACAGATGTTCCGGATTCCAGGCGGAGAATGTCGGTGGCATGGCAGCGATCGCCTGGAATGTCGTGCTGTCGTAAGGCTGAATGAAAATTCCGAACCCGAAGTCCTCGTAGGCGCTGAACACGAGTTTGTCGCGGCTGACCACAGGATCGAAAGCACCGGTAGCAAAATCGGTTAGCCGAAATACGCGACCGTTGACGTCAATAAGATAGATATTAGATGCCCCGGATCGATCAGAACTGAACAGCAGATTCGCGCCGACATACTGGGGCGACCGATCGTTGAAGCGACCATATGTGAGCGGTGTGATGGTGCTATCAGGCAACGCCAATCGAAACAGGTTCATATAACCTTCATGGCCGAAGCTGCCGCGGTCCGACGAAAATATAATGCTTCCGTCAGAGGCGATGACCGGCTCCGTGTCAAGATAGATGTCATTCGTAAGACGGCGCAGTGTTGTGTCAATCAGCGAATATGCGTAGATGTCATAGATGCCGTCACCAGTGGCTCCCGAGAAAACGATCGTGTTGCCGTCCGGCGACCAGGATGGTGATGAGAGCTGATAAAGCTGAGGAAACTCATAAGTGGCGCAGATCTCGCCGCCGGTAACGTCGTACACGTAAAGCACATCCCGTTCGTAACGCTTCGAGACAAATACAATACGACCTTCAGGGGAAGCGCTGATCCGTGTCTGCAAGAGATATAGTGATTCAAACGCCGACGAGCGTTCGCCTTTGACGAGTGTCACTTCCTCCTTCAGAGATGGCGATCGCATGTAGATGCCCGAATAACCCAGTTTGTTAGCTTTGTAAACGATCCAATCGTCGGCGCCACGGTAGGTGATGGGAAGCGCCACCGGTTTTACGGCAAATTCCTTCTCACCGAGCGGCTTGGTCACGCGCGTCGGCAGGTCCGACTTCTCCAATTTGGGGAACATTCGCTTCTTGAGATCATAGACCCATTCCTTGCTGACGTCTTCAAGACTCTTGCCGACAGTCATCTTGAAAAGAGAGGTGAAACCCTTTGCTTTCCACCAATTTTCGAATAACATCTCAATCTTGTCTTCGCCGTAGTGCTCGACCAGGAAGCGACAAAACGACTCACCGTACTTGTACATAAAGAAGCTGCCCGAGAGGTCCTCCAGTTCGTCGATCTCCTTTATGTTTCCCGATAGCACCATGTCGGCCAGGATCATCTCGGCTTCAGCGCTCCATTCGCTCGACCAGAGCTCGGCCAGTCCCTCCGTAAACCAAAGTGGCGGTCCGTAGTAGTTCATCTTCCGATGCTCAGATATGTTCGCGAGTATCTTGTCGTACATGAACGAGTGCACTAATTCATGTCGCACAACGCGCCGGAAATCGCCGACGGAGCCGTTGAACGGAACCACCATTCGACCTTTATAGAATTCAGTGAAGCCGGCGACATTCTCCGGTAGCAGCGACGGCGTCACATTCGTCTGTGCGAAAAATGTCGGCGCGCTGTATATGATCAGCGGTATTTTTCTGGAAATATCGTGATTGAACTTGTCTGAGAGGAAGTCGTATGAGCCTTCAGCCGCAGCCGCGGCAATTTCAGCTATCTGTTTTTCCTGATCATAGAAATAGACTCGAAAATGCTTTGTCGAAAGGACCTTCCAATCAAAGGCCGAGTACTGGATTTTGTTCTTGCCGAAGTAAAACTGTGCCGAACCTATGGAATAGAGGATTAGCAGCAACAAAACGATCCAAGCGCGTTTTAGTGTCATATTCCGCTTGAGGTCGTCTTGAGATACCTTTCGGCAATTTTCACAGAGTCTGGCTTGCGAAATTGACCGAACAACGACCGCCTGTGCGCCCTGACATACTTGCGCAAAACGGCGTCAAACATCGCCGACCTCAATTGTATAAACGTACTCACAACCGTCTCGTTCAACTCCTCGTCCGGCTTACCGTGATATTTGTTGTAGGTCTCCGCCTCACCCAGCAGGACGGCTGCAAGAAAACTTAGGGCGCGCTGTCTGTCAAGCTTAATGAGCGCCGGCATCGAGTTGGCTCGTTCTTCGACGCTGCGGACAAAATACTCTTCCACGGCGGAATAATGCAGCGGCGAGCCATTTGCCACCAGATTATGGAGTGCTTTGAGCTGCACTTCCCGGTTCGGGTGCGACAACAGCTTTGAACAGATATGTGCGGCTTCGTCGCCTCCCAATCGTTCAAGGGCGTTCACAGCTTCGAATACGACGCGCGTATCGCGGTCGTCGGCGAACTGGTTGACGAGCGCCACCGAGTCGGGATGCTTGATATTGCTCAGGACGAAAATAATATTGCGGACTTTGTACCACGACTCTCGAGTCAGATCGGTGTTCCCTGCTGGTCGCGCGGTTAAGGTGCGATCCGACAGAAGTAAGCGAAAAGCCGCGATCGCGCGGACGCCGAATCCCGAAAGCAGACGCAGCAGCATCACCCTGATGCCTCGGTTTTCGTTGGCGATATAGGAAGTGAATACCAAGATCGGCTCGATACCGTTGAAGTTTTCCAATAGCGGCGTCATTGCCCTGGACTGCCCCTCGAAGTTGTGTCTTAGTTTCGCGACCAGCGCTTCGGCAATCTTCGGAGAGGTTAACCGCTGGTGAACTTTCGAAGCGTACTCGGCGACTCCCTCCGCATAGATTATCTCCGTATCGAATTTCTGACAGATCAACGCCAAGAGCTGATTGGCTTCCGAATATTGCTCCCGCTCCAGGAATTTCAGATAATACGCTTCCAATTGATCGGCCAAGATGGCAAAGGCGGCACTGTTTAGGGACGGGTCGGAAAGGCGCTCTCGGATCTGCAACAACTGTGTTTGCGCAACTATGGAGTTCGGTTCCTCGGCGCTTATGACGGCCAGCCGCTGCAAAGTAAGCCGCTGCCCTTCAGTGACGGTGTAATCTCGCGCTGCCACTTCGGAGTAGAGCGTCAAAATGATGTCTTGCGTATATTGCTCGGTATTGATGGTGGTCAACCATCCCAGCAGTTCCTCCACGTGGTTCGGAGAAATCGAGCCGGCCGCAAAATCATTCTTGAAGTGTTGAATTTCGGTATGCGCCACTTTTCGCGGCGAGGAATCGGAAGCGAAGATCAATTCGAGGTACTTGGGATCGACCATATCAAGATCGACTAATGATTGTCGCAACTGCGGAAAGAGATCTATCGCCTCGCGTTCTGCTAACACATCCTTCAGCGCAAACAGCGTCTGGCTCATTTCGAAGCGATTCGTGAGTTTGTAGTTTCCCAAGTTCTCGCGCAGAGCCGCCACCAGCAAACCGAGCAATTCCTCGTTTGAGATAAGCGCCAGTTCCTTACCAAGCATGGGCATGCTGTTCGCGACGCTGGGAACACTGATGGGCGTGGTGGCGCTGCCTCCGCCCCCTGGGGCGCCACTATCGCCATTGCTGATACCTCTGCCGGTGCCACCGATCCAGCCACTTCCTGACTGGTCTCCCTCCTGCTTCTTTGTCAATAGCTGCAACAGCAACGTCGGATGCTTTCGCAATGTTTCGGCGATTGTAGACTGCATCTCGCCGGCTCCGTCACCGAGGGTTTCCGCCATACCGGCGGAGACTACTCGCTCATCTTCACCGACCAACTGGTACTGCAACTTGCTGATCGAGATCGCCTTGATGTTCTCGCTTCGGACAAATGCCTGCAAATCACGCTGTTCCTTCTTGAGATTGAGATGTGCGAGGAATTTCTCGAATACCGGAAATGCAAGTCCCTGATCAAAGCTGATGCTTGACAGACCTGACTCATAGAGGATTTTTCCCAATCCATCCTGCAGTGCACGGTCTTCAAGTGCCACTCCGTTTCCGAGTAACTTGCCGTCGGCAACGGCAAAAATCAACTGCTCTCCGTTCTGCAGCAATTCCTCCAACATCGCGAATGGCTTTTCCGCAGCCTTGACGGAAGCCGGATGGCCGGAGGGATATATTCCCAGCTTTCTGACCGCCGCGCTCACTTCTCGCAGGAACGCCATTAACTGGTCGGATGTCGGTTTCGGCCGGGTATTTGTCTCCATATCTAATGTGATCGGCAACAAACGATTAAGTGTTTATGAGAAATCGCAGTCGGGTAGCGGACTGTTACAAACTGAAACAGAGAATGGAGAGGCGGCGGCTATTTCAGGACAACCATCCTGCGAACTGTGGCATTCCCCTGCTGGCGATAAAAGTAGATGCCGCTGGCAACCGGCACGCCGCGTTGATCCTCGCTATTCCAAGCGAAGCAATAGTCTTTGGAAGCAAATCTCTCGGTGACAACCAGCGTCGCGACTGTTCGGCCAACGATGTTGTAGACGGTGATTGGCAAGGGTGACGACGAGTGAATGACAGTGCTACTGTTGAACGGATTGGGAAAATTCTGCTCTGGGTTGAGATCTGGCATGATCGGCAACATTTCATTATCCGCGTCAGTAGCTTGATCAACTTTCAAGGTTACCGGCACGATCCGATTTCTAAAGGAAAAGCTGTCACTCTCGCAATGGACTGTCAATGTGTCGTAGTGCGTTCCGACTTCCAGTACTGTGCTGCTGATTCGCAGCGCAAGGGTGTCTGACTCGTTGGGCAAAATCAGCGCCTGGGCGCTATCCCAAAACAGCCACGCAGGTACATGCTGAGACGCAGGGAGAATCGCATAACGAATCGCGCGATCAGCAGTGTTTGCTACAACTATTTTGGTCGAGCTCGTGTCACCCTGACTCATGGCAACCGCTAACGACTCGGGCTCAATTCCCAACGGGCAAGCAAGAGGCGCTGAGGGATCAAGGTAGATTGGCATCGAGCGGTGGCTGAGTAGCCCTTTGTCCCACGTTCCCAGCGCCACGTACATTCCCTGCGTCTGTGTTCTCGGCAACGTGCAATGCAGCGAGTCCGTCACAGTCAGATAAGCGTTGGCTGTGGTGGCGCTCGTGCTGGAGTCGGTGCCGAGAAAGACGGCAAAGGAATCCGGCAGATTGATCGGGTGTTCAAAACCCGGTACCGTGTCAGAGGCGTTGCATCGCAGTTCCAGTAACAGATTGCCCTTTGATAGCTCTGGGACCCAGACCAACTGCTCCCCCGAGCAACGTTTTAGGTAATAGGTGTGACTATTGCCGGGTTGCCAGTCCACGGCCGGTAACGGGGCCATCGGCGTGTCTGTCTGCCAGCGGAACTCCACGAAAAGGCGGCCGCTTGTGAACAGCCCTCGATGCACGGGAAATCCGAACCACCCCCCGGAAGGCGGCACCTCCTCAGCAAAAACAACTTGCGGACCCCAGACGGCAGTGTCAAACGTCGTTGCGGGAATGTGATCGAAAATGGTCAGCATGAATGGTGATCCGGAATTGCCCGGTTCTTTAGGAAAAGGATCGCTGCCCCATAGATAGAGCGAAATCTGATCTACAGCAACAAAGGATTCGAGGCCGTCAAACTCCACCAGGACCCGTCCGACCGATCCCGGCGGATTGACCACATAGTATGCCCGCGGGACACCAAGGTCATTGACGTGATCGACAACATTGACACCGCCGCAGTGCCAGATAATCTGGAAGGCATCAAATGTCGGTTCAAAGCCGACCGCATACGGTGGAGGTGGGGGCTGACCGTGGGCGGCTGTGGTCAGAATCAGTAAAACGATGAAAGCCAGAGTGCCTTGTCGCACGTCGATCCTATACTGCTATTCTTGCAGTGACAAAATACGACAACTGGCTGAAGGCCGCAAGTCCCTAATTAGGTAGTCTCTACAAATATGACGGGGTAGTGACGGCCACAGCTATGCTACTGATTGGCGTTCGGGCTTGCGCTTGCCCTCCTTGTACTCGCGCCAAAGTCCTCCCCATTCGGTGCGGTTAAACTTGCTGATCTTCGCTTGGCCGATGGTTGGATACCACAAGACGTCATGGTAGAAGTTCGAGGCGGCCGGCGCCCACACTACGAGCGGCGAATGTAAGGCAATCTTTTCGAGGAAACGCAGGGGCCCCTTGCGCAGCATCTGGTCGCCCCAGATGACGAGAGATTTCTTCGTTGTGAAATGAAAATTGACACCGTTGATATCCGCGCCGACGACTTCGATATTTCGCGGATCACCGTTACCAAGCTGCATCTGGTCGCACATGCGGATGTATGGAATCGACAGCGGGTCGAATCCCATCAGTTTCGCTGCCACCGAGTCGATCGCCACCGAGTCGGCAGAAGCCAGAATGTAGTTTTGCACCACCGGATCCATCGTGCGTGGTCCGGCGCCGTTTCCCGCGACTGTGCCATCCATAACGGCAAACACGGACGGATGCAGTTCCTTCTGCATCAACATCAAATCAACCAGTACCTCGTGCATGTACTTGTGCGCATAGTGCCGAACTTCCTTTAGCAGCCCTCCAAAGGAGTTCTTGATGGCGCCGGTCGTGACGGCATGACCGTGTGTTTTGACTGTCGGTAGATGCATTATCTGCCTGCCGACATACATCTTCGGAATCTCGATTCCCTCCGGGAAGATGTCGTTCAGCTTCAGCAACTTTGACTTGAACTTATAGACAATCCACTCCTGTTCAGGAAGCGGCTTGAATTCGAGTTGATACTGATTCAGAATCGGCAACCAGAGATTGTTGGCGGCGCCTTTGCGGGGATTGGTTACAACCGTTTTATTCTCGACGGGCAGCACGCGATTCGGAGCGAAACCGTCCCCTATCAACTTAGCTACGACCCCTTCCACCTGCCATGGTTGACTTGAACACGCAGGGAAATACTTCGTCCACGACAAGTTCAGCTTGAGAATCAGATCGCTGTCTCTGTTCAAATGCCGTGAGTAATCAGCCAGATCCATTAGTTTGGCATAGTCGCCGATCACCGTCTCCGGCGTGGTCTTCAACACAGCCACTTTGGATTTGCTCATCCGTTCAACCTCGACTTCCAGATGACACATTGTCTCTGGCAGCGTGTGGATAGATATCACAGACAGGCCCGAATTCGTAGCTGGCCAGCAAGCGCCGCAATTTGCGTTCCACCGCGTGCAGATTGGTGTAATGCCGAAATCGGCTCTTCATTCCGGCCGCTTCTCGCGGTTGATTCGGATCAATCTCCCACGGATGCAAGTAGACCATCGCCGGGTAACCACGCTGATTGTACGCCTGCATCGCGAGTTTGGTGTACCAGTAGGGAAATAGACGAAAGCTACCACCGCCGCAGGCAGGCAACAATCGCCCGAAGACGGAATATGTCGTTGGTGGAATTTCTAGAATTGATCCACTGTCGCTGTTGACAAAATACGGAAAGCGTGGGGCGCGTGGATCACCGTACAGGTCGTGGTAAATCGGGAAAATGCTGGAATCGTACTCAATCCCACAGGCCAAAAGTGTTTCCCATATCCATTCGACTTTGCGGTCGGCCGAAAATGTCGGCGCCCGAAAACCGCGCACTTTGACGCCCGCCGCCTTGCCGATTGCGTCCACTGATCGCAGCAGATCAGACTTGAATTCACTCTCGGTCATCCGCTTCAACGACTCATGATTATAGCCGTGGGTTGCCAGTTCATGCCCGCGCGCCTTGATCATTCCCACTAGGTTGGGATACTTGTCCGCAATCCAGCCGAGCACGAAAAAAGTCGCTCGGGCGCCGTATTCGTCGAACATGTCCAGCAGGCGCATCATGTTCATTGTCAAGCGGCTCTGGCGTTGGTCCCAGGATGAACGCGGAATGACCCGATGGAATGCTTCGACCTGGAAGTGTTCTTCCACATCTATTGTCAAGATGTTCTTCATGACGATTCATCGCTTATTGGCAGCGTACTGATATCCGTAATACTTGTGATTGTAGTGGTAAGGCAATACCCCTTGTACGTTGTTAAGCACAACGCCAACGACGTGCGAGTCTGATTTACTAATGATGTCACAGGCGCGTTTGATTACATCCTGCTGTGTCGAACCAGCCTTAACCACGAGCAGCAGACCATCGAGTTCGGGAGCCAGCACTGCCGGATCGGATACCGGAATCACGGGGGCGCAGTCGACAAACATCAGATCGAAATAGAACTTGATCTGCTCAATCGCCTTTTTTACCGAATTGCCTTCAAACAACTCAGTCGGATTGTCCTTCATGGTGCCGGCTGTGACCACCCAAAGATGCTTCATAGGCGTGCTCTTAAAAGCGTCCTCGACCTTAATCGAGCCGTCGATCAGGTCAGTGATACCGTTCTCGACAGGCAAGCTGAAGAGCTTGTGTATCGTCGGGCGTCGCAGATCGCAATCAACCAGAATAGTCTTGCGTTTCTTGTATACGGCGGCGGTGATCGCCAGGTAAGCCGCTACGGTCGACTT
>Ga0209777_10002577_pt1 | contig 23579 bp, 21 predicted proteins | sample FrelakmetHBP12HB_FD_187147 | JGI IMG/M metagenome (GOLD analysis project Ga0209777, IMG submission 187147) | Freshwater lake sediment microbial communities from the University of Notre Dame, USA, for methane emissions studies -HBP12 HB (SPAdes)... | ecosystem: Environmental > Aquatic >...
CGGCGCGTTCTCCGGGAAAGATCCCACCAAAGTGGACCGTTCCGCGGCCTATATGGCGCGTTATGTAGCGAAGAATCTGGTTGCCGTTGGTATTGCGGAGAAGTTGATGATACAGCTCGCTTACGTAATAGGTAAAGCCGAGCCTCTGTCGATAATGGTCGAGACATACGGTACAGGGCGTTTAAGCAATGAGAAGATAGTGAAGATGATAGAAGATAATTTCGATCTCACTCCTGGCGGGATAATCCACACGCTCAAGCTGCGGAATTCTTCGAATGGAAGATACCGCAGGACGGCTGCCTATGGACACTTTGGCAGAGATGGGGAAGGCTTTACATGGGAGAAGACGGACCAGGCGAAAGCGCTCGGCAAATATTTAAAATAGTCGTAAGTTATAAATTTTAAGTTATAAGTACTTGCAACTTACCACTTACAACTTACAACTATCATGGAGAACGCGATGAAATATGATGTTAAAGATCTGAAGCTGGCGAAGAAAGGCAAGCTGCGCATAGAGTGGGCGAACGAATATATGAAGGTGCTTCAGCTCATTCGCAAGCGCTTTAAATCCGAAAAGCCTCTTAAGGGGTTGAACGTGGCGTGCTGTCTGCATGTGACGACAGAGACGGCCAACCTGGCCCTTACATTGAAGGAAGGCGGCGCGAACGTATTCGTATGCGCGTCCAATCCTCTAAGCACTCAGGATGATGTAGCGGCCTCAATGGTAAAAAACCTTGGGATACCTGCGTTTGCCATCAAGGGAGAGGATAATAAGACGTACTACAGGCATATAGAGAGCGTGCTGAAAGCCAATCCGCATGTTACTATGGACGATGGCGCAGACCTCGTCTCGATGATACATAAGGCCAAGAAGCATCTCGCCAAAAATATAATAGGCGGGACCGAAGAGACGACGACCGGCGTGATAAGATTAAGAAGCCTTGAAAGGCAGGGGCTTCTGATGTACCCGATAATCGCCGTTAACGACGCCTCTACAAAACACCTGTTCGATAACAGATACGGCACAGGCCAGTCTACATTGGACGGCATCATAAGGTCGACGAACGTCCTTCTATCCGGATCCAGCTTTGTAGTATGCGGTTACGGATGGTGCGGCAGGGGAGTGGCGATGCGCGCCAGGGGCATGGGCGCTAATGTGATAATAACCGAGATCGATCCTCTGAAGGCTCTCGAAGCGGTCATGGACGGCTATAGCGTGATGCCGCTTAAAGAGGCGGCCAGCATAGGCGACGTATTTGTTACTCTTACTGGAGATATAAACGTAATACGAAAAGAGCATTTTGAGGCGATGAAGGACGGAGCGATCATCGCGAATTCCGGACACTTTAACGTAGAGATCGATATTCCGGCGCTGGAAAAGATATCCATAAGAAAAAGGATGGTCCGGGAATTCGTGGAAGAGCATACGCTTAAATCCGGCAAACGCATAAATCTTCTGGGCGAAGGCAGACTTATCAACCTGGCTGCGGCAGAAGGCCATCCTGCGAGTGTGATGGATATGAGTTTCGCGAACCAGGCTCTCTCGTGTGAATATATGGCCAAAAATTATAAGAAACTTGAAAAGAAGGTATATAAAGTGCCCGATCTTCTGGACAAAAATATAGCGAAATTAAAATTGGAATCTTTAGGTATAGGCATAGATACGCTCACCAAAGAACAGAAAGATTATCTGGATAGCTGGGAGTTGGGGACGTGATTAGTTGATAGTTAATAGTTGATAGTTGATGGTAAATAGTGAGTTGATTCACGAACCCCGAAACATGGAAGGAGAAGTCATTACGATGGGTAGGAGAGCGATAGATATGGACGATCTGGCGATGGATCTGGTCCTGGCTGGCAGCATTGATGAGAAGAACAGGGTGGCGAAGAAGATAACCGACATAGCCTATAAAAATAACATATACTCCTCAAGCATAAACGGATTATATATGGCCAGGGGCAAGGGTGAATTTCCCGGGAACTTCACGGTTCCGGCCATCAATTTAAGGACGCTTACCTACGATCTCGCCAAGGCGATATTCAGAGTGGCCAGGAAGAATAATGCCGGCGCTTTTATTTTTGAGATAGCGAAGTCGGAGATGGGATATACGGATCAGCCGCCGGTTGAGTATGTGGCTGTTTGTCTTGCAGCGGCAGTTAAGGAGGGATGGACGGGGCCTATATTCGTGCAGGGCGATCATTTTCAGGTAAACGCGAAAAATTATAGAGAGAACCCCGAAAAAGAGCTCGACGGCCTGAGGGCTATAATAACAAAGGCTATGGAAGCCGGATTCTACAATATAGATATAGATTCATCTACGCTCGTCGATCTGGCCAAGCCGAGCGTAAAGAAACAGCAAAAAGATAATTACGAGGTATGCGCGATCCTCACTAATTTTATAAGAAGAAACCAGCCTAGGGGCATAGAGGTTTCCGTCGGGGGGGAGATCGGCGAGGTCGGCCATCAGAACTCCACACCCGAGGACCTCAGGGCTTTCATGGAAGGGTTCAAGAAGAGGCTTAGAAAGGGCAGGTCCGGAATAAGCAAGATCAGCATACAGACCGGCACTTCCCACGGCGGGGTTGTTCTGCCGGATGGAACTATAGCTACCGTGAAACTCGATTTCGACACCTTGAAGAATCTCTCCAAAATAGCGAAAGGGGAGTACGGCCTGGCTGGAGCGGTACAGCACGGAGCGTCAACGCTGCCGGCTGAGGCATTCGGAAAGTTCCCGGAAGCCGGAACGGCCGAAGTGCATCTTGCTACGGAGTTCCAGAATATGGTATATGAGTCAAGCCACTTCCCGAAAGAATTGAAGGATAGGATATATGATTGGCTGAAGAAGACTCAAAGTTCGGACAGAATTGCGGATCAGACCGAAGAACAGTTCCTCTATTCGACCAGAAAGAAAGCGCTGGGCCAGTTCAAGAAAGATATAATGTGCCTTTCCAAAGAGACTAGAAACATGATAGCCTCCCAGATCGAGAAGAAGTTCGAATTCCTATTCGAAAAGTTAAATGTCAGGAATACGAGAGACCTTACCTCGAAGCACGTGACTTTAAAGAGGGTGATATCGAGGAAGAGGAAGCCTTCGGAGCACGTGGCGTTGAGCAGCGAGGGAGCAGATTAGAGTCAGTTGTAAGTAGTAAGTTTTAAGTTATAAGTAGAACTTACTACTTATAACTTACGACTTACAACTATCAGGCGCGCTTATTAAGGAGATATATCCCTACCGCGGCAAATATTATATTGCCTGACCATGCGGCTACGAACGGCGGAAGTACGCCGGCTTTTCCGAAGGCAAGGGACATAGCTATCACCGCATAGTATAACAGTCCTATAACTATGCTGGTTCCTATGCCTATCATCACTCCTCCGCGCATCGTGAGAATAGCGAACGGGGCCGCCACCATGATGATGATAAGGCTGATGAACGGGAACGCAAGCTTATAATCCAGGTCCACAAGAAGATTTCTCGTTATCTTTATTCCGGAACCCTTAAAATTCTCTATGTAGTTATTAAGTTCCGCATAGCTCATGAAGTCCGCTTTCAGTTCTTTATTGGCGAAATCCCTGGGCCTCTCTTTTAGCGGTATTATCTTTTCGCTGTGGAATTCCGGCGCTCCCAGCATCTTTCCGGAGTTGTCCACTTTATACATTATGACCTTAAAGAACTTCCAATCAGTTCCGGTCCATATGGCGCTATTGGCTGTGATCTTCAATACAAGATTTTCACCCACATCATGTTCATGGATTATGATATCGCTCAGCTTCTTCTCTACGGTATCATAGCTCCTGGCAAAGACTATTCTGTTTCCCGTACCATATACCGCGACATTTTCTATGACCTTTAGTTGTTTACCTCCTGCCTTATATTTCTCTAATTCCTCGCGGCGGATCAGCTGAGATACTTTGGAGGTGAGCGGTATGACCCTGTCATTTATCATAAAAGTAAACGCGCTTATCAGGAATCCCAGTACCAACAGTGGCGTGAGTATGCGCCACAGGCTTACGCCGCTTGATTTCATGGCTATGATCTCATTATTCTTGTTCAGTTTGCTCAGCATATATATGGTGGAGAGCAATGTTGCCATAGGTATTATCTGTACGAATATGGTGGGAATGTAGTAAAAGTAGAAAGCTATTACGGACTCGAGAGGTATCTTGTACTTAACGATATCATCGATAAATGAGAATATATCTATGATGACGGCCATTATCACAAATACGAATAGGCACCACAGAAAAGAGCTCAAAAAACCTTTGACCACGTACCTGTCTATGATCTTCATACCTTTATATGCCCCGCGCCAGAGTAAAGCATTTCACGCTCTTGGCACCGCCATTTAAAAGTGTCTTTGCACATTCCCCGAGCGTAGAGCCGGTCGTCATTATATCGTCTATCAAAAGTATATTTTTGTCTTTTATATCCGCCTTGGGTGAAATATCGAAGGCCCCTTTAAGGTTCTTGAGCCTCTCGTTCTTCAACAGCTCATTTTGATACCGGGTCTTACGCGTCTTCTCCAGAATATTTGTAAGTATGAGAGAATGCTCTTTCGAAACTGGGCCGGCTATCAGAAACGATTGGTTGAACTCTCTTTCTCTCAAGCGCTCTCTGTGCAGAGGAACGACCGTTACGAGGTCGACTTTAGCTATCTCGGGATTATCCTTTATATAGTCTATCATGAGCTTTGAAAATATCCCGGCAAGGGCCGTCTTACCTTTATACTTAAACTTATGGATAAGCTCTTTCAGAGCTTCGTCATAGAGGCATGCCGAGTATGCCTTGACGCGGCTGTCGTCCAGCTCAAAGGGCGGCATAGCGTTATGATTTATGGAAGCTATGCATTTCCCGCACAGATGAAACTCATTCATAGCCTCGAGCGGAGCCTCGCATCCTAGGCAGTGCAGCGGATAGAATAGGTTCAGAAAATTTTTCGCGATAACCTTCACGGCTTGCATGCCGGTATTATATACTGCCTTATCGTATCGGTCAAGCAAAGCGATTTTTTACTCTCTGCAGCAGGCAGGACCCTGCGGGGCACGCCTTCCGCGGACATAAATTTGGATTAGGCATGTAAATTTATTCGGACCAAATTTTTACAAAAATTTAGCCCTAAGACTTATTATAGCATCATTGGTCGTCTAAATTTTTTGCTGTACCGCCATAAGGTGTAAAAATTTGGTAACGCCGCTCCAGGCGTATCCCCGCAGGGTCCGCCTGCCAATTGTTGCAGAACGGTTGTATAAAACTTTTCTCGTGCATACACGTCATAGATAGCACGAGAAAAGTTTTATTAAGATGTTGGGAGGGGCAGGAAGGCCGAAAAATTTTCCTATTGGTGGGAGGGGGTCGAGCGGGCCTTATGGTGCAGCAAGCTGTGGTTGAAGCTGTAGGTGAAATAGACTATCAGCCCGAGGATAAGCCAGACGACAAACCTTATCCATGTGACGTTTGGAAGCCCTGTCATCAGAAATACGCAGCTGGCTACGCCGAGAAGCGGGGTGATCGGATTGAATGGGACTTTGAAGGTGCGGTGCCTTGAGGGCTCCTTGATGCGCAGGATTATAATGCCGAAACAGACCAGCACAAAGGCAAAGAGAGTGCCGATATTGGTCAGGTCGACCATCTCATCGATATTGGTGAAGGCGGCGATCGAAGCAATAATTACGCCCACGACGATCGTCGTGATATGAGGCGTTTTAAATTTTTTATGGACGCTGGCAAAGAGTTGAGGGAGAAGGCCATCGCGGGCCATGGAAAAGAATATCCTGGATTGCCCGAGTATCAATACCAGAAGTACAGCTATGTGAGCTACAATAGAACCAAAAGCCACAATAATTGCGGCCCAGGGAAGATTGATATGCTGCATAGCCAGGGTCAATGGCTCGGCCTTTTCGTGAGCAAGGGAAGTTTTTAATAGCGGGAAGGGCACGATGCCGGTGAAGACAGCGGCCACCAGCATATAAATAATTGTGCAGATAACCAATGAGCCTATGATCCCGATAGGCATATCGCGTTTCGGATTACGCGTTTCTTCGGCAACGGTAGAGACGCAGTCAAAACCGATATAGGCAAAGAATGCGATGGCAGCGCCCGCCTTAATTCCGGCGAACCCGTTGGGCGCAAACGGGACCCAGTTCTGCGGTTTTACGTAGAAAGAGCCGAGCGTTACAAAGAAACCAAGCACCAGAAGCTTCACGGTGACCATCGCTATATTGAACCGGGAACTCTGCTTTATGCCGGTTACCAGGATCATGGTCAAAAGCAGTACGATAGAACAGGCGGGGATATTGCATATAATAGGTAAGCCAAATATATGCGGCGCATTATTAACAGCGTTCCAGCCATTCTGCAGTACCGGCTGCAGTTTGTCAAAGCTGGTCCCGGAATTAAGGAGCTGGCTGGCTTTGTGGAAACCCTGCATTGCCGAACGGTAGTCGATAACGGCCCACGGGGGCAGCGTTATCCCGAAGCCGCGCAATAGCGATGTGAAGTATCCCGACCAGCTGATCGCAACCGCAATGCTTCCCACGCAATACTCAAGCATAAGATCCCAGCCGATGATCCAGGCGATCAATTCTCCGAATGAAGCGTAAGAATAGGTATAAGCGCTGCCGGAGATGGGGACTAACGAGGCAAATTCGGCGTAGCAGAGAGCGGCGAAACAGCAGGCCACCGCGGTGATCGCAAAAGAGACTATTAAAGCAGGTCCGGCTCCCGGACGCAGCGCATCCCCGGCAGCGGCCGTTCCGACCGTGGCAAAGATCCCCGCGCCGATGATAACACCTATGCCAAGCAGGATAAGCTCAAACGGGCCGAGAACCTTCTTTAACCGGTGCCCTGGTTCATGGCTTTCGGCTAAGATCAGGTTGAGGTCCTTGACCCTGAAAAGTTGGCGCGAGAATCTTTTCATTTTTTATACGCATATTATACTAAAAAAACTGATTTTGCGGAATAAAAAGCTATGTATTGAAAATATCGTCCGGTTTGTCTATAATAATAAGGCTTATGGCAAAGGCCGATGTAAAGAATATTTCGAAGGATGAGCTGATAAAAGAGCTTGTCAGGATAGGCGAGAAGCCGTACAGGGCCGCTCAAATATTCAGATGGCTATATAAGACAGGCGTTAACTCCTTCGATGATATGACGGATATTAACAAAGAGCTTCGTGAAAAGTTGAAAGATGAATTTCATATAACAAAGATCGTCCTTCTGGATTCAAAACGGTCTCTTTCCGACTGCACTACGAAGTATCTGCTTAAGTTAGAGGACTCGCATACTATAGAATCCGTATTCCTTCCGGAAGAAGAGAGAGCGACGCTCTGCCTATCCTCGCAGGTTGGCTGTAAATTCGGATGCTCTTTCTGTGCCAGCGCCCCATTCGGGTTTGTCCGTAACCTCAAGGCCTCTGAGATACTGGATGAAGTCTTATTCATGAAAGCACAAAAGAGAGATGGGGCTATCACGAATATCGTCTTCATGGGGATAGGCGAGCCATTGGATAATTATAATAATGTGATAAGGGCTGTAAGGATACTTAACGACGAAGACGCTTTTAAGATAGGCGCGCGCAGGATAACGATATCTACCTGCGGAATAATTCCCGGGATAGAGAAGCTAGCCGGAGAAAAACTGCAAGTGGAGCTTTCTGTCTCTCTGCATTCAGCCGATGACAAGATACGCTCAAAGCTCGTGCCTATAAACAAAAGATATCCTTTGAATGGTCTTATGGCCGCCTGCAAAGATTACACCGTAAAGACCAGGAGGATAATAACGTTCGAATATGTATTGATAAAAGGAGTTAACGACTCCGAAGGCGATGCGTTTAAGTTGGCCAGAATACTGACCGGGCTCATGTGTAAAGTGAATATAATATCGTATAATCAGATCAAGGCCAAAGGTTATGAGGCCCCTGCTATAGACAGCGTAAAGGATTTTATAAGGGTGTTGAAGAGCCGTGGGATAAATACGATGCTGCGAAAATCGAAGGGCGAGGATATTGACGCCGGCTGCGGACAGCTGAGGATCTCGAAGTTATGAATAAAAGCGATACTGTGATAAGGCATATAGCGTTCTTCTTTTCGCTCGCCCTCTACCTGACCCTTCTGCCTGTAATACTCTCTTATTCCCTCGGCTATCACATAGATTTTCACAAATTGATGATATACAAGACCGGCATATTATCTTTAAGAAGCACGCCGCTCGGCGCGTCCATTTATATAAACGGCAAGCTTTACCCGGATACCACGCCCACGAGAATTGAGGAGCTGAGGCCCGGCACTTATTCCGTAGAGGTTAAGAGAGAAGGCTTCTATACCTGGCAGAAAGAGCTGGCCGTCCGTTCCAATATGGTCACCCGCGCGGAAAATATACTCCTTTTTCCCACGCTGCAGGTTACGGACAAGGTGAGCGACCGCGAAACGGAGAATTTCTTCATACCCGACGACAGGAGCCAGGTATATTATATGACGAAGTCTGGCCTCTACAGGTCGAATATCGATGGTACGAACCCCAGGAAGCTTTCGCCTTATTCGGAATGGCCCTGTGATATTATAGATAAGAAACTCTCCCCGGACGGAAAGAAGATGCTGTTTTTTAATAAAAACGGCATATGGATCATCTATTTGAACGGTCCGATATCGGCCAAAGACGGTGATATCGCGGAAGTGGAAGAAGTATTAAAAAGCCCGGATATAATAAAGGATGTATTTTGGCATTCGGGCTCTAATCATATAATTTTTGTGGCCGGCAAAGATATAGACGTGCTGGAGATAGGCAAGGAGGGCGGCAAAAATATAGTTACGCTCAATAAGTGCAGCCAAGAACCTCAGGGCCTATATTATGATGCATATAACGACTCTCTCTATTTCAACGATTCTCCCGCTGGCAAGAGCAAACTTTATAGGCTCGACCTGAGAGAGAAGTTCTTCGGAAAACTTATGGAACGCATCAAGAAGGAATTTGACATCATATATGACCAGAAATGAGAAGCTTCGCAGGTTCTTCGAGATAGTTCCGGGATTCATGACATGGTCTACGATCCTCGGGCTTATAATATTATCCGTCTTCAGGCCTCTATGGGTCGCGGTATTCATAATATGTTTCGACCTCTATTGGGTGATACGCGTCGGCTATTTTACGACGCTGCTCGTCTTCGCTTACAGAAGACTGAATATGGAGAAGAAGACGGATTGGTTAAAGAAATGTAAGTCGGCCGCAGGAGATGGCGTCTTGAATTACGAGAGCATATACCACGCCATACTATTCCCGGCTTATAAGGAGGGGCCGGATATCCTGGCAGCCTCCATAAATGCGCTTATAGGCTCCAATTACGACAAGAAGAAGATGATAGTGGCGCTTACTATAGAAGGAAGGGCCGGCGATGATTGTTGGGAGAACGCTAAAGAGCTTAAGAGGAGATTTAAAGATACGTTCTTTGAATTTATTATAACGAGGCATCCGGATGGTCTGAAGGGAGAGGCTAAGACTAAAGGCGCGAACGCCACATGGGGCGCCATGGTCATCAGGGAATTCGTGGATGCAAAAAGAATAGATCATGAGCACGTGGTGATGTCGTGCTTCGATGCCGATACTTGCGCCGACAAAGAGTACTTCGCCTGCCTTACATATCATTATATAACGAATACGAAAAGGTCGCGCTCAAGTTATCAGCCCATACCCGTATACAATAATAACATATGGTACGCGCGCTCGATCGCCCGCGTGATAGAGCTTGGCTCAAGCTTCATGCAGATGGTAGAGACGATGAGGCTGGAGAAGTTCGTTACGTTCTCAAGCCACAGCATGAGCTTTAAGACGCTCGTGGATGTGGGATACTGGCCCGTCGATATGATCTCGGACGATTCCGTCATATACTGGAAATGCTTCCTGCATTTCAATGGGGACTATTCCGTGATACCGATGTATGTGACGGTATCTCTGGATATAGCTACCGAGAAGGCGATAATCCCTACGATAATAAAACAGTACAAGCAAAAGCGCCGCTGGGCGTGGGGCGTGGAGAACTTTCCATATCTTATGATGGGGTTCATGAATAACAGGAATATACCGCTCTTTAAGAAGATACGTCGCGGCTTCCATCTTTTCGAGAGCCATTACACGTGGGCCGTATGGGCCATCATAGTGACATTCATAGCGCCTCTGCCGTTGATATTCGGCGGAGGGATCTTCAGGCAGACGACGATGGGATACTCGCTGCCGAGCGTCGCGGCCGCACTCTTCAGGATCACGACTATTACCTTATTAATATGCATGCTGATGAGCATAAAGCTCCTGCCGCCGAGGCCGAAGGACGTTAAGCGCCAGAAGAAGCTGGTGATGTTCACTCAATGGATCCTGGCGCCTCTGTTGGCGGCATTTGTGGGGTCCACGCCGGCCATAGACGCACAGACGCGCCTGATGCTCGGTAAGTATATGCATTTTCATGTCACGGAAAAGATCCGGCACGGCGTAACGACTAATTAGTCTACTTCGCCCTTCAACATGTAAACTCCGGTGGGGCTTCGTAGTACCAAGTTCCTGCGAAGCTCAATCGTGAAAACGATTGAGCGAAGCAGAATTTTTCTTGCATTGAAAAAAGATTTATGATAAATTCTAATGCGATGAGCAAATATTCAGGTATTGTTATCGGAATTATCGCGGTATTTATCGGGCTTAAAGGATTGATCGCCTGGCACGGAGAGCTCATCGCATTGCTGAAAGGCTCTTTGCCGGCGGTATTTATTTTGGTAGGCGCGATAGCCGTGATAGCGGGCTTGAGTGAAATAAAGGACGAGATCTCCGCGAAGAGAGAAGAAAAGAGATAGTTCCCCTGCCACTACTAATGGTATCATCCATTAAGAAAACCACAATATATGGTATTTTCCCTTGACTTGTCTTGTGTTTGTGCTATACTTTTTGAGGCATAAAATTAATATGGAGAGGTCCTTAAGCGCCTACAATGCTCCCGATGGTCGCATTGCTTAATGGCGCTTAAGGATCAAATTTGCTTCGCAAATTTGGAGGCGGTGTAAGATGAGCGGTAAAGTGGATGTGAATAAGGAGTTGTCGGCGAACGCAATGAAGGTCCTCGAGAAGAGGTACCTTAAGAAAGATGAGAAAGGTACGCCGGTTGAAACACCCGAAGAATTGTTCCGGCGCGTAGCGAAGAATATAGCTATAGCGGACTCATATTACGGTAAGAGCGAAGCGGATGTAGATAATACGGAAGAAGAATTTTTTGATATGATGGCGCGGCTCGAATTTTTGCCGAACTCGCCTACTCTCATGAACGCTGGCAGGGACCTGCAGCAACTCTCAGCATGTTTTGTACTGCCGATAGAAGATTCGATGGAAGCGATATTTGAAACTATCAAAGATACGGCCATAATACATAAATCGGGCGGCGGCACGGGATTTAGTTTTTCGAGGTTGAGGGCGAAGAACTCTCCGGTGCGTTCCACCGGAGGGATATCGAGCGGCCCGGTCTCATTCATGAAGGTCTTTAACGCGGCGACTCAGGCCGTAAAGCAGGGCGGGACGCGCCGCGGGGCCAACATGGGAATACTTCGCGTCGACCATCCTGATATCATGGAGTTCATCTCCTGTAAAGAGAACGACAAAGAGATCACGAACTTCAATATATCGGTAGCGCTTACCGAAGATTTCATGAAGAAGGCGCTCGCCGGCGAGGATTACGACCTGATCGATCCAAAGACGAAAAGATCGGTACAGAAGATGAGCACCAAAAAAGTTTTCGATATGATCATCCAGATGGCGTGGAGGAACGGGGAGCCCGGCATAATTTTTATCGATAGAGTGAATAAGGATAATCCGACGCCTAATGTTGGCCAGATCGAATCTACGAATCCGTGCGGGGAGCAGCCGCTCCTGCCGTATGAAAGCTGCAACCTCGGTTCCATAAATCTCGCGAAGATGGTCACCGAAAACAAAAAGATAGACTGGGACAGGCTTTCCGAAGTCATAGGCAAGTCGGTCCATTTCCTTGACAATGTGATAGATATGAACTCGTACCCGATAAAGAAGATAGAAGAGATGACGAAGTCCAACAGGAAGATCGGCCTCGGGGTCATGGGGTTCGCCGACGCGTTACTTATGATGGGCATAAGGTATAACTCGGAAGAAGCGATTGCACTCGCGGAAAAACTGATGAAATTCATACTGGACGCATCGCTCGGCGCTTCTGAAAAATTGGCAAAAGAGAGGGGGGCTTTCCCTAACTTCAAAGGCAGCATATATGATATGAAGGGCGCCGCCCCGCTGAGGAACGCGACGCTTACAACAATAGCCCCTACCGGTACGCTCTCTATCATAGCGAACTCTTCAAGCGGCATAGAGCCCGTATTCGCGATTACCTATATAAGGAACATAATGGACAATACGAAGATGATAGAAGCGCACCCGTATTTCCAGGAGGTGGCCGAAAGAAGGGGTTTCTATAAGCCGGAGACTATGAATCTCATCGCTCAGAAGGGAACAATACACGGCGTGCCGGAAGTGCCCGCCGACGTGCAGGAACTCTTCGTTACCGCGCATGACATAGAGCCTATATGGCACATAAGGATGCAGTCGGCGTTCCAGAAGTATACGAACAATGCAGTTTCAAAGACGGTCAATCTGCCGTCCGAAGCTACTCTGGAAGACGTCAAGACCATATACATGCTCGCCTTTAAGAGCGGCTGTAAAGGCGTCACAATATACCGCGACAAGTCGCGCGATGAACAGGTGCTGAATATACCTTCCGATGACACTAAAGGCAAGCAGAAGCCCCAGGTGAGGGTTAAGATCAGCCCGCGCCCGAGGCCGCCGGTGATATTGGGAACGACGACCAAGATCGCGACAGGATGCGGCAACCTTTATATAACCATAAATGAGGATGCCCAGAGCCAGCCCTTCGAAGTATTCATGCATATGGGCAAGGCCGGAGGCTGCGCGATGAGCCAGTTAGAGGCCATAGGGCGCCTTGTATCTTTGGGCCTGCGCAGCGGCATAGAAGTTAGCTCTATAGTAGAGCAGCTTCGCGGAATACGTTGTCCTTCACCCAGTTGGGAGAAGGGCGGAAGGATATTCTCGTGCAGCGACGCGATAGCCCGTGCTATTGAACAGAGGGCGCAGGATGCAAAAAATAAAAAATCTTCCAATAATACTATCAGCACAAGCGAGACGGCCGCAGAGACGTCACAGCCGGATGTTTCGGACGGCGGTTCAAAGACAGCGACTATGAAGAAGGCCGGCAATATTGTCGGCGTATGTCCTGATTGCGGCGGAGCGCTGTGGCACATAGAAGGCTGTATGGTCTGTAAGTCTTGCGGCTATTCAAAGTGCGGGTAGTGTCTTAGAGAAATTTTCTTCAAACACTTGCAAAAATCGATTTCTGTGGTAGAATTATCTTAATAATATGGTGTAGTGTGTATATATGGTTTATTAAAGTATAAGAAAGGGAGGTGGCGTGATGGACAGATTTGCTTTAATAGTTGCCGATCCTGTAAAGGCAATGTTAATTAAAGTCTGGGGTTATGTTCCTACCATTTTAGGCGCGATCGTAATATTAGTTATAGGTTGGATCGTAGCCAAATTCATTGAAGCCATAGTCGTGAGGGCATTGAAGGCTGCCCGCCTTGATGTGGTAAGCGATAAGGCAGGCCTGGCCAATATGCTGGCGCAAGGTGACATAAAATGGACGCTATCCGAACTGTTAGGCGTGATCGTATACTGGGTGATCATGCTGTCGGTTCTGGCATCCGCTCTCAGCGCGGTGAACCTGACCGTTGCCGGAGATCTCTTATCGAGATTAGTGGCATATATCCCGAATATAATAGTAGCGATATTCGTGCTTGTGCTCGGAACATTCCTGGCGAATTTTGTCGGCGGAGTGGTCCGCACCGCGGTAAGCAATGCCGGAATGGGCAATGCGAAACTGCTTGCAAAGATCACGCAGACGGTTTTGATCGTATTCGCGGCCATAATAGCGATTGAGCAGCTGAATATAGCTACCGCATTTATAGCCTTCGCGGTAAATATAATATTGGCGGCAATAGGGCTGGGCGCGGCGCTTGCATTCGGATTAGGGTGCAAGGATATTGCCGGAAAGGCCATGAAGGATATACTGGATAACGTAAAGAAGTAAGCGAATAATAGTTTTAGATACAAAGAGGCGCTTCAAATCGAAGCGCCTCTTTTGTTTTTCCTATAATCTATCGGCAGACTTTTATCATATTTATGTTGACATAACTTCGCCTTAGGCCTGAAGAGTTGGGGCAGAAGGAGTAGAATTTTGCGCTTATTTGTGCTACAATAAAGCCTCTAAACGACAGGAGACGATAGATGAGGAAACTGGTACTATTGAGGCACGGGGAGAGCACCTGGAACAAGGAGAACCGCTTTACCGGTTGGACCGATGTGGATCTGTCTGAGAAGGGGCTCGCCGAGGCGAAGAAGGCCGGCCAGGCGCTGAAGAAAGAAGGATTCATCTTTGACGTTGCATATACTTCAGTATTAAAGAGAGCGATAAGGACGCTCTGGATGACGCTCGATGAGATGGACCTGATGTGGATACCCGTATATAATTCCTGGAGGCTCAATGAGCGCCACTACGGCGCCCTGCAGGGATTGAATAAGGCCGAGATGGCCTCAAAGTACGGCGAAGAGCAGGTTCTCATATGGAGGCGCAGTTATGACGTGAGGCCGCCCGCACTTGAAGTTACGGACTCTAGATACCCGGGCAAAGACCCCAGATACAGCGATCTAGCCAAAAAAGATATACCTGCCACAGAATGCCTGAAAGATACGGTCGCGAGATTCCTGCCTTACTGGCATGATACTATAGCGCCGGCAGTAAAATCAGGGAAAAGAGTGATAATAGCCGCGCACGGGAATAGCTTAAGGGCCCTGGTGAAGTATCTGGATAACGTGTCGGATAAAGATATAGTGGGATTGAATATACCGACCGGGCTGCCTCTGGTCTATGAGCTGAATGATAATTTGAAGCCGATAAAAAATTATTATCTCGGAGATCCCGAGGAAGTCAAAAAAGCGATGGAAGCGGTCGCGAATCAGGGCAAAGCGAAGAAATAGGTACGTGGAGACGGAATGCTGAAGATTAAAAGGGCATTGATAAGCGTTTCTGACAAGACTGGCCTTGAAGGTCTCGTAAAGGCGCTCGGTAAATATAGCGTCGAGATAATCTCTACCGGCGGGACGGCGAAGATTATACGCTCGCTTGGCATTTCTGTAAAGGATGTCTCGGAATATACAGGCTTCCCTGAGATGCTCGATGGCAGAGTGAAGACTCTCCATCCAAAAGTGCACGCCGGCCTACTCGCCTTAAGAGAAGATAAAGAGCATATGGAGATCATGAAGAAGCACGGCATCGATCTTATAGACATGGTGGTGATAAATTTATATCCATTCGAAAATACGGTATCGAAACCCGGCGTGAGCCTTAAAGAAGCGATAGAGAATATAGATATAGGTGGACCTTCGATGCTGAGAAGCGCGGCCAAGAACCATAAGTCGGTCTGTGTCGTCTGCGATCCGTCCGATTATGCCCGCGTGATCGGTGAACTTGAGAAAAATTCCGGCGGTATTTCGGAGCCGACCCTTAAAGAATTGGGCAGGAAAGCCTTTGCACGGACCTCCGCCTACGATGCCGCGATATGTAATTATTTAACGAAAAACGAAGACGCATTGCCCGATTCTCTCAACCTATCGTTTACTAAGATACAGGACCTGCGTTACGGCGAAAACCCCCATCAGAAGGCTGCTTTTTATAAAGACGCGTCGTCCGATGAGGCTGGTGTCGCAGGCGCTATACAGCTGCACGGCAAAGAGCTCTCTTTTAACAATATAATGGACCTGAATGCCGCATTGGAGATAGTGGGCGAGTTCGAGGAGCCCGCGGCGGTGATAATAAAACATACTAATCCGTGCGGCATGGCCATAGCAGAAACATTAACCAAGGCTTATATCGACGCGCTCAACTGCGACAGATTGAGCGCATTCGGGAGCGTCGTTGGATTTAACAGAGCTGTAGATACGGAGCTTTCCGATACTATACTCAAAGAAGCCGATTTTGTCGAATGCATCATAGCGCCGTATTTTGAGCCGAAAGCGCTTGAGGCGCTGAAGGCCAAGAAGAACCTGAGAATTATAGAGGTAAAAGACTTCTCTATCGCCGCGACGAAATGCGGAAGAGATATGAAAAAAGTTACCGGAGGGCTTCTCATCCAGGATATGGACGTTGTATGCACAAAAGAGCCCGACCTGAAGATAGTTACTAAAGCTAAACCTACAAAAGACCAGATCCGCTCCATGCTATTCGGTTTTGTTATAGCAAAGCACGTCAAATCGAACGCCATAGTGATCTGTGAAGGGACTAAGACCATCGGAGTTGGCGCAGGCCAGATGTCGAGGATCGATTCGGTAAAGATCGCCGTCCAAAAGACCGGTGCCCGCGCAAAAGGCGCGGCTCTTGCCAGCGATGCGTTCTTCCCGAAAGAAGACGGCATAGAAGAGGCCGCGAGAGCAGGCATCAAAGCGATAATCCAGCCGGGCGGATCCATCAGGGATAAAGAGGTGATAGCCATGGCGGACAAACTGGGAATAGCGATGGTCTTTACGGGTGTGCGGCACTTCAAGCATTAAAAGATGACCTACCGGGAAGCCTTAAAGTATCTCGATTCATTCATCAATTTCGAAAGATTAGACGGTTATAATTATAAAACTTCATTTAAGTTAGAGCGCATGAAGCGGCTTGCCGCTCTCCTGGGGGATCCTCAAAGAGCTGTACCTTCAATTCACATAGCGGGAAGCAAGGGCAAGGGGTCAACCGCCTCTTATGTTCATTCCATGCTTACATCCGCAGGATTTAAAACGGCGCTATACACATCTCCGCATCTCGTCTCTTTCCGCGAAAGGATAAAGATAAAAGATGAGCTTATAAGCGAAGAAGATCTCGCCCATATACTAGGCCGTATAAAAATAACCATAGAATCTTCTATGAAAGACGAGAGGCCGACATTCTTCGAAATATATACGGCCATCGCTTATATTTATTTTAAAGAGAAAAAATCGGACTTTGCTGTATATGAGGTGGGCTTAGGCGGCAGGCTTGACGCGACGAATCTGATAGAGCCTCTCGTTTCGGCTATTACTCCGTTAAGCTATGAGCATACCGACAAATTAGGCGATACGCTAGAGGAGATAGCAAAGGAGAAGTGCGGCATAATAAAGGATGGGTCGATCTGTGTATCCGCGCCACAGGAGGAGGAGGCGCTTAAAGTGATAGAAAATATATGCCGGGAAAGGAACTCCAGGCTCATTCTCATCGGCAGAGATATAAAATTTAAAGAATTGGCATCGGATGAAAATTCAAATACATTCGATCTATCAACGCCATCTGGAGGATACAAGGGTCTGAAAACATCTCTGATAGGCCCTCACCAGATAGTCAATGCCGCTACCGCTATAGGCATTGTAGAAGCTCTTAAATTAAAGAATATAATAGTGCCAGAGGGAGCGGTGCGCAATGGTATAATGAACGCAAAATGGCCGGGGAGGCTGGAGGTTATCGATAGAAAGCCTTTCGTTCTTCTCGACGGAGCTCACAATAGAGCGAGTGCCCGAATATTGGCCGGAGCCGTAAAGAAGATATTCAAATACAATAGATTGATACTTGTCTTGGGCGTTTCAAAGGACAAGGATGTAAAGGGCATGCTGGCGGAGCTTCTGCCGGAAGCTGGAGAGGTCATATTGACGAAGTCAAAAGTTTCAAGCAGGGCGTTGGATCCGGTGAAGATAAAAGAAGAGATCTCTAGTATGAAGCACGGCATTAAAGATATAATTTTGACGTCCAATACGGAAGAAGCGTTAAGCAGGGCAAATTCAATAGCGAGCCCCGAAGATCTTATTCTGATCACAGGCTCTCTCTTTATTGTCGGAGAGGTTAAGGAGCATTACCAAAGATGCGCAAACGCAGTATAGATGATACGATAGCCGCTCCCGCGACAGCCGCGGGCGTCGGCCCGATAGGCATAGTCCGTATAAGCGGGCCGGACGCGTTAAATATCGCGGATAAGATTTTCATATCGAAAGATGGCAAGAAGCCATCGAGTTATGGAACGTATACCGTACATTACGGGCACATAGCGAACATAGATGAAGTCCTGCTGACTGTAATGCGCGCGCCGAAGAGCTATACCAAGGAAGATATCGTGGAGATCAATTGCCACGGAGGTATACAGGCGGTTAAAAAGGTATTCGATCTTGTGATCAAGTGCGGGGCGAGGATCGCCGAGCCGGGTGAGTTCACGAAGAGAGCTTTTCTGAACGGCAGGATCGATCTCGCCCAGGCCGAAGCCGTGCTTGACGTGATAAGGGCCAGGACGGAGGGATCGCTGAAAGCCGCCGCTGGGCAGCTCGAGGGGTGCCTCTCCAAAGAGATCTCATCTATTCTTGATACTTTAATAAACATAGCTTCTCACATAGAAGCTTCCATAGATTTCCCCGATGAGGAGCTGGATATCATCAAAGAAGAGGCCATTGAAAAGAAGGTGGCCGGTATTCTCGATAAGATAAAGGGCCTAATAGAGAGTTTCAGCGATGGTATGGTCCTGCGCGAAGGGGTGCTCGCGGTGATCTGCGGAAAGCCGAATGTCGGGAAGTCGAGCCTTATGAATCTGTTGTTAAAGAGGGACCGCGTGATAGTGGCACCGATCCCGGGCACGACAAGAGACGCTGTGGAGGAGATGATAAGCTTAAAAGGAGTTCCGATAAGGCTGGTAGATACGGCCGGCATAGGAGAGGTGAATGACGCTCTCTATCAGGAAAGTTCCGGCAAGAGCAGGCGCTACATAGAAAAAGCGGATATAGTCCTGCTTATGCTCGATGCCTCCACAAAGATAAACGAAGAGGACCTTGAGATAATAAGGCTGGTAGAAGAGAGGAAGAAGCTCGTTATAGTGAATAAGATAGATCTGGATGCCGGCTCCACCCTTAAAAAGCGCCTGGCGCCTTTATTCAAAAATGATCTTATGATAGAGGTATCGGTTGAAAAGAAAGAGAATATAGAAGCGCTCGAGAAGTCTATTCTCGAAATAGTATGGGGAGGTAAATTCACTCAGGGCGAGAGCGTGATAGTCACAAACGCCAGGCATAAGGAGCTCCTTGACAAAGCCTTCGGCAATATGTTATCTGTAAGTAAGGCGGTCAAGGACGCCATGCATCCGGAGCTGATAGCAGTGGATCTTAAAGAGGCCATATTTAACCTGGGCCTTATAGTGGGCAGATCGGCCTCGGATGATATCCTGGACAAGATATTCGCAGATTTTTGCATCGGCAAATAGACCATATTCTAACTCCCGGTGTTAGAATGTGGTTATAAGAAGGGGTAAAGAATGGATACAAAAAAAATAGAACGAGCGGTACACGACATTTTAGTAGCTATAGGAGAGGATCCAAAGAGAAAAGATATTTTGGATACGCCGCGGCGCGTAGCCCAAATGTATGAAGAGATATTAGCAGGATCCGCTTTGGATCCGGAGAAGGAGTTGGAGGTTATATTCGAGAAGGAGCACGACGAAATAGTGCTATTGAAGAATATTCCTCTATATTCGTTATGCGAGCACCACATGCTCCCCTTTGTCGGCAAGGCGCACGTAGCCTATATACCGAGTAACAATAGAGTTACCGGCTTAAGCAAGCTCGTCAGGATTGTCGATATATTTGCCAAGAGACTGCAGGTCCAGGAGCGGATAACAACTGACATTGCCGATATTATAATGAAGAAGCTCAAGCCCAAAGGCGTAATGGTTATAATAGAAGCGGAGCATATGTGCATGTCGATGCGGGGGGTGAATAGGCCCGGCATCATGACCATCACAAGCGCGGTACGGGGCACATTCAGGAAGAATGAAAAGACGAGAGCGGAAGCGATGGCCCTGATAAGAGGGTAGTTCTGCTTCGCGGGACAATTCAATTGAATATGATCCCTCCATATAATATAATATTATCCTGATATGTTCTATATAGACCTGGTAGAGTTCAGCAAGAACTATATATTCGGCACTACGGTCGCTGCCTGGATAATAGCCCAATCTATAAAAGTCCTGCTCGGCGTGCTGAGGGAAAAGCGCTTCAACTTTCGGTGGTTTGTCGGTACGGGCGGCATGCCCAGTTCCCACGCGGCGGGAGTATCCGCGCTTTCCACATCGATAGGCGTCGCCTACGGTTTCGACTCGGCCTTATTCGCCGTAACCCTTGTCTTCACGCTGGTAGTTCTTTTTGACTCCCAGGGTGTAAGGTTTTCCACGGGCAAGATGGCGGGAGTTTTGAATAAGATGCTGGATGACATATATTGGAAGAAGAGGCTCGATGATAAACAGCTCAAGGAGTTTCTGGGCCATACCCCTATAGAGGTATTTGCGGGGATAGCGCTGGGCATAATAGTCTCTCTGCTTATGTATAGGTAAGGAGCGAATAGTTGAAGAATAAGATATTTTTAGCCATAGGGTTGGTATTAGCGGTGGCGGTTATGTTGTTTATCATTTCCAGGATCGTTGTAATGAATAAACCTAAAGCGCCGCGTCCGGTCAATATCCTGAAAGTGAAAGATGCGTCAAAGGAGGAGATGGAGCTATTCAATGCCGCTTCAAAGTATGCCGAGACGGGAGATCTATTATTGGCGAAAGATGCCTACCAGAAGATAATAGAAAAGTTCCCGGCCTCAGCAAATATCGAGAAAGCTCAAAACGCATTGGAGAATATGAATATCCGTATCATGATATCCTCCATACCTACTCCGGACTCCATATCGTATGAAGTCCAGAAGGGCGATACGCTTGCCAGAATAGCGAATAAATTTTCCACCACCCAAGACCTGATAATGAGGTCCAATAATCTAAAAGATGCAAAAGTGGTGCCTCTGGGGAGAAAGCTTAAAATCCACAACGAAAAGATGAGCATGGTGGTGGATAAATCGATGAATATACTCACCTTGAAGTCCGCAGATACTATAGTAAAGACCTACAGTGTTGCCACAGGAATGAATAATTGTACCCCCGTGGGCAATTTTAAGATAATAAATAAGATCGTTAACCCTACGTGGTATCCTGCCGGCGGCGTGATACCGCCCGATAGCCCTAAAAATATCCTTGGTTCCAGATGGATCGGCCTGTCGGCTCAGGGCTATGGCATACATGGCACCACCGATCCCCATTCGATAGGGAGTCAAACCACCTCCGGTTGCATAAGAATGAAGAATTCCGACGTCGAAGAACTGTACGATCTGGTGCCGCAAGGCGCAGAAGTTGTGATAGTCGATTAATGACAAATGACAATTCAAATCAAAGATCAAAATGCAAAATTATAGTGTAAAGTTTAAAATTTGTCATTTGACATTTAATAAGGAGCTTTAACTTGGCCGTTCACATTCCGGGGCTCGATTTCGAAAAGCCTATAATAGAACTGGAGAGAAAGATAGACGAGCTTAAGGGCTTCACCACCCGCGAGGATCTCAATATGTCCGGCGAAGTGAAGAAGCTTGAGGCGAAGTTGTCGCAGATAAAGAAAGAGGTATACGAAAACCTCACCCCGTGGCAGAGAGTGCAGCTTGCCCGTCATCCGAAAAGGCCGTACACTTTAGATTATATAGATATGCTGATGACCGACTTCGTCGAGATACACGGCGACAGGCATTTTGCTGACGATAAGTCCATAATCGGCGGGCTCGCGACTATCAATGGTGAAAAGATAATGGTCATAGGCCATCAGAAGGGAAGGGATACAAAAGAGAACCTTATACGGAATTTCGGAAGCCCTCACCCCGAAGGCTACAGAAAAGCGATGAGGCTCATGAATATGGCGGAGAAGTTCGCCATACCTGTAGTGACATTCATAGATACTCCGGGAGCATACCCGGGAATAGGCGCAGAGGAGAGGGGCCAGGCGGAGGCGATAGCTTATAACTTAAGAGAGATGGCCACACTGCAGACGCCTATAATAATATTCGTGATCGGGGAAGGCGGCTCAGGGGGCGCCCTGGGGATAGGCGTGGGCGATAAGATATATGTTATGGAGAACTCCTACTATTCCGTAATATCTCCGGAAGGGTGCGCGGCCATTCTTTGGAAAGAGAGGTCGCGCTCACCCGATGCGGCTAAGGCGCTGAAGCTGACCGCGAAGGACCTTTTTGATATGGGGATCATAGATGGTATAATAAGGGAGCCTCTGGGTGGAGCCCACAGGGATCCGCAGGAGGCCGCCGAGAATATAAAGATGGCTCTTATGAAAGACCTTGAAGCGTTGAATAAGATCCCGAAGTCAAAACTCATAGAGATGCGCTATGCCAAATTCAGATCGATCGGAATCTTTGATGAACCGTCGAAATGATACCGGAAAACTATCTCTTGAAATACCGAGCAATATAAAGTATATAAGGGAAGTATCATCTGGGATATTAAAATGGCTCCAGCCCCGGAAGCTGGATGATTCCACGCTATTTGATATACGCCTGTGCGTTGAAGAGGTAGTCCGCAACGCAATAACGCACGGCAACAATAACGATAAGGGCTTGAAGGTGTTTATCAACTATTGGCTTGAAGGGGACCGCCTTATCGTAGAGGTAGAGGACGAAGGCAAAGGTTTTGGACTCGACAAAATGCCGGATCCTACCATTGAGAAGAATATAATGAAGGGCAGCGGCAGGGGCGTTTACCTTGTGCGTAAGCTTATGGATAAGATGGAAGTCAATGATAAAGGTAATAAAGTCAGGCTGATGAAGTGCCTGAAATAAAGGAGAATATACTATGTCCGTTAAGACAGAATTGAAGAATAATATAACCGTTTGCTGCATCGAAGGCGAGATAGATATAAATACCGCTGTCGATATAAAGAAGGCGTTTGAAAAGTTAATAGCTAAGAAGACTCCCAAGATAGTGATAAATCTTAATAAAGTCACTTATGTTGACTCATCGGGGCTTGCGACGCTTGTTGAGATACTTAAGAATATGAGAGTTTACGGCGGCAGGATGCGGCTCACCAATATGTCGCACAAGGTAAAGAGCCTTTTTGAGATAACAAAGTTGGAGAAGCTGTTTGAGATAATCGCTGACGAGGCGGAAGCCATATCTACATTCGTTTAGGGCAAGGGCCTTTATGAATTTTGTATCGAGAATAGGCGCTATAATACTGATGACCGGCCGGCATATCGTAAATGTGCTGGCTTTATTATTTGAGACCATATATTGGATCTTTGTCGGGCCTTTCAGGAAGAAATTCCCCAAGCCGGACGGGATCTTCAGCCAGATGGTATTCGCCGGATTCGATTCTCTGATAATAGCCTCCTTCGTCGCCTTCTTCACCGGTATAGTAATAGCCATGCAGAGTGCGTATCAGCTGGCACGATTCGGCGCCAATATATATGTAGCGCCGATGGTCAGCATAGGTATTGCCAGAGAGCTGGGGCCGGTCCTGACGGCGCTCGTTGTAGCGGGCAGGGTCGGCGCGGCAATAGCCGCCGAACTCGGCACGATGAAGGTCACCGAACAGATCGAAGCGCTT
>Ga0209777_10002578_pt1 | contig 23578 bp, 14 predicted proteins | sample FrelakmetHBP12HB_FD_187147 | JGI IMG/M metagenome (GOLD analysis project Ga0209777, IMG submission 187147) | Freshwater lake sediment microbial communities from the University of Notre Dame, USA, for methane emissions studies -HBP12 HB (SPAdes)... | ecosystem: Environmental > Aquatic >...
CGGCTGGACAAGCCAGCCGTGCCACACCCCCTTTTGCGCGCCACACGCTTAACACGTACTCACCACTGCGCCGGCAGATACTGGTCCACGTCCGCACTCGTGATGATGTGCTTGGGCAGATAGTAAACGGGCCTGGCGATTTCCTTGCCGCAGAACCAGTCTGCGGCAATCTTCATCGGCAGCGCCCCGTCCGCTTCGGCGGACTGGTACGTGACGGCGTGCAGCGCGGCGGCCTTTATGAAGTCCATGCCGACCTTCGAGTTGCCGGCGGCCACGCGGATGACGTCCTCGCGGCCGGCCGTCTTACATGCCTGGTTGATGCCGATCTGTGCGCCCGAGTCGTCGGCGCTGACGATGCCCCTGAGTTCATCCTTGTACTTGGTGAGCCAGTCGGAGACGACCTGCATGGTCTTCTCGGCCTCCAGCTTGGTGGTCTGTTTCTCCAGAAGTTTCATCTTCGGGGCGATTCTCTTCAACTCCGTGACGACCGAGTACGTCCGCGAGAAGTATGGCGACCCGCCCGGCATGTGCTGCACGATGCAGTACCCGCCCTCGTAGTTCATCCGCTTGGCAAACTCGCGGGCGAGCATCCGGAACTGGCCCCAATCGTCCGGGCCCGTCCACGTCAGGACGTACGGCATGCCGGCATCCACCGGGATCAGGTTCGACGCGATCACCGGGATGCCCGCCTGGTTCAGCTTCCGCAGCATCGGCACGACGCTTTTGGCGTCGACCGGGAAGATGATGACCATGTCCGGCCGCTCGTTGATCACCTGGTCCACCTGCTGCGACTGGATGTTGACGTCGGCGTTGCCGGCCGTCAGGGTCTTCAGGCGGATGCCGTAGGCGTCGGCGATCTTTTCCATCCCGCGCGTGTACGCCGTGGTGTAGGGGTGGTCCATGTGGCGGAGGCACACGATGCGCTTGCCCCTGGCGCCCGACATCGGCGACTTCGGGAGGTTCGTCTTCGTCGAGCGCCAGCCGGCGTACTCCATGTCGTACCAGTGCAGGGGATCGTCCTCGGGCAGGGCCTCGGGGTCGGCCGGCCTCGCGGGCGGGTTCAGGGGCGACTCGTCCATGATGATGAGCGGCTGATTGTCCGTGCCGCGAAGTTGGGAGACATCGACCGCCAGGCCCTCCTGGCAGGCCTTCTTCATTTGCTCCGCGGTCATCTGGCTGCCTTGCTCGCCCTGGCAGCCTGCGGCGGCGAGGAGGCCAAGTGCCATGAGGGCTGCGAGTGAAGATTTCACGTTCATCGTCTTGTTCCTTCCTTATTTAGCCCCCCGTGAACACACGGGGGGCCGCATCTCGGGTGCGCTCTCCGCCGCGCCGCCCCCGGTGTATTCACCGGGGGCTAAATATGGCCGTCGGCGTTACTTCGCGGCTTCGGCCGGCGGCCGGGAAGATTCCTTGGTGCCCCACATTTTTTCGATCATGTCATAGCCGGTCGGGTCATAGGTCTTCAGCTCTTCGCGGTTGACCGGCGGGTAATTGCAGCCGACGAAGTACATGCACGAGAGCTCGGCGAAGTACTCGAGCTGGTTCCTAGTCGCGTAGCCGGGGTTGAAAATCTTGCCCTTTTCGTCCTTCTCCTGGCGGTACAGTCCGCACTCCACCGCGTGATTCCATGCCTGGAGAATGTCGGGCTGTTTCTCCGGCCACTGTTCCATGTGATGTGCGTGGGCGAACTCATGGGTCAGGAGCTTGACGGACCACAATTCGGAGAGCTGAACGTAGTTCTCGGCGGAGTAGATGACCACGCAACTCTTCCACCGCAGGTCGAGGTGCTTGTGGTGCTCCGGGGCGTTCCTCTGAAAATACTCCGCGCCGTTGTCGTGCCCGCCGCCCTTGGCTTTCGGGCCGTACATGAGGAAGATCGGCAGTTTCTGGAGGCGCGGCCGGGCGGGGCCTGGCAGCGCCGCCAGCATCACGCCGAGTTTGGCCTCCAGCCGGGCGAGCGCCTGTCTGGCCAGGTCGGGCTCTTCGGCCGGCAACTGCTGTTCGACCATAACGGTCCATTGGCCGAGGGGTACGGTTTGATAAGTGCGCTGCGGTTCCCGGAAGTTGACCGCCGGCTTCGGCGCGGGGGCGCCCGGCTCGGCAGTCATGCCCGGGCATGCCGACAGCAGGAGCAGGCAGGCCGCAGCGGCGAGGAGGCCTGACGCAATCAGGGCTGCGAGTGAGGATTTCACGTTCATCGCCATGTTCCCTATTTAGCCCCCCGTGAATACACGGGGGGCCGCCATCTGGCGTGCGCTCGTCGCCGCGCCGCCCCAGGTGTATGTACGTATTTAGTGCTGTCATTCTGAGGCCCCGTTTACGGGGCCGAAGAATCTCGCCGTTCGTGCGGCCGAGATTCTTCGCTCGCTTTCGCTCGCTCAGAATGACAACTCTTGCCGGGCACGCTAAACACGTACATTCACCGGGGGCTAAATACGGCCGCGGTGAACCACCGGGGGCTAAACACGGCCGCGGTGCAATTCCCTCAACAGGTCCGGCCGCTGGCCGCGCTTCTTCTCCCGCAGGTACGCGGCGAAAGCATCGTACAAAATTACCAGGGCCAGCACCAGTCCGCTGGCCATCAGTTGGACCTCGTACCCCTCGCCGCGGCAGTTGAGTCCGTTGATCAGGGCCGCCAGCGCCACCAGGGCCGCCGCCGTGTCCAGGAGGCTGCCCTTGCCGCCCTGCATCGACGTGCCGCCGATGATGACGGCCGCCACGACGGCCATAAGCGTGTTGTCGCCGAGGGTCGGGTTAGCGCCGGCCTCGCTCATCGCCACCATCGCCCCGCCGAACGTCGAGAGGACGCCCGACGCAGCGAACGCGCCGATGACGTACCGGTCGGTCCTGAGGCCCGAGAACCACGCCGTCTGCGCGTTGCCGCCCATCAGGTAGAAGCCGCGCCCCACCGGCGTCCACCGCAGCGCCGCCGCCAGCGCGGCCACGACAGTGAACTGGATGAGGATCGCCGGCGTGACCCCCGTCCAACGCAGCACCACCGCCGCTAGCGCCACGACCTTGTACTGCATGAGGATCGCCGGCGGGGCGACCGCCTCCGCCGACTGGAGCCAGTCGGAAAGCGCGAAACTCTTGGCCGGGATCGTCCCGCCCCCGCAGTAGATGAACACCGCGTTCTGCACGATAATCATGGTGCCCAGCGTGACGATGAACGAGTTGATCCGCGCCTTGGCGACCAAGAGGCCGTTCACCAGGCCCAGCGCCAGGCCGCACGCCAGCGCCGCCGCAAGCCCGCCGGCCCAGCCGATGTGCGGCTCAAGGCCGACCGTCATCATGCCGCCCAGCGTCATGGCCGAGCCGATGGAGAGGTCCAGTTGTCCGCAGATCATGACGATGTTAAAGCCCGCCGCCGCGGGCAGGTTGATGCCGGCAGCCTTGAGGATGTTTCCGAAGTTGCCCGCCGTCAGGAACCGCGGGGCAATCTGGGCCATGACCGCGAAGATCGCGGCCAGCAGGAGGTAGACCTTGCGGCGGTAGGCCCACGCGAGGACCTTGCCGAGGTCGCCTGCGCGGCCGTGCGGCCGTCTCGGGTTTTCGCCGCCGTCACGCATCGTCCAGCCCGGACCTCCTGCGCGAATAGGAGTTGATGCCGACAACCAGGATGAACACCGCCCCCTGCACGATCGCCTTCTCGAACTCGCCGAACGTGAAATCGCCGATCCGCACGAGCGAAAGCACGCTCGACACCAGCGCGATGACCATCACGCCGCCGATCACGCCCAGGATGCTCCCCCGTCCGCCGGCGAGCGTCATGCCGCCCACCACCACCGCCGTGATCGCCGCAAAGTCGTAGCCCTTGCCGATGTACTGGGCGCCCACCTTGTTGAAGCTCGTCAGCAGTATTCCCGCCAGCGCCGACGTGGCCGCCGAGATCAGGAACGCCGTCATCACGGTCCGCCGCACGTTGACCCCCGTCATCCGCGCGACCTCGTATGATGAGCCCACGAGCTTCAACTGCTCGCCGTACCCCGTGTGCCGCATGAGGAGATATCCGAACACGGCCAGGACCGCCAGGGCCGCCACCGGCAGCGGCACGACGCCCAGCACCTGCATGTGGTAGAGGTCCAGGAAGGCTGCGCCGGAGCTTGTGGCGGCGTCGGGATAAACCTGTGCCCCGGCGTAGGCCTTGCGGATGATTCCCGAGAGGACCGACATCATCGCCAGCGTCCAGATGATCGGGTTGAGGCGCAGGTATCCGACCACCAGGCCGTTGGCGAGGCCGATGGCCATGCCCGCCGCCATCCCCGCCGCAAGGCTCGCCGGAAAGCCGTACTTGAGGGCCGAGACCGCGATGATGCCCGCCAGCGCCATGATGCCCGGGATCGATAGGTCCACGTAGTGCTGGCTATACGTGATGAACGCCAGGCCGACCGAGACGATCCCCAGAAGGGCCGCCGCCAGCGCGGTCTGCATGAGGTACTTCTGCGTCAGGAACTCCGGCGAGATCAGCCGCCCGACAATGACGAGCACGACCACGAGGCCGTAGACCGCCAGCAGGCCCGTCGCTTCGCGGAGGCGCCCCTGTGTCCGCAGGCCCAGGCTCGGCTTGGTGGCGAGGCGGCTCATACGGGCGCGAGTTCTCCCTCTCCGTTGGCGGCCAGGAGGGCCGCGCTCTCGCTGCGCTGGTCGTCCGGCAGGCGGCCGATGAGGTGGCCCTTGCGCATGATGACGATGCGGTCCGCCAAGCCCACCAGTTCGGGCAGGTCGGAGGAGATCAGCACGATGGACTTGCCCATGTCGGCCAGCGCGGCGATCGCCTTGTGGATCATGACCTTGGCGCCAACGTCCACGCCGCGCGTCGGCTCGTCCAGGAAGAGCACCTTGGGGCCCGTGGCCAGCCACTTCGCCAGGAGCACCTTCTGCTGGTTGCCGCCCGAGAGGTTCCTCGTCGGCCGCGACGGGTCGGGCGGATGCACCTGGAGCGTGTCGATGAGGTCTGCCATCAGCCCCCACCCGCGGCCGCGAAAATACAGGCCCGCCGTGCACTGCCGCGGAATGATCGCCGAGAGAATGTTCTCGGCCACGTCTAGCCGCAGGGCGAGGCCCTGGGTCTTGCGGTCCTCGGTAAGATAGGCGAAACCCGCCCGGATGGCCTCGCGGTAGCAGCGCGGCGTGACCGGCCTGCCGCCCAGGCTGATGCTGCCGGCGTCGATCGGGTCGATGCCGCAGATCGACCGCGCCAGTTCGCTCCGGCCCGCCCCCGACAGGCCGCAGATGCCCAGAATTTCGCCCTCGCGGACGGCGAAAGAAACGTCGTGGAAGAATCCGTAGCGGCTGAGGTTCTCGACCCGCAGCTTTTCCGCCCCCGGGCGCGTCTCGCGCCGGGCGTAAAGGTCGGAGACCGCGCGGCCGACCATCATCTCGACCAGTTCGGCGGGGGTGACCTCGCTCATCCGGCGTGTGGCCACCTTCTTGCCGTCGCGGAGGACCGTCACCCTGTCGGCGACCTCGAATATCTCCGGCAGGTGGTGCGAGATGTAGATGATCGCCAGGCCCTGGCGGCGGAGGTTGCGGATGATCTCAAAGAGCCGCTCCACCTCATCGCGCCCCAGGGCGCTTGTGGGTTCGTCCATCACCAGGATGCACGGATTGTTGCCGAGGGCCTTGGCGATCTCCACAAGCTGCGCCTCGTGCTGGCTGATCTCCTCGACCGGCGTTTCGGGGTCCAGGGCGAGGCCCACGCGGGCCAGACACCGGCGGGCCTCGGCCAGCAGGGCCTTACGCCTCAGGAAGGGTCCGCGAGCGGGCAGGCGGCCGGCCAGCACGTTCTCGGCGATCGAGAGGGCGGGGGCCAGGCTCAACTCCTGGTGGATCATCTGGATGCCGTTGGCCTTGGCCGCCGCGGGCGAGTGCAGGGCCACCTCCTTGCCGCCCACCAGTATGCGGCCGGTGTAATCGTCGAACGCCCCGGCGATCATCTTGGTCAGCGTTGACTTGCCGGCCCCGTTTTCGCCGATGAGGGCGTGGACCTCGCCGGCGTTGACCGTAAAGTCCACGCCGTCCACGGCCAGCGTGCCGGGATATCGTTTGCTTACGCCCAGCACCTGGAGTGCAACGCCGATTTCGGCCACAGGGCGGCCCTCTCTTCAGCAGCGACTGCCATGAAGGTAGCATCTTCGGGTCGGGGTTTCAAACAAGGTTTTCGCCCGCGCGCCAGACGAACGGCGGGAAGGGAACGGGGAACCGGGAACCGGGCAAGGAAGCTGCGGGACCAGGGAACCCGCCGTTACGCCTTTGCTGGTTCCCAGTTCCCTGTTCCCGCCGTTTCCGCTGTTACAACCTCCGGTTCCCAGTTGCCGGTTCCCTGTTCCCGGCTTTTTGAGGGCCGTTGCCGTTACGGTCCCCTGTTCCCGGTTCCCGTTTTTGCCGTTGACGTAAGTCGCGCTTGCCCAAATTACCAAATGGGATTATTAGAACGGCGCGCCGCGTTTTTGCCCCTTTTGGGAGGTCAAAACGGCCTTGGCGCTAGCGCCAGAGGGGTTGGAGGGGCAAAATGTTAAGATGGGTAAGGCAAAAAGTGTACGAAACTTTGCCTTTTTGAGCCCTGTTTTGCTGAAACTTGATGGTGTTTTGCTCTTTTTTCGCCTTTTTTGCGCTCTGGCCATATACATCCATTGATGGGTTCCGAAAACACTTACGAGCGTTATTTTTTTCACAGCGGTTGCGAGGGGCGGAGAGTGTTGCTTTTTCGCAACCCACTTTAGTGCATAGGCGTAGCGTAAAGTGTAACGGCGGGATTCGGGAGTCGGGAAACGGGGAACGGGGAACAGGGAACAGGGAACAGGAAACAGGAAACAAACCCGCGGCATGCCGCGGGATGCGGCGGCGGGAACGGGAAGCCGGGTACGGAAGTGAAGAGTGAAGAGTGCAGAGTGCAGAATGCAGAGTGAAAAACGGACACAGAGGCCTCACGCCAAGGCGTTAACCGTTAAGCAAAGAAGAAGGCCCTTTCTTCGCGTCTTCGCGCCTTTGCGTGAGCACCCTGGCTGTGAACTTGAAACTTGAAACCTGAAACTGCCGTTGACTGCTGTTGATTGCCGTTGATCGCCGCCGGTAAAATATTGACGTGCCTGGCGCGCCACGTTACCTTGCCCTCGTGGGCCGCGCGGGCCGCGAGAGGGAAAGCCGCATGGCGTGCATTCGAGAGATAAGTATCGCGTCCCCGGAACCCCGGTGGCATTCCTCTGTGTCGAAATAGGTGGCTTTCCCCATTTTCCATAGGCAATCGCAATAACCTGTGGTGCGTCCTCATGTTTCACTGAAGTTTCACTACTTGCGTGTTGCCGGAGAAACGAGTACTATCCAAACATGAAACGAGGTACCCGAAAGCCCATCAGGTTGGAGTCCAGACCATGCTGCGAAGCCTTGCACTTCTATTGCCGCTGGTAGTTTGCATCTCAGCACTGGGCCAGCAACCGAGCAACCCCCAACACCCTACTGACAAGGCGGACCTCGAGTCAGCGGGCCATGCTACAGACTTGGTCCCTGGCCGGCAGAACACGGATCAGACGCCGGCGAACACTGCCCATGCGGAGCAGGACTTGACCAAGGAGTTCCGCTGCAAGGAAGGCTTCACCGTCCTACTGCCCGCCGACTGGAACCTCATTGCGGAGCAGCCTGGAGCGGAAATCCCAGACAAGGCGAAAGATGTGACCAACCGCAGTGCCTCGTTCCCAAAGCATACCTATTTCTTTGGTGTTGGCGAGGCCGGCCGGGCGCCCATCATGACGATGATCGTTGTTAGGACAGGCCACATCCCGGAGGAAAAACTGCCGGAGCACGTCGCGGCGTTCCGGCAGGGTGTTCATGTGAGCGCCGGAGTGGCGCAGGGCGAGTTGGCGCGGTCCGCCGATGAGCCCACATATGACGCCGTCAATCATGTCGCATGGATGCGCGTTTCGGTTCAAGGAAGCGCAGGGCCGGCCCTTAAGGCCCTCGCGGCCATGCGCTTCACGGAAGACGCGATGGCAAGCATGTTCTTCGTAGATTCGCCGGATCGCTACGACAAGAACGTTGACTTGTTTCACAAGATGGTCCGCGAGATGCGGGTGGACAGACCGTACAAGACAAAGGAGAGCAAGAACGCCGCTTCTCCTTCCGGCATGCTCTACTTGGGCCTTGCGATCACGGTCGTCGTCGTGGTTCTGATTGTGGTGTGGCGGCTTTGTAAGCGGCCAGCCAATAAATCCGCGGCCGAGCACAAAAGAGAAGGTTCTCAGGAACCCCCTACAACGAGTCCTGAAGACCCATCCGTGAGCATGCCAGCGAGACGGCCGCCGTGGGTTGGCCTGCTGGCCATTGTCCTTCTGATCCTCGGGGTGGTCTACGCCCTGGCCACCGCTTTCTATGTCCCGAGGGTGCTTTCTGAGGAAGTAGTTGAATCCTACGGTTGGCATGTGGCAGGGTTACTCGCCATTTGCGGTGTCATTGCGACAAACTGCCTGGCCTCCGGGGTGGGCATGTTCATGGGCCGGAACTGGGCTCGCCGACTGTTTTTCTGGGGTCTGCCTGCAATAATGTTGGCCTACATCATCGTGTTCCCTTACAGCACGCCCGAGGAAACCGGACGTTTGAGCCAGGATACTTGCTGGGGACTGATCTTCTATATCTGCGGCAGAATCATCCTAAGCCGCCCCTCGGCGCGGACGTACTTTAAGGTCAGCCGCAAGGCGGCGGTCAAGAGATAGGCATCGGCCTCGGAACACCGCATAACGGGCCAGGATAGAGCTGTTGTTCGGGGTGTTGTTCGGGGTACACGATACTTATCTCCGCGTGCTCTCTCCGGTGCACGAAGCGTAGCGCGGCAAGGCGCAATCATTCCGAACGGCGAAACGGCGGGAGCCCGGACACGGGATAATGGACCTCATGACAATGAAACTCGCCCTTCGTGTCGCCGCCGTGCTGGCGGCGTTGCCGTCTGTTCGGGGGACACGATACTTATCTCCGCGTGATTTCTCGGCGGCGTGCGAAGCGTCGCGGGTCGGGTGGTCGGTGTCTTGCCGCAGGCCGCGCAATGCGACAGTCACCGCGTGGGTGCGGAGCATCCACCCTACGTGTTCGATGTGCGGTTTGCCGCGTGGGTGAAAAGCACCCACCCTACGCAGGCACATGGTCACGCAAAAGCGTGACCATGCCACCCGGTGATGCAACCACTTACTTGGCCGCGCGGTCCAGGTGGACGACGACGTACGGCGTTTCCTTCTCCAGGTCCGGGAAAATCTTGCCGTTGCCGGCGTTGTCCATAACCTCAATCAGGTACATAAAGTCCCATTGCGATACTACGTCCTCGGCTGGGACTGTCGCCGCGTACATGCCCGCCTCGCCGGTCGGCAGCATGGGGAGGGTCTTGAAGTCCTCGTACTGATTGACGCTGCGGCACTTCAGGTGCACCCACTTTATGCCGGACTGGCTGTCCGTCACGCGGGCGGCGACGGTGAGAGGTTTCTCGGCCGGGGCGCTCGTGATGGGCTTGTGCTCGACGGCGGGCGGGGCGGTGTCGTTTGCGGCGGCCGGGGGCGGTGCCTTGCGGACCGGCGCACGGGCGGTTTGCGAATCCTTTGCGCCGGCGGCGGGGCGGAGGGCATCCCGCTCCCGCTCCAGCGCCTCCAGGCCCTTCTTGAGGGCCGCCAGTTCGTCTCGCCAGTGGCCCGAGAGGCCCGCGCTCGGCAGGCCCATCGCAAGATCGTCGCTGTAAACGTCGCCGGCGGCCGCGACGAGCCCGGCCCACGCCTCGATCGCCTCTTTCTCGTGGGCGATGGCGTCGTCGAGGGCGCCTGCGTCGCGCGAACGCTTGTAAACCGCATAGGCGACGCCGGCGGGGATCCGCCGCGAATGATAGAGCGCCAGGTTGGCGAGGATCTTCAGGTCCGTGACGGTTGAAACGAACTCTTTGCTGGGGTTGGGGCCGACATTCTTCTCCGCTTCGCCGGCCAGGCGCAGCACGTCCTCCGATGCGCGGGCGAGCCACCGGCTCGTGGCCGACGGCAGGACCTTGGCGGTTTCTTCGCCGTCGATAATCCACCGCGCCTCCTCGTCGAAACTGGCGAACTGCTGCGTGTCGCTACCCTCGGCCTTCGCGTAGCCGGGCAGGTCCTCCCAGCGCTGCTTCTCGGCCCAGCCGCGCGTCATCGGGAAGCGACTGTAGGGGAAGACGGCGCTCATGATGCGCGGCAGAATCCGGCTGGCGCGGTGCAGGCCCTGCTCGACGAAGGGCGCGGCGTCCTTGCCGAAGCGGCGCTGAAACTCGTGCTGCCAGACCTCGGGCGGCGTGTCGGGGTTGTAGCCCACGCGGCCCCAGACCTGGAAGAAGTGCCAGTACCGCTCGAACTCCCACGTGTAGTAGCGGTGCTCGGGCGTAAGCAGGGGCAGCGGCGGCATGTCGTGCGGGTGCGAGGCCATCTTCGTTGCGAGCGGCTCGTTGACCTCGTAGCCTTCGCTCGGGTATATGCGCGTGCTCTCGGCGAAGCGCTTCACGTACTCCGGGTCGGCCCAGAGGAGCACGCGCGACGTGCCGCCGTTCCAGAGGCGCCAAATCATCTTGTACTGGACGGGGTAGCGGAGCATGTCGGCGTATCCGTGGCGGCGGTCGTGCTGGTTGGGCTTATTGACATGCGTTGGGTGGAAGGGCATGCCCATCTGCTCCGCCAGGTACTTGGTCGTGATGCGGAACTTGATGCCCTTGGCGGCCGCCAGGTCGATGATGGAGTCGGGCAGGCCCTTGGCCCGCAGGTCGCAGCGGACGTTGGGGGCGGTTTGCTTCACGAGGTCGAAGACGCTCCCCCAGAACTCGTGCATCTCGCTCTTCTTCAGGCCCGACTCGTCGTGCATGCGGAACTGAATGGCGTCTGGCCCTCGCACCTCGCGCAGGAACTTCGCGAGGGCCGCCTGCGTGTAGGGGACGAGGTTCTTCTCGGTGACGCCCCACGGGATGCCGTCGGTGGGCTCCTTGGCGGATTTATCGCCCATGCCGCCGCTCTGGACGCCGCCGCGATAGATGTGGTCCCAGAGGCCGAGGATGACGGCCAGGCCCCTCTCGTGGGCCATCTCGATGACGCGGTTCAGCATGCGGAGGCTGCGCTGCTGGTCTTCCTTCGCAAGGCCCGGCACGCGCACGTCGGGGAAGCCCTCGACGTCGAAGAAGTAGGGGTAGGCCGGGGCCATGTATCCGCCCGCCTCGTAGCCGAAGATGAGTGTAAATGTGTTGAAGCGGTTGCGGGCGAGCGTGTCGAAGTAGGCGGCCCAGTACTTCTCGTCGAAGAGGCGGGCCTCGAAGGCCGCACGCTGCATGGTGTAGATGGAGAGCGCCCGCTCGGCGACGGCGGGTTTTTCGCGCGCATCGCGCACTTCGCTCAGCGGCCGCGCGGGGTCGGCGGCCCAGCCGATGCGGTCGGCCACATCGAGCAGGGCGTACATGAGGCCGCGGTCGTCGGCCCCGGAGACGAGCAGGGCCTTCTTGCCCGCAAGGTCGATGGTTTGCACCAGGAGCGACTCGGGCTCCGTGGGCGCGGCGATCTCTGCGGCCGCGAGCGCCTCGGCGGCCGGGCCGGGGCCCGCGGCCAGGCCGGCGATGACGAGCACGTCGCCGGTTGCGGCGTCGGCCTTGGCGGCCGTCTGGCACTCCACGCCCCGCTCTTTCAGCGCCTGGCGGAGTTTGCCGAGGCCGTGCCGCACGGCCGCGCCGGGGGCGGCGTCGGTGATGAGCGAGACCTTCGCCGCCGCCGGCGACTGGCTTGCGGTGAAGCCCAGGATGATGACGAGGACTGCCAAGCCGAGTAGGCGGCGTTTTCTCACATTGCTCTCCCGCTGATCATGTGGCACGGCTGGCTTGTCCAGCCGTGGGGAACGTTGCAGCCAGACAACCACGGCTGGACAAGCCAGCCGTGCCACATCGGCTCGCGGCCCGCGATGTGTTCACCGGGAGCTAAATAGCGAACTACGGCTTCGCCGCGGCGGTCCGGCGCACGGGCGGGTCTTCGGCAATCACGCGGAAGCCCACGTTGAAGACCTTCTCGTACGGCTGGTACGCCAGGCGGAAGGCCGAGCGGCAACGCGCCGGGCGGTCGTACCACGAGCCGCCGCGGACGACCTTCGGGCCGTCGGACGAAAGGTCGTTGCGGCCGTCGTCGTCGCGATACGGGTACGGGCGATAGATCGTGCGGGTCCACTCCGCCGCGTTGCCGTGCATGTCGAAGAGGCCCCACGGGTTGGGCTGATAGGAGCCCACGTCGGCCGTGACGAGGGCGTGGTCGTTGAAGCGAGCGTCGCGCGGCACGAGGTCGGGCGGCAGGGGGCGCCAGCCTTCGTACGCCAGGTTGCGGATCGTGAAGTCGGCCATGTTGGCGAAGGTCGAGAAGTCGGCGTCGAGGTCGCCGTAGAAAAGCGGCGTGCTCGTGCCCGCGCGTGCGGCGTATTCCCACTGTGCCTCGCTCGGCAGCGTGAACTTCGTCCGCGTTCGCTCGGAGAGCCAGCGGCAGAAGGCCATCGCCTCGTCCCACGACACGCGGACGACGGGCTGCCGCGGGTGGTTCAGGCGCCAGCCCAGGTACTCCTCGCTGAACTGCCAGGAGGTGCGGTGCTCGAAGCGGCTGTCGTGCGACGCATCGAAGCGGGCGAACTGCTCGTTGGTGACCTCGTAGCGGCCCATCCAGAAGGGCTCCTCGACGGCCACGGCGACCTGCGGCTGCTCGTCGGGCTGGCCGGCGGCGTCGCCCATGACGAAGCGGCCGCCGGGGATGAACGCAAGTTCCATCGTCACGCCGCCGCCCAGGTCGAACGTGCGCGTGGTCGGCTTGACTGCGGCCTGGCGCTGGTGGGCCGCGTCGGCGGTGAGCGGGAAGTCGGAGCACTCGATGGCGCGGACCTCCGGCTTGGGCGCCGGCGGCGGCACGACGGCCTGTGCGGGTTTTGCCGGGGCAGGGGGGATCTCTTCCCAGTCATCCAACGGCCCGCCGTAGAGCTTGCGCAGGGCCAGGCGCCGCTCGCGCTGTTTGCTCGGGATCGGGACGAACTCGCCCCAGGTGCCGTGGCACGGGGCGTTGAGGTCGATCCAGGCGTACAGCCGCTCCCAGGCCTCGCGGTCGAGTTCGACGCCGTAATGACCCTTCCGAAGCATCTGGATAAGTTCCGACGTTTCCGCGAAGAACTCCATCGGCGCCAAGAGGTGCAGGTCGCTCTCCAGCCCGCCGACGCGGACCAGCCGGCGCAGGGCGATGTAACTCGGCTCGAAGATGCCGCCGTACTTGCCCAGCAGTTGCTCCTTGGGCGTATCCTTGATGAGCGTGCCTTTGGCGTCGGCGTGGTAGACCCAGTACGCGTTCTGGTCGGGGCGGAGGTCCACGGGCGTCTTGCCGTCGTGCGGCCGGCCGTCGTGGCAGCCGACGCAGAACTTGTCGAGCACGGGCTGCACTTCGCGCTTGAAACTGAAGCCGCGCGGCGGGCCGTACCACGGCTCAATCGTCTGGGCCGCCTGCGCAAGGGCGACGGTGGCCTTGCCCGGCGGGGGGCCGGCGCCGCGGTTGTCGTGGCAGCCGACGCAACTAAGCGTTTCGCCCGGCTGCGCGGTCATCCAGGACCGCATCAACTGGACCGCGCGGCCGTCGGCGTCGAGGGGCTGGACCGAGAAGGGCGTCTTGGCCGGCACGCTGAAGAGGGCCGAGCCGTCCGGCTCCACGCGCACGGTGCCGAGGATGCGCTTGCACTCCCACGGCCCGTCGGCGCCAACGCGGTGGTCGATGCCGGCGAGGCTCTGGTACCCGAAGTGGTACGTAAAGACTCGCAGGCTCTTGACCGTGCCGCGCGGGACGCCCTTCATGCTCGGCCCCTCGTAGACGTCCTGGAGGTAGACGAGCGCGTCCTGGCGGTCGGGGCTGACCTTGGAGGCGACGACGGGCGGCGTGGGGCGTTTCGCGAGCGCCACCGGCTCCAGGAGCACTTGGCCCTCGGCCTCCTTCAGCAGGACCATGTTATCGAAGATATCTACAAGATAGATGCCCCAGAGCGAATCGGGCGCGGGCTTGGCCGAGACGATGAAGTATTTCTCCGAGAGCGGCCAGGGGTGCACGAACTTCGGCCAACTGTGCTCCGTCAGTTTGTCCGCGATGACCGGCTCGACCTTCTGCCCGTAGCCGGGGATGCGCTGGACGACGCCGTCGGCCTCGGTGCGGCCCTTGACGGGGTCGAAGATCACGAGTTCGCCCGCGCGCCCCACGTGGTGGCCGGTGACGATGCCCGCGACCTTGGTCGGATGCCCGGGGATCGGCCGCGCGTAGAAGATGGAGTTGGGCCAGTAGCCGTTCGCCTTGTAGTACTCGGCCTGGCCTGTGCCGTCGGGGTTCATCGAGAAGAGCATGCGGTTCCATACGTGCGGCGTGTCGGTGTAGTCCCAGCGAAGGTAGAGGATGCGACCGTCGTTCAGGACCGTCGGGCAATAGTCGTGGTCCTGCTCGAAGCAGACCTGGCGGATGGCGGAGCCGTCGGCGTTCATCTCGTACATCATGCCGACGATGACGCCCGCGTTGCACGGGACGCCCTGGAGCGGCGCGGTGGAGATGAACGCGATCTGCCCGTTCGGCAGGTAGCAGGCATCGTAGTTGTGTACATCCGGCTGATCGCCGGGGGTGACCTGCCGCAGGCCCGTGCCGTCCGTGCCAACCTCGAAGACCTGCCACTTGTTGTGCGTGCCGGGCATGGAGAAGAGGAGGCGGTCGGCGTTCCAGTGCAGTTCCAGGTCGGTGATGAGCCGGCGGTCGTCGGGCTTGTAGAGGGTCGTGAGCTTGCCCTCGGGCCGCAGGGGCGAGAGCACGGCGATCTCGTTGTCCCAGTCGAGCGGTTTCTCGATGCCGGGGTTGCACTTGGAGCTCTGGCGCGGCAGGCCGATGTACTCGCCCACGCCGAAGCCCGTGCCGACGGGCATGCGCGGGTCGCCGTGTGGCGTGCGGCGGACGAGGATGAGGCGGTCGAAGTCCAGAAGCGGGTTGGCCAGGAGCGCCTCGCGCTGGAGGGCGTCGAAATCGGCCAGCAGGCGGTCGATTTTTTCCAGGTCTTCGAGCACCCCCTTGGCCGCGCCGGCAAACGCCTCCGGCATGGATTTCTCGATGGCCGCAAGGCGCGCCAGGTACTCGGGCGCGGCCGGATACTTCTCGGCGTAAGTCTCGGCGAGGTCGGCGATGGCCATGCGCAGGGCCCGAGAGTCGAAGTTCTTCGCCCGCACAAGCGCCGCATCGAGCATGCGGCTGCGATGGTAAAGCCGCCGCACCTCATTGAGCCGCGCCATATCACTTGCAGATGTGCGCGGTGGGTCTCCCGACCCACCGCGCAGGGCAGTGGCGTCCGGTTCGCCGGCGCCGCGATCTTCCGCGGCGGGTCGGGAGACCCGCCGCGCAGCATCGCCCTGCTGCGCCATGTCGGCCGCCAGTTGCTCGGCCTTCTCCGCCAGGGCGGGCACACGCCGCGCGGCTGTGGCGTAGCGGCGGGCGAGTGCGGCGTAGTCGCCGGTCGGCCAGTCCTCATCGAGGATGCGGTCCTCGCGCTCCCACTTCATCTCGCGCCGCGGCGTTTCCTCGGAGAAGTCGCGGGCGGCAAAGTCCCACAGGTCCTCGCGTGCGGCCCCCTCGGGGCCGGTCACGAGAAAGCGGACGGCGCCGTGCTTGCCGACCCAGTCGTCGATGCCGATCCACGCCTCCAGCCGCGCGCAGGGCTTATCCAGCGCGAGGCGCACCTTGCCGATGCTGTTGGGGTACATCTCTATGCCGCGCTCGAACTGCCGGCCCGCGATCTGGATGGGGCCGCTCACGCCCGAGTAGAGGTTGCAGTCTTTGCTGAGTTGACCCTCCACAAGCGAGAGCGTTTTAGCGCGGCTGACGAAGGTCTCCTTGCCGGCGGAGTCGACGAGTTTGGCGTCGGCCCAGTCGGCGGCCGCGTAGACGACCTCCGGGGCGCCGAGGACGTAGAGGTAGATTTCTTTCTGGCCCGCGACGGGAACGCTGATCTGGACGGCTGGCCCGCCGCCGCACAGGACGGGGCTCGTGTAGGTGGCCATGCGTGCGGCCGGCGGATGCTGCGCCTCGGACTGCACGATCGCTTCGCGCGAGGCGATCAGGGTCTCGAACCAGTCGGCCTTCTTCGCGTAATGCGGCGGGTCGGCGGCGCCGGCCGGGGCGGAGAGGATAAGCGTGGCGATGGCGGCACAGACGTACGCGCGGAGCATCGATTCAAGTCGGCTCATAGGCCCTCGTTTCCTCGCAGATAGACCGATTCTAAACGGGAGTTATTGCCGGGTCAATGATGTGCCGCGCGGGGCCGGAAAACGGTAGCACGGCGGCGCGCCGGCATGTAGGGTGGGTGCTGTGCACCCACCACGCCTTCTGTCGGGTGCGCGCGACTTCGACACGCAAGTGACAGCGTGGGTGCAGAGCACCCACCCTACATGAAGGAATTTTGCATGCGAGCCGTCATCCAGCGCGTAACCGAAGCCTCCGTGACCGTCGAGGGCAAGGTGACGGGGGCTATCGGCAAGGGCCTGCTTGTGCTCCTGGGCGTGGGCCATGCTGACACCGAAGCCACCGCGCAGGCGCTGGCTGCCAAGATCGTCAAACTCCGCATTTTCTCCGACGCCGAGGGCAAGATGAACCTCTCAGTGCAGGATGTGGCCGGCGGCGTGCTGGTCGTCAGCCAGTTTACCCTGCTGGGCGACACGCGTAAGGGCAACCGCCCGAGTTTCACTGACGCTGCGCCCCCGGAGAAAGGCAACAGCCTGTACGAGGAATTCTGCCGGGCCGTGGCCGCCCTCGGCCTGCCGCTGCAGCAGGGCATCTTCGGCGCTCACATGGACGTGCGGCTGACGAACGACGGGCCGGTGACGATTATTATCGATATTTAGCCCCCCGTGAATACACGGGGGGCCGCGCGGCGGGGCGTTGGCGACGGGAACGTCCTTGCCACGCCCTCCGCCGCGGCTATAATATCTCTTCGCATTCACGCATCTTGAACGGGGGCTTTACTATGCGACATCTCCTTGCTCTTGCGGTCGTGCTGGCTCTCGCGGGCGCGTGCCTTGCCGCCGAGTTTAAGAGCGACGAGGCGAAGAAGGCCCAGGCCGATTACCTCGCGGCACTCGATGCGGCCAAGACCGCCTACGGCCAGGGCCTCGCCAAGGCAAAGGGGACAATCGACGCGAAGGCGGCTGCCGCAACCGACACCATAAGCAAGGAAGCGATCCAGAGCGAATCGGCCGCCATTATAGAGGAACTTGTCCGGCTGCGCGCTGCCGATGCCGCGGCGTTTGAGCCTCGGGAATGGAAGAGCGCTGAAACCAAGAAGGCCGCGGCCGCCTACGCGGCCGAACTGAAGGCCGCGCAAGTGAAGTACGGCCAGGACCTCACAAAGGCGCGGCAGACCGTCCTCGCCCGGAAAGTGGCCGCCACCGATTCGGCAGCGAAAGAGGCCCTCCAGGCCGAGATTGCCCTGATTGAGGAAGAGCAGGCCAATCTCAAAGATGATGGCAAGGGCGGTAAGAAGGCGGTTAAACAGAGGGGATGGATTGATCTCTTGCCCTTGATTGACGTGAAGAGGGACGCGGTAACGGGAACGTGGCGGCGCACGGCCGACGGAATCAGTCTTGCCGACAGGAAGTCCGGCTATCTAGGGATTCGCTTGAATGTCTCCGGCGACTTCGAACTCGAAGCCACGTTTAAGAAGAACTCGGGGGAAGATGTCATGCTGGTGTTTCCGGTGGGAGGCTCAGAAGCGATGACATGCCTTGGCGCTTTGAATAATGCAGTAAGCGGAATTCGATTCATCGACGGAAAAGGAGTCGCCGAGAATGAGACGAAGGTTCGGGCCGGCATAATACCGGGCCAGATTTACACCCAGGCAATTCGAGTGTCCGTGGAAGGAGATAATGCCTCCATTACAGTGACCCTCGACGGTAAGCCCTACACCAAGTGGTCCGGACAGTGGAAGTCCCTTTCGGTCAGGGATATGTGGCCTGGTAAACGCAATCCGAAGACTATCGGCCTCGCTATGGGAAATACGGAGGCGTTCTTCGTGTCCGCCCGTATCCGAAAGATTTTGGGAGAGGCGAAGCCACGAGCCACATCAATACAGCCCCAGGGGGGCTTTAGCCCTGTTGGCGAATGGCAGAAGGAAGGCAGCGGAACACAGTTTACCTTCCTTGCGGATGGGCGGGTTCAGGCCCCCAAGGCCCATGAGAGCAAGTATGCGGAGGGCACATGGGCTTCCTCGGAAGGAAGACTCACAATTACCTTCAAAGATGGCGAGAAGATGACTTTCGAAATTGTGAATACTGAAACCCTAAAAGCCGCTGAATGGAAGTTGCAGCGACAAGCGGCGGGTAAGTGACCCATAACCAGCAGAAGCTTCGGCAAAAGAAATGCTTACCAGGCAACGGTGGTGACGCTAGTTTTTGGGAGGCCTGCTTGGACGGCGGGCCGGATTGGGGTTCGGAATAGGATCGCGCCGAACTCCAATTTTCACACATTTCCGGGACGCGACTATACCTGAGGAGCACCCATGCGAGACGAGTACTACGCCAATATGAAGGACGTTTGGAAGTGGTCCGTGGTGGCTGGTTTGGCCATTCCGCCCGAGGCCAATCGCAGCCCCTACGAGCGTATTCTTTACGTGGCAATGATGCGACCGGATGAGGGCAACGGCGATGGACAATTTTTTGACGACTTCAATGGTGCCAACCAAGTGGTTGCTGATTTTTTCAGGCATCAGGAAAGGCAAGCCTTTGGCCTCCAAAATGACCACGGAATTCAACGGCCGTTGTTGAGGCGTGTTCGCAGGATAACCCGATTGGGAGATATCATTCGATGCCCCATTGCATACGTTGGGGCAGAATATCGTGAAAACCGAGCCAATCAGTACTTTACCGAGCAGGTCTTGCCTTGGCTGAGTGTGCGCCAACTGAGCCTTCCCATTGTTGTATTGATCGATCCTGACACGGGTATCTCGCAGACGAATAACCCCGGGGACACACAAGTTGCTCCTGCCCAGATCCAAGTCGTGTGGACAGCGATGCGGTCTCGCGACGTGTTGGTGATCTACGTGCAGCCGGATCATAACCTGGGCATGGGCGGTGAGGCCGCCAGGCTTGGCCCCATGTTGCCACCTCTTCTGCCGTCACAAGTGCGGCAAGAGCCATTTCCCTTTGACAATGGCGGGGGACTCTTGGTTGCGGTTAAGCCATAAGGGATTTCTGTGCAGACGGAGAGGAGCAGGACGCTACCCCTATTCTTACATGGCCTTCTCGTTGCATGCGCCGGGTGCCGCGCCGCCACCACGGCATGGCCACCACCCGTGGCGCCCTTTCAGGGCTTGAACGAAAACCGTATACAACAAGGAATCGACATCCGCGACATCCACCCAGGGCGTTGCCCGTGGGCTGTTACGTTTCAGCCCTTCGGGCTGGACGGCGTCACGGCATGGGCGGCCACCGATTGTAAAAAAGGGTCCTGGACCCTTTGTTACAATTGGGGCTACATGGCCAGCGCCTTCAGCAGCCTTACCGCCGCCTCAACCAGTTTCTCGCCGCCGCCGGGGGCGACCGAGGAGTTGACCGTCTCGTAACTGCCCTCCGCGAAGGCCTTGCGCGTGGGAATGTATTCCGGGCAATCGTTGCTCAGTTCGACGACCAGCGTCGTCGCGAACGGCGAGGCCTGCTTGATGGCCAGCCCCAGCTCAACGAACACCTCGCCCGGCAGGCACACGACGGCCACGTCGCGGCTGAGGCGAAAGACTTGGACCTCCAGCGGCATCGTCCGGCTGCCGCGCAGTTCCAGCCCGAGTATCTTGTACGCCTCGACCTCCTGTAGGAACGGAATCTGCCGCGTGCCGACCTTGGGCATGTCCTCGCGTGCCTTCGCGAGTTGCTCGGGCGTGTAGGTCTGGAGCGGCACTTCCAGCGTTTCGCTGCGGACGGCCAGCGCCGGCGCTGCGATGGCCTTGAGGCCCTCCAGATGCTCTCGGACGGTGGCGGCGATGGTGCGGCCGATAAGGTCCGACTTCGGCCGCTCCTTCTTCGTGATGTCGATGTGATTGATGTCGCCGCACGTGCCGGTGGCAAAGAGCAGCGAGAACCGCTCGCCGAGGGTTTCGCGGAGGGTCTGCTCGATGAAATAAGGATAGTCTGCGGCGTAGAGCGTGCCGCCGGTGGTGTCGAGGTGCAGGGCGAAATTGACGACGGCGGCCGCCGGCTTGGCGTCGGCCGTATCGCGCACGAGGATGATGCCCATCTGCGGGTCCGTCGGCCCGGCCGCGCGCACGATGTCGGGGTTCAGCGGCCCGGGGTTGAAGCGGACCGTGCCGTCCTTCATGTGGAAGCGGCGGTTGAAGGCCAGGCCGGGTTGCTCGGCGGCGCCGGCGGCAAGGCGTGCGGGCTTGGCGTTGGCGTCGGCCTCCACGACGGCCTGGACGATTCCGGCGACCAGTTTCGCGGGATAATCGACGGCTTCCTGCGGGTCGCTGCCGGACTTGGCCACCGCGCGGTCGTGCAGGTACTTCCGCAGCGCCCCGGCGTACAGCGGACCTGTGTGCGAGTGCGTGCCGGCGACGAGGATGTTGGCGGCCGGGATGCCCGTTTTCTCGCTCGCCTGCTTGCGGGCCTGGGCGGAGATGTCGCGCGTCACGCCGATCATATCGCAGAAGACCAGGGCGGCGCGCTGGGGGCCGTCCTTGAGGACCAGGGCCTTGGCGTGAAGGGGATTGAGCGTTCCTGTGCTCAGGCGCTCGTTGAAGTACCCGCTCATGCGGTAGCCGACGGGCGGCGTGATGTCGACGACCGCGACGCCTGCGGCAAATTCGGCTGCCCCTGCCATCGGCGCGCTCTCCAAAGCCCAGGCGGCCGCCAGAACGACGGCCACCGACGCTACGACTATTCTCGCACCCATTATCATTATCGGTAGTCTCCTCAGCGCCGCACGCATGTCTTTGCGCGGCGGGTCAGGAGACCCGCCGCGCAATGCGACTTCATTCCGTCAACTGCTCAAGAAACCGGCGGGCCTTCTTCGCCTCCGCGAGCGTCTTGGCGGCGTCGCCCGGCGCGAGGGTTTCCACGACCAGCGCCCCTTGCGTGAAGCCGCCTGCCTTAAGCCGCGCCAGGACCGCCGCGAAGTTCACCTTGCCGGTCCCCGGTGTCACGTTGACGTCCTTGGGCGGCAGGAAATCCTTGACGCTCATGCCGACGACGAGGCCGTCGACGGTGGCGGCGTCGGCGGCGGGGTCGAGTTGGCCGTCGGAGTAGTAGAAGATGTTGCCGGGGTCGTACCACAGGCGGAAGTTCTTGTGGCCGACCTGGTCGATGATCTTGCGGCACTGCGGGCCGGTGGAGTTGGTGCCGCCGTGGGGCTTGACGCTGATGCCGATGCCCTTGGCGGCGGCGTAGTCGCAGCACTCGGCCACGGCCTTGTAGTAGACGGCCTGGAGTTCGGGCTTGCCGACGCCGCCCATCATGAGGTTGGTCGCGCCGGCGGCGGCACAGTTGTCGATGAGTTTGCGGAGCCCCTCGATGCCGGCCTCCAGCGACTTGGCGGCGGGAATGTCGCCGCCGTAGACCGACGGGATGCCCAGGCCGCGCTTCTTCGCCTCTTCGCCGACCCGCTTCGCCTCGTCGATCGTGGTGGCGACCGAGATAACCAGCCCGCCGGGGGCCTTGGTGGTCATGAGGCCGACGTGTTTGTATCCGGCCTCGGCGATGGCATCGAAGGCCACGCGCCAGTCCTGGTCGGCCCACGGGCGGGTGTAGCAGCCGATCTGCCAGGGGCCGCCCTTTGCGGGCTGCGGGGCGCTTGCGGCTGAGGCCACGTGCGGCAGGGCGATCCCGGCGGCCGCCACTGCGGCGGCGCGGCGGAGAAAGGCCCGGCGGGAAAGACATCGGTCTATCATGGTGCGTGTTCCTTCCTGCGTAACCGCACGCTAGCGTGGGACTGTGGCACGGCTGGCTTGTCCAGCCGTGGGGCACGTCGCCGGCCTTCGCCACGGCTGGACAAGCCAGCCGTGCCACGTTGCCGGTACTGACGCTAAACACGTATCACGCAAAAGCGTGACCATGCCACCCGGCGCTCGGGTGCCGCGTGGTCAGCGCGGTGGGTCGGGAGACCCACCGCGCAAAGATGCTCTCTTATCCTTCGCGGATTTCGCGTTTCTCGGCGTCGTAGACCTGGCGGCGGCCGGTGTCGTACGCCTTCATCGCCATGATGACGGCCACGGCGTGCTGGTATCCGGCGTCGATCGAGGCGTTTGGCGTCTTGCCCGTGCGCAGGCACTGAAGCCAGTTCAGGAAGTGGTCGGGCTGATCGATGTCCTTGACGGGCTGCTTGCCGCGGATGGCGCCCTTGTTCTTTTCGCCGCCCTCGGCCGACAGGACGGGCGCGGTCCACTGGACCATGTCCAACGTTCCCTGGTCGCCGAAGATCTTGAAGGAGTTGCCGCTGGAGTTTCCGAGGTTCGACGAGTAGTGGACCATGAAGCCTTCCGGGTATACCCACGTGGCCTGGACGTGGTCGGGGCAGGTGAAGTTATGCTCGTCCTTCCACGTGAACGTGCCGCCGTGGCAGACGGAGCTTGTCGGGAACTTCGCGCCGGTGATGTAGTGCACGAGGTCGATGTAGTGGCTGCCGAAGCCCGGCACGGGGCCGTCGGAGGATTCGCGGTAGCCGTACCAGCCGGTGAAGCGGTCGGCCCGGAAGGGGCGGGGCGGGCTGTCGCCGAGGAACTCCTTCCAGTCCACGTCTTTCTCGTCGGCCTCCTGGAGATAGGAGTACCAGTAAGGCCGGCCGCCGTTGCGGCACTGCTCGATGCGGCCGACCTTGCCGAGGATGCCCGTCCTGTAAAGCTCGCGGCAGCCGGCGAAGGAAGGCAGGCTCCTGAGTTGCGTGCCGATCTGGACGACGATGCCGGCGGCCTTGACGGCGTCGCAGGCGGCCTTAAGTTTTCCGAGGTCCATCGCCAGTGGCTTTTCGCAGTAGGCGTGCTTGCCGGCCTTGGCGGCGGCCTCCAGGTGCGTCGTGTGCACGTGGTCGCACGAGGCGATCATGACGGCGTCGACGTCCTTGAGGGCCAGCAGGTCCTTGTACGAAACGCACTGGCGGGCGTCGCGGTTGTACCACTCCTTGATGCGGGCTGCCGCACGCTCGCGCCGCAGGCGCCACGGGTCGCAGACGGCGGTGAACTCGACGTTCTCCTGCTTGTCGAACGGGTGGATGCCCGGCATGTGGGCATCATAGCCGCGGCTGCCGCAGCCGATCAGGCCGATCGAGATGCGGTCGTTCGCCCCCATGACGCGAGAGTAGCTGGCGGCTGTGAGGGCCAGCGCGGCGGCGCCGACGGATGCGGTCTTCAGAAATTGCCTGCGGGAGCATGGGGCCGGCATGACAGGTCCTCCAAAAAGATGTGCGGTGGGCGGCAAGGGGCGTGCAGCCCCGCCGGAACAGTTACACATTTACCGGTTCGGCGGGGGGAAGTCAAGAAAAGGAATGCCGAGAGGGTAAGGCCTCAGTTACGTGCGCGTTCCCTATCGGCTGTGGCACGGCTGGCTTGTCCA
>Ga0209777_10002579_pt1 | contig 23570 bp, 21 predicted proteins | sample FrelakmetHBP12HB_FD_187147 | JGI IMG/M metagenome (GOLD analysis project Ga0209777, IMG submission 187147) | Freshwater lake sediment microbial communities from the University of Notre Dame, USA, for methane emissions studies -HBP12 HB (SPAdes)... | ecosystem: Environmental > Aquatic >...
GTGTTTATCCCGAAGGCGACCCTGCGCCAGACCCTCGACTTCGTTCAGGACTACGACCGCCACCAGGATTCTTACAAGCCGGAAGTCCTCCGCTCGCGCCTGGTCAGCCGCCAGGGAACCGATTTCAAAATTTACTACCGGCTGCGAAAGCATAAGGTCATCACGGTGACCCTGAACACCGACCACGACGTACACTACTTTCCCGTGGACGCGGCGCATTGCTACAGCCGTTCCTATTCCACCCGCATCGCCGAAGTCGCCGACGCCGATACCCCCCAGGAACGCGAAAAGCCCGTGGGGCACGACGGGGGATTCCTTTGGAGGATGAACTCTTACTGGCGGTTCGAGGAGAAGGATGGCGGCGTGTTCGTCGAGTGCGAGTCGGTTTCTCTCACCCGCGATATTCCCACCGGCCTGGGATGGATGATCAGACCGTTCATCACCGGCGTTCCTAAAGAGTCTCTGCAAATGACCCTGGGCTCCACTCGCACGGGAGTGGACGCGCGCGTCCGTTCGGCTAAACAGTAGGGGCGCCAAAGCGGGGCCTGGGACTTGGGGATAGAGGGAAACCTGAAGGATGAAGGGTGAGTGTCGCCGCAGCTACCGGCGGAAACGAGTTCCCCACCTTCCCTTGATCTGGTTGGCGAGAGCTTCGGGCGTGGCGGTGCGTACCGGAGTCACGATCACGGTGCGACCACACCCGTAACACATCAAATGTCGGCCGGTTGCTGAAGGCCCCAGCTTGCTCTTCCGGCAATAGGGACAGGAGTCCCCACCCTTCGCTTTGGTGTTTAGTAGTTCGGGAGGCGCGGCTTCCATAGGGTCCAGAAGATCCTATCACAAAGCGACTTCTAAATCACGGTGCGGCGCCAGTTCGGCTGACACTCCGAAGGGACGCTAGGGTCTTTCACGGAAGTCCTTCACAGGGGGACAGCCTCTTTGATCACCCGGTCCCGGAGGTACCAGTGAAGTCCTTCTGGCTCGACCACATCCACCTTGCGGTCCAGCAACTGTTCCAAATCCTGCCAGAGTCCGACGAGGTCCAAAAGGCTGCGCCCCTCCTCCATGTCCACAAGGAAATCAATATCACTCGCCGGGCCGCTATCACCCCGCGCCGCCGAGCCGAAAATCCGCAAATTGCTGGCGCCATGCTGGGCGGCGACCTGTAGGATCTCTCCACGTTTCGTTATGAGGAGTTCGTTGACGCTCATCTGAGAAAGCTTAGCATAATACGGACCCTGGGGGACTCACCCAAATCAGTCCGGCGGACACGGGATGCCGAGGCTAGCCCGCTCACGGTTGGGTTCCATCGTAGATTTGGAATTCTCGCAGGCTCGGCGAATCCGAGGCCGCCAGGATGCGCAGGCGCAGGCGCGCGGCGGTGGTGCGCGGAAAGATGTCGATCTTCTTGTGCCCGATGCTGGTGCCGGCGTGGAGGATCTGCCACTCCTTACCGTCCCACGCTTGCAGGTCATATTTCTGGATGCGCTGCCCGGCGTTCAACCATTCCATAAGCAGCGTGCGATCGAAGCTGACGGGCCTTGGGAATGTCAATTCGAGCGTGGCGCTATGCGTGTTCGGGGGAGCGGACCAGAACGTGTCCGGATCGCCATCCAGGGCCCGCGCGGCATCGCCGCCCGGCTCGGCATGAGGCGTGGCATTCCTGGCTAGGTTATCGGCATAAATCCTGCGTATCGCCTCCCCGAACTCGCGCAGCCGCGATACATCCGCATCAGGGATCAACCCTCGGTCGTCGGGAGCCAGTCCCAGCACGAGTTGGGCGCCGCGGCCCACCGAGGCGTGATAGACCTGGAGGAGCTTGGAGAGTGATTTAAGACTCTTCTCGTCGTTGGGGTGCCAGAACCAGTGCGCCTCGCGCAACGGCGTATCGCACTCTGCCGGACGCCAGCGCAGCTGGCCCAATCGGTCCACGACGTCCCAGTTCTCTTCCGGCGCCACGCCGTCCTCGTTGCCCACCCAGCGGATATCGCCCCAGGTCAGAAAACCCACGTCCGCAAAGATGAGGGTGTTGGGCTGGGAGGTGCGCAGGGTGCGGCCGTATTCTTCGAAATTGTAGACATGGCCTTCGCTCCCGGCGCCGTCCAGCCACCACTCGGTAACCTCGCCGTAACGGGTGATCAGCTCTTCCATTTGTGATTTGTAGTACCGGTCGTAGGCCGAGCTGACTTTGTACGTTGGCTCGTGGCGGTCCCAGGGTGAGAGGTAAACGCCGAATTTCAGCCCGTGCTTGCGGCAGGCCGCGGAGACGTCCTTCACCAAGTCGCCCTGGCCGTTTTTCCACGGACTGCTCTCGACGCTGTATTTCGTGCGCGCGGTTGGAAAAAGGCAGAACCCGTCGTGATGCTTGGCCACCAGGACGAGGTATTTCGCCCCCGCGGCTTTCGCGGCCAGAACCCACTGCTCGGGATCAAGCTGAGCGGGGTTGAAGAGCTTCGGGTCTACCGTGCCGTCGCCCCATTCCTTGTCGGTGAACGTGTTGAGGCCGAAATGAATGAGGACACCCATTTCGAGGTCCTGCCACTCGACCTGTTGCGGGCTGGGCTTGAGGTCGGAGAAGTTTTGCGGGAAGCAGGGCGCCGCCATGAAGAGCAGCAAGGCCCATACGCCACGCGAATATTTCAAAATTGCCATGCAGCCTCCGGGGATACATGAAAACCAGCCGTCCCTTGGCCGTCCCAAGGAATCGCGCTGCCGCATCCGCGCTATTCTGCCACGGATAGCTGGTCCTGGGGACAGGATTCGCGACGCGCGACGGGGAAGGCGCGCTTCACCCTTCCCGCCCCACGCCGAGGGAGTCCGCAACGCGGTTGATGTAATTGAACCAGGAGGCAATGAGGGTAATTTGGAGGATGGCCTTATCGTCGAAGCCGGCTTGGCGCAGGCGATCGTGGTGGGCGCGGGTGATCCGGGTGGCGTCTCGGGTGAGTTGGACTACGTAATCCACCATCACGCGTTCCGGCGCGGTCAGCGGCGCCTGCGTGTAGTCGGCCTCGAGCGCTCGAACCAAATCTTCATCCAGCGTAACGCGACGCAGAAACTCTGCGTGAGACTCGATTCAATAGACGCACCGATTGGTCACGGAGACCATGGTGGTGATGATCTCGTGCTGCCGGCGGCTGAGCGGGAGTTCGGGCGACATCAACACGCCAAAGGTTGCAAAGGCGTGGTAGAGAGCGTCGGGGATCAGGCTGTGTGACTCGACGATCTGCGCGCCGCCTCCTTCCGCCGGGTGTACGGGCGTGGCATATTCCACCGGGTAGAGCGCCCTCTGGGTTTCCATGGCGCGGCGTAAAGCTTCGTCCGCTTCCGCCCTGGGAATGGTTTTGATCCAAGCCATGATGTGTTTACCTCCTGGTCGTGCGCTCGCCGGCCCTCGCGGAGCGGGGTTCACTTTCCGGTGGGTGCCGCTTCCACTTTCTCGATCACGATGGCGTGCGACCCGCCCTTGGAATAGATTTTCCCCGTTGCCACCACCTTCTTTCCGGCAAATTCCATCAGTCGATCGTTTTGCCCCGCAGCGGGCATCGTGCCGGAGATGGGCCAGTAGATCATGCCATCGTCGGATTGGATCACCAGGGGCGAACCCGCCTTCGCGCAAGCTACCGCGCAGTCAGGACTAATAGGCTTCTTCAGGTTCTTGATGAAGGTGCAGGACGAGTCGATGACATATCCCTTTACCGTAGCGTGCTCTCCAGCCGCCCGCGCCTCGCCGGCGAGCAGCGTAGCCAAAGCCCCTAACAAAACCAGCCTCCCGATTTGTCTCTTGATGTTCATCTTCACCATGCCTCCTCCAAAACCTCTAATCCCAGTCGCATTGGGGTGCTCTAGGTTGCTGCTCATCATCTTTCAGCGTATGGCTAGAACAGGAACTTGAGCGCGAACTGAACGAGCCGTGGCGCCAGCGCCTGTTGGATCTGCCCGAACGTCGGCGAGCTGATGTCACTGTTGGGCAGCCGGAAATTGGCGCGGTTAAACAGATTGAAGAACTCGGCCCTGAACTGCAAGCTCTTCGATTCGGTGAAGGGAATATTCTTGAACGCCGAGAAATCCCACTGCGCCACGCCCGGTCCCTGCACAACGTTCCGCCCCTCGGTCCCGTAAACGCCGGCGGGCGTCTTCGTCAGGTCAAGACGCTGGAAGGCGGAGGTGTTGAACCATTCCGAGACCGTCTTCGGCCCCTGGTTGGGATTGCCGACCAGGTTGGGTCGGAAGGCGGAAAATCCGGTGATCTCCGGCGCGTCATAGTTGTAGCTTTGATCCACTACGGTGAACGGCGTTCCGCTCATGAACGTGGTGATGCCGTTGACCTGCCAATTCCCCAGGGCATGCTGGTACCAGCTGTGCGGCTGCCTCCAGAAAGGCATTTGCCACTCGTAACTCAGGACCAAGCGATGGCGCGCGTCGAACATCGACCGGCCGCGCTCGGCGGCGAGGTTGAGGGGATTCTGCGCCAGGTCGTTCTCTCCGGCCACGGGCTGGGAGGAGGAGCCCGTGATATTGAACGAAGAAACGTCGTCAAGAGACTTCGAGAAGGTGTAGGAAGCAAGGAAAGAGAGCCCGTGGCCGAAGCGCTTTCGCAGGCTCGTTTCCAGAGCGTTGTAAGCGGAATTGGCGCCGCCGGCAATCAGTCCCACGGAGCTGTAGGTACAGTTCCCCTGCGCGTTGGGCATGCAGTAGGGCCGTTGCTGATCGATGGCGTTCTGTTGGTCGGCCCAGGTCTGGCCCGGCAGCGGGAGCGAAGGGTTCCCTTCTATGAAGCGCGGCAGCTTCGTTCCCTTGGTCCCCACGTAGCCGGCTTCCAGCAGCCAGTCGCTCCCGAAAGACCGCTCGAGGGTCAGGTTCCAATCCTGTGCGTAGGGCAGCCGCAACTGGGGAGAGAGCGTCAGCAGCGTCATGGGTTCCGCGAATTGCGCCGCGAACGGGTTGCCATTGGCGAAGGGATTCGACAGGCTTCCAGGGAACATCAACTGCGCCGTGCGCAAATACGGCGGAGCGCTGATGGGCGTCTGCAAGGGGCCGCCTTGGCCGTTGTAGTACGGATCGTAGAAGATGCCGTAGGCGGCCCTCACCAGCCAACGCGCCTTGCCCGTAGGGTCCCAGGCTAAGCCCACGCGGGGCGCGAAGGCCCGCCTTTCGGTCGGAATCAAGCCGCCAGGGATGCCGGGGTCGCCCGGATAGAGCAACCCGACGGGCGCGGTCGGGATGACCTTGGATTGAATACCCGACACGAACAGGTTCTGCCGGTTCCGAATCTCGGTGTAAGGGGAGGGCATTTCATAACGGAGCCCGAGATTGAGGGTCAGCCGTGAATTGACCTTGTAGGTGTCCTGAGCATAGAAGTTGAGGTCATTGCCCCGCAGCCCGCGCGAGAGGTCGCCGCCGCCGCCCGGCTGGTCGCCGCCGCCTTGCAGGAAGAGGAGGGGCTGGCCGATCAGGAAATTGGCGAAGGCGTTGGTGAGGGGGACAGGCACGAAAACGAAGAATCCGTTCGAAGCAATTCCATTGACGACGTTGATCTGGTCGCGACGATAGTCGGCCCCGAATTTCAGCTCGTGCCGGCCGCGAATCCAGGTCAACGACTCCGCCAACGCAATGGCGTTCTCATAGGTATTGCGCGGGCCGGTGATGGGGTCGCCGATGCTGGCGTACCCTCCGCCGCCGAACTGGATGAAGGGCGGGCCGGCCGCCACACCCAGCGTGGGCTGGTATTGGAACCCCAGGGAAGCAGGTGAGGTGTTGTTCAAATGCTCGTTGAAAAGGAATTTGTTTCGCAGAAAGGCAAAGCGCGCGATGTTCACCACCGAGGGAGAAAATGTGTGAGTCAACTGGGCGTCGAAGCTCTGAGTGCGATGGTTCTCGCCCACCGGGAAGCCCGGCACTCCCGCGCCGGAGGTTGACAAGGGATCAAAGCGGGTGCCGTTGAGAAACGAATAGCGGAAGTTCAGGGTATCCCGGGAAGACAGGTAGTGATCCACGCGGAGGCCCCACTGGTCTTCACTATCGCGAAGAATCTGCGAGGCGTTGTACAGGTCGAGCACTCCGCTGTTATCTGTGGCGTTCGGAGACGGGTAAAAGTCCAGCACCTTCTGTGCGGTGGGATCGATAAAGGGCACCTTGCTGCCGGGCAGCGGCGTGGGGCCGCCGGGAGCAAAGAGGTTGAGGAGCGGGCCATCTTGCGAGAAGTCCCCTTGCCGCTCCAGCGCGGAGGGCACGCGCACATCGTTGAGCGTCTCGCCCTGACGATTGCGAAAGCCTTCGTAGTAGCCGAAGAAGAACGTTTTATCCTTGTGGAGGGGGCCGCCCAGCGTGCCCCCAAACTGGTTTTGCCGATATTCCGACTTCTGGAAGCGGTCGGCGTTCTCGAAGAAGTTGGCGGCGTCCAACTGGTCGTTGCGCAGGAATTCCCAGGCGGCGCCGTGCAGATCATTGGACCCGGACCGGGTGACGAGGTTGGTGGTGGAGCCTGCGGCGCCGCCGAATTCGGCGTTGGCGGTGTGGGTCAGGATTTTGAATTCGGCGATGGCATCAATGGGGGGCTTCAGCACGAAGCCTCCGTCCACCGAGTTGAAGTTGGAGGCGCCGTCAATGAGGAAGTTGTTTGACTCCGGCCGCTGGCCATTAACGGAATAGGGCTGGCCGTCGCGCAGCGAGCCCCCCGCTTCGGCCAGGCCGGGCGAAATCGGCACCACCCCGGGCTGCAACAAGCCCAGTTGGGAGAAATTGCGTCCGTTGAGCGGCAAATCGAGGATTTCGCGCTCGCCCACGGTCTCGCCCAGCGTGGTGTCCGACGTTTCAATCAGCGGCGCGTTGGCGCGCACCTGCACAAACTGCGTCGAGGAGCCCACCTTCAGGCGAATGGGGACGTGGGCGCTCTCATTAATACTGAGCGTAATCCCTTCCTGAACGAACTTCTGAAAGCCACGCGCGGTCGCCTGGAGGCGATAGTGCCCGACGGGTAGCAGGACGAGGAGGTAAGCGCCATGGCGGTCCGTGGCGGCGGTCCGCACGAGGCCCGTGTCAACCTGCGTTGCCATGACCTCCGCGGAAGGTACTCCGGCACCGCTGGGGTCAAGCACCTCGCCGCGGATGCTGCCCGTGACTTCCTGGGCGCGCAGAGTTCCGCCCGCGAGCAGGAAGGTCAGGAGTAGAGTGAAAGCCGGCAACCCCTTCGCAACCATGTTTTTCATTCGGTTATTCGTCCTTTCCGATTTCCTCGTGCCGTCTCAAATACGGACTCCGCCGTTCGGCCGCGGGGCTGCGACCTTTGTCGATTCCAGCTTAGGGCTTGGAAGCTGCGAGAGCAGACTGAAGCGCCTTGGCCATCTCGTCGGGATGGAAACCAAAGGGCCCGGCGGGGCTTTTGAACGCCACGCGGCCCGCCCGATCGATGACGTAGAGCCGGTCCGGCCAGCCCGTGTAGGCGCGCTCGGTGGAGTCTTGCATATCGTCCACGAGCGCCGGAATGCGGATGCCCAACTTGACCACACAAAGGTGCGCCGCGCCGTCACGCTCGTCCGACGTCCGGGCGCTGGCCACCAACACCTTGTCCTTGACGTTGCTCGGCATCTGCCAACCGTCGGTCGGGTGCGCTTCTTCGATGTAGACCACATAAAACGCCGCTTGAGCCTTGTACTGCTCGTACAGCTTGTTGAGCGCGGGAACCTCCCGGCGAAAGGGCGGTCAAGTGTGACTGCCAAAAACCAACACCACGGGCTCCCGCCCGCGAAACGATGAAAGGCGCACCACCTGGGAGCGATCTGCGGTTTTGAGCGCGAAGTCTGGAGCCGGATCGCCGGCCTTCAGATGGCCCCGGCGTGCGAACAACCACAGGGGCTCGAAGGGAAAGAGGAAATAAGACACCGCCGGCAGCTTCGACATGATCCGGCCGAACACGGGGGGTGGTTGCAGCATGGCGACGAGCAGCCCGCCGAGAAGCATCACATAAACCACCACCACCGGAATTCCGTACTTGAGAAACTTCCGCATCCAGTCTTACGCTTCTCCCCAAGCAATCTCTCCCGCACCAGTTGCGCGGGAAGCCACTGCGGATTTGATGAGCGGAAGGTGAGAATCGCGCTCCATCAAGCCGCGTAAGTGGCCAGCGACCACACAAGATTTGCCCCAAAATACTGGGTGAGCCTATCTGCGGCAGGACACAATGTCAATAATGCCAAGCTGGTATTCAGCTCCATAAAACCAGCTAGGGGGTCTGCAATTTCTGTAGGGCAAGTGAGATAAGGAGGTTCAAGATGCGGGACGTAACCCTAAGATTCTGCGTCGCTTCAAAGGCGCTCTCCATGACCCGTTTCGCATTTGTAGAAAGACGCGGGCAGACCTGAGGCGGTGAGCACCCCGTTTGAGGCTTGCGCTAGAGGTTGCGGTTCACGCTTTCGCTGCCGGGAGCCGGATCTCCACCACGAGGCCTTGGGGCGACCGGTTTCGGCAGGCGACCGTGCCCCCGCAGGCTTCGATCGAGGTCCGCACGATCGCCAGGCCCAGCCCGGCTCCACCGGTCTCGCGCTGCCGGGCCAATTCAGGCCGATAAAAGGGCTTGAACACTTCTTCGAGTTCCGCCTCCGGGAGGCCGGGCCCGTGGTCCGCGACGATGATGGAGACCACCCCGTTTTTCTCTTCTGCGCCAATCTCGATGGGCCCGCAATCTCCGGCGTAACGGACGGCATTACGCACCACATTGGCCAGCGACCGGAACAAGTAATCCGGCTGAGCCATGACCTCGAGCCGCGTGTCGATGTGTGGCTGGATCGACGCTTGCTCCGTGGATTCCCTCTCCACAACGCGCTCGACGGTCTCCGCCACGCTGACCCGCGTGAGGGTGATGGCCGGGGCGCCGATCTGGGCCCGGGAAAACAGCAGCAACTCGTTGACCAGCCCGGACATGTGCTCGATTTCTTCCTGCACGCCCTGGACGTACTCCTTTTGATTCTCCGCCGCGCGCTGGTCCAGGATGCCGAGCGACACCTGAAGGCGCGCAAGTGGCGAACACAATTCGTGGGCGACATCGCTGAGAAAGCGCCGCTGGCCGCGCACCAAGCCGGACAGGCGTTCCGCCATGCGATTGATGGCTTCGCTCAATTGCCCGAGCTCGTCGCGACGCTTCAGGGATAGCCGCGTCTCGAGCTTGCCTTCCGCGATCGCCCCCGTGGCCGCCGTGAGCTGTGAGATCGCATGCGTCATGCCCCGGATGAGAGGCAGCCAGCAGATGACGGAAACCAGGATGACCGCTCCGACGGCGGCCAGCCAGGGCTTGGAATCGAAGAAAAACGGGTTCGTCCAGAAGGACGAAGTCGTCCATAGAAGTGTGCCGCTTAAGGGTCTGGGCGTAAACCTCTCCCGAATGGGAATATGAACCCCCACCCAATAACGCGTCGGGCTGCGAGTGGTGATGAGAAACACCGGAAAGGGCGGCGGGTGCGGGGGCCCGGCGAATGGAGGACGTCTGGGGCCCTCCGGAGGCCCCGGGCCCGGAGGCCCAAAGGAGGGAGGCCGATCGCGGCGAATGGCTTCCAGCACTGAGAGCGGCAAGACCGTCGCGGGTCCCGCGAGCTGCGTTCCCTGGTCGTCCAAAAGGAGGGCCGAAGCGTGGGTGACGGGCGTGTAGCTCGCCAGCAGCCGGTCCCAGTCAGCTCGATCCGTGTCCTGCAACTGCAGAGCAATTTCACTCGAACGGGCCAGAATGCGGTCGCGGCTGGGAGAGAGCAGGAGAGAGCTGAGATCAAAGCGATACTGGAATCGAGCGAAGACGGCAAAGACCAGCCCCAGCAGCACCACATTCAGGAAGGCCAGCAACAGTATTTTGACCGAAACCGATACCTGCGTTTTCATGGAAGTCCTTCCAATCCCGGCTTCCGCATCAGGTAGCCCGCGCTACGAACGGTGACGATGAACTTGGGCGCCCTCGGGTCGTCTCCGAGTTTCTTGCGCAGGGACGAGATGTGAACGTCAATGGAGCGGTCAAAGACGTCGAAATTCCGGTCCGCAACCTCATTCAAGAGTTGTTCGCGGGTTCTCACCCGCCCGGGTGCCTTGGCCAGGGCCAGCAGCAGGTCGAATTCAACGGCGGTTAGTTGTAACGGTTGATCGCCCAGCGCAGCGAGGCGCGCTTCGGGATCCAGGTGCAGGTCGCCAACCACAATCGCCGGCACGCGTTCCTCTGCCTGGACGCTGGCGAGGGTGGAGCGGCGCATGACGGCGCGAAGCCGCGCCAGCAGCTCGCGGGTCGAAAAGGTCTTGGGCAAGTAGTCGTCCGCCCCCATTTCGAGCCCCACGATGCGGTCCGGCTCCTCGCCCCGCGCGGTCAGCATCAAGACGGGGACGCTCGACTTCGCGCGCAGCTCCCGCAACACATCGAAGCCGTTCATCCCCGGCAGCATGACGTCGAGGATGACGGCTGAGAAAGGCTCTCGAAGCGCCACCTCCAGGCCCTCCGGCCCCGTGTGCGCTGCCGTCACGTCATAACCGAGCGGCTCCAGATATTCCCGAATCAGACGGCAAAGCTTCTTGTCGTCGTCCACCACCAGGAGGCGAAGCCGTGAGTCCGCGCCATTTTCTGAACGGGCGGGCATGCTCATTCTCTGGGCATTTTAGCATCGGGGCACACGCCTCCTGGCCGACTTTTACCAAAGCTTAACAATTCTCCGCCTCCCTCCACATATTCCCTTTACGTCGCGGCGGTCGAATGGGCTGGAAGGAAAGGAGACTCATGCCATGAAAGCAACCATCGCCAGTTTCGCCGCGGTTCTTATGCTCTGCGGGCAGGCCTTCGGCCAGGAACCTGCGCCGCCCCCCCCGGGGCCGGAACAAGGTCCCCCTCCCGCCATGATGAACCGTCCCGGCGGCCCTCCGCCGCGCAGGGGTCCAGGAAGGGGACCGGAATGGTGGAAGGATCCTGCACTCGTCGAGAAGTTCCAAATCCGCGACGAGCAAGTCCGGAGGATCGAGAAGATCGCCCAGGATCACCAGATCCAGGAAATCGATCTGCGCGCCGCCTTAGAGAAACAGGAAGTTACGCTCCGTTCAGTGATGGAAAACGATCAGCCGGACGAAACGCAGGTGCTGGCCCAAATCGATAAAGTGGCCCAAGCACGAGCCGATCTGGAAAAGTCCCACGTGCAAATGATGCTGGCCGTGCGTCGAGTCCTGACCCCCGAGCAGGCCAAGAAGCTTCGCGAGTTGCGGCCTGCCCCACCCCTGCCGGGAGGACCGGGATTCACGCCTTCAGGCGGGCGAGGATTTGGGCCTCCCGGAGGGTCCGGGTTCGGGCCTGCGGGAGCGCCCGCCAGCCCCCCTACCGGGGGTCCACCGGAACAACCGCAGAGGACTGAGTAGCCGAAGATCGGAGACCCGGAACATGTTCGACCCTAAGAAATGCCTGCGAAACTTGTTTCTGCTGACCTTGTCACTGACTGTCTTAGGCTCTCAGGGGTGGGGACAATCGAGCTCCGGAGGCGTGCAGGGAAAGGTTACTGACCCCTCGGGCGCCGTGATTCCGGCGATAGCCGTGACGGCGATTAGCTCGACGGGTGCCGCGCGCGAGGTCCGAACCAACGAAGAAGGCCGCTATATCGTTGGGGGCCTCGCGCCAGGCACTTACACCATCCAAATTCGCTTGCAAGGCTTCGCCGATTTCACGAAGGCTACAGAGGTTTCGGCCGGCCAAGTCGCGGTGGTTGATGCGCACCTGGTGGTCTCGATGGAAAAGCAGGAAGTTACGGTGAGCACCCGCACCACCGGCGTCAGCCTGAGCGCCGAGAACAACGCAAGCGCCCTGGTGCTGAAGGAGAAAGATCTGGACGCGCTGTCGGACGACCCCGACGAATTGCAGTCCCAACTCCAGGCCCTGGCCGGCCCCGCGGCCGGGCCGAACGGCGGCGAAATCTACATTGATGGTTTTACGGGCGGCCAGCTCCCACCCAAATCCGCGATCCGCGAGATTCGAGTGAACCAAAATCCATTTTCGGCTCAATATGACAAGCTCGGTTACGGGCGCATCGAGGTCTTCACCAAGCCGGGGCAAGATAAGTGGCACGGGCGGGGCTTTGCCAACTTCAACACTTCTGCACTCAACTCGCGTAACCCCTTCGCGAGCGAGGAGCCCAGCTACCATTCCGAGTTTGTGGATGGAAACATCGGCGGACCGCTCAGCAGCAAGGCATCGATCTTCTTGGATGGGGGACGCCGCTCGATCGACAACAGTGCCATCGTCAGTGCGGTCGTTCTCGACTCCAACCTTCAGCCGACGTCATTTAACCAGGCCGTCCTCAACCCGCGGACCCGCACGGACTTCAGTTCCCGTCTCGACGACCAGCTCTCATCGAATAATACTTTGACCGGACGCTATCAATTCTGGGAGGACACCGGAGAGAACAATGGCATCGGCCAGTTTTCGCTCGCCTCTCAAGGCTACAACAGCCGGCGAACCGAGCACTCGCTACAGGTCAGCGACTCGCAAGTGATCAGCGCGCGGACGGTCAACGATCTGCGCTTTGAGTTCGTACACGATATTGAGAATCAGACTCCCCAGAGCCTGGATCCAACCGTCCAGGTCATCGGGGCCTTTACGGGAGGAGGCAATTCCCAAGGCAAAGTTCTGGATAGGCAGGACCACTATGAGGTGCAGAACCTGACTTCGATGTCCTTGGGGAAGCACTACGTGAATTTCGGCGGCAGAGCGCGAGACCAGAGCGTGTGGGACAGTTCGAGTGGGAATTTCAACGGTTATTTCACGTTCCCTTCGCTGTCTGCCTATCAAGCCGCAGAGCAAGCCCTTCTCGCCTGCCAGGCAGCGGGGCGGACCGGATGCACGGTGAGCGGGGCGAGCCAGTTTACGATGACCGCCGGGATTCCGGCGGCAAGTGTCAATTGGATCGATTTGGGTCTCTACGCTGAGGACCAATGGCGTCTTCGCCCCAACCTGTCGCTCAGCCTGGGACTCCGATACGAGACGCAAAACTACATTCATGACCGCGGTGACTTCGCCCCTCGCGTCGGCTTCGCCTGGGCGCTTGGCCGCGGCCGATCCACCAAGACCGTTATGCGCGCGGGCTTCGGGATTTTCTACGACCGGTTTCAAGAGGGCCAAGTGCTCAAAGCGGAGCGTTTGAATGGTTTGAACCAGAAGCAGTATGGTGTTACGAACCCTGACTTCTTCCCCGTCGTACCGTCCGTCAGTCAACTGCAGCAGCTTGCAGCCAATCAGCAAATCCCCAGCGCTTACCAGATCGATCCGAATCTGCGGGCGCCCTACACGGTCCAATCTGCGGTGGGCTTTGAACGGCAGCTATCAAGGAACGCCACCCTCTCGGTCACCTACGTCAACTCGCACGGGGTTCATCAGCTCATGACGCGGGACATCAACACGCCACTTCCGGGAACGTATGTCTACTGTCCGGTTGGCAACAGCTCCTGTACGCCCTCGGGCGGCGTACGGCCGTATGGTGAGGTGGGGAATATCTTTCAATACGAGTCGAACGGTCTCTTTAACCAGAACCAGGTCATCTCGAATTTCAATGTCCGCATGGGCACGAAGTTTTCGCTTTTCGGGTTCTACTCCCTGAGCTTTGCGGACAGTAACACGGCCGGGGTTGGCACTTTCCCTTCCGATCCCTACGACATTGCACTGGACTACGGCCGCGCGTCGTACGACGTGAGGCATCGCCTCTTCTTGGGAAGCTCCTTTTCTCTCCCCAAGGGCTTCGCCTTGAGCCCGTTTATCATGACCAGTTCCGGCGCTCCCTTCAACATCACCATCGGTCAGGATCTTAACGGCGATTCCATTTTCAACGACCGCCCGGGTTTCGCCCCAGCCGCCGCCAAGGGGACAAACGTCATAGTGACGAAGTGGGGCGTGTTTGATACGGTTCCCAAAGCCGGCGAGACGATTATTCCTATCAACTACGGAGCCGGCCCTGGCCAGTTCGAGATGAACCTGCGCCTGAGCAAGACATTCGGGTTCGGGAAGAAAACGGAGAGTACAGCCTCGGGCGTCGGGATGCCGCCGCCACCGGGTGGGGGCAAAGGTGGACCTCCTCCGGGGGGCGGCGGTCTTGGCCCCGGCGGGCTGGGCGGCGGCCCGCCCAGTCCGTTTGGGTCGTCCTCCAATTCTCGTTATAGCCTGACCTTCAGCATTATGTCGCGCAATGTCTTGAACAGCGTGAATCTTGGGACGCCGATTGGGCAACTCACTTCGCCCCTATTCGGCAAGTCCAACTCGCTGGCGGGAGGCTTTTTCGCTGCGGGGGGAAACCGCCGCATCGACGTCGGGGTGGCGTTCAGTTTCTAGCCGAGACAGAAGCTGACGAGCAGTCTAATCAATAATCGATGTCGTAACGATAGACATTCTTTTGCAGTAATGCGGCTGGCCGCTGTCCACCTGCGCGATTCACTATTTCCGGTGGAAGTCGAACCGCGAGGTGCTTGTCTTACCGTTCTCCAGGAACGTCCAATCCTCAAAGTGGTGGTTCGGATCAAGAAGAGTGATCTTTACGCCGACCATGTGGGGGGCCGTTGGGCTGGACAGATTCGTTGCGTCTTTGAACTTGAACGCCATGACATTCGGGTCGGATCCGGACACGAAGCGGAAGCGAGGCTGGTTATGGGCAGCGCAGTAATGCGTGGCCAGCAGGGTGCTGCCGTCCATGTGAAACATCGTAACCATCTCATGCGGCGTGCCGGCGCCGAGCACGTTCATCAGAACCGAGCGGTCGGAGACGAGGCGGAATGAGGTGGTCGCGGAAATCTCTTGGCCGCCCTCCTTCGCTCTCCCTTCCCACTCGCCCGCCAGCGATTGCAGCTTGTCGAAAGCTGCGCTGGGCGTTCCGGCTTGTCGCGCCGGACTCGGCTGTTGCGCTAGCGCTAAACCTGCAATACCAGCAACGGCTAAGAGGACAATCAGTTTTTTCATGGTTCTCCCTCCCTCGGAGATTATATGCCTTCGATCGGAAAAAATTCCCGAAGGAAGATCCGAGGCCATGCATGGCCTGGGTTGCGGAAGTGGTCGGAGGGGTGCGGAAGGGGGCGGCGCGGACGGGGTGCCAGCTTTAGGGATAAGACGCAGGCTGTTAACCTATGTGTTTTCAATCAGATGATTGCTGATACGTTTGGATTAGGATCAAAATGTCACCCCTGAAGCCCCCCCAAAAAAATAGTTCTTGCGCACTTCGCTATTTCTAGTATAATCGAACTATGAGGACCTCCAAATCGCCGGAACAAGTCACTCGCTACGCCGACATGTTTGCGGCCATGGGCGCGGAGCCCCGGCTGCGCATCATGCAGCTTCTCCTGACCACTCACCCCCAGGGGCTGGTGGTAGGCGATATCCAGGAGGAGTTGGAAATCCCCGCCTCAACCCTGTCCCATCATCTCGACAAGCTCAAGAGCGAGGGTTTGGTCAAGGTGCGGCGCGAAGGCACGTTCCTCTGGTACACGGCGAACACGGAGGCCTTGCAGGAGATCCTGAGCTTCTTGTATGCCGAGTGTTGCACCCGGAACAAGGCTATTGAGCCGGGCGAACTCGTCGCCATCGGGCCCGCCCTAAGGGCAGAAAGGAAGAGCAAATGAGCGCAGAAAACATCAAAGAAGCCGTGAAGGAGAAGTACGGGCAGGCCGCCTTGCGCGTCATCAAGGGCGGAAGTTCCTGCTGCGGCGCGGCCCCGGCTGTGGAAGGCTGCGCCGACCCGATCACTTCAAACCTCTACGACACCCGCGAAACCAGCCAGATCCCCGAGGAGGCTCTGCAAGCCTCTTTGGGCTGCGGCAACCCCACGGCGCTGGCCGAACTGAAGCCCGGCGAGACGGTTCTCGATTTGGGGTCCGGCGGCGGCATCGACGTGCTGCTCTCGGCCAAGCGGGTGGGACCGTCGGGCAAGGCCTACGGCCTCGATATGACGGATGAGATGCTGGCGCTGGCCCGCGAAAACCAACGCAAAGCGGGCGTCGAGAATGTGGAGTTCCTGAAAGGCGAAATCGAAAATATCCCGCTCCCCGACAATTCCGTGGACGTGGTCATCTCCAACTGCGTGATCAATCTTTCTGTGGATAAAGACACTGTCCTGCGGGAAGCCTTTCGCGTGCTGAAGCCCGGCGGCCGGCTGGCCGTTTCAGACATCGTGGTGCGCGGGGAGGTCCCCGCCGAGATCCGGCGGAACGTGGAGCTGTGGGCCGGCTGCATGGCGGGGGCTCTCGAGGAAAACGAATACCGTTTGAAACTCGCCCGGGCGGGCTTTCAAGCTATCGACGTCGAACCGACGCGGATTTACCGCATTGCGGATGCGCGCGACCTGCTTTCGAGTGGGGGCTTCGACGTGGATGCGCTCGCGCCTCTCGTCGATGGCAAGTTTATCAGCGCCTTCATCCGTGCCAGGAAGCCGCTGGCGTAGCGAGGCGGGCCAAGAGCAGTGACGAGTGATAGGCGAGATTGCCGATTTTCGACCGAAGGTCTCCGTCAGCTGACGGACCCACGGATTGCCGATTGGAGAAGCTGTCGGCCGTCAGCAGTCAGCCGCAATGCCGTCTGTTGGTCGGCAGGAAACGAGCTGAAAACTGATAGCTGACCGCTCAAGGCTCTTATCAATCGAAACTCGAAAATCGGCAATCTCAATCAGCGGGAGGTTCGTCCTCTGACGCATTGCCGATTGGACATAAAGAGCTGCGGACCTTGTGAAGCAGACCCGCGCTTTCCTCGTCACCGTTCGTAAACCTCTCGACGGTGAGCGACGCGGGCAATGGTGACGAGCCGGGCAGCATCATCCACCGTATACACGACACGCCAGTCCCCGACGCGGATGCGCCAGAAGTCTTTATACCCTTTAAGCTTCTACGATCCCGCCGGTCTGGGGTTTTCGGCAAGGGCCAGGATCTTTAGGTCTATGCGGGCAAACAGATGGTCATCGAGCGCATCCAGTTCTTTTTGCGCGGAGTGCCCGATTTGCAGCGAATAGTTAGCCACGGGAACGGCCACGTCTTATGCGGTTAGCGCGGTATTCCTGGTAAGGAATGCTTTTCTCTTTGCGGCGTGATTCGGAGACGAGTCCATCCCAGAAATCTTCCCACAGCCCCCGATGCTTCCTGAGGTCAATCAGCACGGCCGTCTTGCGCCCTTTGTGATCGGTGACGAATTGGATTCCAGTCATGGCTTCGCTCTCCTCAACTTCCATTCTATCGCAACTTGCCGCCGTGGGGACGCCGATTGCCGATTTTCGAATGAAGAACCAACCCAGGCATCATGCCCGGGGGCTGGCGGAGAGCGAGTATCTCTCGAAACTCGCCCGGGCCGGCTTTGAGGCGGTCAGCCTCGAGCCGACTCGAATCTACCGGGTTGAAGATGCGCAGGACCTGCTTTCCGCTAAGGGCGTCGATGTGGCTGCCATCGCGCCCCTCGTGAACGGCAAGTTTATCAGCGCCTTCATCCGTGCCCAGAAGCCGAAGGCGTAGCGAGGCGGCCCCAGAGCAGCGACGAGTGATAGGCGAGATTGCCGATTTTCGATTGCCGATTGCCGGAATCAAAAGCAGGTGGCAGGTAGCGCAGAGTTTCGGTTTTTGAAACTCTGCGGTTCCTCTCGGCAAGAAACGAAGGGCTCGTCTCTTTTGCCTCACCATCCTGGGCGGTTGCTAGTGTCCTGAGTCAAAAGTCCGTCGAGCAAGTCAGCCCGCGGAGCGGGCGAAAGAATGTAGCCCACGGCTTGCTTCGAGGCCAGGTATTAGGTTGTGAATCCTGAACCAATGGCGGGAACCGGCTGTCCGGCATCTCGTCTCGGCTCGACTCTTCGCGAGGTCAAAGCAGGGTGTCGGGCAGGGTCCGGAGATCGGGCGGTTGTTGTCCCGTGTAGTGTTTTTTTCGCCCATATATTCGCTTATCCGAATGTAATGGGCAGCTCTAGTTGGCGAGAAGCCGGTAGCGCAGAGTTTCGCGTCTTGAAACTCTGCGGTTCCTGTCGGCAAGAAGAAGGGCCGCAGAGTTTCTGGAGAACGAAACTCTGCGCTACCGACACATCTCTTTTGCCTAACCCTCCTGGGCGCTCGTAATCGAAAGGCTGACGAAGCATGGCAGAGCACCTTGCACGCAAGCTGTCGTTTCTCGACCGTTTTCTAACTCTTTGGATTTTCCTTGCCATGGCCTTGGGGGTAGGCTGCGGCTACTTCCTGCCGAGTCTGGTTCAAGCGATCACGGCGTTTCAGGTGGGCACCACTTCCATCCCCATTGCCGCCGGCTTAATTCTGATGATGTATCCGCCCCTCGCCAAAGTCCGCTACGAGAAGCTGGGCGAGGTCTTCCGAAACAAACGTGTTTTGTTGCTCTCGCTGTTACAGAACTGGATCATCGGCCCTGTCTTGATGTTCGTCCTGGCCGTAACTTTCCTGCGCGCCTATCCGGAATACATGGTGGGCCTGATCCTGATCGGCCTGGCGCGCTGCATCGCCATGGTGATTGTCTGGAACGAACTCGCCAGGGGAGACACTGAGTACGCCGCCGGACTGGTGGCTTTCAATTCGGTTTTCCAGGTGCTCTTTTACTCGGTCTACGCGTGGCTATTCATCACCGTATTGCCCCCGTGGATTGGCTTGAAAGGGACCACGGTTGATGTCTCCATGAAGCAGATCGCGCAGAGCGTTTTCTTCTACCTCGGCATCCCCTTCCTGGCCGGAATGATCACCCGGTTCACCTTGGTCCGGGCGCGAGGACGGGGATGGTACGAAAAGAAGTTTATCCCGCGTATCAGCCCGCTTACGCTGCTGGCTCTGCTCTTTACGATTGTGGTGATGTTTTCACTCAAGGGGCAATACATCATCCAACTGCCGCTGGACGTGTTGCGGATTGCGCTGCCCCTGTTGATCTACTTCGTGGTGATGTTCCTGGTTTCATTTTACATGGGCAAGAAGGTGGGGGCGGACTATTCCAAGACCGCGACGCTGTCCTTCACGGCGGCAAGCAACAACTTCGAACTGGCCATTGCGGTGGCCGTTGCGGTGTTTGGAATTCACTCCGGCGTGGCGTTCGCGGCGGTGATCGGCCCGTTGGTCGAGGTGCCGGTACTCATCGGGCTGGTGGGAGTGGCGCTGCGTTTTCAGCGGTTTTTCTCCACGCCGCAGCCAGCGCCGGCGGCTCCGGCCAAATGGGCGCGAGGGTAGCGGGCTCTTTTTCTCGTCGGCAAGGGGCTTTAGCCAAAATCAGAATCACCCGGGAGGTGAACGATGATCAAACCGAAGGTGTTGTTTGTTTGCACGGGGAACTCTTGCCGCAGCCAAATGGGCGAGGGGTTTCTTCGGCAGCATGCTGGCGATTATTTCGACATCCATAGCGCCGGCGCCGAGCCCACCAAACTAAACCCCACGGCGGTGGAGGTGATGCGGGAAATCAAGATCGATATTTCCGGGCATTACGCGAAAGGGGTGGATCAGTTCCTGGGACAAAACTTTCAATACATCGTCCGGGTCTGCGACAAGGTAAAAGAAAAGTGCCCGATTCTTCCCGGCGCGATCTGGTATCTCGATTGGAGCTTCGAGGACCCCGCCGCAGCAAAGGGCACCACGGCTGAGAGATTAATGGTTTTCCGCCGGGTTCGTGACGAGATCGAAGAGAAGATCTTGGAATTTATCGCCCGGGAACGTTCGCCGCAAGCGCAGGCGTAAGCGGGCACTTGAAAGCCCCCGACAACGGCTCAGATGCGGGCTTTAGCGAATCAGCCCCATTCAAAATGAGTCCAGCCTCAGAACACCAACCCGATCTGCGGCCATTGGAGGGAAGGCGGCGGGAAGCATCGCCGCCTCCCCTCATGGTCCGACTAGAAGTGGAACGCCAGTTCGACCGTAAGGGCTCGCGGCGTCACGTAGTGCGTTCCACTGAAGGTGGAAATGAAATTGTAGAGCGCCTCTTTGTTCGTCAGATTGATGGCCGAAAGGCGGAGGCTCCACTTGTAGCGGTCGCCGCGGAACAGATTGTCCTGGCCGACAGCCAGATCGAAAAGGTTGCGAGGTGCGATGCGGGGTGGGTTGTGATCGTCGTTTTCGGTGCCTGCCGCCGGAATCGTCACATATTTGGATGCGTACTGGTTCGCCGGGCACAAACTATTTGGACTGAGGGGAGTGGTCGGAGTCGCAAACACGCCGGCGCAAGAGAGTCCGGCCTGGAACTGTTGATCCGGCGTAATCATTGACGCATCCACGATGGAGTCGGTTCCGTTCGGCCCATTGGCGCAATTGCCGCCCGCGCACGGTATGGGGCCTGCCACCAGGCCGCTATCGTACCGCCAGTTGAAGCCGACCCAGGGGCCACGCTTAAACGGCTGGTATTGTAAGTGAGTTGTCTCGTTGAAGCGCTCGTCGTGGTCGATGCGGAATACCTGGCTTCCTCCCGGCGCGGCTCCGACTCCGGCGACCTGCGGTCCAAAGAAGCGCGCCGCCACGCTGGACATCACGACAAAAGCCGTGAAGCCATGGATATTCGGGACGCTGGCGCGGAGGGCATAGCCGGGGATTTTCGATTTGGCCCACTCGACGGGAAAAGTGATCGGAGAGTTGCCCAGGATGCTGAAGTCGAAGCCCCTTTGCGTGTACTTCCAGATGTATTCGGCGTTCACAACCAGGTATTTGCTGAAGGCTTGCTGGAGGCCGAGGTGGAACTCATTGCGGGTGCCGGGGCTCAGCGGAGAGGTACTGACGCAAGGGCTGCTGGCCGACTCGAGCGCGTTGATCACGGCATCTGTACAAGCGTTGCTCGCCAGGATCAGGTTCTCGTTGAACGGCGTTTCCATGATGCGAGCATACGAAGCCTGCAGCACGGTGCTGGTTTTCTTGAGGTTGTAAGCGGCGCCCACGCGGGGCTCCGCTTGGCGGGCAATCGTGATGCCATTGTAGAAGTCGCCGCGCAGGCCGAGGTTGAAGTTCCAGTTGCCCTTGGAAATTGAGTCTTGAACGAAGAGGGCCAGTTCTTTGATGTCGGAGTGAACCTTGTAGGCGTACAGGCCGCTGGTTGCATTCGGGCAGCCGGCAGAGGGCGGCAGGGGCGCCGTTCGGGTGAGGTCGTAACAGGCCAGAATCGGAATAAATGCCGGGACCGATCCCTGGCCTACGTTCTGCTGGAGCGACTCGCCGCAGTTTGCCGGATCGGTCAGTCCCGGGCTTGTAAACGGACTCCCGTCAGCATTCAAACAAGGAGCATTGGCGGTGGGATCGACCACCCCGAAGCTGTCGTCTTCCGTCAGAAAGGTGTGCTGAAATACCACTCCCGCCTTCAGGTTGTTGATGCCTTTCGCGAAAGAGACCTCGGCGCGACCGCCGGCATTGGTCAGCCGGCGAGTCTGGCCAATGGTCTGGAGCTGAATACCAGGTTGGAGGTCGGCAAAAGGATCGCCGCTCGGGTAGTAGTTGTATCGATCCTGGCGCACCCACCCTCCCAACGTGAACAGGGTGTTGGCATTAACCAGGCGCGTCCAAGCGGGCGCAATGTCAAGCGTCTTGATCTGCGAACGCTGATCGGTAGAGCCGACGACCACTCCGGTGGGACTCAGGCCATTGTTGGCAACGACCAGCCCGTTCCATGCTGTGCCGTATTGCGCGTCATAGGAATTCGGCGTCTGGAACCAGGAGCGCGTAAACTGAAAGTTCAAATTGACCGTGTCCTTTTCCGAGGGCTTGAAGTCGAAGCGGTCGAACAGGTTCTCTTCATTACCCCGGTCGTGCATGGCGTTAAACTCCGGCCCATCCAGGAACCGGGTGGTATTCAACCCGTTGGCGGAAATGAAGTTACCCCACCTTTCTCCTCCGTAACCGAAATCGAATCCAGCGTTCGAAGTCCCAAAGGTTCCGTAAGAAGCCTTCACATCGCCATGCGGCTGAGTCTGCCCCAGGCCTGAACGCGTGGTCGCCACGATCACCACGCTGGTCTTGTCCCCAAACTCTGCCGGCGGTGCGCCAGGGATGACTTCCAATGACTGGAGCGAGTCGAGGGAAATCTGATTTGAAAAGATTTTGCTTTGCTGGTCCGTGATGGGCTGGCCGTCGACGTTGAAGGAGTTTTCTGCGTGATCCCCCATTCCGTGGAACAGACCGTTCGAATCCGCGGCGATTCCCGGCGTGGAAAGTGTAATGAGGGAACTAATGGACGACGACTGACTTTCCAGCGGCAGCTTGTCGAAGAGGGCCCGATCCACATCCGTGTGGGTGGTGGGATCTACCTCGATTAGATCCGAGGCTTCGCTTGTGACCGTTACGCTGGTAAGCCCGCCGGACAATTGCAGGGCGACCTTCAAGCTGATAGGAACCGCTGACGAGACATCAACGTCCTGCGCGTATTCCGCAAATCCGGTCGCGCTGACCGTCAGGTGATACGGATTAAAGGGCACGTTGGTGATGCTGAACTCGCCCGAACTGTCGGTTGTAGCCGTGCGTGTAAAGCCGCTCACGGGGTTGTAAATGGTTACCGTTGCGCCCCCCACCACGGCGCCCGAGGGGTCCAGAACTGTGCCTGAAATGGACGACGAATTACTTCCCGCCGCGCTGGCATAGCGTGCGACTCCGAGCGTCAGCAGAAATAAAAGGGCGGCGATCCTTCCCGCCCGGCCGTTGAGGTAAGACACCGTTCGAGATGCAATGCCAGAGTCCCGTGTCTGCGAGGGCCCTCTGAAGATGAGTGGATTCATGGAACTCTCCTTTTGATTTAGAGGCAATGATTGCTGGGTTGCGGTTGGGAAGCCTAGCAGTTGCTCCCGAAGCCCCGCGGCGATGCGGGACGACGTGGAAAGCTGCCTGCCAGACCTCGAGCCAGTTCTCAGCAGCTTGCTAGGAAGGAGAGGGGAGGACCACGGCCTTGCGAGACGGGTAAACCGCGGGAGGGAAAATCAACAAACGAGGCTACCGGCGAGCATCTTCCGGAAACCGCGGGGTGGAGAGCCGATATCCCTGCCGGAGCCTGGATCGCGCATTGGCGAGCAATGTGACAGGCGAAGCAAGGAGCTTCGGCCTCGGCAGGCGCCGGCTGCTGGGCCGGGTGGGTGGACTGAACTGCCGCGGACTGCCGCGCCGGCAGCAAGTCGTGCTGGTGCACCGCGGCAACCCACAAGAGTTGGAGCTGCGCGAAAAGAACGAAGGCTATCGCGACAGCACGCGGACTCGAATTCCGAAACAATCGTCGCATGTTGAGTTCGCGACTACGAGCGTATGAACAATGCCAAAGGGTAGTCTTCCAAAGCCCAAAAAAAGCTTAAACAGCGATAATTCGATGCTTAACAAGATAGTTGGGTTGCCAATTCTTGCCCCATTGCCCAACCAACCCTGCTTTTTATCATACCACGAACAGGCAGACCGTCACCGCGCCAGTTAAACAAAAGGGTTCACCACTCAGGACACATTGGGCACCGAGACGCGGAGACCCTGGAGCCTAAGGTTGCATCGTCGGTCGGGGCTTGATACTTTAACGGCGACAATCTACTCAGAAAGGATTTGAAATGAAAAAAACTGTTGTCTTTCTCTTCCTGCTGACCTTCATCGCGGCCCTAGCATGCTTTGCCCAGGAAGCTGCGCAAACGCCCGATTCGAAA
>Ga0209777_10002580_pt1 | contig 23568 bp, 20 predicted proteins | sample FrelakmetHBP12HB_FD_187147 | JGI IMG/M metagenome (GOLD analysis project Ga0209777, IMG submission 187147) | Freshwater lake sediment microbial communities from the University of Notre Dame, USA, for methane emissions studies -HBP12 HB (SPAdes)... | ecosystem: Environmental > Aquatic >...
ATCTAGCAGTATTTGCCGCAATTCGGTGTCCAAATCGTTAATTTCCTCATCAAATACATCTGCTAATTTTGCTTCTAATTCTTTCCTATCTTTATCCGTAATTTGTTTCATAACACATATCCTCCGAATTCTGTAATGACAACCAAAATGGCTGAAGCCATATAACTCACTTATGAAAGCAACCTACTTATCGGAAATTAATACCTAAAAACAAAACTCCGCAATAGAACAACCAATACTTAGGCTACCTCTCTAATGGTGACCTCCCCTCCCTTAGTTAAAGGGGGATTGAAACATTCTTATTGCGTACTTTTTCCGTTCTTTAGGCTTAACAGGACTCTAATGTGTTAAGTCTGCATAATAGTTTGTATGTTTCGGGCCAAATAACAGCAATTTTCTTGGATGGCTAAAGTTAAAAACGATGATCCATATTTATGGCGGCTTATGAAGGTTGGCGTTTAATGCAGAAAGCGGTATCTGGTTACGTTAGTTTCAAATAAATAAGTTGCTGTTTAATTACAATCACAAACAAATTTAAACAACATTGATATTTTTTATACAGTAAACAGGCATAATAAGAATGCTTTTTTTAAGAAAGCGTTTTTTTGTTTAATTCTTTTAAAGAAAAATCATGGAGCATCTTACTCGTTAAAGGATACCTCTCAAACGACCAGGTTCGAGCAGTACCTGCGAAAACTGCAAATCAACAAACACAATCTTAACAACCAACTACGGCAACCTAAACCTGCTACTACTGGGTTGCAAAGGCACTAAATGCAAACACAGGCTGCTGCGCTTAGACTTTGACTCCTAACCGAGTAAGTATCTGTGAAAGACGCGCTCTCCATTTTCTTTTTAGTTCAATAAAAGTTCCTAAAGATGAGCGGGTTTTGGTGCGGTCGCCGAGATTTGAACCCGGGTCGTCAGCGTGGCAGGCTGATGTCCTAGACCAAACTAGACTACGACCGCACATACATGGTTTTTTCTGGTCTAGGATATTGCCTTTTCGATAGGATTGCACTGTTATTCTTTAAGTTTTCTGTAAAGGCTTACACCCTCTTTGTCCGTTCTGACATAATCGAAACCTTGCTCCATGAACTGCATTTCATGTTGACGGGTGAAAGCTTCCTTGCAAACGTATTCCCTGTTGTCGCCGTTGAAGTAGATTTGGCTTAAGTGCACGTATAGAAAAATGTACTTTAGCGATTTGTGCAGCATAAAAAACTTGGCACTGAGATGTTTGTAGGTTAGCCATTAAGAATGCTTGCTGTAAGATTGTTTTATCAAAGTCATCAAATAATCAAACTTTACGCTGGATTCAACAAGCACCTGATAATCTCCGTTACCCAGTGCCCAACCTCAGATACCTCACGAGCCATGTTTTGAGGGTCATCTAATTCGCCCTTAGGCAAATTAATCCATAATTTCAATTGCATTCTTTGCACATGAACATCAACAAAATTAGTGCCTGCTACAAAACCAATATAGAGTTTTCTTGGTCGAACCTCAACTTTATCACCTAAGCTAAGACCCCTCTCTTTTAATGCGTGATAAAGCTCGACTGTTTCATTCGGCAAACCGCTTAAAAGGTCCTCTTCCGTGTTAACCTTAATCTCCCGGCTAACCTTTTGAACAATCTCACTTTTTGGACTAACCTTAGTAATTGATTCGCTCATCTCAGGCGACTTTAACTGGTTAAAAAGCAAAGTTCCATTCTCAAACTTACTAACTTCCCACAATTCAATTGGCAAATCCCTAAAATTGATAGCTTGTTTCTGATACTTGGTAAATTGGGGAGAAACAAAAATAACTTTGGATTGGGACCAATCAACGTCATCTCGCTTGAGACTTTGGCTTTTGCATTCGTTATGTTCAAGGATAAACTCTGCTTTGTTATTCAACAATAATGCAAGATAGGCATAGCCCTGTTCTATAACGCTAAAACTCTGATCTATATTGAACTCGATAATAACGAAATATTTGTTTTCCGTGTCAATGGCGAGCGTATCGATTCTCAGGTTGCCAAGCGTAAATTCTGACTTGACAAATTCATAGCCAAAAACTTCTTTGAGACTCGATTCAGTGGTGCGCTGGATGTCTTTGCGCTCGCTTTTAAATGGAACTTCTTTAACTCTTTCAAGTCTATCGTTCTTTATTGAGAATAAGGCCATATTAGAAAAAGAAAAAACCTCATCCAAGCCCGCTCGTTCGAAGAACTTCGACAAAGCGATTAAGGCTTACACAAACCGGAGCATTGAAGCCGCAGAAATCATTCAGCAGCTAATGACCTTGCCAAGAAAATGAGAGATGAACAACAAAGAGGAATCAAACTTAACCTAACTGAAGAAGAAATCGCTTTTTACGATGCGTTAGCAGACAACGAAAGCGCCAAACAAGTCCTGGGCGATAAGACATTGCATAAAATGGCGTGGGAGCTTGTTGAAACAGTGAGAAAAAACGTTAGAACCGATTGGACCCTGAGGGAAAATGTGCAGGCGAGACTTCGAGTTCTTGTCAAAAGGTTGCTAAAGAAATATATGGGTATCCGCCAGACAAACAGCAGACAGCTACCGACACCGTCCTGGACCAAGCGAAGTTACTATGCAAAGATTGGGCAGAAACAACTAGCTAAATGAGTTTTAATCAGGGAATTTATTTCCTTAACTGCGACTTTTTTTATGGAGTAGCGGTTGAATTTAATGATATGATTATTCTCTCTCTGGGCATTATTTGCAATATTTTATATACAAGTTGGATACAAAATGGTGTTTGGTTGAGCAAGGACTCTTCCGCTTTTTGCTCAATACAATTATTTTAAGGAAAATAAAAATGCAAAAAACAAAAAATAAAAATATGGCTATTCTAATTGCGACACTTTTAACATTCTCAATGGCAGTTTCACCGCTGATATTACCAAGCGTTAATGCCACAACAAATGTTGGTACAAATGCATGGGTAGTAGCAACTCCTGACCCTGTAGGGGTTGGTCAGAAGACAATTCTCGGTATGGGGTTGGTACAAGTCAATCCGCTGTCACAATTATTGACAACTTCAACCGTATCAAACGTCTGGAATAATTACAAACTCTCAATCACAGACCCAAATGGAGCAACAAGTAGTGCAGGACCATTCTCGGCTGATTATACAGCCGGAGCCAGCTACGCATTCACCCCGACTATAGTGGGCAATTACACTATAACCTTTAGCTTTCCTGGGCAACTAGTAAACGCCAATGGATTTGACCAGTACTATGGACCAAGCAATAGCACGATCACTCTAACAGTCCAGCAACAGCCAATCTATGCACTACCACTAAATCCACTTCCAACAGACTACTGGGCACGTCCGATAAACTGGCAAAACGTTCTATGGTGGCAAATCTCAGGAAACTGGCTTGGCATCCAGAGTTGGACTGAATCGACCGGGTCTGTTAATCCGTACACTATAGCACCTGCAACAGCACACATAATGTGGACAAAACCCCTTGAGTTTGGAGGTCAAATAGGAGGAGGGAGTCCATACAATCAAACAGAAACTAGCAATTACTACACAGGGAAATCCTATCAATGGCCATTTACTCCGCCAGTTATCATCAACGGAGTATTATACTACAACTCGCCTTCCAACATCGCGCCTGACTATGGATTTTACGCGGTAGATTTACGCACTGGACAAACACTATGGTATAACAATGGTACTAATCAGTCCCCAACTAATCCAACTAGTTACGGTGGTTTTACTCTGCCCGTAACTCACTGGCCTGGAATAACCTATGGTCAAGTATATACCTACCACAACCCGAATGAAGTCGGCGGAATACCATACCTCTGGGGAGTATCTGGTAGTACATACTCATTGTTTGATGCAAATACAGGAAGATGGATACTAAACGTTGTAAACTCACCAGGCGGCACCGCTATTATCGATCCTCAAAGTGAATTACTAGTATACACTCTTCACGCGATTAACAACACTTACGGATGGTTAGCCATGTGGAACTCAACTAAATGTCTGGGAAGTTCTGGATTTGCGGTTGACTCCATTGAATTTAGACCACCCCCAGGGGCGACGTTACAATGGAGTACTGGAGTACAATGGAACGTAACTGTACCTTTATACCCGTATAGTCTTCCAGCTTCAGGATCAGTAGCTATTGGCGGTGTAGATGACGGTGTAATTCTAGTTCTCGGCACTGAACAGGTATTACCTGGTCTAATCTACCAACCCCAGAACTACCAATGCGAAGCAGGCTACAGCGCAACAACTGGTCAATTCTTATGGGATGCAAACCGAACGATAGGTATGGGCCCAGAGACATCTCAACTTAGGATGGAAGCTATGGCAGACGGCGTCTACACTGAACACAACAAAGAAGACAACACATACTACGGTTTTAGCATACACACAGGACAACAACTCTGGGGTCCAATTGCGGGAAGCTCGTATTCTTGGGACCTTTATACAAGAAACTCGGCAACATCGAATGGCATAGTTTACTTCCTAGGCCCGGAGTCTATTCAAGCAATGAGTCTTACAAACGGGACTTTTCTATGGGATTTCGCTGCTCCAACAGCAGGATTGCAGGAGACTGCCCCCACATATTTATTTGAAGGGGAATATGGACTTTGCACGGGCGGCGGTGATGTCTTCGTAAGCAGCTCATCTAGTCATGGCGACATATTATTTAGAGGAGCGAAATTATATGCAGTTAACGCTACTACAGGAAAGGAACAATGGAGCATAGACGGATTCTTTATTGGAAAATGCTTCGCACTTGCAGATGGTTATCTAGTGGATTACAATGCATACGACAATCAAATCTACAGTTTCGGCCAAGGACCAACTAAAACCACTGTCACAGCGCCCAACGTGGGCGTTACAACCGCCACCCCAATAACGATAAGCGGGACAGTCACCGACATCTCAGCAGGCGCATCACAGCAAGCAGTCGCAGCAAACTTCCCCAACGGTCTTCCAGCAGTTTCTGACGCTAGCATGAGCCAGTTTATGGCCGCCGTTTACGAGCAGCAACAAATGCCACATAACGTAACTGGAGTTCCAGTAACAATATCCGTAACAGACTCCAACGGCAACTACAGAGACATCGGCACCACTACGAGCAATGCATACGGCGCATACAGTTTTACTTGGACCCCGGACATTTCAGGTAATTACGAAGTTACTGCAACCTTTACAGGCTCAGGAGCATACTACCCATCCTCAGCGGCAACAGGCTTCTACGCAAGCGAATCAGTAGCAACAGCATCTCCAGCTCCAACCGCAGCACCATCCATGGCTGATCAATACATCCTGCCAGGAATAATTGGCATAATCGTCGCAATCGCCATAGGTTTTGCAGTAACAATTCTGGTGCTTAGAAAGCGACCATAAAAACGCAAATAAAAAACCAATAATCTTTCCCCTTTTTTAGTTTAGAACAATCAAGTTAACGGAGAAAAAGAGATAGACGGAATTAGGGCTGAGAAGGCTCTGGCAAATATTTACGAAGTAGCCATAGTTTAAAAAGAGAGCTTTTGCATTTGCTCTTTTCTCCTAAAAAGCCAGAGCCTCAGCAAACCTATTTCTTCAATATTGGAACATATTGTAGAGATACGGTTATTCGTTTTCTACTTAGGCTGCCTCTGATTTCATTGTTTATTCTTGTGGACTGGGCTACTCTACAGAATGGCATCAATGAGTCGATGAAAGCATATGCTTAAAGGCAAAAATGGGGTAAGTTTAACTCGGTGACAGATATTGTCTTCAGAACCAGAGGAAATCCAGTATATTCAAGCTATGCATGCTTTGGAAGAATTTGTTAAGATACTTGTTGTAGAATATCCGTTAGTATTCAAGGATGGATCAGGAGTCATAGAGATTAGTCCTTCAACTAAAAAACAATTCTTCCCTTACGAAGCCTCAATAAATATAAGGAAAAAAGAATAGAGTTTGTGGTCGTAATTCCTTTGGCAGGTTAATCTGATGAATCCGGTTGTCGTATATTCAACAAAAGGTGGTAACACCGAAAAAGTTGCGCTCGAAATCTCCCAAGAATTAAACTGTGAAGCAATCAAAATATCGGGAGTATCGGATTTTTCAGTAATATCGCTTAAGGAATTTGACTTTGTGTTTATTGGGACCTGGGTTCGTGGTGGGGAACCAAGTCCAGATATGATAAGTTTCTTAAAACAGCTGAGTTTTGAATATGGCAACAGGCATTTTGCTTTTTTTATGGCTTGGGCGGGCGGCGGCAAAAGTGATGTCTTGGCGTTTAAACGGGTAAAACAGTTTTTAGATGTTAAGAACCAAAGGTTACTTGATGACTGTTTCAAATGTTTGGGTGAGACTTTTGGTATGGCAAGGCGGGGGCACCCAGATGCCCAAGATTTAGCTAACGCTCGAAAATGGGCTAGAACGCTTGTTAGTGCGCCTGAAAAATCACGCTGAAAATGGGGTGATTAGTCAAACCTAAAGCGTAAATTGAAGAGTTACGGTTAAAAAAATAGCTGGAGAAAACATATCAAACCTTTCCCTTTAAGGGTCGAACGATTAAATAACCTTTTTCTATGAGCCAGTGGTGGAACTGCCATGTAGTGTAGAGGCAGGCGGCGCCGCATTTTTGGCGGGTTTGCTCGTAGGCTGGGCAGCCTTCTTTTTGCGTGTTTAAGTCCATTTGGACGGAGCACTGGACGTCTTTGCAGAATTCCCTGCGCTTGTATTCAACGTAGCCTTCTGGAGCCATTTTGCATCGGGTTAAGTTTTTCTTTAAACTTAATAAGCGTTGCCAGTAAATACGTAGATTAACTAACCGGTTAAGAGCAAGTGCTCTCGATGACCTCTCCTCTCCTTTTCTAACACTGACTTTCAACATGCGAATAAGATGATTTTGGGCCAATACGCACCTATCTTCTTAGGTTTCTGCAATGAATTTCTAATAGACTCCAAATATGATGACCAAAGCATCCGCACTATCCGTCGCTTACTTAAAATACCAAGACCAACACATTTTCAATATACAAAAAACAGTTTTGAGGTTTAAAAATGAAGACCGAACTCGGAGCAAAAAACTGCCTCTACCCATTGCCCACCGTTCTGGTTGGAGCAATGGTTAGCGGCAAACCCAACTACGTCACCATTGCGCACGTCGGCATAATGGATTTGGAGTCGGTTTCGCTGGGCATGAACAAACGCCACTACACAAACGCAGGGATAAAAGCGAACAAGACCTTCAGCATCAACATTCCCTCAGTAGCGATGGTTAAGGAAACCGATTACTGCGGCTTAGTCTCGGGAAAAACCGTGCAGAAAGCAGACATGTTCAAGACATTCTATGGAAAACTAAAAACCGCCCCCATGATCGAGCAGTGCAGCATCAACATGGAATGCGAACTAGTGAAAACCGTCGATTTCCCAAACCACGACATATTAATAGGCAAAATAACCGACACATACTGCGACGAAACAGTCCTTACTGACGGACAAGTGGATTTCGAAAAAGTGCAACCTATCTTATTTGTGATGAATGACCAGAGCTACTATAGCTTGGGCAAAAAAATCGCTAAGGCGTGGAGAATAGGAAAAGAACTTAACAAATAGACAACTCGGTTGTGAAGGCAAAACATGACTGCGCCGCTGAAAAGATGCTGGAACGTCAACAATCCCCTCTACATCAGGTACCACGACGAAGAATGGGGCGTCCCCGTCCACGACGACCAGAAACTGTTCGAGTTTTTAGTGCTGGATGGTTTTCAGGCGGGGCTGTCGTGGTGGCTGATTTTGGAGAGGCGGGAAATGTTCAGGGCCGCGTTCGGCGGCTTCGACCCCGCGAAAGTTGCAAAGTACACGGCTAAAGACGTTGAGCGCTTGATGACGGCTCCCGGCGTGGTTAAGAACCGGGCCAAAATCTTGGCGACAATAAATAACGCGCAGAAGTTTTTGGAGGCGCAAAAGGAATTCGGCTCATTCGACGCTTATATCTGGCAGTTTGTAAACGGGAAAACTATCCAGAACGCCTTCAAGGAATTTTCTGAGATGCCAGCCGAAACCGAGGAGTCCAGAATAATGAGCCGCGAGCTCAAGAAAAGGGGCTCCAAGTTCGTTGGACCCACAATCTGCTACGCCTTCATGCAGGCCGCAGGACTGGTAAACGACCATTTAGTGGACTGCTTCCGGTATGCCCAGCTTAATCGTTAAACGCCAGGTTTGCCTTGCCCATTAAGGTAGTTGAAAAGGGCTAATTCTTCTTCTGTCATTCCTGCTTGACGCAGTTTTATTATGCATGCTTGGAGTTGTTTTTCTGTACATTTGGGCGGTTTAACGTTTGCATCTGTAAAGTGGCAGGTTTCTTTGGCAGTTCTTTCCTTCTTTAAGGTTGCACGCTGCTTTTTGAATCGGTCGAGTGCTTCGCAGTCTTGGGTCAGCATGCCGAACGCCGTGTTTGGGAAGAACCGGCAGCCATCAGGTCGGATTTCGTAGATGGAGCAGGATTTGTTGACCAGAAAAGGGCAGGGGGTGTGCATGATGTACTTGTCGTATTTTTCTTCGTCCGCTTCCCACATCCTGCCAAGTTCTTCGCTGAGGGCTTTCATTTTGGCGTGGACTTCCGGGTGCTCGTTTGGTTTGGCGGTGAGTTTTCCCGCAGTCAAAAAATCATCGAGCGTACAGCAGACACCGCATTTACTGCATAAAAAAGGCAGGTTAACGGACCAGCCGCCTGTTTTGTTTTTGTATTCTAAATGCAGATAGAACGTGTCAACCATCAAGCATCCGACAAAGATAATCTTCGTTTACCGCTTTCAAGCTTTCGCCTGTTTTGTTTAATAACCTACTGCTTTTTACTGGTTTTTTTGCCGAAGTTTCTGTCAATTGAAACCAAGATTACAATCACCCATACTACGCCCAAGACGATTAGCACCAATTCTGCGAGTGCTGTAATGTCGAATCGGGACAGTACATCGGCAAACGATGAACCGCCCATACTTAAGGGTGAGCCGGGCATGATTTTGGGCGTTGGGCTCGGAGTGGGAACGGGAGTTGGTGTGGGCACATCAGTGGGCGTTGGAGGTAGGGGGGTTGCCGGCGGCGGAGTCGGAACTTTTGTGGGACCTAAATTAACGCTGGAAGGATTATTCAGATTGATGCTGGGGAGAGGCGGCGCGGAGGGGACAGGCTGGGTTAGAAACGGAACAAAACTAATGGTGCCTACATAATTGTAGATTTTGGAGTCAAGAATCTTCTGGTTAATTGCCCCAGCATTTGTGGTTCCCCACCAATTGTTCGAGGCATCAAGGTTGCTTGAAGTAAATGGCACAATGCTGGCTTGAGAGTTACTATAAATATTATTATTCCTTAGAGTTACCGAACCGCCTGAAACTTGAAGCCCAATAGAATTGTAGGCAACAGTGTTGAATTCAATATCTCCGCCCATTCCGCTGATGCCAAAAGTGTTCCCTGCAACCACAGTATATTGAACAAGGGAACTGGCATAGACGGTTATCCCGTAGCCGCCGTTTACGACTAAGTTTTTTTGAATTATCGAGTTCCCAGAAGAAGAAATCCCGGTTGAACGTCCGTTACCCAAGAGTGTATTAGAGGAGATGACCGGCGACCCCCCGCCAACGCTGATGCCGGTGTTTTGACAGTTTATTATGTTGTTCGAGATTTGCGGGGAGCCGCTGTTGACATTTATGGAAGTGAATACATACTGGCTGGTCAAGAAGGAATTACTGTTTATTTTTGGGGAACTGGAGATTGTTAAGGTGACGTTGTTGAAGGCGGCGTTTTCGATTATGCATCCCGTGCTGTTTTGCTCGTTCCATGCTGTGGAACCGGATAGAAATTCGATGCGCTGGTTATAGCTGTAGGAGGAGACGTTTGAGAAAAAAAATAGGTTGCTGTCGCTTGTTCCCCGCGCTTGGAGGGTTCCGCTAACTTGAATGTAATAATTTCCAAAGTTCACAGTTACCCCAGGCTCAAATGTTAAAGTCACGTTGTAGGGCACGGTTACTTGTCCTGTGAGTTGGTAGGGGCTGTTGGCTTGTGTCCAGGTGGTGTCGGAAGCGATTGTTCCGCCAACTTGAGCGGAAGCGTGGACACCTCCGATGAAAAGCAAACCGCTGCTAAGCAAAATCGCAATGATGAGTAATGTGCAGGTTAGCTTTCTCATGTCTCAACCACTCCATAGTGGATTATTGAAAATTTAAAACTATCCAGAAAAAACAAAAAAAGATTATCTGATCGTGCGGTCCAGCAGTGTGCCGTTTGCGTCCAAGAGTTTTATGTCTAAAGGCATGCAGCCGACAGCATGGGTGGCGCAACTCAGGCATGGGTCGAAGGCGCGGATGACTGCTTCCACACGGTTAAGCATTCCTTCCTGTAGCTCCTTTGCCTTAACATACTTCTTAGCTACCTGGGTTACTGCCATGTTGTAGGCGATGTTGTTGTGTTCGGTGGCGATTATCATGTTGTTCCAAGTTATCATTCCCTGCGGGTCAACCTTGTAGTGGTGAATCAAGGTTCCCCGTGGTGCTTCTGCGACGCCGACGCCTTCATAGTTGTTGACTAAAGCTTTGGATGTGACATGTTCGGATAGGATTTCTGGGTCTTCGAGGAGGTTTTTGGCGGTTTCTATACAGAAGAGCGTTTCGATTAGGCGGGCGTAGTGGTAGTGGAAGGTGCTTTGGACCACGCCGTTCCTGCCGAGTTTCTTGAACTGCTTGAGTTCCTCGTCTGCCAGCGGCGTGCCACAGTGGGATGCAACGTTCAGCCTTGCTAAGGGTCCGACGCGGTACGCACCGCCTGGGTAACCGACGGCTTTGAAGTATGGAAACTTCATGAAAGAATAGGGCTCCACGGCTTCACCGATGAAGTCGCGGTACTTTGCGGGGTCAACGCATTCCGCGGCGACTTCGCCGTTCTTGTCCATTATGCGGATTTTGCCGTCGTAGTGTTCCAAGCCGCCATCGGGCGTTACCAAGCCCATGTAGTAGGAGGGGAAGTTTCCGAAGTTCTCCACTTCTTCCTCGAGCCCCCCGAGCATTTTCTTGTACATTTCAAGCGTCTTCTGTGCGCTGTCCAAGGCTTCGGGAAGGCTGGCGCAGAGGTAATCGGCTCTTTCCTGCGTGAGCGGCCATTTGGCGCCGCCCGGCAGTATCCAATCGCTCGAGTGGATTTTTTTGCCCGCGACTTTCTCAATGATTTCCTGTCCGAACCTGCGCAGTTTGATGCCACGCATGGCTAGTTCAGGCTGCTTCTCGATTAAGCCAAAGACGTTTCGCTGTGCAGGGTCAGAATCAAATCCCAGCAGAAAATCTGGCGAAGACAAGTGGAAGAAGTTCAGTGCGTGTGACTGGATCAGCTGTCCCATGTGCATCAGGCGCCGCAACATTACGGCGGTTTTGGGCGGGTTTACGCCGACGATGGCGTCGCAGGCTTTTGCTGAGGCTAAGAGGTGGCTGACTGGGCAGATTCCGCATGAGCGGCTGGTTATGCTGGGCATTTCGTAGAAGGGTCTGCCTTCGGTGAATTTTTCGAAGCCGCGGAAGTCAACGACTTTGAAGAGCGCTTCCCGTACTGAGTCATCCTCGTTTAGAATGATGCTTACTTGTGCGTGTCCCTCGATGCGTGTGACGGGGCTGATGAGAATTTTCTTTTCAGTTTCAGATTTAACCATACTTCGATCTTCCCTCCATAACGGGTGCTCTGCCAGCCAGTAACTCAGTTAACACGTAGTTTATGAGGTCGGCGTGTGGTGGGCACCCGGGAATGTAAAAGTCAACTTTAACGATTTCATGCAGCGGGCGAGCTTTTATGAGCAGTTTGGGTACGGCGGTTGGGATTGCGGCGTTTAAGTCGGCGGGGTCTTTGTAGGCGCGTTCCAAGACGGCTTGGTCGCTGTGATGCCAAGAATTGCGGAGCGCAGTAACGTTGCCTGTGACGGCGCAGTCGCCCAGAGAAATGAGGATTTTTGTTCTGCCGCGGACTTTCTTCAGCATCGCCAACTGTTCATCGTTTGCAACAGCGCCCTCGATGAGCGTCACGTCGACGTTTTCGGGAAACTCCTTCACGTCAGCAATCGGGCTGTAAACCAGCGTTATCTTCTTAGCTAAATCAACGAGCCGTTCATCCTGATCGAGGAAGCTCATGTGGCATCCTGAGCATCCGCTAAGCCAAACCGTCGCCACGCGAACCTTTGTGTTTGCGCTCATTTGCGGTTCCTCCGTTCAACGATAAACTCGGCAACATCTCTCTTCTTGGTATATTCGATTGGTTCACCTTCAACGTAGATGGCGCCGACGGGACAAACTTTGGCGCATTTTCGACAGGACGTGCAACTGCATGAGTTACCCCATTTCTCATCTAAATCCATGATTACCTGTGAGTCTTTGCCGCGGAATTTGAGGTCAAGGGTGTGGACGCCTTCGATTTGGTCGCAGACCCGAATGCACCTAGTGCACAGGATGCATCGGTTTCGGTCGATTACCAGGAAGTCATGGGTGGAGTCGACTTCCTCGCTGCTCCAGTTGCGCTCGAACATGACATGGTCAACGCCTAGTTGGTTTGCCATGGCTTGGAGCTCACAGTGGTCGTCGGCGACGCAGACGGAACAGATGTGTGTGCGCTCGGCAAGGAGCAGCTGAACCGCCATCTTTCGGTATTCCTGTAGCTTCTCAGATTGGGTGATTACTTCCATACCGGGGCCGACGGGAGTGGTGCAAGCTGGGAAAAGTTTGGGTGTGCCGCTGACTTCGACAAGGCACAGTCGGCAGCCGCCGTAAGCGGTTAAGCCTTCGAGGCTGCACAATGTTGGGATTATGATGCCGATGTCTTTGGCGGCTTTGAGGATTGTTGTGCCTTCCAAAGCTGTGACTTCGACGCCGTCGATTTTCAGTTTAACAGTGTTAACGCTCATTCCAATTCCTCCTCACCGCGGGTCTTGAAGCATTTGCCCGCGTTACACTGCTTCTCAACAATGTGCTTAACGTATTCGTCCTTGAAGTACCGCAACGTCGTAATCACTGGGTTTGGCGCAGTTTGACCCAGACCGCATAAGCTGCCGTCGCGGATGAAGCCGCTGGACTTCTCCAAAGTGGCAATGTCGCTCATTTCGCCCTGTCCATGGGTGATTTTATCGAAGACTTCTTTTAGTCTCGCTAAGCCCGCTCGGCATGGGGTGCATTTGCCGCAGGATTCTTCTACGCAGAATTCGGTGAAGAACCGTGCCGTGTCTACCATGCAGGAGTCCTCATCGATGACGACGATGCCGCCTGAACCCATGATTGCGCCAACCTTCGTGAGTGAATCATAATCAATGGGGATATCCAGCAGTGTGTCCGGTAAGCAACCGCCTGAGGGTCCGCCGACGAGGACCGCTTTGAATTTTTTGCCGTCGGGTACGCCTCCGCCGATGTCAAAAACGACTTCCCTGAGTGTTATGCCCATGGGCACTTCGATAAGCCCTGGATTGTTGACTTTGCCAGTTAACGAGAAGCATTTGGTTCCCGTGCATTTAGGAGTACCTATTTTCGCGAACCATGCGCCGCCGTTCTGGATGATAAGCGGAATGTTCGCGAGGGTTTCCACGTTCTGAATCAAAGTGGGTTTCTGCCACAGCCCAGAGTTCGCTGGGTACGGCGGACGTGGACGAGGCATCGCCCTTTTGCCTTCAACCGACGCGAGGATGGCGGTTTCTTCTCCAGCCACGAATGCGCCTGCGCCGAAACGCAGTTCCAAATCGAACTTGAAGGGTGTTTCCAGAATGCTCTCGCCAAGAAGCGTCATGGCTTTTGCTTGGGCAATGGCTTTCTGCAGGGTTTGGATAGCAAGCGGGTACTCGGAGCGGATGTAGATGTAGCCTTTCTCAGCGCCTATCGCGTATGCGGCGATTAGCATGCCTTCGATGATGGCATGCGGGTCAGCCTCAGCCAAGGTTCGGTTAGCGAAAACTCCCGGGTCACCTTCATCGAGGTTAGCCACGATATACTTGGGCGTGTTTTGTGCCCGTGCAACAAGGCTCCATTTTTGCCCCGTTGGAAAACCTGCGCCGCCCCGTCCCCTAAGACCGCTCGCCATCAGCTCGCTGATAACAGCTTGCGGAGTGTCGGTTAAGCATTTTACGAGTCCGCCGTAGCCGCCCATGTTGATGTAATCTTGGATTCTGGATGGGTCAATCTTTCCTGCGTTTCGCAGGACTAGGCGGTGCTGTTTTTTGAAGAATGTATTGTGCTCGTAGAGCATGCCTTTGACTGGTAAGCCCAGAACGATGTGGTCGCGAACGATTTCTCTTACACGTTCGGGTGTGACGCTTTGGTACAGGTAGTCGCCTGGCTCAACTAGCACGGCTGGACCGACCGAGCAGGTGCCGATGCAGCCCGTACGTGCAACCTTGCATTCCTTCTCTACGCCGAACTCTTTAACCGCGTCCTCGAAGGCTTTGAGAACTTTAAGGGCGCCAAATGGCACACAGCCGCTTGAGCAGCACACGTTGATGCGGTACTTGTAAGCGTTTTGGAACTCGAGTTCCTGCGCTACTATCTTCTCTAAATCAGCTAGTTTCAGCTTTAACTCCCCCGAGAGCTTCTTTGATTTTTTCTATGACGGCTTCTTTGGTTGCTTTGCCGATTACTTCGTCGTCAACAACGATGTTCGGAGCCATGGCGCATGCACCGATGCAGCGGGTTAAAAGCAGAGACAGCTTGCCGTCGGCGGTGGAGCCTCCGCGTTTAAGGTTGAATTCCTGCTCGACGGCTTCAATGATTTGCTCGACTTCTTTAACGTAGCAGGCAGTACCCAAGCACCCGGTTACGACGTGTTCGCCCGATTTCTTAAGCTTGAAGAAGCTGTAGAATGTAACTACGCCGTAGACGTGGCTTGGAGGCAGGTTCAATGAACCAGAAATATCCATCAGCAACTCCTTGTCGAAGTACCCGTAGATTTCCTGAGCGCTGTGCAGGATTTCCAGAAGCGCGCTCTCCTGGTAACTATTCTCTTTTAGGACTTTTTCAAGCATCGCGCGTCTTTTATCATCTTTAATCAAGAACAGTATCCTCCGTAAATGTTAATCCACGTTAACGAGGTCTAAAGGCTTAAACGAGCTCGAAATATAAAAGGTTACATGAATATTTTCAGGGCTGAAAAAAACCGTTGAAATTGAAAAGGAAAAAAATTAGGCGGATACAGCTTCTTGCGGTTCCTGGACAGCTTTTTTGCTGTCTGAAACCGTTATTTCCTGCACTTGTTTGGCTTGCGTTTCCTTCGGAGGTTCGGGCAGCTTTATTTGTGCGCACCGGAAGTCGATGTCTTCTTCTTTGAGGTTAAGTGTAGCTTTAACTGTGCCGTCGGTTAAGTATTCGATGTTGAATCCCATCTTCTTCGTTAAGCTTAGAGCGCGGTAGTTGTCCTGCAGAATGATTGCGTTAACTTTGTCAATTCCCTTTTCTTTTGCGATGTCAAGAACGTAATCAACCATCTTTGTGCCTAAACCTAAACCCTGCCAGTAGTCGCTTACAAGAAACGCCATTTCACCGCTTGTTTCGTCGGATTCGATGCTGAGGCGGGCTACTCCGAGGATTTTTCGTTTGCCGTTCTCAACCATTTCAGCGACGAGAGCGATTTCGCGGTCGTAGTCAACGTTGCAGTAACGGACACGGACTTCATGGGGTGTGTCTTTCAGCATCTGGAAGAAGCGATAGCGTATGGATTCTTCTGAGAGGCTCTGGAACATCTCAAGCCACATCGGTTCATCTTCGGGCTTTATCGGGCGCAACAATACTTCTTGGCCGTTCTTGAGTAGCCACAGTATCTCGTATTTCTTCGGGTATGGACTGATGACCATGTGTTCGTGGGGCTCAAATTTCTTGCAGACCTTATCTTTGTCGACCACTATGCGGGCATCCAGAATAGTGGCGTCTTTGGAGCTTATTAACAACGGGTTTATGTCAATTTCTTTTATCTGTGGAAAATCAACGAGCAGTTGCGAGAACATCAGCACGGTTTCATCGAGTTTTTTAAGGTCCACTGCTGGTGCGTTACGCCAGCCTTTGAGCAAGCGATAAATTTTTGTTTCATCCATCATACGGTGAATAAGCGTCGTGTTCAGCGGCGGAAGACCAATCGAGTAGTCCTTGAAGAGTTCCACGCCGACGCCTCCCATTCCGAAAAGAATTACTGGGCCAAAAACGGGGTCGGTTTTTCCTCCGATGATGATTTCGTGTCCTTTCTTCTCGATCATGGGTTGCACGGTGACACCGATTATTTGGGCGTTCGGGTTGTAAGCAGTGGCTCTTTGAATCAGAAGTTCGAATGCTTCGCGGACTTCGTGCGGCGAGTTAACGTTCAGGATTACTCCGCCAGCGTCACTTTTATGGATGATTTGAGGTGACAGAATCTTCAGGACCACTGGGAAGCCCATTTCCTGCGAGAACGCAACGGCTTCTTCGACGTTGTTGGCGACCGCGGTTTTTACAACTGGGAAATTGTAGTATTTGAGTATTTTTTTGGCTTCGTCCTCGGTTAAGACTTCGCGTCCTTCGAATGCGGCGTTCCTGAGTATAGCCATGATTGGGCGTTTTGGCGGTGAAGCGTCGACTGGCAGTTCTTCAGGAGTTTCGTAGAGCAGGTCGATGTTGCGGGAGTAGTTGTACATGTACATGTAAGTTCTGATGGCTTGTTCGGGCGTTGAGTAAGTGGGAATGTTGTTTGCGTTGAGGATGCTGTTGGCTTCCTGCACTGCGCCAAAGCCCATGAACGAAGTTAAGATGGTCTTGTTCTGGTAGGATTTTGCGCGTACAAGTTCAACTATGTTCTTTGCGATTTCGACCGATTCTGAAACTGCCTGCTGCGTGAAAATAATCAGTATTCCATCGATGTTGTCGTCGTTTAAGCAGCATTCAACCGCGGCTTTATACCGTTCAGACCGGGCATCGCCTAAAACGTCGATTGGGTTACCGTGGCTCCAGAAAGTAGGCAAAACACCGTTAAGAGTATCCAGCGTTTTCTGGCTTAACTTAGCCAATTTGCCGCCCTGCCCAATCAAAGAGTCAGTTGCCATTACACCGGGTCCGCCTGCGTTGGTGATTATTGCAAGGTTTGGTCCTTTAGGCAGCGGTTGGGTTCCTAAAACTTCAGCTGCGTTGAACAAGTCAGCTATTTCGTTAACTCGAACTATACCCGCACGTTTGAAGGCAGCATCGTAAATTCCGTCTTCCCCCGAAAGTGAACCAGTGTGGGAAGCTGCGGCTTTTGCGCTTTCAGTAAATTTGCCTGATTTAACAACGATGATTGGTTTGGTTCTTGCAAAGTGCCTTGCTGCACTCATGAATTTGCGGGCTTCCGTGATGCCTTCAACGTACATGAGGATACTCTTCGTTTTTGGGTCAGAACCGAAGTAATCGATTAAATCGCCGAAGTCCACGTCGATCATGGAGCCGACGGAAACGAAGTTGCTGAATCCGATGTTTTCATGGAGTGCCCAGTCGAGGATTGCGGAGCCCAATGCGCCGCTCTGTGACAGGAAAGCTACGTTACCGGGTTTAGGCATCTTGTCGAGGAAGGTTGCGTTGAGGTTATTTCTGGGTCGGATTAAGCCGATGCAGTTTGGTCCGATGACTCGGATGCCGTATTTTTTGGCGGTTGCAAGAATCTGTTCTTCCAGAGCCTTGCCTGCTGGACCTGTTTCCTTGAATCCGGCTGAAACGATGATTACGCCCTTCACCTGTGCCTTGCCGCATTCCTCCATAACTTCTGGAACGGTTTTAGCGGGGGTAGCGATGAGAGCTAAATCTACGGGTTCGGGAATCTGGTCGACTGTTTGGTAAGTTTTAACGCCTAAGATTTCGGGCTTTTTTATGTTAACGAAGTAAACTTTGCCAGTGTAGCCCATCTGAGTAAAATTTTTAACTATAGCGTATCCAACTGAGCCTTCTACGTCGCTGGCTCCGATGATAGCTACATTTTGAGGATTGAAAATCTTGTCAAGGTTTGTGGTAACCATTAATTTTACCTTCTGCTTTAGGGTCGTGCCACGCCATAAATTAAACCTTATTGTTCCAGAATCATTATTCTTTGAATATAAAACGTATTCTGAGATTAAAAAATAGCGTTTAATGGCGGCGTGGTTGGGAACAGGCGTATAAAAAAATGGAGCTATTGGAAATAATTTTTGATTTCGCCAAGCGAAAGAACCGCAACGCCGCTGGCGGTTAACATTTTCTCTGCGTTCTCGATGCTGCTGGGACGCAGAATCAACGCAACTTGGCCCTCGACATGGATTGCCGAGGAATAAGCGTATTCTATGTTTATGCCGCCGTCGCCTAAAATCTTGGTTATCTTCGAAAGCGGGTTCTGCTCAGACATGAAAGTAGCTGTTACTTCGGTGTTCTTCTTCGATTTTGCAAGATTGAACCCTGAGTCTTCCAGGAGCTTCGCGGCTTTCTCGGGTTCCTCCGTTATCAATCTGACTAAGCCGAACTCGCCCTTATCCGCGATGGATAGTGCGAATACTCTGATTTTGTTCTTGTCCAGCTGCGTCATAGCTTCAAAAAGCGAGCCTGGATGGTTGTCGAGAAAGATGCTTACTTGCGTTATAGGCAAACACTACACCAATACCAGAATAGTCAACTGTTGATATTTAACTTTAACCAAAAAAACGTTTTTTCTTCGAAGTTGCTGCTCAAAAGTCCCTTATGCACAACAACCAGCAGACTGCGCTGCTTACTGCTTTTTATCATCCGCGCCGCGTTCGGGTTGCAGATTGGTTGTGAAGGCTGTTACAAGTAGCAGAGCTTCTACGGCGGGTAAACAACCGATGTTTTTGACGGAACGGAATTTAAGTCAAGAAACGAGCCTGCGTAAAAAGTCAGAATTGCTTTCGAAACTTGCAAATAAGTGTGAAAAGCATCTGTCTCTTCGCTTATTTTTTGCATGCGAATTTGCAATTCTCTGGAATTCAATCGGGTTTTCACACAGTCTCAAACCTTGACTAAACCCAGTCAAGTAACCTTTACGAGAACCCTTATAGCCTAAACACTCGCAACCACTTAACCATGGGAACCATAAGAAAAAGCTCCACGCTAATTCTTGTATTAATCTTTGCAGCGTCAACCCTAACAATACTGCAATCCGCAACAGCCCAATCAACACCTACGCCCTCTGTGCCAGAATTCACCGTGAAGTACGCAGACCTCTCCTATAATACACAAGCAATCTACGGAATAGACCAATACACCGGAAAAACCGTCGTAAAAGAAGAAAGCTACCACGTAGACAACAGATCACTGCAGTTCACCATTAAAAACCAACCCTTCACCTCCTTCACAGACCCAAGCAGCAACCAAACCGGATTATACTACAATTTCTCTGCACCAGAGTTCACTGTAACGTTTGCAGACCACCTGCAGAATTTTGAGTCTTCGCCAAACTTTATATTTGCACATAGATAATTCCTTGCTATTCGGAGAAAACAAATTTGCTACAATGCACCGAAGTCTCCAAGCAGTTTGGAGGCCTTCAAGCATTAAAAAATGTTGATTTCACAGTTAACGACGGTGAAATCGTTGGGCTCGTTGGACCCAACGGCTCGGGCAAATCCACATTGCTCAACCTCATCAGCGGCGTCTACAAACCCGACTCGGGAAAAATCCTGTTTTCAGGCGAAGACATCTCTAAGCTTCCGCCCTACAAAATCTGCGCCAAAGGCATCACCAAAACAGCGCAGACCGTCCAGTCTTTCCCCGAAATGACAGCTCCAGAAAACGTGTTGGCAAGCGTAATGTTCAACCAGAAAAAATCCGCGGGCAAAACCGATGCATTGAAGAGAGCTCAGGAGCTTTTGGCGTTTGTGGGGTTGGGCAAAGAAAAGTTTACGGTGCCAGCCAAAAACCTGAACGTCGTTGAACTTCGCCGTATCCAGCTTGCGAAGGCGTTGGCGACCAGCCCAAAACTGCTTCTGCTCGATGAACTGCTCACAGGTTTAACTCCTAAAGAATCTGACGAAGCCATAGAGCTAATTAAGCTGATTAACAAGCAGGGAGTTTCAGTGCTAATCGTGGAGCATGTTATGCGGGTAATCATGGGGTTGTGTGACCGCGTCGTCGTGCTTCACCACGGCGAAAAAATCTGCGAAGGACCCCCCGAACAAGTGGTTTGCAACGAGAATGTGGTGAATGTTTACTTGGGTAAACAGTTCAAGTTTGGCGAGGAAGAATGATGCTGGAAATCGAAAACTTGTCAGCCGCGTATGGCATGGTGCAGATTCTTAGGGACGTAAACTTTAGGGTGGAAGAGAAAGAAATCGTCAGCATCATTGGACCCAACGGTGCAGGAAAAACAACGCTTGTAAAAACAATTATGGGTTTTCTACATCCGAAGACAGGGTCAATCAAGTTTAAGGGCGAAAACATCGAGAAACTGCCCACCTATGAGATAGTTAAAAAAGGCTTGACCATGATTCCTGAGGGCAGGGAGATTTTTCCACGAATGACAGTGGAAGAAAACCTGCTACTGGGCGCTTATACTGTAAAGGACAAGGCGAAAGTTAAGGAGACTAAAGAGAAGGTCTTCGATATTTTTCCCGTGTTGAAGAAGAAGGATAGGGCGCTGGCTCAGACGTTAAGCGGCGGCGAGCAACAGATGCTTGTTATCTGCCGAAGTCTTATGTCTAATCCGCAACTGCTAATCCTTGATGAGCCTTCGCTGGGGTTGGCTCCGATTATCGTGGAGAAGGTCCTTGACACTGTACGCACCATCAACGAGGAAGGCGTGACAGTACTCTTGGTGGAGCAGAACATCCACGACAGCTTAAGCGTGGCTGACCGAGGGTACGTTCTGGAAGATGGCAGGATAATATTAGAGGGCAAGAGTAGGGAACTTTTATCTAATAGTCACATAAAAGAAGTGTATCTAGGCCTTTAAAGCAGAGAGGGGCAAAGAATTTGGCAGATGGCAAATACTGGAACGAAAAAATTGAAACGATGCCGACAGAAGATAAAAAAAAACTTCAGCTCCAAAAACTCAAACTCCAAGTTAAACACTGTTATGAAAACAGCAGTTTTTACCGCAAAAAATTCGACAGCGTCGGCTTGAAACCCGCAGATATACGTTCCCTTGATGACCTGCAAAAGATTCCTTTTACCGTAAAGAGCGATTTGAGGGACAATTACCCGTTCGGAATGGTTGCCGTGAAATCCGAGGAAATCGTGGAGGTTCACGCGTCGAGCGGAACAACCGGAAACCCAATCATCGGCGCCTACACCAAAAGCGACATGGAAATGTGGCAGGAACTCATGGCACGCTCCATCTACACCACAGGCGGCAGACGCCATGACGTTATCCACATTGCATATGGCTATGGCCTGTTCACAGGCGGCTTAGGTTTCCATTACGGCGCACAACAAGTCGGAGCAAAAATCGTTCCAGCAAGCGGTGGAATGACCCAGCGCCAAATCAAACTCATGAAAGACTTAGATGTCTCCATTTTAGCATGCACTCCAAGTTTCGCAGTTTACCTTGCTGAAACCATGGCACAAGAAGGGATAGTTCCACAAAAAGACCTCAAACTTAGACTTGGGATGTTCGGTGCGGAACCATGGTCGGATAAAATCCGCGAAAGGATCGAAAAAGAAATGGGCATCCAAGCCTTTGACGTTTACGGGTTAACTGAGCTTTGCGGTCCAGGCGTCTCCATCGAATGCCCCGAACATGAAGGTTTGCACATTTGGGAAGACCACTTTATCGTGGAAACAATCGACCCAGATACAGGCGAGGTTTTGCCTGCTGGTGAAGAAGGCGAACTTGTCTTTACAGCACTCAGTAAAACCGGCTTACCCATGCTGAGGTACAGGACAAGAGACATATCCACAATCAACACAGAGAAATGTGCTTGCGGAAGGACACATGCGAGAATGGCCCGAGTAACTGGAAGATCCGATGACATGTTGATTATCCGCGGAGTAAACGTGTTTCCATCGCAAATCGAGTATGCCGTCATGTGCTTCTCGGAACTCGCCACCCAGTACCTGATAGTTCTCGACAGACCGGGCGCACTGGACACATTTGTGGTTAAGGTTGAGTTGTCTGAGCAAGCCGCCAAAAACCCGCAGACAGATAAAAATGCGTTGAAAAACGACATACAAAAACGAATTCACATAGTGACAGGCATTTCTGCTGATGTGGAAATTGTCAAGCCAGGCGAACTTCCAAGAACCGAAGGCAAAGCAAAAAGAGTACTGGATCTGCGTAAGGGCAAAATGTAAGGACAAAATTTATGACTTCCAAGATTGCAACAGATAAACCGGGCAGTTTTGCCCTGCTTAACGGTGACGAGGCGGTTGCACGCGGGGCAGTGGAAGCCACCGTAAAAGTTGCAGCTTCATACCCTGGAACACCTGCAACAGAAATTTTGGAGTCAATAGCTGAAGTCTCAAGGGAATTCGGCATCTACGCTGAATGGAGCATCAACGAAATTGTTGCGACTGAAGTTGCCGCTGGCGCTTCCATGGCTGGGGTGCGCTCGATTGTTTCTATGAAACATGTTGGCTTGAACGTTGCCGCAGACGCCGCTATGACGCTGGCTTACACGGGGGTTGAAGGCGGCATGGTAATTGTCGTCTGCGATGACCCTGCACTTCACAGCAGCCAAAACGAGCAGGATACAAGGTTCTTCGCGGTCCACTCAAAACTGCCCCTGCTTGATGCAGGTAGCCCTCAAGAAGCTCACGACATGGCAAGGGAAGCCTTTGAAATCAGCGAAAAACTTCACCTGCCAGTAATTCTTCGGCTTACAACAAGAGTTGCTCATGGAAAAGCAAGAGTTAAGCTGGGTGCGTTCCAGAAAATCAGCCGCAGGGCAGAATTTGACAAGAACGGTTCAAAATGGGTCATGGTTCCATCCAACGCCATTAGGCAACATCGTGTTTTGGAAGGCAGGTTGGCTGAGGCAAAGCGAATCGCTGAAAACTCGCAGTTTAATATCCTTGAAGATAACTGCTGTGAAATCGGCATCGTTGGAAGCGGAGTAGGCTACTATTATGCAAGATCGGTCTTGGGTACCAAAAATTTCTCGTGGTTAAAGTTGGGTTTTGTGCATCCGTTCCCGGCGGAAATGGTGAAGAAATTCGCTTCTAACGTAAAAAAACTCATAGTAATCGAAGAGTTAAGGCCCTACATTGAGGAGAATGCTCAACGGCTAGGGGTTCAGGTTGTTGGGAAGAGCCAGTTGGGTTTGGAAGAAATCGGTGAGTTCACGCCCGACAACGTTCGCCAAGCCTTCTCCAAAATGGGATTGACATCTGAAGCTGAAAAACAGGAACCTGTAGATTTGCCGCCAAGACCTCCCGCGCTCTGCCCAGGATGCCCACACCGAGCATTCTACTACGCATTAAACATGGTAAATCAATCTGTCAACTGCGACAACGACAAATGCGTTGGCTGCGACATCTGCGAATACGCCTGCTCCTTTGAGAAGGAGAAAGTCTTCAACCCGCTCAAGTCGCGGATTCGAACGGTGCGGATTGGCCAAACTTTCAACACCGCCGTCACATGCAAAACCTGCATAAACGCAGGTTTTGCATGTGA
>Ga0209777_10002581_pt1 | contig 23566 bp, 20 predicted proteins | sample FrelakmetHBP12HB_FD_187147 | JGI IMG/M metagenome (GOLD analysis project Ga0209777, IMG submission 187147) | Freshwater lake sediment microbial communities from the University of Notre Dame, USA, for methane emissions studies -HBP12 HB (SPAdes)... | ecosystem: Environmental > Aquatic >...
CACGATATGCCCATGTCTACTTCGTTGCGCTCGGTCGCCGTCCTCGACGTACTGTTCAAGTACGCCTCCGGGCGGCTCCCTTCGCGTGCCTCGTATCCACGGGCATCTCCTGCGTCTCACGACGAAACCGTGTGTGAGAAGCGGACTAGCCGCCGCTACCAGGCGAGCATCTCATCCAGCACGCGGCCGATTGAGCCGCTGGGAGTCTCGACGTCAAGCATCGTGGCCAGGGTCGGGGCGATATCGTTCGGCATGATGTTCCGGTGGTACCGTCCCGCCTTGACGCCGGGGCCCATGAAGACGACCGGCACGTGGGCGTCATACATGAACGGCGATCCGTGCGTCGTGCCGTGCTGCGCCTGGATCCAGTAAGGCTCCTCGATGACGAACAGGTCGCTCGAGCGGCTCGGAAAGAAGCCGTTCGTCACGCGCTGGCTCACGTTGTCCTGAATCATCTGGCCGGTCAGGACGTCTTCGCGCGTATAGACGCGGAAGATATGCGGCAGCTTCATGACGGCCGCCGCGGCCACACGATGCACCTCGGCCGCGTCCAGCTTCTTCGAACGAATCAGCTCGTCATTGATGTAGGGCGCCGGACCGCTCGAGCCCACCACCCAGCGCCCTTCACCGTAGCGCTCGGCCAGCGCATTCTGCACCGCCGCCAGGATCGACTTGGCGGAGAGGCGCCCGCCGGGCATTCGCTCCTTCTCGAGCACTTCGGGCAGAGGAGGAATGCCGTGGTCGCCGGTGAGAACGACGATCGTGTTCGCGAGGCCGATACGCTGGTCGATGAAGTCGAGCAGCTTGCCCAAAGTCCGGTCCACGCGGATGGACATATCCCGAACCTCGGGCGCGTCGGGCCCGGCTTCATGCCCCACGTAGTCATTGGAGGAAAAACTGACGGTAAGCAGATCCGTCGCCGCGTGGTGTCCGAGCTGCTCGGCTTGAATCGCGCGCTCCGCGAACGCCTCGATGAGATCGTTGCCGAACGGACTGGACTCGAGGTCGGCCCACAGCCCGGGCCCCGGCGTGGCGGGCATCTTCTTGGCGAACGAGGGAAAGCTTGCGTTCTCCACGAGCGGCTTCCACTCGGCGCTGGCGTAGCGATCAGGTGCGCGGGAGCCGTTGAACTCCTTCGCCCACGCGGGCAGATCCTGAAAGTAAAATGTGCTCGAGACAAAGTTCCCCGTCGCGGGATCGAACCAGTAGGCTCCGTCAGAAATGTGCCCCGCCGGGAGTATGGCCGCGCGATCTTTCAGCGAGATGCCCACGACGCGGCATTCCCCGCGGGAAGCGATCTTGAGTTCGTCGCCGATCGTGCTGACCGCCAGACGCCGCGGCGAGGAGCCCACTCCGCCCTTACCGCCGAGCAACTGCGTTGTGTCGTCGCCGACGCTGGTCACCTGTTTCCCGGTGGCGCGGTCGTACCACTCGTTCCCGACGATGCCACTGAGCGACGGCGTGGCTCCCGTCAGGAACGTGGAGTGCCCGACAGCCGTCACCGTCGGGAAGTGCTCGTAGCGCGCGTTGGTGAAAACGGCGCCGCGCCGGAGGAGGCGGTCGAGGCCCCCGGCGTAGTCGGCCCGAAAGCGGGTCAGGTAGTCGTATCGGAATTGATCGATGGCGACCGCGACCACCAGGCGCGGCTTGCGCCTTTCCGGGGCGGTCTGGGGAACGGCGGCGAAGGCGGTGATGAGCGCACTTGCCGCGCCTAAGAGGAAAGCGCGTCTGCGAAACATGGATCTCCCAGGATAGCTCCTGAATGTTCCGGGAACATCGAGAGGGAATACCGTGCTATTCGGAGCCGTAACACCGTTTTTCGAATTCGCGGCGACTCAGGCCGCCGGCGGCGGGCGTCTGTGGTGTAATCGATTCCTTATGAGACGAAGGCAATTCCTCTATGCGGCCGCCGGCGCCGGGGCCGCTACCTCCGGCGAGGCCCAGGCGCCCGCCGGCATCGTGAAAGCGGTGGAGCTGCGCTACTACCGCATGCGCAACGGCAACCAGACCAAGAGCACGCAGCAGTTCCTGGAGAAGGCGTTCCTTCCGGCGGCAAAACGCGCGGGCATCGGGCCCGTGGGCGTTTTCAGCGGCATCATCGCCGAGGCGAGCCCGTCGCTCCTGTGCCTCATCGGCTATCCGTCTTTCGAGGCGATCAGCGCGGCGCCGGAGCGCATGGCGGCGGACAAGGAGTACGCGGCTTCGTGCGACGCGTACAACTCCGGCGCCGAGGCGAACTATGTCCGCATCGAGAGCTGGCTGCTGAAGGCGTTCGGCAGCGTGGAGCAGATCGCATTCGAGCCCGCCTCCGGCAAACCGTGGAAGGTGTTCGAGCTGCGCACTTACGAATCCCCCAACACGGCGACCCTCGCCCGGAAAATCGGCATGTTCGAATCCGGTGGCGAGATCGCCATTTTCCGGCGCACTGGCGTATACCCCGTCTTCTTCGGCGAGACGATCGCGGGACCGAAGATGCCGAACCTCACTTACATGGTCGGGTTCGAGGACACGGCGGCGCGCGAGAAGGCATGGAGCATGTTCGGCGGCGATCCCGAGTGGCAGAAACTGCGGCTACGGCCCGGGCTTGCCGATGCCGAAGTGGTTTCCAATATCTCGAACTCGCTGTGGCGTCCGATCGCGGCTACGCCCCGCGGATAGTGACGCTGATTCGAAAACGCCGGGCGCCGTGATGACAGCGGCCCGGCCGGCGCCTGATCAATACGTCAAGCCGTAGCCGACTTTGTACAGCGGATCGTAGCCCGCGTCGCCCTCGTGCAGCGGAATCTGCGCTGTCTCACGCGGCCAGGAGAACGAGAGCTTGCCGCCGGGCTTGTGGGCACCGAAAAGCACGTCGGCTACGCCGTCGCCCTCAGTGCCGGGTAGCCAGGCAGCCACGACCGCGTCGGCCGTGCTCAGAACCTCACCCAGCAACATGGGCCGCCCGGAAACCAGGACCACCACCACCGGAATGCCTGCAGCCTTCATGTTCTTCACTGCGGCGAGGTCCTCCGGCGCCAGTGAGAGATCGCGCCGGTCACCGATCATCTCCGCGTACGGAGTCTCGCCAATCACAACCACGCCCAGATCCGCTCCTTCTGCGCCGCTGCCATCCTTCGAATAGGTGATTTTCGAATCTTTCGCCGCCTTCCGGATAGCGGCCAGGATGGTGGTGCCGCCGGGCGTCACCTCGCCGCTCCTTCCCTGCCAGTCGATGGTCCACCCGCCGCACTGGTTGCCGAGGTCGTCGGCGTTTTTCCCGCCGACGTGAATTCGCTTCGCACTACGCGCGATCGGCAGGGTCTTGTTCTCGTTCTTGAGCAGCACGAGCGACTCACGCACGGCCTGCCGCGCCAGCGCGCGGTGCTCCGGCGATCCGAACTGCTTCCACAGCGTGCGATCAGCGAGCGGAGACCGCTTCGGGTTCATCAGCCCCATGGCGAGCTTCACGCGGAGAATGCGCCGCACCGCGTCATCGATTCTCGCCATCGGGACCGTGCCGTCCTGCGCCGCTTCCTTCAGCCTGGTGAAGAACTCCTCGTAACTCCTCGGCACCATCACCATATCCATGCCTGCGTTGATGGAACCGGCGATCTTGGCCTTGTAATCCCCCGGCAGCGCTTCGATTGCTGCGTAGTCGGAGATGAGGAAGCCCTCGAAGCCCAGGTCATTCTCGAGAATGCCGGTCAGCAGGTGCTTGTTGCCCGAGCACTTCACGCCGTTCCAACTGCTGTAGGACGGCATGACCGTCCCTACGCCCGCCTTCACCGTGGTGATGTAGCCCTGCAGGTGGATCCGGCGGAACATCTGCTCGTCCAGGCGCACGTCGCCGCGATCGAGGGGAGCCTTCTCGCCCCCTTCGCCCGTGCCGAAGACGGTGCCGCCGTCTCCCGCGTAGTGCTTCGCGCACGCCAGGACGCCAAGAGGGTTGGAGAGATCGGCTGTTTGCAGGCCGCGGACCGCGGCCTCCCCGAGTTCCTTCACAATCCCCGGGTCTTCGGCAAAGCCCTCGTACGTGCGTCCCCACCGGACGTCGCGGGGCACGGTAACGCACGGCGCGAACGTCCAGTTAATGCCTGTGGCGCGAACCTCGACTGCCGTCACCCGGCCGATCTGCTCGACGAGTTTCGCGTTGCGCGTGCAGCCGAGGCCGATGTTGTGGGGGAAGATCACCGCACCGAGCACGTTGTTGTGGCCGTGCAGCGCATCGACACCGTACAGGATCGGGATGCGGAGGCGGGTCTTGAGCGCCTGCCTCTGGTAGCGGTCGTACATGTTGGTCCACGCCTCGAGCGAGTTGCCCTCCTTGGGATCCGAACTGCCGCCGCTGAGCACGGAGCCCAGGAAATACTTGGCGATGTCGTCGTCGGACTTCAGGTACTGCTGGTCGGGCTGTGTCATCTGGCCGACCTTCTCGTCGAGCGTCATCTTCGCCAGCAGCGCGTTCACTCGCGGGTCGAAGGAGGACAGCTTTTTCGCTTTCGGCGCGGTGCCCATCAGGATCATCGCCGAAGCCAATGCGGCCGCGAGGACGGCCGTGAAGCGAAGGGAAGGGAAGCGTGTACGGTTCATGTCATTGATCCTGCGCGCGGGCGCTTGTCCGGCCGGCGCGGCCCGCACTCTCCCGAACGCACCCGCCAGTCGTGTTCTTGCCGCAGCCGGCGTCCATGATACCGGCCGCGCGCGTCCGAAATCAACGCGCACGCACGTGCACGTATATCCGGCACGGCGCGCTTTGGTATAGTTGACACCTTGTGCCGCGGGCCCGGTAACCGCGCGCGGCTCGGGAGGCCCCATGGACATGATCTTCGGTTGGCTTGCCGTTCTCACCGGCGCCATGATGCAGGGCAGCTTCGCGGCCCCTCAGAAATCCATTCGCGACTGGCCGTGGGAGAAGATCTGGCTCTCCTACTGCATCTTCGGCATGGTGGTCTGCCCGTGGGTCGTGGTGGCCCTGTTCGTGCCGCACGCCGGCGCTGTCTATGCGGACGCGGGCTCGCCCATCGTGCTGCGGACAGCACTCTTCGGAGCGGGCTGGGGCATCGGCTCGGTGCTGTTCGGCCTCGGCCTGGCAGCGCTCGGCGTGGCCCTCGGCTTCGCCATTATGATGTCGCTCATCGCCGCGCTCGGCTCTCTGGTTCCGATGGCGATCCTGCACCCCGACCAGCTTGCCTCGCGATCCGGGCTGATGCTCATCGCGGGGCTGGTCATCGTCATCGGCGGCGTTGCGCTGTGCGCCAGGGCCGGCGCTCTGAAAGACCCGAAGGCCTCAGCCGTGGAGAAGCGCAACCTGGCGCGCGGCATCGTTATCTGCGTCTTCTCGGGCGTGGCTTCAGCCAGCATGAGCTTCGCGGTGGCGTTCGGCAAACCCATCGAGGATTCAGCGCGCAAGCTGGGCGCCAACTTCGCCAATGCGCCGATAGCCGTATTCGCCCTGGCCATGTCGGCCGGCTTTCTGATCAACCTCGGGTACTGCGTCTACCTGCTGCGCCGCAATCGGACGTGGGGGAAAGGTCTGCCCGAGCACCGCGCCGGGAACCTGGCGCGCACCTTCGTAATGGGCTTCCTCTGGTTCGTAGGTTTCTACTGCTTCGGCGCCGGCCAGAGCCTTCTCGGCAAGCTGGGACCTGAATTCGGCTGGCCGGTCTTCATGACGCTTATGGTCCTGGTGGCGAATGCGTGGGGCCTGGCCACCGGCGAGTGGAAGAACGCGGACAAGCGCGCCTTCCGATACCTGGGCGCCGGCATCGCGCTCATGGTCGTCGCGCTCGCCGTGATTGCCATGGGCAACCGCTGAGGGCTTCAGCCGCAGTCACGCCTCACCCGCGCACTGCACGGCGAGAGGCTCCACGCCCCGCTACACGGCGTCAGATCGTCCCGCCCCGGATCACGCAATCGCGCCCGGCGTGACTACGGCGGTGCAGTGCGCACAGCGGCGTGCCCCAACCGGAATCTCGCTCAGGCACTCGGGACAAGGCCGCGCCGCCGGCGTCGGGGCCGGCGTTCCCGCGGCCATCCGGTCCGTGATGGCCTTCATCGGCACGACAATGAAAAAGTACACCGCGGTTCCGATCAGCAGGAAGGACACGATCGCGTTGGTGAACTCGCCGTAAAGGAACTTGCTGTTGTTCACGGTGAAGGTAAGCCCCGAAAAATCAGGCTTCCCGACTACTGCCGCAATCAGCGGCGTCAGAAGATCCTTCACGAACGCCGTCACCACCGCGCCGAACGCCGCGCCGACGACCACGGCCACGGCAAGGTCCACCACGTTTCCTCGCATCAGGAAGTCTCTGAGTCCCTTCAGCATCGCTTCACTCCAATCCCTTTGGATTCAAAAGCTGCGGATCAGATTCTAGCATCCTGGGGACAAAAAAGGCGCCCCTGCGAGTCGGGTAGTTCTGTATGACGCTGCTATTGAGATTCAGAGGGTGCGTTCAGCTACAGACTGAACCTGGTGGAGCGGCGCGCCTCGTGGCGCTCGAGCGCTAGCGCAATGAGACGGTCGATTAGTGCGGGATACGGCAAGCCCGCGGCTTCCCACATCTTCGGGAACATGCTGATCGACGTAAATCCCGGGATGGTGTTGATCTCGTTTATGTAGAGCCGTCCGGTCGCCGCCTCGAGCAGGAAATCCACCCGCGCCATGCCTTCGCACCCGACGGCCCTGTAGCATTCCACCGCCAGCCGTCGCGCCTCGGCCGTAACCTCCGGCGCCACGTCGGCCGGCACCACGGTCCGTGCCGCGCCGAGCAGGTACTTGTCCTCGTAATCGTAAAACTCGCGCGACGGCAGGATCTCGCACGGCGCCGCCGCTTCAGGATTCTCGTTGCCCAGCACGGAGCATTCGAGCTCGCGTCCGGCGATGGCGCGCTCGACGATGATTTTGCGGTCGAACTCCGCTGCCAGGACCAACGCGCGGTTCAGTTCATCACGGTCATGCGCCTTCGAGATTCCGACCGACGACCCGAGGTTCGCCGGCTTGACGAATACCGGGTAGCCGAATGTGGGAGAGGCCTCCTGGCCTGTCTCTGAAAAGTTAGGGCATATCGGAACGACAGGCCAGGAGGCCTGTCCCACTCGGAACCCCTGCGCCCCCGCGCATTCGCCCAGCGATTCGCGGAAGAGCACCGTGTACTCCACCACGGGAAGACCTCGCTCGCGGCAGAGACGCTTCGTGATCTCCTTGTCCATCGAAATCGCCGACGACATGACGCCCGCGCCCACGTACGGCAAATCGGCGAGTTCGAGCAGACCCTGCACCGTGCCGTCCTCGCCAAAGGTGCCGTGCAGCACGGGAAAAACCACGTCAATTCCCGGATTGGCACCGGGCTCCGGCAGCAGCGGGCCGGGTTGCCATTTGCCTTCCTTGGTGATGAAGATCCGCGCCACCTCGTACCGCGCGGGATCCATCGCCGAAATCACCGATTCGGCCGAGTTCACCGAGACCTCGTGCTCGCCGCTCCTGCCGCCGTAAAGCACAGCGACGCGGAGCTTACCGTCGGCCGTTCCGGGCCGGTCTGCCTTCATAGAATTCGCTTCCCCATCGCCGAGGCGATCAGTTCCACGGCCAGCAGGGCCGTCCGGTTCGCCTCGTCGAACACCGGGTTGACCTCCACCACCTCGAGCGCGGCGATCCGGCCGGTGTCGCCCGCCATCTCCATCAGCAGGTGCGCCTCGCGGTAGCTTAACCCGCCGCGGACGGGCGTGCCGACACCGGGCGCGTTCTCCGGGTCCACGGAATCCATGTCAAGCGAGACGTGAAACGCTTCGGTGCCCGCCTGTACGATCTGCAGCGCCTCCTCCATGACGGCGCGCATCCCGCGCTCGTCGATGTCGCGCATGGTGAACGCCCGCACGCCGGAGTTCTTAACGTGAGGCCGCTCCAGGATGTCTACGTCGCGGATGCCCACCAGCGCCACGTTCTTCGGGTCCACCTTGGGCGAGTACCCGAGCAGGTGCGTCAGCGGCCGCGGACCCGTCCCGGTGATGCACGCCAGCGGCATGCCGTGCACGTTGCCGCTCGGGCTGGTCTGCGGCGTGTTCATGTCGGCGTGCGCATCTATCCACAGTAAGCCGATGCGCTTCTTCGTTCGCCTGTAGAACTTCGAGATGCCGGAAACCGTGCCCACCGCGATCGAGTGATCGCCGCCGAGCACCAGCGGCAGCCACTTATTCAGCAGCGCGCGCTCTACGCACTCGGCCAGCCCCGCGCAGGTGTGCGCGATCTGCGGCAGGTAGCGCGCGTTGCGCGGTGTGGCCGCCACACGCTCCGGCTGCTCCACCGCGATATTGCCGAGGTCGCGAACCTTGTAGCCCAGCTCCGTGAGGCGCTGGCCCAGGTTGGCGAAACGTACGGCGCTCACGCCCATGTCCACGCCGCGCCGCCCCGCGCCCAGGTCGAGCGGCGCCCCGATCACTGCGATTTGCGAATGGCGCATAACGAGATTCCTGTCCAACATCCTCCGGAGCGCGGCGCTTCAACATCCCTCCCGGCCCTGAGGACTGAGCCTGCGTGGGGCGGGCGCCCTCGCCCGCGGCCGGCCCCCAGGCCGGCCCAAGCGGGCCCCACGCCGCAAATGCTACGGTTTGGTCCTGTACAGCATGCGCGGAAACGCAATCGTTTCCCGCACATGCTCGATGCCGCAAAGCCACGCCACGCAGCGCTCCACGCCCATGCCGAAGCCGCCGTGCGGAACGGTGCCGTACTTTCGAAGATCGATATACCAGTTGAAAGCCTCTCGCGGCAGGTTGTGCTCGTCGATCTTCTTCAGGAGAAGGTCCGGGTCGTGAATGCGCTCGCCGCCGCCGATGATCTCGCCGTAGCCTTCCGGAGCCAGCACATCCACTCCGAGCGCGACCTCGGGCCGCCCCGGATCGGGCTGGAAGTAGAACGCCTTGATCTCCGACGGATAGCGGTCCACCATGACAGGCCGGTCGAAATCCTCGCCCAGGAGCGTCTCGTCGGTGTTCCCGAAGTCGCCTCCCCACTGGATCTCGCTGCCCTTCGCCTGCAGCTTCGTCACTGCATCGTCATAGCTCATGCGCGGGAACGGCGTCTTCACGCACTCCAGCTTCGAAATGTCGCGCTCGAGTTCTTTCAGCTCGGTGCGGCGGTTCTCGATCACCCGTCCCACAATGTGCACCACCAGTTCCTCCGCCACGCGCTTCACGTCCTCGAGCGTGGCGTAGGCCATCTCCGGTTCCACCATCCAGAACTCGGTCAGGTGCCTGCGCGTCTTCGATCGCTCGGCGCGGAAGGTCGGCCCGAAGCAGTACACCTTCCCGAACGCCATCGCGGTCGCTTCGTTGTAAAGCTGGCCGGATTGCGTCAGGTAGACCTTCTCTTCGTCGAAGTAGTTCACCTCGAAGAGGCTCGTGGTGCCTTCGCACGCCGCCGGCGTGAAGATGGGCGTGTCCACCAGCACGAAACCGTTGGAGTCGAAGTAGTCCCGGATGGCGCGGATCACTTCGTGCCGCACCCGCAGGATGGCATGCTGCCGCCGGCTGCGCAGCCACAAGTGGCGGTGGTCCATCAGAAAGTCGATGCCGTGTTCCTTCGGCGTGATCGGGTAGGGATCGCTTTCCGGCACCCGCTGCAGGATCTCAGCCGATTCGATGTCCAGCTCGAATCCGCCCGGCGCGCGCCGCTCCTCCCGGATCTTCCCCGTGATGATGAGAGATGATTCCTGCGTCAGGTTCTTCAGCGCCTCGAAAAGATCCTCCGGAAGCGCGCTCTTCACTCCGACGCACTGGATGGTCCCCGTGCCGTCCCTCAGCAGCGGAAACACGATCTTGCCCGACCTCCGCAGGTTGTACAGCCAACCCGGGATGCTCACCGTCTCCCCTGCGTGCCGCGCCGCGTCCTCAATGCGGATCCGCGGCGGCTTTGCCTCCGGACTCATTTACAGTTTCTCCAATCCTTCGAAGATCCCGGCCATGTCGTCTATCGGGTGTTTCCGCTCGGGTACTTCCTTTAGCTCGAGCATCAGCGGATACTGGTCACCGCGCGACCGCAACAGGTCCATCGTGCGCTTCCAGTCGATGGTCCCACCCTGGCCGGCGAGCGGCCAGATGTGCTTGTCATCCACGCCGTTGTTGTCGTGCACGTGGGTGGAGCGGATCCGATCCTTCATGATACCGAAGGCCGCCTCCACGCCCCCGTCCATGTGCGCGTGGCCGGTGTCGAAGCAGAAGTTCAAGTGCAGGTGAGTCTGGCCGAGAAAGAGGACGAGCCGCTCCGCGGTCGAGAACGCGTTAGGAATGTTCTCGAGCAGGATCTCCACGCCGCGCTGGCGCGCGAAGACCCCCAATTCATCGAGCGACGAGAACGCGGCCTCCAGCCTCCGCTCGTCGTACTCTTCCCCGCTTACACCGACGTGCTGGATCAGGTACCGGAACTGGATGAGCTCGGCCACCTCGATGGCGCGCTTGATCTCGTCCACCATCTGAACGCGCTTCGATTTCACCGGCTCGGTGATGGTCAGCACCGATTGCGGTCCCGACCGGCCCCAGATCTCGTCCGTGTACATCGGCGCGTGCAACGAGTGCAGGCTCAGCTCCGAATCGCGGAACCAGTGCTTGATCTCCATCACTTGCGCCCGATTCGTGTAGTCGAAGTGCTGCGGCGCGCAGAAGATCTCGACGGTCTCGATGCCGGCTTGCCGCATGCGCTCGAGCCACGAGACCGTCAGCCGGTGGTTCACGAACAGATGAGTGGAAAGTGCGTGCTTCATTTCCTCAGTACCCTGCCGCCTTGCCTTCAGACCTGGGATCGGTGGCGCCTTCCAACTGCCCGCCCGCCGCCTGGATCGCTTCCACCTCGCCCATCGAACGGATGGTCTCCACCTTGTGCCCGCGCGCGACGAGCAGCGCCACGGTATCCGGCGAAGTCCCGCGCTCCACGTACAGCGTGTCGGGCAGCCACTGGTGGTGGAACCGGGGCCAGTTCACCGCGTCCTGGACGTCCATCCCGAAATCGAGCGCGTTCAGCACCATCTCGGTGACGGCGCTGATGATTCGCGGGCCGCCCGGCGAGCCCGTCACCAGGAACAGCTTGCCATCGTGCAGGACAATCGTCGGCGTCATCGACGAGAGCGGCCGCTTGCCGGGTGCGATCGCGTTGGCCTCGCCCTGGATCAGCCCGAACATGTTCGGCCCGCCGGGCTGCGCGGCGAAATCCTCCATCTCGTCGTTCAGCAGGAACCCGAGCCCCGGCGCGGTGACACCGCTTCCATAGCTGTTGTTCAGAGTGTACGTGACCGCTACGGCGTTTCCCTCGCCGTCCACCACTGAGTAGTGCGTTGTCTGCGCGCCTTCGTACCCCGCCGGCTTCCCGGCCCGCACCTGCGCGCTCGGCGTCGCGTGCTCCGGGTCGATGGATTGCCGCAGCCGCGCCAGGTAGTCAGGCGCGAGCAGTCCTGCCACCGGAACTTTCGCGAAGTCCGGATCGCCCAGGTACTCGGCGCGGTCCGCAAACGCACGCCGCAGCGCCTCGGCCACGCGGTGGATCGCCGCCGCTGAACCGGCGCCCGCCTTTTCGTACCCGGTGCCCTCCAGCATTCCCATCACCTCGATCATCGCCACGCCGCCCGAGCTCGGCGGAGGCGAGGTGATGATCTCGTAGCCGCGATAGTTGCCGGTGAGAGGCTGGCGCTCTACCACTTTGTAGTTCTTCAAATCCTCGAGCGTGATGGTGCCGGCATGGCTCTCCATCGCCGCCGCAAGGCGCCGCGCCACATCGCCTTCATAGAACTCCCGCGCTCCGCCGTGCGCTATGCGCTCGAGCGTCATGCCAAGCTCAGGCTGCGAAAAGCGCTCGCCCGGCTCGTAAAACCTGCCGTTCTTCAGGAAGATGCGCTTGGAATCCGGATAGGGGTCGAGTTCCTCGCGCGCGGCTTTCAACCCCGCTGACAAGTCGTAGGAAACGGGAAACCCGCGCATCGCGAGTTCGATGGCCGGAGCCACGAGTTCAGCCCACGGCTTCCGTCCGTACTTCTTCGAGGCGTATTCGAGCCCGCGTACGGTCCCCGGCACTCCAGACGCGCGCCAGCCTGAGATGCTGTCGCGGCTCGGCTTGCCGTCCGCCCCGATATACATGTTGCGGCTGGCCTTTGCCGGCGCGCTCTCGCGGAAGTCGAGGAACGTGGCCCGCCCGTCCGCCATGCGGATGAGCATGAAGCCTCCGCCGCCAAGGTTGCCCGCCGAGGGATGCGTCACGGCCAGCGCAAATCCCGCCGCAATGGCGGCATCCACCGCGTTTCCACCCGACCGCAACACCGCAACCGCCGCGTCCGTCGCATTCGCCTCGCGCGTAACCACCATGCCATGCAGCGCACGCACGGGCACCGCCGCCGGTGCGCTCGAGGAAAGGAACCCTGCGACAAGACAAACCGCCGCCAGGAGCTTCGATGGCATTCGAACCGATTGTAGCAACGTGCCCGAACCCACGTGGCTACGGAGCTTCGCGGAACGATGCATTGCGCATCGCCGGGATAGATCTGTCCCACCGCGCACCGCAGCCAGGCTGTCACTCGACCGCTTTCTTCTGCCGCAGAGCGCAGAAGAACAGAAAGGCTGTAGCCAGCCCGCCGCCCGCCGTCACCACGCGGCCCGCACGGTTCTCGAACGGCATTTCGAATACCATGCGGACTTCGTGCGTACCCGCAGGCGGGTACACCAGCGTCTGTCCGAGCGCATCGCGCCGCACGGGCGCCTCCCGGCCGTCCGCATAGGCGCGCCACGCGGGATCGTAGCTCACCTGAACCAGCAGGCACTGGCCCTGGCTGACCGCAGCGCTTACGCGGAATGCATCGGTTCCTTCCCACCTCATCTCTGCCGGGCTGTCCGGCCCGCGTTCGATCACCTCGACATACGGCGCGAGCCGCTCGAGGTCGTAGTTCGACCGCACTGGGCCGAGCGCTTCCGCCCGCGCGCAGTCCACTACGCGTGCCAGAGCGGGATAGCGGCGCGGTACGCGGTAGATCACGTTCCCCTGCCCGTCGTCATAGAGCACCGGCAGCGCGCCGGCGAACTTCTTTGGAACATTGAAGTCGTGGAAGATTTCCTGCGAATTCTTCTCCGGCACCGCCACCGCATCGGCCCCGAGCGCCTTCAGCCAAAGCACACCGGCGCGCGGATCCGGATTGATGAGGATCTCCCACGACGCCGGCATGATGTTCGGGTTCAGCAGCCCCTGCTCCGAGCCACCTCCCACCTGCGGCAGGTCGTGCCAGGCGCCGTACCAGAAGCGGGTCGAGCCGGAGACGAACACGCGCGACCCGGGCAGGTTGTGCGCGATCCAATCAGTGAGCCTGTACTCAATCCGCTCGCGGAACTTGGGATCCGGCGGGAACAGTTGCCACGCGCGCTTCACGTAGTGCCTCGCGCTGGCGAGAGCCGCCAGGACGATGAGAACGGTAATCGCGCGCGGCGCCCACGTCAGGCGCGGGTGTTGCGGCCGCCATCGCCACAACCATCTCATGCCCTCGACGGCTGGCAGGATCAGCACCAGATCCAATTCGGGGACCAGTCGCAGCGGCTCACCGGCTACACGGAATCCCAAGTAGTAGTTGCCCAGGACGTTCAGGGCGAAGACGCCCGCCGCCCCGCAAACAAACACCATGTACGCGCGGTGGCGCTTCCCGCGGGCAAGGCGCAGGCTCCACCACGCGTAGGCCCCCGCTGCCGCCAGCGCCACCCAGATGGACCAGCGGTTCCCTTCCCGGGACACGATGGAAAGGTTCGCCAGCGTGATGCGGAAGTAGGAAGGCACCAGCCAGAACGCGGTGAGGGCGTAGGCGAGCGCTCCGATTCCTGCCGCGCGCAGCCATACCCGCGCGTCTTGTCCAGTCACCCACACACTCCATGCCAGCACCGGGAAGAGCATCGCCAGCGCTATCAGGCCGTAGAAGTTATTGAGTCCCACGAGCGCCGCACCGATCGCCGCAAGCGCGAAGGCGGCCGGACGCTGCCCGCGCAGCCCGATAAATCCCGCGGCCAGCACAAATGGAATGAGCGAAAGCGCACTCATGTGCGGCCCCTCGCCGTAGCCCACCAGAACGTGCAGGCGCTGTGGCACGTGGTACACCGAGTCGTCCCGGAACAGCTTCATCAGCAGGAACGACGGCGAGACCAGCGCCGTCGTACCCGCGGCCAGCCACCCCGCGCTCCGCGAGCCCGTTCCCGTCCGCGCCAGAACATACATGCCCGCTATCCCGAGCGCGTAGAGCAGGGCAGTGTACATGTGATAGCCGCGCACGGGCAGAAGATGAAACGTGCGCGCAATCCAGGCCGTGCCGTACCGCAGCGCCGGCGGGTAGATGTAATCGAAGCGCGTCCCGCCGTACCACAGCGGCTGCCAAAGCGGATGCGGCCAGTGCGCTGCCAGGAACCTGCCGTCGGCGATGAACGTGCTCTCAATGGAACCCCAGTTGTCGAGGTACTTCACCTTGAACAGCGGAAAAATGAGCGCGGCGGCGAGCAGTGCGACCAGCAGAGCATCGAGCGCGGCCGCGGCGCCTGCGCGGCGCGGTCGAAGTAAGTTGTCCAAGAGGCGTCCCGGGCAAGAGATTCTGACTACGGAATCACTACTATAGCGCCTCGTTCCGGACTATAGCGCCTCGTTCCGGGCGGGCAGCCGCTCCACGTAAAGCTCCAGCCTCTCCAGTTGGGCGCGGCGAACCTGCGCCTCGAGGCTTGAATAAAGGATGGCGCCGGCGGCCTCGCGCAGCCGCGCGGCCGTCTCCGGCGGCAGAGCGACCGTGTAGTGATCCGCCTGCTCCTTATGTGAATACCCGACGTACTGCGGCTCTCCGGCCTCGACGATTTCCATCAGGACATCCCAGAACGTGCGGCGTCTCAGGAACCGGCGCGCGCCGGCCACTTCCCTTTCCAGCCGGATGACCGCCGCCGGACCGCGAAGCACGGCGCGGACGCACGACCGTTGCGAGAACGCTCGCCCCGGCTCATCCTCCGGAAAGGTCCGGAGCAGAGCCTCAATCGCCGCCGGCTCTGCATCGAACCCCTGCCACCGGAACCGGGATGCCCCGGATACGAAGCTCCCGCGCAGGAGCAGCTCGCGAACGCGCGCCGCGTCCTTTCCCGCCGCCCCGAGCATCAGCTCCACCAATTCCCGCAGCGGCATGTCCCGCGCCACCACCGGCGTAAGCGACACCACGCCGGCATCTTCCGAGCTGATCTTCACGCGCAGCGATTCAGGAAGCCCCATCTGTGATCGATCCTAACCTACAATTGGTTCGTGCCTCGCGCACGGCACGTTCGTTTTCCCCGAAGCCGGGGCTCCTTCGAACACCGCGATCGCACCGGTCGCCACATTCCAGGCCTCTCATGACCCCGCTCGCCTGTCTCATCCGCGACGAGATCGCTCGCGGCGGGCCCGTCCCCTTCCGGCGCTTTATGGAACTCGCGCTCTACCATCCCGAGCACGGCTACTACCGCCGCGCGCGCGATCCGTTCGGACGCCAGGGCGATTTCTTCACCGCCGAGCAGTTGCAGCCCGTGTTCGGCATCCTCGTCGCGGCGCGCATTCGCACGCTCTTCGAGGAGATGGGGCGCCCCGCGGACTTCACCGTGATCGAACTCGGCGCCGGACGCGGCGAAATGGCCGAGGCGTTCTCCGAGTGGAGCTACGTTCCCGTTGAAACCGGAGACCCGCTGCCCGAACGCTTCACCGGCGTTCTCTTCTCGAATGAATTCTTCGACGCCCTTCCGGTCGATGTTGCCGTCTGCCGTCGCGGTGAGTTCCTCGAGCGCCGCGTCGATTGGCAGGGAACCTTCGTCTGGACTGATGGACCTGCCGTCTCTGCGCCCGCCGCGGCCTACATCGAGCGTTACCTCGGCCCGCGTGAGGAAGGCGCCATGGTAGAGGTCGCCCTCGACGCGCTTTCCTGGCTCGAGCGCGTCGCCCGATCCATCGAGCGCGGGTTTGTTCTCACGATCGACTACGGCTTCACGCGTCGCGAGTCCGTGCGCTTCGAGGCGGGCACGCTCATGTCCTACCACCGGCATCGCGCGCTCGAGGATGTCCTCTTCGCTCCCGGCGAGCGCGATATCACGGCGCATGTCTGCTTTACGGCGCTCGAAGAATACGGAAGAGCGCGCGGCCTGGAGCCCGTTCGCTTCGAGAGCCTCGCGCAGACGCTGCTCGCCGCCGGTGAGCCCGATCAGTTCGCCGCCGCGCTCGCCGCTGACAACGAAGCTGACGAGGCACGCCGCCGGTTGCAGCTCAAGACGCTGCTGTTCGGAATGGGAGAGACCTTTCGAACGTTGCTGCAGGCCAAACGCTAGCTCGCTTCTCACACACGGTTTCGTCGTGAGATGCAGGAAATGCCCGTGGATACTAGGCGCGAAGGGTCCGCACGACGAACACTGCACATGGGCATATCGTGCGTCGCAACAGAGGGAATGTGAGTGCGAGAGATGCGGCTTGGCTCGGCGATGCGATGCGGAAGGAAGCGGAAGAAGGCGGGAGGAGTGGCCCGGAAAAAAATGAGGCCCCGAGGAACTCGGGGCCTGTCGAGAATTTTCTCGCTGCAGTGAGGCGCTTACTTGCCCTTTTTCTTCGGGGCGGCCTTCTTCTTCGCAGCTTTCTTGGTTGCGTTCTTCATCGATCGATTCTCCCTTGACATCAAAATCTGCACCCTATTAAAAGGACGCAGTGTGATTCATATATAAAGTCGTTCTCCCCGAAAGTCAAGAAAAAAATGCACAAGCGGGTCTCGCGAACCCCTCTTCACACCCCAGAACGCGGCATCGATATTTTGTTTCCGAGCCCCGCGGCCCTTCCCGCCACATCTGCGAGACCTTTTCTGTTGCTTCGTCGCACCCATGAGGGCTAGCATCTGGAGGAATGAGACGCGTTCTCGCGGTCACGATGGTGTTGCTGGCGATGCTTGCAGGCTGCGCGAGGAAGAAACGCGTTCGCGCGCCCGCCGCGGCGCCGCCTCCCGCCGCTGCCATGCTGCACATCGGCGATGAAGAGACCGGCATCGCGAGTTGGTACGGCCATCCGTATCATGGACGCGCCGCTTCGAACGGCGAGATCTACGACATGGAGAAGCTGACCGCGGCGCACCGCACGCTGCCCTTCAACACCGTCGTTCATGTGACGAACCTCGCCAGCGACCTCTCCGTCGATGTCCGCATCATCGACCGCGGGCCGTTCGTCGCCGGCCGCATCATCGATCTCTCGCACGCCGCTGCCCGGCAAGTGCAGATGATCGGCCCCGGTACCGCGAAGGTTCGCATCCGCGTGATCGGTCTGCCGCAGTTGAGCCCCGATGCCTTCTTCGCCGTGCAGGTCGGCGCTTTCCGCGGCCGCGCGAACGCGGAGCTCCACCGGCGCCTGATGGAGGAGCAATACGGCAGCGCCCGCCTGGTTCTTCGCGACGGCGCTCCACCTCTCTGGCGCGTGCTCGTCGGCCATGAACCGGCCGAAGAAGCAGCAGCGGCACTGGCCGGCCGCATAAAAACCGACGGCGGACCTGCGTTTGTGGTGAGAGTAGACGGCCCGGAGTCCAACTAGACATTAGTGGAACTCCTCTCGACCCAAGCCGAACCCTTCTCGCGTGACCTCGCGGGGCACTCAGCGCCTATCGAGCGAATCCGAAAAATCATCCGCAAGCTCGCCCGCTCCGATTCTCCGGTGCTGCTCGTCGGTGAGACCGGCACAGGCAAGGAGGTTGTCGCGCGCGCCATTCACGCCGAACGCGATGCCGCCGCCCCGTTCATCCCCGTGGACTGCTCCGTGCTCGGTGCGCTGCTCGAGTCCGAGCTCTTCGGTCATACGCGCGGCGCGTTCACCGGAGCGGTCGCCGCAAAGCGGGGTCTGCTCGAGATGGCCGACGGCGGCACGGCCTTCTTCGACGAGGTCGGGGAACTGCCGCCCGACGCGCAGTCGAAGATCCTTCGCGTGCTGCAGGAAAAGGAAATCCGCCCGCTCGGCGGGCTCACGGGCCGCCGCTCCAGCTTCCGGGTTCTGGCCGCGACCAATCGCGATCTCGCGCGAGAGGCGGAGGCCGGCCGCTTCCGCCGCGATCTCTACTACCGGCTGAATGTCGTCACGGTCCGCATGCCGCCCCTTCGCGAACGAAAGGAGGACATCCCCGAGCTCGCGGACCTTTTCCTTCGGCGCTACGGCCGCAACCATCAGCTCTCGCCGGAGGTTCTCAACGCACTCCTCAGCCATGAGTGGCCCGGCAACGTGCGGGAGTTGGAGAACTGCATCCAGCGCCTGGTCGCTCTGAACTCCGGGCCCGTCGTCCACAGCGCGGATCTTCCCACCGCCCTGCAGGGCGCGATGGATGCCCGGCGTTGGGCCGAACGGACCACACCCGCCTCCGGTTTCGGAAATTGCGCCTCCGCCGAGCCCGCCGCGATCGAGGTTGCACCCACAGTATCCTCGCTCGAAGAGTACGAACGGCGCGCCATCGTCGAGGCGCTCTCCATGGCCCGCGGTGACTGCGCCCGCGCCGCGCTCATTCTCGGCATGGGGCGGACCACCATCTATCGCAAGATCAAGCAGTACCGCTTGTGCCGCCAGAACCCGACCCGACAAGAGCGCCGCGGATGACGCCAAGCTCTTTTACGCCGCCAACCTCGCATGCTTCGCCGCAAGCGCAGGCACGGGCGGTCTCAAGTTCCCGCCCGACTGCGCCGATACGATTCCCGGATGTTCATCTCTCTCCGTAAGTATCTTGACAGCCAGCCCGATCAATGCCTGAACGCCCTGACGCGAACCGTCGCACTCCTGCTCGAAACCATCGAGAAACACGCGGTGCGCGGTAACGCCGTCGATTATGAGAAGTTTCGCGGCGAAGTGGCCGGCGTCAGGGAGGAATTTGCCCGCCATCCCGCCGCCGGCGAGATCCTGATTCTCGCGGGAAAAACCGTGGCCGCGCTCGAAGAATACAACTCTCGCACCGGCAGGTTCGTCCAGCAGCATTGCACCGAACTGCAGAGCATGGTCGTGATGCTCACGCGGGCCATGACGACGATCGGTTCCGGGAGCGCCGCCTCGCTGGCGCGCCTGCAGGATATCGAGCGGCAGCTCGAGGGAGCTTCCATGCTCGAAGACATTCAGGCTGCCAAGGCCCGGATGTCGGACTGCCTCGAGAACCTGCGCGGTGAAATCACGCTCCAGCGTGAGCAGTCGTCCCGAGCGGTCTCGGAGTTGAGAACGGCGATCGATCAGTCCAATGAGCGCGCGGCGGCTCGCGTGAGCGTCGAGGTGCGAACGGACCCGCTTACCGGATTCCCCGAACGGGCCGCTGCCGAAGCCGCCCTCACCGCGGCCATCCGGGAACGGCTGCCCGTCTTCGTCGTCGTGTTCATAGTGGAGCGCCTGGACCTCATCAACGCCCGCTTCGGACACGAGGTCGGCGATCAGTGCCTGCTCTTCCTTCGAGAGCACATTCTGAAAGCGGCGGTCGGACCTGACCGCCTCTTCCGCTGGACCGGCCCCGCGCTGTTCGCCCTGCTCCACAGGAAGGAGCCGCTCCGGAAAGTCCGGGAGGATTTGAATCGCGCCCTCTCGCACCGGTTCACCCGCACGGCCAACGTCGGCAATCGTGAGGTGCTGTTGCCCGTGGCCGTGAACTGGATGGCGATCGATCCTGCCGAAGTGCAGCCTCTCTCGCGGGTGTTTCACGACGTCGACGCTTTCCTCAGCGATGGAGCCGGCGAGCCGAAGTCCCCGGCCATCGAGGGCGATCCGCCGGCGTCGCAGCGAGTCACTCGGCTCCAGGCCTCCTGACCCGCACGCCTTGCCTCCGGGGCCGCTTCACATCGCGCCGCGCCTCTGCGCTAAGCTGGCCCATGCCGAATGCGCATCGCGCTCGATGCTACGTACAGCCTTGGCCGCAACCCGTCCGGAGTCGGCGTGTACTCGCACAACCTCCTTTGCGGACTGCCCGAACTACGGCCGGAGTGCGAGTTCCTCTTCTGCTACCGTCCGCACCGGTTTCTCGAGTCGTTTGCCGCCGCGCTTCCGCCCAACTGCCGCAGATCGCTTCTTTTCGAGCCCGTCGTGCCCCGGTCGGCAGCCCTCTTTCACGGGCTCAACCAGCGCCTCCCCCAGGCCAAACTGCGCCGCACGGTTTCGACGTTCCACGATCTGTTCGTCATCTCCGGCGATTACTCGACTCCGGAGTTCCGCAAGCGATTCGAGCGCCAGGCGCGCGATGCGGCTGCCCGCTCTGACCTCGTCATCTGCGTTTCCGAATTCACCGCCCGGCAGGTCGAACAACTGCTGGGCGTTGAACGGTCGAGGCTGCGCGTCGTTCACCACGGGACGTCGATGCCCGCCGGCGACCCGCTTCCCGCCGCCGCGCGGGACCGCCTCGTCTTCAGCGCCGGCGCCATCCAAAAGCGCAAGAACACCGCGCGCCTCGTCGAGGCGTTCGAGTCTCTCGATCCGTCCTGGAGTCTCGCCCTGGCCGGTTCCAGGGGCTACGGCGCCGCGGAGATCCTTAGCCGCATCGAGCGAAGCCCGGCCCGCGGCCGCATTCATCTGTTGGGATACGTTCCCGCTGCGGAACTCGCGCGCTGGTACTCGCGCGCGGCCATCTTCGCGTTTCCATCCCGCGACGAAGGCTTCGGGATGCCCGTCCTCGAGGCGATGGCGCACGGCTTGCCCGTTCTCACATCCGCGCGTTCCGCCCTGCCGGAGGTCGCCGGCGATGCGGCTCTCCTTGTTGACCCCGAAGACACTACCGCCCTCGCCGCGAACTTGGAAAGGCTAGCCGGAGACGAGCACCTCAGGGAAGAACTCGGAATTCTCGGAAGGCGCCGAGCCGCTGGTTTCACTTGGCAGGCCGCTGCCTCAAAGACGTGGTCGGTGTATTCGGAATTACTGCGCTAACCCCTGTCGCAATAGGGAGAGTGTCAGAGAAACCCGCTAGCGGCTCTCTTCATCCACCGCAATCTTCAGCGCTCGCAAGAACTTCTGGTCCTGGGAGGTCCACTTTAGAGTTGTTCTCGGTCTGCGGGCCGGCCGTTCCACCGGCCGTTCCGACTCGGCTTCTCCGCCCTCAGCACCCTCTTCATCCCGCTTATTGAAACCGATCGTGGCCTCCAGAACGAGAAACACGTCATAACCCGCCCGCCGGATTTCACCGATGGCGGAAGCGATGCGATCGGAGTCGGAAAGCGATTCGTTGATTGCGTTTCCCAGTTCCTGCATCAGTCCTTTGAGTTTCTCTTCCACGATTTGCCCCTTTCACCCGGGCTACATTAAGGATAACATCCTCATCTAGCTGGATGCCCTGCTGCGGCCCTCCGTTTCACTACATTCTGCGGCCCCGGGGCGGTCAGACGACCCGAGTCGATTGTAGTGAACCGGCTCGGGATGTACAAGCCCAAAACACACATCGGCAAGTACATTTCAGTTCTGTACATTTTTTACCAGGACCATCTTCTTAGCCGTTCCCCGGCCAAGACTGGACCGCTGGTACTCTCCCCGCATCCCTGCCCTCCGGACGGGTCTGCGCCGAGCGCTCTGCTACGATGGATAAGACTTATGTCGATGTTGTCGGCTTCCCACGCAGGCCAGTTTGTTAAACACGTTCTTCCTGCCATCATCCGCCCCCTGCGGGTCATGTGGAATCAGATCATCGGCTTCTTCTTTGTCGTGATCGCCGTATGGGCCGTGCCCCGGGCGGTCCGCAGCGTCCACGAGTTCGACGGAGGCGCCCCTGCGCTGTTCCGGCTCGTCCTCAGCGGGCTCTTCGTTGCCATGATGGCCGGCTTCGGACTGTACTCTTTCTGGCGCGCACACAAGGTGCCCAAGGCACGATGAATCGTCAGATTGAGAACCCCGGCGAGTTCCCTTTTACTCGCGGCATCCATCCCGAGATGTATCGCAGCCGGCCTTGGACCATGCGCCAGTATGCAGGCTTCGGAACCGCCGAAGACAGCAACCGCCGGTACCATTTCCTGATTTCCCAGGGCATTACGGGCCTTTCCGTGGCTTTCGATCTGCCCACGCAAATGGGGCTCGACTCCGATCACCCCCTCGCCGCGGGCGAGGTCGGGCGCGTCGGCGTCGCCATCTGTTCGCTCACCGATATGGAGCGCCTCTTCGAGGGCATCCGCCTCGACCGCGTTACCACGTCGATGACCATCAACTCCACCGCGGCCATCCTGCTGGCGCTCTACACTCTCGTGGCGCGCCGCCAGGGCGCGGACGTGAAGAAACTCTCCGGCACCGTCCAGAACGACATCCTCAAGGAGTACATCGCTCGCGGGACCTATATATATCCGCCCCGGCCCGGCATGCGCATCATCACCGACCTGTTCGCCTGGGCCGGCCGCGAGGTGCCCGCCTGGAACACCATCTCCATCAGCGGCTATCACATCCGCGAGGCGGGAGCCACCGCCATCCAGGAGGTCGCCTTCACGCTCGCCAACGCCATCGCCTACATCGAAGCGGCCGTCGGCGCGGGCCTCGCCATCGATTCCTTCGCGCCGCGCCTTTCGTTCTTCTTCAGTGCCGACAGCAACTTCCTCGAGGAGATCGCGAAGTTTCGTGCGGCGCGCCGCCTCTATGCCCACATCATGCGCGACCGCTTCGGCGCGAAGAATCCGCGCTCGCTGATGCTCCGCTTTCACGCGCAGACCGCCGGATCCTCGCTCACCGCCCAGCAACCGGATGTTAACGTCGTGCGCGTGGCCCTGCAGGCGCTCTCCGCCGTGCTCGGCGGCTGCCAATCCTTACACACTAACTCACGCGATGAGGCCCTGGCCCTCCCCACCGAGGAATCCGTCCGGCTCGCCCTCAGAACGCAGCAGATCATCGCTCATGAAAGCGGCGTCGCCAACTGCGCAGACCCTGTCGGAGGCAGCGAGTACATCGAGGAGCTTACTGGCCGCATCGAACAGGGCGCCCGAGCCTATATCGAGAAGATCGACGCCATCGGAGGCGCGCTCCGCGCCATCGAAACCGGCTACGTCCAGACCGAGATTCAGAATTCGGCCTACGAGTTCCAGCGTGCCGTCGAATCGGGCGAGCGGATCGTCGTGGGCGTTAACCGGTTCCGCATCGACGGCGAGCAGCCTGTTCCCACCTTCCGCCTTGACCCGTCGATCGAACGCGATCAGGTGGACCGCGTGCGTGCGCTGCGGGCCTCCCGCGATGCCGCTGCGGTCTCCTCGGCCCTGGCACGGCTCCAGCAGGCGGCGTGCGGAACCGAAAACCTCATGCCGTTCATCGCCGATGCCGCCGGCTGCTTCGCCACGGTGGGAGAAATTTCGGACTCGCTGCGGAAAGTCTTCGGCGAATACCGCGAGACGGGCCTCTGAAGCGTCGAGTCAGCACGCCCCCCAGCGCTGCCGTGCTCTTCGCAGTGGCGCACATCGTCAGTGGCATCCGTTCCGAGCCGTATCCAATCCGAGCCGCATCCGTTCCGAGCCGGTAGAGTAGGAGAGGGGGCGACGCAAAGCGCGACCCACTCTCCCCTCGTCGAACCGGAGGTGCAGATTTCCCGCGTCCGGCTCTCCTGAAAACTCTCGCCTCAGGCATGCACAAGCTCCGAGAGACGGATCAGCCCCAACC
>Ga0209777_10002582_pt1 | contig 23562 bp, 21 predicted proteins | sample FrelakmetHBP12HB_FD_187147 | JGI IMG/M metagenome (GOLD analysis project Ga0209777, IMG submission 187147) | Freshwater lake sediment microbial communities from the University of Notre Dame, USA, for methane emissions studies -HBP12 HB (SPAdes)... | ecosystem: Environmental > Aquatic >...
CCCGCCCGCCGAGTACGAAGCAGCCTACGAGCGGGCCCGGGCGGCCCCAGCGGCACTGGCCACACTCAACCCGTGAGCTCTCCGGAAAACCCGGGGCGATTCACCGTCCATCGTGAAGAGCGGTTTCCCTCCACGGGCTAGGATGACCTGTGAGAAGGACCGGCCCTTCTCGTGTAATGCCTTGGCGGCTTGCAGCAGCCCGCGAAAAAGGTCGATGGGCGCCGCTTGGTCTACGCTACGAAGGTTCAAAACCAACGTGGTTGGGTCGATATAGAAGCGGTAGTGGGCAGAGAGATGGTAGCTCTCGTTCCTGGAGTCGCTGCCCAACTCGGTGCTTACAGGGAGACCAATAAGGACGAGGTTGCCGGTCCAAACCAACAGACACAGCAGGACGAGTGCCGCCAGCGAATTGCGCAACGCCCGTGGTCGCTTGGTGACGGCAACGGGGGCCGAGTTCTGGCTCGGGCTGGAGCCGGGCTCGGTCACTCACTCCCCCCAGCCACTCAACGCAGTCATCGGCGGCCTCGTGAGCCGCACCCAATACGTTCCGTCTTGTCCTTCGCCTTCCCCTCTGCGACTGTCTGCCACTGCATGTTGCTCGGCGCATCGGCGCCACCACAGGCCAGCGGCACGACATGGTCAATGACGTACCCCGGGCGCCCGTGTGGGAAGCCCGTCTGCTGCATGAACTGGCGCTTGGCACTCTCACTGCGCTCGATGCGGCCATTGGCATCCCGGCGCACGACCGCGCCGGAGGGCGGTGCCTTCGTTGTGGTGAGTCGCGTCTCGGTCGCCACCTTCGGCTGCTTCGGCGCCCGGGAGATGTTGTAGGTGGGAGACGCGGTGCCCGGCGCGGCGCGCGTATGCGGCGCGACGTAGGTGCCGTTCTTCCGGTAGTAGCCGTGCACCTGAACCGGCCCGCCATGGTGGCCGCGCTGCGCGATGGCGCTCGGGGCCGCGCTGATGACGAGCAGGACGACCATCAATGCGCGGCGCACAGCCCGCCAGAATGTGCTCATCCGGACCTCCCGCTCCTGTGTTTCAATCCCTCGACCGCCCAACAATACCGGGCCGTTAGCTTGCGTGAGGCTGGCCGCATCACCGCGAAGAGAAAGTCGAAGAGAAGAAAATCAGGTAGACCAACACGAGTATGAGGCCAATAATGATGACCGCGACGTAGCGGTTTCCCGTCTTCTCAAGGCGTTGAAGCCGCTCGGCGCTCTCGCGTCTTCTCTCCTCAACGAAGTGCTTCGCTTCATCCCAGAGTAGCCCGGAAAGAGCCATATTCTCTGCTTCGCGCTGCGCCTCATACCCGAGTTTCCCGGAGAGCGCCCTCATCTCAACCTCTATCCACGCCTGTTCCCCGAGTTGCCGGGAAAGGGCTCTCAAGTCGCGCTCCTGACTTGTCCCCGGCAACCACGTACACCCGCAGCCAAGACACACAGCTTGTATCACGGTTTTCGAAGAAGCTCCCACACCGGCGGCGGTGCCGAGGAAATATTCCGTCAGCAACGCCTTTCCAATCTGGGACTTCTTGATGGGCACCGCCTGTACAGATGCCGAGCCGCACTTGGGACAGGTAGCGGCGGGGGGAGGGTTGGTCACGGTCACCTACCTTCCGCGTCGGCTGGCGGCGTGGTCGAGATGTCGCGCCCGCAATGCTTGCACACCTTGGCCTCGGCGGCGAAACTACGTTGGCGCGCCGATTTTGCCAGCGTCCAGCACCGCCCGGTTGAAGTCCTGCTGTGCCGCTACCCAGACCCACGCGAAGACGCAGGTGCCCGGCAAACCCCCGCCGAGAACAATGCCGAGCCTGCATAGGGTCTGGCTCGGTTCGATAAGAGCAAGTCCGACGGTGACGCACAGGGTCGATAACAGAAGTACGAATGTGGTGTTGCGAGCGGCAAGGAGCCGGAGCCTGCGTCGGCTGAACTCGCTACTGGCCTCTGGAGACTTCCATATCCACCGCTGGGCGGCCTCCCAATCTCTCGCTGGGGGTTCGGCGAACAGTGCCGCAAACCTCGGCCGCAATTTATGGGAGTTGAACGACGTCCAAGTCAGGACGCGCTCGGCCGCTCCTGCTATTCCCTCCACAGCCAGACCGGCCAGAACCACACCGACGAGAGCAAGCAGGGACCAGACGGCGATGCTCCAGTGCCAGCGGTATGTGAGGATAGTAGGCACGAGAGACGGAGGGTCTGACAGCAGTGCGTGCGCGAGCCAACTGGCGGCGGCAGCCTCCATACCGGCCAGCAGGACGTTGGGCTCGAAAGTACCCATCGGGCTCTTGAGGGCTTCCAGTGGTTCACTCATAGTCTCTGATGGGCTCCGTTGTTCGCCGCGTGGTGAATCGCGCCGAACAGCGCCAATATGCGCCCGGAGACAACATCCGGTAAGACACGGCTGCACGATGAAGGGCGGCTGTCTTGCGCTGTTATATCCCAGCGTGCTATCCTGCCCCTAAATGGTCCGCCTCCGCCTCGCCCAATTGCTGAAGCAGCGCAAGCTGACTTGGTATGCGTTGTCGAAGGCCACCGGCCTCTCGTTGCCTACGGTTTACCGTCTGTCGGCTTCGGATGGGGCTTTCAAGCGGGTAGAAGCGGAAACGATGGACAAGCTCTGCGCCGCACTCGATTGCGAGATTTCCGACTTGCTGGTCCGGGTGCCGAACAAGGGCAAGTAGCTCCTTCCCGAGTGCCCCATAACGACCATAACGCGCTTCTTACTCACCGCTCTTGCGTAAAGTGTTGCGTTAGTGTATCTTATGAGTATAATAGTCCGGATTGTCATAGGTTAACGTAATCACCGTTAGACGAAGTCTCTCGTAGCCCTCCGTAAACAGCCCTACAGCGCACGCAGGAGTTGAGGGGTCACCAGATGGCCCTCAAATCTCGACTGTCGAGGTGGTGTCGCCTCCCGTTCGGCCTTCTACAGGCCTTGTAGCGCGCCGTTCCCCATCGGTTTCGACCCCCAACCGGTGTCCCAGAAGGCGAAAAACCCCTCCCGGATAAACTGGAAGGGGTCTGGGCAGGGGTGCATTATTCGAAGCGATTGTGGGGCGTCTGAAGGCGTTACAGACGGGTCCAAGGGGCCGGAGCGGCTATTGCACAGATTCAGATTTTGAAGATACCGCTGCCCTCCATACGGAGAGGCCCGAGTGGCTTTTTGGAACAGGGCCACCCCCTCGGGTCACGAAGAATTATTGGCTTAGCAAAGCTGGGAGGCATACCGGACGACGGTGGCGTGGATTTCCCGCAGCCGGTCGAAGTATCTCACGAGCGCTTGGTAAGTGCCGCTCGGGATATGCCGGTAAGCGAGAAGCCTCTGCAACAATTCCTCCAGTTGGCACAGGTAGAGGCTCACTTCGCGGTAGGACTTGTCTAAGAGAAATCTTAGCGAGGTATCAGACACGTCCTTCAGGGGCACTTGCGAGAGCGAGGATTCGCCCAGCGACTGTTTCACCCTCGCTTCCCGCTGGGATAGGTCCGCCAGCACGTCCAAGACGGATTTCAATTCCTTCGTCACGTCCTCAACCTGTTCCCTGTTCAGCAGTCCTCGCCGGTAGCTCTGGTTCAACAGGCTTTGAATTGCTCCCACATCACGGCGGAGTATCTGGTAGGCATTCACTCGCCTTACCGGGGGAGGCACCAGTTGCTTCAGCAATGGGAATCCCCGTGGAGCGAAGAACATCAGTTCGCCCCGTACAAATCTTGCCGTTCCAGCACGAACCGTTTCACGTCTTCCGGCTTGAAACGCACTTCACTGGCGACGCGAACACAGGGGAGTTGCTCGTCCGCAATCCAGCCTTCCACGACTTCAACGTTCGTGGCCATCACTTCCGCCAAGTCTCCAACCGTTAGCAGCTCGGGGAAGAGTACTTCGGCCAAGTCGTAGTCGGCGCTAAACATTCTTGCCCACCTCGGGGCCATCTGACACTCGTAGAGATTCCAGCACCTGCCTTTGGTCGAACTTCAATCGAGCCGAAACCCTGTAGGCCGGCAATCCTTCCCGTAGCATCCGCTTCACCGTCGTCCTGCTCACTCCCAAGAAATCTTCCAGCTCACCGATGCTCATCAGTTGATTCGATAATTCCATCGTCAAACTCCCCCTGAAATGTCGTTGCGACTCTTCGCCACTCTTCTATAAGTATTCCGATATGGGACTTTCCATCAGAAATGGCTGGAATCGGTCACTACTGGAGGGAACTGGGGGGTGGGACGCTTTGAACTATTTGGAAGCAATTCTACTGGAACATTGAGGGGATTATTGCTTCTCCTCCTGGAACATTCTTGAGATGACTTCTACGTCCCACTTCAATATTCCTATAGCAGATTCAGCTTCGTCCCCAATACTCCATATTCAGATACAGGGAACAGAGAGAACCATTTAGTCGCTCAACTCGATTTTCTGGAGACTGAAGGCCTCCTAAAGCAATTCCTCTTCCTTGAGACGCATCGTCAACGGGAAGCCAAGTTGCTTCTGGCTCTCGGTGAGGATACGGGCTTCGAGAGCCGAGACGCTGGGACGCTTGGGGCTTATCCAGCCGTCGAACATCAAGACCAGGATGTCCGAGAAACCCTCACAGACGAGGTTCAGGCACCATGCCTCGATGCCCTGAACCAGATGGGCCAGCAGCCGGTCGGAACTGACCTTCCTCGTCTTGCCAGTGGGCAGCTTCTCCGACAAGGCCAACTTCTTCCCGACCACGTTGACGAGGAAGCCGCCCTTCGGGGTGGCGTGCTTCAGGATGATGCCCCGCACCGCCTTAATGTCCGTCAGGTAGTCAATGATGAACGGGTTGGCCTTCAAGATGGCCAAGCCCTGTCGTCCAAGTGTCCCGTATAGAGCCGTCGAAGGATGCGGCACCAGGCTCGCGCCATAGCTGAGTGCCGTCATTACCTCCTTCACCTTCTTTGACCCTTCCGGAAGCTCCAGCTTCTCTTCCAGTTCCCGGTGGATAGCCTTCCGGTTCGCGAGGTAGTTGTCGAGCGGCGGCGTGGTCAGTCCGTGGTGCCTCGCCAGCGACTGCAAGATTGTGGGATGGCACGCCACGAAGTCGTAGTCCCACAGCCCACGTCCGCCGAACAGCACCCTTCTCACTTCCCGATGCATGCTCTGGGGATGAAGCTCGCCTTGGCCGTACAGCCGCCCGGTGCTGTCTTCGCCGCGAACCGTGTCCGCATAGGTGTTGGCGATGCCGCCGAAGGACAGAACCCACTTCTTTGCCAGAATCAGATAGCGAAGCTGACGCAGCACACTCCTCCGCTCCCCAACCTTCGACGCCACCAGCCGCTTGTCGAGGTCGGCAATCTTCAGCGTCAGGAGCGCAGGGTTGAACGGAAGGACTGAAGGCACTCGAACTGTTGCATACGAGGACGATACGCCGCTCGTGGGAAGAGCACCGGCGGGTAGCGGCTTGCCCGTCTCCGCGTCAACCACGTCTGCGACAGACGCGTCGTCGCGCCATAGCCGGTCCAGTTCCGCGAGGACGTTCTTACGCAGGAAGTACTTCTTTGTCTCCCCCTTGAGCTTCGAGTAGCCCGCGTTCGTGGGGTCGAACTCGAAGAACGGCTCCAGATAGGTCTGGTAGAGCGGGTATCCGGTCGTGGGATTCGTGTGCTTCCCGCCGAGGTGGTCTCGCACCTCCTCGGATTCAAGGGAGAAGGCGTCAACCACTTCGCGGGCCGATGCTGGCGCATCATGTTCCCGCTTACGAAAGAAGCATTGGTCGAGCAGGCCGACGAGGTAATGCGTCTTGTTCACCACGTTCTGGCGCGTCAACGGCATGATGCGGTTCTTGACGTACTCGGTCAGCGCGGGAAGGACGAGACGAGGCTTGGGCGGCATTCAAGCTCCGGCGGTCACTCGAACTCGGTGCTGGTGAACGGCGGGAACGATATTCGCTACCGCGCGGTGCCCGTGAGGAGGTCGTCGAGCTGGAGATTGATGCTATTGAGTCGGCTTTCGACCTCAGGTATTAGGCTTGCGAGCGCATCGAGCAGAAGCGAGCCTCGAACGAGACCCCAAAGACAAGGCCGATTGCGACCGTCTACTGACCGGCGATGAGAATGGCCGTGGCGCGGCTGGTGATGGTGCCGTCGCCGAGTTGTCCGAAGGCGTTTTCGCCCCAACAGTAGCTCCGACCATCCATGGCGATGCCGCACGTGTGCTGCCAGCCGGCGCTGATGGCCTGAAACGTCAATGGCGCAGCGGCGCGCACCGGAGTTGGTGAGTCGGAGAAGCTCCCGTTTCCAAGTTGACCCTCGCGACCTCGACCCCAGCAATAGGCGACCCCACCAGAGGCGAGCGCGCAGGTATGCCAACCGCCAGGACTGATGGCGACAAAGGTCATTCCCGCAGCGGAGGGCACCGGAGTTGGGCTGCACGAACCACCTGCCATGCCGCACCCGGCGGTGGCGTTGACGGTCGCCAGTTGGTTGAAGGAGTCGTCCCCCCAGCAGTACGCAGCGCCGCCAGCGGTCAGGCCACAGGTGTGATAGGCGAACGAGTTCACAGACGCGAATGTCAACGCGCCTGAGACGCGGACCGGCATCGAGTCGCTGAGCGCGCCGTCGCCTGTTCCAAGGTCGCCCGAGGTCTGAAGGCCCCAACAATAGGCCTTGGAATCGACGGTGAGGCCGCAGGTGTGGTATGCACCTGCAGTGACCGAGCGGAAGTTGAGGCCTCCGGAAATGACTTGGGGAGTGTCTGCCCGCATCGTGTAGCCGGTTCCCCAACAGTACGCGACGCCGTTCGTGCCAACCGTACAAACGTGCTCGAAACCTCCTGTGATGGACGCGAAACCCTGAGGGGCGGGCACCACGACGGGTACCGTCGAGGAGGTATCGCCTGGAACAATCCACCCCGCGCCCCAGCAATACGCCTTCCCGGCGTTGGCGAGCGCGCACGTACCCAGACCTGCTCTGCTCACCGAGGTGACGTCGAGCCCCCCGCGCACGGCGGCGGCGGCGAGCGCGCAGGTTGAAGCGCCATACCCGGCTATTGCCGAGTCTGCGCAGGTCTCAAGCGATGTGCCGATGCCGAGCTGGCCCGAGTCGTTGCGGCCCCAGCAGTAGAGACCACCTGTCCTGTCGATGGCGCACGTGCTGTAGTCGCCCGCAAAAACGGCGGTGAAGTGCCCAACGGTCGCCTGTGGCTGTGTCGGCTTCTCGCGGCAGGCCAGGAACAGAAGGACTGCAATCACTACGCAGGTCCGAGCAACGAGATGGTATCGCGCGTGAGCGCTAGCCCCTTCGCGGGCGGTCGACATCGCGCGAACAGCTTGAGAATTTTCAGGCGAGCGCTTCACCGAAGGTCCTCGGTTGACTTGGCTTGCACGAGCATCGCGCACCCACTCAAGTGCGTCAACTCGGAAAGGAGAAGGTGCTACCCCGGGCCGGGACACGCTAGAGGGCTGCCGTCATTCGCCCGCCAGTTCGCTCCGGTCGGCTTCCGGTCCATCATACTTCTATTTTCTATCCATCCATCCGGCTATCCAGCCCTCCGAAAATCTGCCGAAATCTGCAACTCCGCAGCCCGCAACGACTTAAAAATCTTGCCGAAAATCTTACCGTAAATCATTACTGGATAATAAGTTACCTCTTGACAAACTGGCCATCTCAGACTATATTGGTAGTAGATTGAAACCGCCCACTGGCGGCAACAAGAAAAGATTTTGCAGGGTGCTCTTGTGAGCTAGAAACGGGTTCTGCCGCATCGCGGCTCCCGCCTTGCCCGCTCCACCACAGTCCGACCCAGCACGACAACCGAGAAGCACTACCTGCAGGCGGCTGTATGGCCGTCAGCGGAAGGAATCCGTCCGTCCGCAAATCAGCGGAGGACGGTAGCAATCGTCCGGCATTCCGTCGGGCGAACAACACTTTCTTGGAGGAAATGATTCTATGGCAACGAAGCTGAAGAAACAGACAAAGAAGCTGACACAGGAACAACGATACGAAATGGCACGCAAGCTAGCCATCTATTGGGTATTCGTTTTTCCTGATGATGGGGAACACGAAGAGGACTTGGCTGGTTTCAGAATGAAGGATTTGCTTGCGAAGGATGACGCACATATCCAAGACCAATACGCACAGAACAAGCGCGCACTGAAAGAGTGCGAGAAGACCGGTGTCTTTGATGAATACCGTGTCTCGGATTGGATGCTTCACTAAACAGCGTAAAGGAACGCAAGCAGACAGATGAAGGGACAGGACAACAACCCCAACAAGGAGGAACTAGCAGGAGAGAGGTAGTTCCGGAATTGGAGTACGTATGTCGAACAATAACAACGACGCGGGGTCGGCGGACCTTCCGCAATGTCACATAGGGCACCAGGTTGAGGACGAGTTGCTAGATGCGGGTGAACTGGCAGCCTTCCTAAAGGTGCGCAAGAAGAGGGTGTACGAGTTGGGTATTCCGTGTGTGCGGTTGTCTGCAAAGACCATCCGGTGGGCGCGAAATGATGTGTTGAGGTGGGTCGCATCCCGGAGAGCCGGACGATGAGCATCTACAAGCGGAAAGACGCAAGTAGCTATTTCGTGGACGTTCGCTGGGTCGGCTACCCACGCATCAGAGTCTCGACGGACACCACGAACAAGAGCCGCGCCAAGGCGATGGAGCGGACGCTGCACGCGCTCCGAAGCGACGGCCGACGCGACATCATCGCGATGACCGCCGATGGCCGCCTGCGCCTGGCTGACGTTCACGACGCGTACACCAAGGACCCATCAGTGCTCGCGCAATTGACCGCGAAGGCGGACAGTCCGACGCTCGGACCGCTGGTGGATGACTTTCTTTCGTGGCTGGCATCGCCCGCCGGAATCTCACGGAAGACACGTCGACGATTTGCCCCGACGACGATTGAGCGGTACACGGTTTCGTGGCACCGCATCTTCGATGTGCTGCACGAGGGTCGCGATGCCCAGCTAAAGGACATCACTCGCGGGTTTGTCGCGGACTTCCGGCAATCGCGCTCGGGCGCTTCTGCCTCAACGGTGAACCGCGACCTGTGTGCACTCGCGGCGTTCTATACTTGGTTGGCCGAGGAACGCGATATCAGTGTCGTTCGCCCTCCACTCTTGCGCGAGAAGGAACCGCCCGGATTGGACCGTTGGCTCAGTCCGGACGAAATCCGCGCCCTTGAGAAGCACTGCGCGCCGCAGTGGTGGCCGCTGTACGCCACGCTCATCTATACCGGTCTGAGGATAGGCGAGGCACAGGGGCTGCTTGGCTGCGATGTGCTGCTGGCGGACCGACTCATTACGGTGCGCGACCATCCTCATCGCCGCCTGAAGACAACATCCTCCAACCGGGATGTGCCCATTCCGGAGCCGCTCGCGGAGGTGCTTGCGCAGATGTTCGTGCAGTATCCCGCGACACCAACGGGGCCAGCTTTCCCTTGGCCCCTGAACCGCTATCAAGCAGCGGCGCGGAGACTCAATCAGGTGTGCGAGGACGCCAAGTTGCACAGCGTCACCATCCACACCCTACGACATACCTACGGCGTTCACCTCGCCCAAGCTGGTGTCCCCATTCCGCGCATACAGAGGCTGATGGGTCACAGCACACCTGCGATGTCGCTACGGTATGCCGCACACGCCCCCACGAACTACTTTAGCGAGGACGCAGCCGCTCTCGCGGCCAACATCCAAGGGGTGGACCGAGAGGCTGCTGCAAGAGCCGACGCTGCCCGTGCAGGGCTCAGAACCGCGTGAATATGCCCCCGTTATTGCCAACGGGACGACTCGCTTCAGAGGCCGAGGGTTGCGAGGCAGCATCGCCGTAGCGACGTTTAACGCCCTGGCACACGAGGACTTCGCGCCTCAAGCACGCAGCGCCCGGAGAGGTGGCCGAGAGGCTGAAGGCGGCGGTTTGCTAAACCGTTTAACGGGCTAATACCTGTTACGAGGGTTCGAATCCCTCCCTCTCCGTTGTGATTCGCGTCCGTTTCGCTCCGTCCTTCAAGGGCACGAGAAGTGTCAATGCCTGACGCCGTAGCCAAGCCAGGCACCGACTTCATCCGGGACATCATCAGGGCCGACCGCCAGGCCGGCAAACACGGGGGCCGGGTGCACACCCGCTTCCCGCCGGAACCCAACGGCTACCTCCACATCGGCCACGCCAAGTCGATCCACCTCAACTTCGGCCTGGCCCGCGAATTCGGCGGGCTGTGCAACCTGCGCTTCGACGACACCAATCCCGCCGCGGAGGACGTCGAATACGTCGATGCGATCCAGGAGGATGTCCGCTGGCTGGGCTTCGACTGGCAGGACCGGCTGTACTACGCGTCCGACTACTTCGAGCGGCTGTACGGGTATGCCGAGTACCTTGTCGAGCACGGTCACGCCTACGTTGACGACCTGACGACCGAGCAGATCGGCCAGTACCGCGGCACCCTGACCGAGCCTGGGCGCCCCAGCCCGAGCCGCGACCGCCCGGCGGCGCAGAGCCTGGAACTGTTCCGCGCGATGCGCGCGGGGAAGTTCCCCGACGGCGCCTTCGTGCTCCGAGCGAAGATCGACATGGCGTCGCCGAACATGAACATGCGCGACCCGGTCCTCTACCGGATCAAGCGCGAGACGCACCACCGCACCGGCGACGCGTGGTGCATCTACCCGATGTACGACTACGCCCACCCGGTCTCCGACGCCATCGAGGGCATCACGCACTCCATCTGCACCCTCGAGTTCGAGGACCACCGCCCCTTCTACGACTGGGTGCTGGATCACCTGCCGGACCTGCCCCATCCCCAGCAGATCGAGTTCGCCCGGCTGAACCTGTCCCACACGCTGATGAGCAAGCGCAAGCTGCTTGAACTCGTGGAGCAGAAGATCGTGTCCGGCTGGGACGACCCGCGGCTGCCCACCATCGCCGGGCTGCGGCGCCGCGGTTACACCCCCGAGGCCATCCGCGCCTTCGCCGAGACCATCGGCGTCGCCAAGCGCGACAGCACCATTTCCTCCGCGCTGCTCGAATACTGCCTGCGCGAGGATCTCAACCGCCGGGCGCGGCGGGCGATGGCGGTGCTGCGGCCCCTCAAGGTGGTGATCGAGAACTATCCCGAAGGGCGGGTGGAGTGGTTCGACGCGGAGAACAACCCCGAGGATCCCGCCGCCGGCACGCGCAAGCTCCCCTTCTCCCGGGAGATCTGGATCGAGCGCGACGACTTCCGCGAGGACCCGCCCAAGAAGTATTTCCGCCTCTCGCCGGGCCGGGAGATCCGGCTCAAGTTCGCCTACTACATCACCTGCACGGGGGTGATCAAGGACTCGACCAGCGGCGCGGTGACCGAGCTGCGCTGCACCTACGACCCCGCCTCGCACGGCGGGTCCACCACCGATGGCCGCAAGGTGCTCGGCACGTCGCACTGGGTGTCGGCGGCCCACTGCCTGACTGCCGAGGTGCGGCTCTACGACAGGCTCTTCCTGGACGAGGATCCGGCGGCGGAGCTCCAGTCCAAGCGCTACGTCGACGTGCTCAACCCCGCCTCGCTGGAAGTGCTCACCAGCTGCAAAGTGGAGCCGGCGCTGGCCGAGACGACGCCCGACCAGCCGCTGCAGTTCCTGCGGACCGGCTACTTCTGCCGCGACCGGGTCGACGGCCGGGGCGATCGGCTGGTGTTCAACCGCACCGTCACGTTGCGCGACACCTGGGCCAAGATCGAGAAGGCGGGCGCGCCAGGCGCGTCTCCGCTGTGATCCGCGTCCGTTTCGCCCCGTCCCCCACCGGCAGCCTGCACGTCGGGGGAGCGCGCACCGCGCTCTTCAACTGGCTGTTCGTCCAGCACGCCCGGACGCACGGCCCCGACCGCGACGCCACGCTCGTCCTCCGCATCGAGGACACCGACAAGCAGCGCTCCACAGACGAGTTCACGAAGGTCATCCTCGACGGGATGACGTGGCTCGGCCTGACGTGGGACGAGGGTCCGCTCTTCCAGGGCGCCGGGCTCGCACGCCACCAGGCCGACGCGCATCGGCTGCTCGACGAAGGGAAGGCGTACCTCGACAACGGGGCGATCCGCTTTCGGGTGAACCACGAGGAGGTGGCGTGGGAGGACGCGGTCCACGGGCCGGTCACCTTCCACGGGAAGGACCTCGAGGACTTCGTCACCCTCCGCGCCGACGGGACGCCAGTGTACAACTTCGCGGTGGTCTCCGACGACATCGCGATGCGGATCACGCATGTCCTCCGCGGCGACGACCACATCTCGAACACGCCGAAACAGATCCTGCTCTACCGCGCCTTCGGGGTGCCGGTGCCCGTCTTCGGCCACGTGCCGATGATCCTCGGCACCGACGGCAAGAAGCTCAGCAAGCGCCACGGCGCCACCGCCGTGGCCGACTACCAGCACCAGGGGATCCTGCCGCATGCGATGGTGAACTTCCTGGCGCTCCTCGGCTGGAATCCCGGCGGCGACCGTGAGCTCTTTTTCGACGCCGCGGAGCTGGTGGAGGCGTTCACGGTCGAGGGGGTGCAGCGGAACGCAGCGGTCTTCGATCCGAAGAAGCTGGAGTGGATGAACGCCGAGCATCTGCGGTCGCTTGGCGCCGAGCGGGTCGCCGGTCTCATCGGCGACGCGCTGGCCGGCCTCGACCCGGGGCGAGCCATCGAACTGGTGGCGGCCGTGCTGCCGCGCGGCCGGACGACGCTGGACGTGACGCACCGGGCCCGGCTGCGCGCGGGGCTCGACCCGGTGGTTTTCGACGAGAAGGCCGCGGCCTACGTCGCGGAGGATCCCGCGGGCTATCGGGCCGCGCTGAAGGCGGCGCGGACGTCGCTCGCCGGTGTGTCCGAGTGGACGGCGCCTGCGCTCGACGCGCACCTGCGGCAATTGGCCGCCGCGAAGGGGATGAAGCTGGGCGCGCTGATGCAGCCGGTGCGCATCGCGCTCACGGGGTCGCTCGTCTCCGAGGGAGTCAACGAGCTGGTCGCGGTGGTGGGCAAGGACCTGACCCTCAGGCGCGTCGATGAGGCATTGGGGACGGCCAACCAGAATCCCTAGCGCGACGAGCCGCTAGAAACGCCGCGGCCGGTCGCTCACCCCCTGTCGAGCAGCCGGCCGCGACCGATGGGATGAAGGGTGGGGCTACCACCCACCACCTACCATCTACCAACCGCTTTTCACATCCTCCGCGGCCGCAGCATCGGCCCCAGCACGACCTTGCCGCTGTCGGTCACGATGGGCACGGCGAGCAGCTGGCCCACGTCGAACATGAGCACGACGTTCCCGCCGCCCGACGGCACCGTGAATCCCGCACTCGTCATGATGCCCATCGCTTCGCCCGCGCGAGCGGGCAGCTTCACCGCGTAGCCCGTGTCGGGCTGCAGCGTCACGCCGTCCTCGGTCGTGACTGCCGTGTTGAGCCAGATCGTGGCGTCGCTGACGACGAGGCGAGCTGCGCCGTAGTCGCCTGCCGGCACCGAATCCGCCGCCAGCGTCAGACCGGTCGCCGAATCCGTCGGAAGATGGAACAGATCGATCCGTCCGCTGCCCACCACCCCCAAGCTGTACCACTGGTCGAGATGCGAGCCCCAGCCGATGCCCGGCGGCAGCAGGCTGTCATCGCGCGTCCTGGGATTGTCGGGCCGCGGGAACGGGACGACCGAATCGGGCATTCCGCCGCCCATGCGACCCGAACCCGGGCCCATCGTGCGTCCGCCGTTGCGCCAGGCCTGGCAACTCGCCGGCACGTTGGGGCCGCTCATTCCGAAGCCACCACCCATCGCGCCCGGGCGAAATCCCCTGGTCGAATCACCGACGGGCGGACGGCAGGACGCCAGCAACGAATCAGGCAGGACGTCCACCTGCGTCACCGTCACGATGAGGGAGTCCACGGCCGCCTGCGGAATCCGGCCGCCCATGGCGTCAGACAGCGGGGGAGACGCATGGGCGGCCAGCGCCGTGCCGGTCTGCGCGAGGCTGATGGAGGTGCGAACACTCGGCACCGAAGACGATGCGGAGTCGGCACCGCCGCCGCAGCTGGCGAGGAACGCCGTGGCGGCCAAGGCCGCTGCGGTTGGGAAGGGGCTCCGGGGAGTCATGGGTGCTCCTGGTTGAGCGATGGGGCTGCCGGGCCGCGACGCGCGGCCCGCGACTGTGATTAGACGCACTCTCAGGGCAAATCGTAACGCCGACCCGCGGCCGGTCACTACCATGCAACGCCACTGGACAGGAATTGGTTCCGCGGACACGCGTACCGGCGGCGTTGGGACGTCAACCGGACAATCGGCTCGCGGCCTAGCTCCTGGCCGGCGCCGCCATCTTCCACGCCTCCTTGAGGAACGCCTCGCAGTACCCTTCCCGCACGAAGATCTCGACCGCCTCCGCCGTGGCGCGGCGGTCCATCCCCCACAGGCTCGCCCGCTTCTGCTCGTCGTCCCACCGCCCCTGAACGAAGGCGCGGTCCTCACGCTTGACGAGCATGGGCAGATCGTCGACGAGGCTCGCGGCGAGCGCGTTGACACCCGGCCCGCCGACCGCCACCACGGGACACAGGTGGAAGATGCGATTCTGCGCGAACCACGCGTCGGACACGACCAGCCCGACGCGGAAGGCCTTCCCTTCTCCACGCCGGTCGATCTCCGCCTTGAGCCGGTACGCCAGCGGCCGGTCGTTCATCTCCGCGGGGACGTCGATCCCCGTGACGATGAGGACGGTTTCATCGGTATCGACCAGCTTCACGGCTGCACCGGCTGCGGACTGGGTGGCGGCTGCTGTTGCTGCTGCTCCTCGTGCTCCTTTTCCTTGCGCGCCCTGATCTCCTTGACCGCCTCGCGGAAATCTTCCTCCGTCTGCGCACGGGCCGCTGCCCGCAGAATATCGGCCCTCATCGCCATGTACGCCTGGTTCGCCCGTGCCTGGTCAATGTTCCCCTGCGGGGTGGAGAGGAACGCGAGCACCGCCGTCGGGATCGTGATGTCGCCGAGGTGGATGCCCTTCGCGTCGATGCCGTACGTCTTGCCTCCGACCCGGAAGGTCCAGGGCTTGGAAACGTACGGATCGGCGTTGACGTCGGGGAGCGGGTTCTTCTCCATCGAGTCCGCCAGCTGCTGCATCCGTATCGCCACCGCCGAGTCGAGGTGGATCCCCCGTGACGCCGTCACCCGCCCGGTGACCGGGTCCACCCAGACGCGGCCGTCGCCGAGCTGCGGCGTGTAGTTCGTGACGCCGCGCACCCCCCGCCCCGGCCGCGAGCCGCGCATCGCCACCGAACCCGTGTCCCTGCCCCCGGCGCCGATCCGCAATGCCGGCGTGCCGCTGTCGACCGGGGGCGCCACCAACGCCGGGATCACCACTCCCGACACGCCGGCGGCGCGGCCCGGCGCCGCCTCCCCATCTCCCCGGCCGCGGCCGCGCGCGACCGGCGCCGAGGGCACGAACAGCACGACTTGCTGGGTGGACTGCCCGGCCGACGCTCCGAGCAGCAGGACCCCCCCATGCGAGCGCTCGCGGTGCCACGACATGCTGGATTCGACCAGCGCCGTCAGCACTGCGAAGTGCGCCAGCACCGAGGCGACGAGCCACCACCGCGGCCACGCGCGCCCCGCCGGGAGGGTGAACGATCTACGCTCGCGCAAGCACGCGCCCCATCCGCTCCGCGGCCTCGGCGAGCCGTTCCTCGCCGACCGTGAGCGCGACCCGGAAGAACCCCTCGCCCGATGCGCCGAACCCGCTGCCCGGCATCACCACCACGCCTTCCTCCTCCATCGCCACCCGCGCGAACTCCGCCGACTTCAGCCCCTCAGGGAGCGGGATCCAGAGATACAGCGTCGCCCGCGGGCTCGCGACCTCGAACCCCGCGGCGCCGAGCGACTTGACCGCCGCGTCACGCCGCGCGCTGAACCGCTCCACCGCCGCCCCCACCACTCGCTCGGCCTGGTCGAGGACGACGGCGCCCGCCTTCTGGACCGCGAGGAACGGCCCCGTATCGTGATACGACTTGATGGTCGTCAACGCTGCGATCAGCTCGCGGTTCCCCACCGCCCAGCCGAGACGCCATCCCGTCATGGTGAACGACTTGGAGCAGGAGTGGAACTCGACCGCCACCTCGCGCGCCCCCTCGATCTCGAAGATGCTCGGCGCCCGATAGCCGTCGAAGGTGATCTCCACGTACGGATTGTCGTAGGCGAGCGCGATCCCGTACTCGCGGCACACCGCCACCGTCCGCTCGAGGTACTCGCGCGGCGCCACCGCCGCTGTGGGGTTGTTCGGGTAGTTCAAGTACACCAGGCTGATCCGGCGGAGCACACTTCGCGGCAGCTCGCCCAACTCGACCAAGAAGTTCGCCTCCGGCCGGAGCGGCGCGATCCGCGCCTCGGCGCCCGACGCGATCGCCCCGCCGATGTAGCACTGGTAGCCCGGCTCCGGCACGATGACAACGTCACCGGGGTTGGTGGTCGCCAGCGCGAAGTGCGCCAGCCCCTCCTTCGACCCGATGAGCGGCAGCACTTCGGTCATGGGATCGAACGACGTACCGAAGCGGCGCTGGTGGTAACGCACGACCGCCTCCCGAAACGCCGGCAGGCCGAGCTGGAAGCCGTACTTGCTCATCGCCGGGTCCGTGAGTGCCTCGGCCAGCGCCTCCAAGGCGAGCGCCGGAGGCGGCTCGACCGGATCGCCGGCTCCCAGGTCGATGACATCCACGCCGGCAGCGATCAACTCACGCTTCCGGCGCGAAATGTGGGACAGCGGATACCCGGGGAACTCCCCCACTCGCCTGGCGATGTGCGCCACGAACGCCCTCTCGGTTCGATCAGTGGTTGGCAGTCGGGGCCCCCCGGCGGCACCGCGAAGCCGCCCTATATGGTGGAGGGTGATACCCCGCATCGATGCAAATGTACGCCATCCGCGGCAAACGCCCAACTCGCGGCAACTTGTGAGTTAGACGCATGCAATTACTGCATCTTGCGCCGACATTCCCACCCGTCGTCTTGGGATTCCATGCCTCCTCGGGCCGATCCGCCTCCGCTGCTGGGCGCGGCGCGTGGCGCCCTCGACGCTCCGCTCCCCGGCCCGCCTACCGGACCGACGACCTGACGGGGTTCCGCAGCACGCCCACGCCACGGATCTCGACTTCCACGACATCGCCGTCCACCAGCGGCCCCACGCCGGAGGGCGTGCCGGTCGCGACGAGATCGCCCGGCTCCAGCGTCATCACGCTGGAGATGAAGGCCAGGATCGCCGGGATGGAGAAGACCATGTCGGCCGCGCGGCCGCGCTGGCGCTCGACTCCGTTCACGCGGCAGCACACCTCCAGCTCCCGCAGGTCGAAGGCCGGCCCCACCACGAGCAGCCGCGGCCCCATCGGGCAGAAGGTGTCGAAGCCCTTGGCGCGGGTCCACTGCCCGTCCGCCTTCTGCAGGTCGCGCGCCGTCACGTCGTTGACGCAGGTGATGCCGGCGACGGCCGCGCGCGCCGCCACCTCGTCGGCCCTCGAGAGTCGCGACCCGATGACCACCCCGATCTCACCCTCGTGCTCGACCCGCCGCGAGGCTTCCGGCAGCACGATCGCCTCACCGTCGCCGATGACCGCGGAAGAGGGCTTGAGGAACAGCAGCGGCCGATCGGGCACCACATTGCCCAGCTCCTTCGCGTGCTCGACGTAGTTGCGGCCGACGCACACGATCTTACCGGGTCGCTTCACCCTGCCACCCCCTGTCCACGGGGAGGTGATGAAGTGATGGGGTGATGGCGTGAGGAGGTGATGATGCGTTGTCTCACATCATCACCTCATCTCCTTCATCACGTCATCACCTCCCCGTTTCACTTCATCACCTCCCCGTCTCCGATGCCGTGTAACTGGAAGAAGTCGTGAATCTCGCGAATCAGATGATGCCACGGTCCGACGATCCGCGTCGCGTCCGGCAGCCCCGCCAGCAGCGCTCCACCATACCGCTTCCGCAGTACCCGCGGGTCCAGCAGCACCACCACTCCCACGTCGGTGCGGGAGCGGATCAGCCGGCCGAACCCCTGCTTGAGCTTGAGGCCCGCGAGCGGCACCAGGTAGTCGTTAAATGGGTCGCCGCCGGCGGCCTGGATCGCCTCGCAGCGCGCCGCCGTCAGCGGCTCCGTGGGAACACGAAACGGCAGCTTGGCCAGCAGCAGCGCGCGTAGCGCGAGCCCCGGCACGTCGACACCCTCCCAGAACGAGTCGGTTCCGAGCAGGATCGCCGAGCCGGCGTCGCGGAAGCGGCGCAGGAGCTGGTCGCGCGGCGCGTCGCCCTGCACCAGCAGCGGCCAACGCCCCACCACGTCCGCGCGCGCTCGGAGCGCCGCCGCCGTCTCGCGCAGCGCACGGTGGCTGGTAAAGAGGGCGAACAGCCCGCCGTCGGAGGCGTGCGCGAGGTCCGCCGCGATCTCGGCCACCCGCGCGCCGTGCGCCTCGGCGTCGTCGCGCGGCTCGGGGACGTCGTCGGGGATGGCGAACAGGCACTGGTCCCGGTAGTTGAATGGCGACGGCAGCACCTCGCGCACGCCGGCGCACGCCGGCGCGAGGTCGAGGCCGAGGCGCCCCGCCAGGAAGTCGAACGATCCGCCGGCCGCCAGGGTCGCGCTGGTGAGGACGATCGTCTCCACCCGGTCGAACAGCAGGTCCCGCAAGAGCGGCGCCAACTCGAGCGGGACGGCGGCGAGCGCGACGTGCGAGCCGCCGCGCCGCTCGACCCAGCGCACCAGCGGCGGCGAGCCGGCGGGCGGGCGCAGCGCGGTGCGCACCGCGTCGCGCGCGCCCTCGAGACGGCTCACGATGCCGCGCAGCTCGCCGAGCAACGACTGGATGCGCTCCGCGGGCTCGGCCTCCGCCGACAGCCGGTCCATCAGCGCGAGCAGCGAGTCCCGGAGCACGCTCAGGGCGTAGCCGAAGCCGTCCAGCGCGTCGCCCAGGCCGGCCGCCCAGACGGGATCGTCGGCGAAGTCGTCGGTGAGCCGCACCACGTTGTCCGTCTTGCCGGCGAGAAAGGCATCGAGCAGCCGGAACAGCAGCTCGGCGGCTCGCCGTGCCTCGGCCAGCGCAGGTTCCGTACGCCCGTGCACCACCTCGAGCGCCGCCTCGCGCAGGACCTCGTCGGCGTCCGTCGCCAGGGCGGCCTTGAGCGCCGGCAGCACGCCGCGGTTGCCGCGTTCCAGCCGGGACAGCAGCCGCTCGACGCCGCGCGACGTGGCCTGCGCGCCCAGATGGTCGGCCGCGGTGTCCTCGAGGTGGTGCGCTTCGTCCAGCACCAGCCGCCGGTAGGGAGGCAGCACGGCCGCCTCCTGCCAGTTGCCGGCCGCGCCGCGCACCGCGAGGTCGCTGGCGAGAAGGTGGTGGTTCACCACGACGACGTCGGCATCGGCGGCGTGGCGGCGGGCGGCGAACACGAAGCATCGCTCGAAGTGCGGGCAGCGGAGCCGAGTGCACAGGTCCGATTCGGCGGCGATCTCGTCCCACAGCTCGCCGCTCGGCGTAAAGCTCAGGTCGGACAGGCTCCCGTCCGCGGTCCGGACCGCCCACGAACCGACCGCCTCCAGTTCGTCGCGGCGGTCGGGCTCCAAGAGCGTGCCCACGGCGCGCGCCGCCTGCTCCAGCCGGCTCAGGCACACGTAATTGCGCCACCCCTTGAGCATCGCGAACCGCACCGGCCGGCCCTCCGTGCCGATGGCCCGCGCCAGCAGCGGCAGGTCCTTGCCGACCAGCTGCTCCTGCAGATTGATGGTGTTGGTCGAGACGACCGTCCGCTCACCGTTCGCCACCGCCCAGCCGATCGCGGGCACCAGGTAGGCGAAGCTCTTCCCCACCCCCGTGCCCGCCTCGAGCAGCGCCACGCCGCCCTCGTTGTAGGCGTCGGCGACGTACGCCGCCATGTCGCGCTGGCTCTGCCGGTCCTCGTGCAGCCCCAGCGCCTGCGCGACCGGGCCGCCGGGCGCGAGCAGCTTCGCGACCCCCACGGGGTCCAGGGCCTCGGTGATGCGCGGCTTCGGCACCTCGACCACGACGTAGAGCGAGGTCGCCCCGTTGTCCACGATCCCGAAGCCGACGCCGCCGTCGTGGAGGCGCACCGCGACGTCGAGATCGGCGTTCGACGGCTCGAGCACGCCGCTCGGGTGGTTGTGCAGCACCATCTGCCCGCGCGCCGCGACGCCCGGAAGCGCCACCACCGCGTCCACCGTGCCACGCGCCACCGGCTCGGCGCGCGTCACCGTGCCGTCGGGCGCGACGTCGGCGACGAACGACACCTCACGGCCGCCCGCCGTCGCGATCGCCTCCGCGATCGCCACGCTCGCTGCGGCGGCTAGTCGCCCGCCGGTCACGTCTTGAGTTCGCGCTTCCTGGCGGCCGGGAACAGCACGTTGTTCAGGATGAGCCGGTAGCCGGGGGAGGTGGGATGCAGCGACAGGTCGGTCGGCGGGGCACCGATCTGGTGCTGGGGGTCCTCGGGGTCGTGGCCGCCGAGATAGGTCCATGTGCCCTGCCCCAGGTCGCCGTGGATGTACTTCACCCACGGTGCCCCGGGCTCCTCGGCGAGGACGGTGTCCGCGCTCTTGAGGGTGGCGCGCGTGAAGCTGGTGGTGACGCCGTAGAAGTCCGGGATCACCTGGCGGTGGCACTGGACCAGCATCGTGAACACCGGATCGATCTTGGCGCTGAAGTTGAACAGCTCGAACGCGCCGAGCGGCTGGCGCAGCGCCGGGTTGTTGACCTGGTGGCCGTCGATATCGGAGAAGACGGGGATGGCGGGGTCCTTCTCGAGGTGCGCGTTCTGGCACGCCATCGCCCGCGACCAGTCGAGCTTGGCGTCGGCGTCGGGATCCATCGGCGTGCCGTCGGCGAACGCGGCGGCGATGTCCACGTCGCGCGCCGCCAGCGCCAGCTCGAGCGTCTCGGTGGCCGTGCACATCGCAAACAGGAAGCCGCCGCTCTCCACGTAGTCGCGGATGCGCGCCGCCACCACCTTCTTCAGCGCCGGCACGTTGGCGAAGCGGAGCTGGCGCGCGGTGGACTGGTCCGCCTGCACCATGTCGTTCAGCCAGGCCGCGCCGGCATAGGTGAGGTAGAACTTGGAGTCCTGCCCGGTGAAGTCCTCATGATGCAGGTGCAGCCAGTCGAAGTCGGCGAGGCGCCCGCCCAGCACCTCGGGGTCCCACACGCGGGTGAAGGGGATGTCGGCGTACTGCAACGCCATCGTGACGGCATCGTCCCACGGCGGCGCGAACGGCGGGGCGTAGATCGCCACCCGCGGCGCGCGCTCCAGGATGATCGCGTCCATGTTGTTCTGCTCGATCGTACCGCGGATCGCCACGAGCTGCAGATCCGTGACGCTCTCGACCGCCACGCCGGCCAGGGTCGCCGCCCGGCGCTCGACGGCGGCGTCGGGGACGAGGAACGACCCGCCCCGGTAGTTGAGCAGCCACTCGGTGTGCCCGGCGCGCCGCACCGCATCGTACGCGATCCCGTACGCCTTCAGGTGATTGGTCTGCGCGTCGTCCATCGGGATCAAGAGCGACCCGGCGCCCTGCGGGGGCTCGGGGGCACCGCCGTGCGTCGGTGCGTCCGTGCCTCCGTGCGCCTGTGCCCCCGTGCGCCCGTGCCTCCAGGCAAGCCCCGTGGCCGCGACGGCGCCCAGGAACTCGCGCCGCTTCACGGCACCATCCCGCGCACGCGGTCGAGCTCACGCCGTGCCTCGGGGACAAGCGCGCTCTCCGGGTGGGCCAAGATCATCGCTTCCAGGCGGTCCCGCGCCCCTTGGAGATCGCCGCGTGAGGCGAGCGCGCGGGCCAGAGCCAGCTCGGCGGCCGGCGACTGGCTGGACGTGGGGAATCGCTCGGTGATCTCGCGCCACAGCGCCTCAGCGTCCGCCGCGTCGCCGCCCGCGCCGGCGAACCGGGCCGCCCACGACAGCAGCGCCGGCTCCCCGTCCCCGCCCACCTGCCGCGCAATCGGGACCAGGGCGCGCGAAGCGGCCAGCGAGTCGCCGCGCTCGGCCAGGAGCAGCGCCGCCCCCAGCGCCGGCAACGTATCGCGACCCACGGCGCCGAGCAGCGTGACGGTCGCCACGCGGGCGGCGGCGGCGCCCGGATCGCCACCCATCGCGCCGGCACTGCGCAACGCCTGCCCTCCTTCGGCGAGCTGGCCTCTGTACACCGCCACCCAGCCGCGAATCTCGAAGGCGCGGAGCGAGGAGTCTCGATCGATGGCGGCGGCGGCCCGCGCGAGGTCGCCGCGGCGCAGCCAGCCGAGCGCGATGCTCCGGCCGAGCACCTCCCGCTGCGTGCCCGCGAGCGCCGCAGCGTTCGCGTCCAGCAGCTGAGCCGCCGCGGCGGGATCCCCGGCCCGGACTTGCAGCTCGATCATCGCGGCGATGGCGGACGATCGTGTCGCGGCGTCGGCGAGGGGATCGGCGACCAGTGGGCGCAGGACGCGCTGCGCCGCGGCGGCCTCGCCGGCGTCCGCGTAGGAACGGGCGCTCTCGATCCGGGTGCCAACCGCGGCGGCGGGCGGCTCCAGCCCTACCAGCATCTCATAGGCTTCCGCGGCGGCGTGCTGCGCACCGGGGCCGTCGAGCGTGCGCGCCCGGTCGGCGAAGGTTCGCAGCGCAGCGACCCGCAGCGGCCCCGCCGGCGGCAGCTCGGCGCGGAGCAGCTCCCAGGCACGCCCGGGCTCGTTCCAGCCCAGGAGCAGGTCGGCGGCGAGCCGCCGGGCGGCGGTCGTGCCGGCGCCCGGAGCCATCAGGATGCCGAGCACGCCGTCGCGCTCCGCGACCGGGGCCGGGCGGAGGCTGAACGCCGCAGCTTCGGCGTACTGGGGCTCGCCCGTCACTCCGGCGCGCCATTCGACCGCGACCCGCGTCCAGTGTCCGGAAGCGATCTCCACGCGCGCCATCTCCGGCGCGAGCACCGTCGGGCTGCGGAGCCGCTCGCGCGCGAGCGCGACCACGTCCCGCGCGTCGCCGGCGCGTCCCGCCGCCAGGTCGAGCTGCGCCCACTCGCGGTACGGCATCGGGCTCCGCGGCTCCACCGCCACCCACCGCGCCAGCGCCGCCGCCGCCAGGGAGTCTCGCCCCGTCGCACGCAGACCCCGCACCTCGACGGCACGGGCCGTGGTGTTGGTCGAGTCGTCCCCAATTGCACGCGCCGCGTACGCGACGACCGAGTCACGCCACCCCGCCTGCTCGCCCACGCGCTCCAGCCCGAGCAGCGCGATGGCGTTGCCCGGCTCCTGGCGCAGCGCGGCCGCGTAGGAGGCCGCCGCCAGGCCCCACAGGCCCTGTTGCTCCATGTCCATGGCGCGCGCCAGCGCCGCCTGCCCCAGCGCCGGGGCGGGTAGCAGCAGCGCGAGGAGCGACAGCGCGCCCCTAGCGATCCTGCCCATTGATCCGCTTGAAGTAGTCGAGCACCATCGACCGCTCGGCCGCCGAGAGCGCCTTGAGCTGCTCCCACGTCGGCATCGGATAGCGCAGCGTGGCCTCGACCGGGACCGTGCCCGAAGGGACCCGCCCGACCTGCTCCCGCGCCGTCTCGCTGCGCCGCTCCGGATCACTGTCCTGGTCGTTGCGCAGCGTCCGCCCGGCGTCGAGCATCCGCCGGAACAG
>Ga0209777_10002583_pt1 | contig 23557 bp, 24 predicted proteins | sample FrelakmetHBP12HB_FD_187147 | JGI IMG/M metagenome (GOLD analysis project Ga0209777, IMG submission 187147) | Freshwater lake sediment microbial communities from the University of Notre Dame, USA, for methane emissions studies -HBP12 HB (SPAdes)... | ecosystem: Environmental > Aquatic >...
GGGGTGTGGAAAAACGGGCGAACCCCGTTTTTCCACACCCCCCCCACCCCATCCTATTGAGAAGATAGCGGGCGGGATTATATGCCAGTTGCAGGAACGTGGCAAGAGGAGCTTAGTGATGCTTCTCGGCGCCTGGGTCTTCCTTCAAAAGCTCGACCGCATGCGCCAGGACGGGCAACACCACCTGCAGATTCTCCGCAGCGGCTTTCGGGCTCCCCGGCAGGTTAATGATCAGCACCCTGCCTCGCATCCCGGCCACCGCACGCGAAAGCATGGCATGCAGCGTGACCTTCCGGCTTTCCAGGCGCATGGCTTCAGCCAGACCGGGTGCCGGTCGGTCAATCACAAGGCTCGTCGCTTCAGGTGTGACATCCCGCGGGGCAAAACCGGTCCCGCCGGTGGTCAGGATAATATCCATCTCGCCGCTATCGGCCCAAGTGGACAAGATTTCGCGTAACGCATCCAGATTGTCGGGGACAATGGCTGTGTGGGTCACTGTCCAGCCCTGAGCGGCGACAAGGTCCGCCAGCGCTGGGCCGGAGAGGTCGGGGCGTTCGCCTCGTGAGGAGCGGTCAGAAGAAGTCAGGATGCCGAAGCGAAGAGTCATTCCAAATCCTTGCCGTAGGTATAGACATTTTTCATATGCGCCCAGCCGCGTTTTTCGTAGAAACGCATGGCGCTTTCGTTTTCAACCGTGACAAGCAGGTAACAACGAATACAGCCCTTCGCTTTCAGTCGACGTTCCAGTTCATCCATGAGCAACTCACCGATACCTTGCTCGCGGTAAAGTTCGGTCACCGCCAGGTGATAGACCAATCCGCGCCGCCCGTCAAAACCGCCAACTACGGTGCCAAGCATTTTGCCATCCGCTTCGGCAACGATGAACAAGTCAGGGTCGCGTTGGAGTTTTTTCTGGATCTCGTCCGGATCGTCGGAACGGCGCAGTTGAATACCTGGACCAGTGTTCTCCCAAAGGAGCCGGACAGCAGGATAATCTTTGGGGTAGTTGAATTCCCGGATGCGCAGTTCAGTCACAAGGTCCCCAGGCGCTACGAATGGAGCAGTTCGAACAGTTCTTCCGGCATGTATGGCTTGAGCAAGAAGGCGTTCGCCCCTGCAGCCAGACATTCCTCCGTCTTGTCAATGCCGGAAACCATGATGATCTTAAGATTTTTCATATCCGGCGTCTCGCGAATCTGCCGGACAACGTCCATGCCATTGCGGTCGCCAAGGTAAATGTCAATCACTAGAGCGTCCGGCTTCTCACGCCGGATATTGCTCAGGATGTTGCCCTTCTTGTCCAACAGAGTCGCCACCTGATAGCCCTCCATACCGAGCAGGGTTTTCAGGAGCGCAACCATGGTGAAATCGTCATCCGCCAGAAGCACTTTTACCATTCTTTTTCCTTCGCAGCGGTTTTTTTGCAGGCTTCACGGGTTTCTCCAGAGCTGCCTTCAACACGTCATTGACCGACTCGGCAAACACGAAGGTAAGCGTCTTGCGAACTTCTTCGGGCACATCTTCGATATCCAACTCGTTGCGTTTGGGTAGAATGATCGTCTTCAACCCGGCGCGATGGGCGGCCAGCATCTTTTCCTTGATCCCGCCAACCGGCATGACCTGACCGCGTAGGGTAATCTCGCCGGTCATGCTGACACCTTTCTTGACCGGGCGACCGGAAATCAAAGAAACCAGGGCGGTTGCCATTGTAACACCCGCCGACGGGCCGTCTTTGGGTTGGGAACCGGCCGGGATATGCATATGGATGTCGGATTTGTCGAAGAAATCTTTTGGCAAGCCAATCTCGACCGCATGCGAACGCACATAGGAAAGTGCCGCCCGGGCAGATTCCTGCATCACGTTCCCCACGGACCCGGTGATCTGGAAGCCTTTTGCCCCGGGCATGCGCGTGGCTTCGATGAACAGGATGTCACCGCCGAAAGGCGTCCATGCCAGGCCGGGGACCACACCGGGAATGGACGTGCGCGTGTCAATCTCCTCGTTTTCCAGGAAGATGGGGTGCCCAAGCAATTCCTTGACTGCCTTGGATGTAATCCTGGATGCCTGTTTCTTGCCTTCGGCGATATGTGTCCCCAGCTTGCGGCAGATGGCGCCGATTTTCCGTTCCAGGTTTCGGACACCAGCTTCGCGCGTATACTGGTTGATAATGGTTTTCAGGGCATCCTTGCTGAAATTCACTTCCGCAGGCCGCAGCCCGTTCTCACGCACCTGGCGCGGTACCAGGTAACCTTTGGCAATGGCTATCTTTTCGCTTTCCGTGTAGCCTGAGAGATGGATGATCTCCATGCGGTCCAGTAGCGGGGACGGGATGGTCTCCAGCGTGTTGGCCGTGGTAATGAAGAACACTTGCGAAAGATCGAAAGCGACTTCGAGGTAGTTATCGCGGAATTCGACATTCTGTTCCGGGTCAAGCACTTCGAGTAGCGCCGAGGCCGGGTCACCATGGAAATCCATCGTCAGTTTGTCCACTTCGTCCATCATAAAGACCGGGTTGCGCGATTCGACCCGGCGCAGGGCCTGCAAAATCCGTCCCGGCATGGCGCCGATGTAAGTGCGGCGGTGACCACGGATCTCAGCCTCGTCGCGCACGCCACCCAGTGAAATGCGGACAAACTTGCGCTCCATGGCACGCGCAATGGACTGTCCCAGCGAGGTTTTGCCCACACCGGGCGGACCAATAAAGCACAGGATCACGCCCTCGCGCTCGCGGCGGATGAGATCCTTGGAAGGCTCGGCTTTCTCATCCTTGCGCTCCAGGCGTAACTTGCGAACGGCCAGGAACTCCAGGATGCGCTCTTTGACATCCTGCAAGCCGTAATGGTCTTGGTCAAGGATCTTGCGGGCATGGGCAATATCCAGGTTATCGCTCGTGCCCTGTGACCATGGCAGTGTAACCAGCGCGTCAAGATAAGTGCGGATGACTCCATATTCGGCCGCGGCGGTGGGCAGGCGTGCTAGGCGGTCCACTTCGCGGCGGGCTTGGGTCTCAGCTTCTTCAGGCATCTTGGCCGCTTCAATCTTCTTGCGAAACTCCTCCACCTCGATCGCCTGCTCGTCGTTCTCGCCCAGTTCCTTCTGGATGGCCTTCATCTGCTCCCGCAGGTAGTATTCGCGCTGGACCTTTTCGATTTCCGAGCGGGCCTGGTTTTGGATTTTCGCCCCCAGCGAGAGGACTTCCGTCTCGTGCACCAGCAGGTCAACCAGTTTCTCTAGTTTGGCCTTGGTTGAGTCCAGTTCAAGGAGAGTCTGGGCATCCTTTAATTCGATGCGTTGGAAGTTGGCAATCGTATAGACCGTTTGGAGCGGGTCTTCAAGGCTCACGATGGAAGCCACCAGTTCGCGCGGGATGGAAGACGTCAGGCCCGAAATCTGCTCGAATTGGTCTCGCGCCGAACGAGCCAGTGCTTCGATCTCCAACCCGGTCTCGACTTGTTCCGGCAGAATCTCAATGCGGGCCCTGAGATAAGGCTCCGTCTCGACGATCTCCCCCACCCGGAAACGCATCAGGCCCTGCACAAGCAGGCGTATGGTATTGTCCGGGGCGCGAAACAGCTTGTGGACGGTCGCAATCGTACCGACAGTATACAGGTCTGCCGGGCCAGGTTCTTCGATCTCCGGATTGCGCGCTGCCACCAAGCCGATAAGTTTTTCGGTTGTGGTGGACACATCGTCCACCAGTTTGATCGAACGCGCCTGGCCGATGGTCAGGGGAACAGCTGTCTGGGGGTAGACCACCACGCCGCGCAGGGGTAGGAGTGGGATAATTTCAGGGTACTTTATCGTCTCCCCGTCCACAGAAGCGGGCTGTACCAGACCTTTATCCTGTTCGTCTTTTTTCTGGAGGCGCGTAAATATGGATGGCAGGAACAGGTCATCCAGCGAGGTGTCACTATCCTGGAGCCAGTCGAATACTTCAAGCGGACCGGAATGCCAACGGGATGCAGACATAGGAATGTCATCAGCCTTTGATATTGATAGTGGTTGGTTTAATTTTGGGTATTACAACGTTTAAAAAACCGTCTTCGTAATCGGCTTGGGCTTTGCTCACATCCGCGCCAGCCGGGATCTCAATTGCAGTGCTGAATTCACCAAAGCGGATTTCCATCTGGTGATATAGGCGCTTCTCCGGCGATTCGCTGCGCACGCCGGTGATGATGAGAAAATTATCTTCAACGTCAATTGAAAAATCAGACTGGCGCATCCCAGCAACTTCCAGCCGGACGACGAAACTGGCGTCTGTTTCGTACACATCGGTGGGGGGACTCCAGGCATACGAGTGGATGCCAACCTGCCAGCCGATGGCATGCATCCCGGAGAACGAACGCTCAACCTGATGATCCTTAGAGAATCGTGAAGACATAACTTCCTCCTTACTCAAAAACCCGCTTCAGGTGGCCGGGGTCATGATCCCTAAAGCGCCGCCCGGGCCGCCGCCAAAACCTCGGCATAATCTGGTTCCTCGCCAAGAGCTGGCATGTAGGCCGCGTAAGTTATCTTCCCAGCCCGATCCACCACAAAAGCCGCCCGGCGCAGAATGCGCGCCTCCTTGATGAGACAGCCGTATTTTGCTCCAAAATCAGCGTCTAAGTGGTCCGAAAGGACGGTCACCTGATCCACGCCAGCCGCGCCGCACCAGTGTTTCTGGGCGTAAGGCAGGTCGGTGCTGATGACCAGGATGGCAATATCCTTGTTCATGGCTGCAGCTTCCTGGTTGAAACGACGGGTTTCGCGGTCGCAAACCTCGGTATCTAGCGAGTGGACAGCGGCAATGATGCGAACTTTGCCCGGCGTGTTCGCCAGTCCGTTAAACGGAGACCAGTCGATAGTCTGGACGGAAAACTCCGGAGCGACATCCCCCGGCTTCAGGTCCTGGCCGATGACGGTGACAGCCTGCCCTTTGAATTTAACGATCCCAAAACGTTCAATGGTCATTTTTCCTCCTGTTCCTCCCAGCCTCCCCATTTCCGGGAAGGTGGCGAACGGTGCGGGTGAGGGGAGCGCCCCTGGCGGGATTCGAACCCACAACCTACTGCTTAGAAGGCAGGTGCTCTGTCCGTTGAGCTACAGGGGCATCCGGGAAATTAGCAGAAGCTGGCTTCCGTATACCGAAAAACTAAGCTAAAAATGGTTTCAAGCCCTTGTATACACGCGGGCCGGCGATCGTCTTGAGAATTATATCAGCCGGACGGTTAAGTCGTGCCCCGAGTTCCTCCACCGACATGGGCGTGTTACCATTCGCCAGCAGCAGACGGAAAATGGCGTCCACCAGGGCAGTGTGCTCGTTGAGGAAACCGGGCTGCAGGGCGCAATGATTTATGAGCGTGTTTTGGAGTCCGTCCAACTGGCGCACCTCGGCAGTCTCCGGGTCCACCCAGTCGATCATCTGGTCTTCCGGCAGTCCGGCAAAGGCTTCCTGGTGTTCAGGACATAAAAGGCTCTGGAGAGCAACATGCCAATTGGTATCGTTGATGCGCCACCATTCGAAATCAATGTGGAAAGGCGTCTGAAGAGTCGGTTTGATCAGGCTGATTTTTTTTACCTCAGGCATTCTCAGCCTCCGTTTCAGCCAGACGATAATGCAGGTCACCGACATGTTTATAGCTGGAACTGCTCGTCAGGAAAGCCAGCAGCGCTCCCGGCGGGCAGCGGCGGATAATATTAATCGCCGAGTACAGTTCCTGCGCATGCACATGTCCTTGTACATTGAGTTTAATCAATTCGCGCATCATATCGGCAACCAGTTGCTCGAACGGCAGGTGTTGTTTGGCAACCTGCTCGCAGGCTTCATCCACGGCGGAAGGATCGGGAACGGCGACGACCATGCGTTCGTTGAGATCGGTCGTCAGGTTCTGCTTTAGCATGGCAAAGACAATTCTGCCATCGCTGCCGACCAGCACCGTCCGCACCCAATCACGCATCGGGCGGTGGGTCTTGGGAGTGACGATCACCTGCCCGGGCTTTTTGCCCTTTGCCACCGAAATCAGGCTGCCGGGGATCAATCCATACTTCTGGTAAAGCGCACCCAGCCCGTAAACGTAGCCATGCTGGCGCACAACCCAGGCCGGCATTTCTTCCTTGGATTGTCCATCCACAAGCGTGAAGCGCACGCGCGGCGACTCGTACGCAGTGGGGAACAGGCCCCGCACCCGCGCTGAGACCGGGAGCGTGCCGGCTCGCCAGTGGGGATAACTCAGGCTGATGGTCACCTCGCTTACCTCCCCGGCGGGTGGTTTGTTTTCGGCCAGTTCATCGTCCAGTTCGGCTTCAAGAGCCAGCATTGCGCTTGTCAGGATGGAACGGTCGTACGGGATTTCAATATACCGTAACGGCACAGGGATTTGTTGAACATCTTGCGGTTCAAGACGCTTCAAAAACCACAAAACCTCACCCGTCGGACCAACTTCGTCAAAACGGCCATCTTCCTGCATGGCATGGTTCATCGAGAACTCAATCAACTTCGGGTTGACATTCCCCGAGATTTCCAACTGCTCCATCAGCGCCGTTGTGGCGAGCGGTTTGCCGGCCGCTGCCTCGTCCAAAACGGCCTCAGCCAGGTTGAGCTGGCCGACGTTGATATCCACCAGCAGCGCACGCGGGAACCAGCGTGCGGCAACTTTTACCAGGTCATCATCGGCAGACAGGGCTTTATCCAGTTTCTGCTCGAGGTCAGCGCCATAGGCTTTGATGACGTTCTCCGGGTTGAGCAACTGGTCATCATTGGAAATTTCCGCCGGCTGATTTAGCTTATGATCCGCCAAGCCTGCGGCCAACAGGCGCGATGTCCTGCCCTCGAATTCGACTTCGATGACTTCAAATTCACCCATGGAAGGATTTACTCCGGGACGCAGGCTGGCAACCTTCCCTTTTTTCCAGTCCAGCGCCGGAAAGACCAGGCTCTCCCCCACTTTGTAATGCCCTTCGGGTATATACACTGTGCCAATTGAGCGCTGTTGTTTGGCCAGCACTTCACGCTCATTACGAATACGCTCGTCAACCAGAACTGGAACAAGCTCCTTCTCGGTGAGAGGCGTCTCGTTCTCGAATAAATAGGTGCTGAGGAATTCTAGGTCTTTCCTGCCAAGGGAAAAAGTCTGCCAGTAGTCAGGAGGCAAAGTGAAAGGAACGCTTGCCATAAACTGCCTTCGTATTTTAGATTACCCACAGGGGGTGTATAAACATTGGATGGAACATCCTGAACATTATAATTATACCCCTACTTGACAGGCCATCTCGCTTGACTTACGATGGGGCATTGGGAGTCCCGTGATAAAGAGAAAGATGGCGAGGGTTGGGTAGCCGAAGCCCGCCCAACACACTCCATATACCCCATCACCACGGCGATTGCCAGAGAACCTTCATAAATTACTACGGAGGTCAGGATGCGCATTGGCATGATGGCAGACGTATACAAGCCGCACGTCAGCGGAATCACCAATTACATTTCCTTGAACAAACGATATTTGGAACAGGCCGGACACGAGGTCTATGTTTTCACCTTCGGGGACCTCGACTATCCAGACGGAGAGACAAATATTATCCGCTCTCCCGGACTGCCGCTGGTGGATACCGGCTATTATTTGAACTTCCGCTACAGCCGCAAAGTGAAAGCGCTGCTCCAGACCATGGACCTGGTCCACGTAAACCATCCGTTCCTCAGCGGACGACTGGCCCTGCGCTATTGCCGCCCGCTGAACATCCCGATTGTCTTCACCAACCACACCCGATACGATCTGTACGCGCAAGCATACATGCCGCTCCTGCCGGAGGAAATCAGCTCCAGTTTTCTACAGAGCTACATGCCGCCCTTCTGTACCGCCGTGGATCTGGTCATTTCGCCCTCGCCCGGAATGGCAGATGTGCTGCGGAAACTGGGAGTGACCAGCCAGATAGAAGTGATACCCAACGGTCTTGAACTAGAACGCTATCAGCAGACTCTTGAAAACTGCCGTTCCGAATTCGGCTTTATGCCGGAGAACATCCTGCTGATCTATTCCGGGCGGCTGGGACCGGAAAAAAACGTGGACTTTCTTTTACGGGCGTTTGCAGGCGTGGCCGAGGCTGTGGAGGGTGTTCATTTGCTAATCGTCGGCGGTGGACCGGAAGAGGAGGGCCTGAAAAAACTTGCTGCTGAAACCGGTGCCGGAGACCGGGTCCACTTCTTTGGCATGGTCGCCTATGATCGCATGCCGCAATACCTGGCAATGTGCGACGTTTTCGTGACCGCCTCGGTGACAGAAGTCCATCCCCTTTCGGTTGTCGAAGCTATGGCAACCGGTCTGCCTGCACTGGGCATCCACTCGGTGGGCGTGGGCGATACCATCGAGGATGGCAATACCGGCTTCCTTGCCAGCCAGAACCAGGCCGCTTACGCCGCCAAACTCACCCGTTTGTGCCTCGACCGAAGCCTGCGCCGCAAGATGGGGCTGGCAGCTCGCAATGCCTCCGAAAAATACGCCGTTGAACACGTCATGCAAATCATGCTTGCTCACTATGAACGCCTGGTCTCTGCGGCCCTGCCGCGCCGGCGCAGCTTGAGTTCCCGCCTCCGTAGCATGGTGGAGAAACTGCGCACATGAGCAATCGCAGACAAGTCGTTGGTCGCTGGGGCGAAGACGCCGCCGCGGAGTACCTGGCGGCAAACGGTTACACGGTTCATGCGCGCAATGTCCACAGCGCCCACGGCGAGATTGACATCGTCGCCAGCAAGGACGGCCTGCTGGTTTTCGTCGAGGTCAAGACGCGCAGTTCGCATAAATTTGCCTATCCCGAAGATTCGGTCACACGCCGCAAACAAACTTATATGCTCTCCGCGGCCGAAGAGTATTTTCAGGCGCACCCCGAAAGCGGCGAAAGCTGGCAGTTCGACGTGATTGCTGTAGAAGGCAGGCCCGGCGGGAATCCGCAGATCGAGCATTTTGAAAATGTCATCGGATAGTCCATTGCAGGTCACACGTCGCACGTTACACGTCAAACCGCCCCTGGTCGTCATCGTCGGGCCGACCGCGGTCGGCAAGACTGAGATTGCCATCCAACTGGCCGAACGGCTGGGCGGTGAAATCGTCTCAGCGGATTCGCGTCTCTTCTATCGCGGCATGGACATCGGCACCGCCAAGCCCACGCCCGCTGAACGCATCCGCATCCCGCATTACTTGATCGATGTGGCGAATCCAAATGAGACCTGGAGCCTGGCTGTTTTCCAACGCGCCGCGAAAGATGCGATTGCAGATATCCACAGGCGCGGCAAACTGCCGTTCCTGGTGGGCGGGACGGGGCAGTATATCCACGCGGTGACGCACGGCTGGTCGCCGCCCGCCACAGGACCGGACGCCCGTCTGCGGACCGTGCTGGAAGAGCTGGCCAAGTCTCAGGGGAATGATTGGCTGCACCAGCGGCTGGCTCTTCTCGACCCGGCTGCGGCGGAGACGATTGACCCGCGCAACCTACGCCGGACGGTGCGGGCGCTGGAGGTGATCTTCTCCACCGGGCGAAGATTCTCTGACCAGCGCGGGCAGTGCGAAAGTCCCTACCGCTTGCTGACGATCGGGCTGATTCGTCCGCGCCCGGAACTCTATGCCCGCCTGGACACCCGCATCGAAGCCATGTTCACCCTCGGCCTGCTGGACGAGGTGCGCGGTTTGCTTGCACAGGGTTATTCTCCCAACCTGCCCACCATGTCTGCCATCGGTTACCGCGAGTGCACCCTCGTATTGCGAAGTGAGATGAGCCTGGAGGACGCCAAAGTGCGGATGCGACGGCTGACGCGCATCTTTGTGCGGCGGCAGGCAAACTGGTTCAAGGCGCAGGATGCGGAGGTCCACTGGTTCGAAGCTGGGGAGGGGAATCTGGATGAAATCGAAAAAGCGATCCGCACTTTCCTGGAATAAAAAGGGGCTGTCCAGTAAGGGGATGCTACGCGATGGGTGTTACGACATCGCTCAAGAACCGCACGCGTTTTTCCAGAAAAGGCGCGATAATAGGAAGAAGTCTCGCTGGTCCTGTCGCAGCACTCTTCGATGGTTCCATGCGAATTCCATCTGTTGGGCTGCTTGGTTGGATTAAGGAAAGGAGAATACCTTATGGAAGAATCGCTCAAACCACCCTATTTGCAAAAAGACGATACGCGCGGTGACTTTCAAGTTTGGATCGTCGACGGCGCCTATATCCGCGGGCATATCGATGAGGAGTTCACAAATTTCGGCCAGCACTACCGTTATCCATACATCCCTGATAAGGAATTCTGGATCGACAGGGAAGCCGAGCACGATGAGCGCATCTTCTTCATCGAACATTTGCTGGTAGAGCATGATCTCATGGCGAAAGGCGCATCCTATGCCGATGCAATCACACAGGCTGACCAGGTGGAACGCAAGGAAAGGCGGCGGGCTGGGGACGTCCGCAAGGTAACGCATCAAGGGAAAGAGCTGCCGGATGCCAGTTCAGTACACGAGCTTCTGTGGAAGAAGCTGGAGAATGGTGTCAGTGTATGGATCGTGAATGGCCGGCTGGTGCGGAGCGCGTTCGACATTGACTACACGGCTGGCGGTCATGACCACGTTTATGAATTCATCCCCGAGGGTGAGGTCTGGATCGACGATGCCATTGAAGAACAGGAAAGGGGGTTTGTGCTGCTACACGAGCTGCACGAAAGGAATCGCATGATCGAAGGGTGGCCCTACAGCAAAGCGCACGCCGAGTCCAGCCGCTTGGAGTACCATTGTCGTCACCACCCTGATGAACTGCACGATGCATTGGCGGCCGAAGGCTGGGCATGATCGAGAAAATAAGAAAAACGGTAACAAAAAACCCGGTTTTGAAGCCGGGTTTCTGTTTCGTTAAGCAGGCTGCGGGGTGCCGCTCTTCTTTGGGAATGGGGGCGGGAAGATTTTCTCGAACTCTTCGCGCGTCAGCGTTTCCACCTCGAGCAGTTTGTTGGCCACCGCGTCCAGTTCGGTACGATATTTCTTCAGAATCGCAAGCGCCTGTTTATAGGAATCATCCACCAGCTTGCGCACTTCGCTGTCGATCTGTTCGGCCACGGCCTCGGAATAATCGCGCTGCTCGGAGATCTCACGGCCCAGGAAAATGAGTTCTTCCTTCTGGCCATAAGTCATCGAGCCGAGTTCATTGCTCATCCCCAGGCGGGTGACCATGGTGCGGGCAATTTTAGTAACGTTCTCCAGGTCATTGGAGGCACCCGAGGTAATATCGTCAAAGACGAGTTGTTCGGCTGCGCGGCCGCCGAGGAACAGGGTTAATTGCGCCAGCATCTTCTTGCGTGATGTGAGCGTACGATCGTCGGTCGGGCGGTTCCAGGTCAACCCGCCAGCCTGTCCGCGTCCGACGATGGTGATCTTTTGCACCGGGTCGGCTTCAGGGATGGCGTTGATGACCACTGCATGGCCCGCTTCGTGATAAGCAATAATGCGTTTTTCTTCTTCACTGATCAGCCGGGACTTGCGTTCGGGTCCCATGATCACGCGCTCGATTGCTTCTTCCAATTCAGGCTGGCCAATCGCCTTCTTGTTGCGACGGGCTGCCAGGATGGCGCCTTCATTGATCAGGTTTTCCAGGTCCGCGCCGACAAAACCGGGTGTACCCCTTGCAATGCTTCCCAAGTCCACGCTGGGTTCGAAGGGCTTGCCGCGCGCATGGACTTTCAGAATGGCCTCGCGTCCGCGCATATCCGGCCGGTCGAGGGTGATGCGGCGGTCGAAGCGACCGGGGCGCAGCAGAGCCGGGTCCAGGATGTCGGGGCGGTTGGTGGCGGCCACGACGATCACGTTCGTGTCGGTGTCGAACCCGTCCATCTCGACCAGCATCTGGTTGAGGGTCTGCTCACGCTCGTCGTGCGAGCCGCCCAGACCCGCACCGCGCTGCCGTCCGACGGCATCAATCTCGTCTACAAAGACGATGCAGGGGCTGTGGCGTTTGGCCTGGTCGAACAGGTCACGCACACGGCTGGCACCCACGCCAACAAACATTTCCACGAACTCCGAGCCGGAGATCGAGAAGAAAGGTACACCCGCCTCGCCCGAAACAGCTTTGGCGAGCAGGGTTTTCCCCGTACCGGGAGGGCCGACTAACAGGACACCCTTAGGAATGCGCGCGCCCAATTGAATGAACTTCTGCGGTTCCTTCAGGAACTCGACCACTTCTTTCAGTTCTTCCTTGGATTCATCTATACCGGCTACATCCTCGAATGTTACTGTGGGATGTTCACCGCTGAACATGCGCGCCTTGGATTTACCAAAGGCCATCGCGGCATTGTTGCTGCCCTGTGCCTGGCGGAAAATGAACCAGAATAGCGCGCCAATCAAAAGGACAGGTACAATGTAATAGGCCAGGGTCAATATGCCAGACCAGGGACTGGGTGGATTGACTTGGATGGTCACTTTTAACAACTGTTCAGGTGTTACGCCAAACGCCAACAATTGCGAGACGAGGGTTGTCTCCTGCTCTTTGCGAGCAGTTTGTTCGATTGGACCGCTGGAACTGGAAGATGTCACCGTTAAACTGTTGTCATTATTAACAACGATTTTCGCGATTGTCCCAGACTCGATCTGCTGCGCAAGCTGATTTATGGTCAATGGTCCTTGTGCATTCGGTTGCTGCTTAACGTTAAAGTAGATCATCGCCACAATTGCAATGAACAGCAGAAGATATATTATGTAGGACTGATTGCGTGATTTCACATGGACCTCCTGTCCGTGCAATTAGATTATACCAACCTATATACGTCTCTGCCAGATTCGAGGAATATGTTATATAAAGTTCTAATATATTCATCATCTTTATCCGAAATCAGTAAGCAGAAAGGGTGAGGAGTCTTTGGGAATCCCTAATAATGGGAAGGAGTTCGCCTAACCCCGCAAACTCTCAAAGAACTGTAATAGTATGGAAAGATAGGAGGGTGTTATTTGTGGTAAACTTAAACCGTTCAGGTGGCATTGCATGGCCGAAATAAGTACAAAGATGATCCTCTGCATTGAAGACGAACAGGAAATGATAGACCTGATTCGCCTGATCCTCAGCCGCCGCGGGTTCGAGATCCGAGGCGCCAATGGCGGCAAGGAAGGTCTCGAAATCATCCGAAATGAACATCCCGACCTAGTCCTGCTTGACTTGATGATGCCTGAAATGGACGGATGGGAAGTCTATCAACAAATGAAAGCAGACGAGGCCACCAAGAATATCCCGGTGATCGTCGTCACCGCCAAAGCCCAGAGCATAGACAAGGTGCTCGGACTGCACATTGCCAAAGTGGACGATTACATAGCCAAGCCGTTCAGCCCGCAGGAATTATTGACCAGCGTGGATACCGTGCTTGGACGAAACAAAAAAGCCTGAGCCAATCCGACGGGAACGGGGCGCACCGAACGCCCCGTTTTCATATCCCTATGAAGACAATCCATCTCGAAAATAAAGACCAACCGCTTCCGTCGCCATTACTCGCCCTCTTCTGCGACAGTTTCCTGTGTCGTTTGCGCGGCCTGATGTTCCGTTCCAGCCTCGCCTCAGATAAAGGCTTGCTACTCGTCGAGGCACGCGATAGCCGTCTCGATACTACCATCCACATGCTGTTCGTTTTCATGGATCTGGCAGTCATCTGGATCAATTCCGAGAAGGTCGTCGTGGATACCGTCCTGGCTCGTGCCTGGCGGCCGGTCTACGCTCCACACCAGCCAGCCAAGTATATCCTGGAGATCCACCCGGACCGGCTGAACGAATTCAAGATCGGTGATCGTATAGAGTTCCAAAATGCATAAAAGAATTGTCGCCTGTCTCCTGGCCCTCGTCTTTGTCGTTTCAGCGACTCCCGCCTTTGCCCAGACCCCCACGCCTCCATCCGGTCCAGTTTACATTGTCCAGTCAGGTGATACGCTGTGGAGTATTTCCGTACGCTTTAGTGTCAGCGTGACCGACATCATGGCCGCCAACAACATGGTCAGCCAGGATATTTTCGTTGGCGACCAGCTCATCATTCCCGGTTACGAAGGGCTGAGCGGCACATTAATCACCGTGCCGGTCCCGTTCGGTGAAAGCCTGCGCAGCCTGAGCCGCCAATATCGCGTTGACCCGGCGCTGCTCATCAAACTTAATCACATCGTCAGCCCCGCCGAACTGTATGCCGGTTACAACCTCATCCTGCTGCAGCAGGATGAGCACCCCGCCCTGACGGCCCGCACCGTGCTTGCCAAAGGTGACACTTTGCTGGAGTTGGCCGTCAGACAAAACACTGACCCCTGGACCATCGCTCAACTTAACGGTCTCACCGAACCCCAGGCCAGCCTGCCTGGCGATCTGCTCTACCTTCCCTCGGGTACATCCACCGCCGCCGCGAACGGGATTCCCTCCGTGCTCACCTCCGCCGAGGTGGACCCGCTGCCGATCACACAGGGGGCAACCGTCCAGGTCAGAGTCACGGCGACCCAGCCGGTCACTTTGAGCGGCCTGCTGGTGGACCAGACCTTGCACTTCTTCCCGCAAGTGGACGGCTCCCAGGTGGCGCTGCAAGGCGTCCATGCCATGACGGATCCGGGTCTGTACCCGCTGCGGATTGACACAACCCTCGCGGACGGTTCTGTGCAGTCCTTTGAGCAGATGGTGCTGGTCAATTCCGGGAACTACCTGACCCAAACCCTGACGGTTGACCCATCCACCATTGATCCCGCCGTCACCGGGCCGGAAGACGCCTGGCTGCTCTCGCTGGTCACACCCGTCACGCCCGAAAAATATTGGCAGGGGGTGTTCCAATTACCAGTGGACAGTGGATACTGCGTGAGCGCGGCATATGGATTGCGCCGCAACTATAACAACGGAGCCCTTTACTCCTTCCACACCGGGATTGACTTCGCTGCAGGATGCTTCAATAAACACCCGTTGGAAGTTTACGCCCCGGCCGACGGCGTGGTCGTCTTCACCGGTCTCAAGACCGTGCGCGGTAACGCCACCATCATTGACCATGGCCAGGGAGTTTACAGCGGCTTGTATCACCAGGCTGAAATTTACGTATCTGTTGGTGACCACGTCACAGCGGGCCAATTAATCGGAAAGATCGGTGACACCGGGCGCGTCACCGGCCCGAATCTACACTGGGACCTGTGGGTCAATGGCATCCAAGTCAACCCGACCCAGTGGCTGAACGAAACCTTCCCACACTGATCGTCGCTTCTCTGAGAATCTCCCTGCCAATGGGGGAAACTGGTCATATTGGGCAGGTTTCGCCTGCCTAAAAGCGTCATATCTTTCCCTCTTTCACGGAAATAGGGAAAGATATAGTTGTCCTCACCGTTTGTTTATGCTAAACTTGGATTCAACCCGACCCGGGAGAAAACCATGAGTGATCTGATCAACTTCTTGAAGCAGGCCGATATCTTCTATCATTTCACGCCTACGCAACTGGAAATGGTTGCCAACCTGTGCCAGGAACGCTCTTATGCCAGCGGGGAAATCGTAGTAGAGGAAGGTGCCAGCAGCAAGGAACTGTATATCATTACCCAGGGTGAAGTGGACATTTTGATCAACCCGCCCCTGGCAGGCAAGCCGGATTCCTCGCAAGGAACAGTGACCATCGCCACCCTGCGCCGCAGCCAGTCCATTGGTGAGGTGGCCCTGGTGGACGAAGGCCTTTGTTCCGCCACCGCCCACACCACTCAAGAAGACATCAAACTGCAAGTCATCTCGCGCGACAAACTCATCATGCTGTGCGAAACTTACCCGCAGTTGGGCTATCGGCTGAGTATAACCTGGCCACCGACCTGGCGATGAAAATCCGCAATACCGACTCCCGCATCCGCGAGACTCTGCTCTACGGACAGAAAAAGTAACCGATGAAGAGGTACTTCGCCGCCACCGCTGCCCTTCTGACCATCAGCCTGCTGCTGGTCTCCTGCGGTGCGGCTCCTTACAAATGCATCGACCCGCTGAGCTGCCTGGAAATTTCTCCCGGCAGCCCGGTTGTCATTGGAACCATCTTGGCTACCATGGGCAAATTGGGTCCTGGCGGAACCGAATCACTCATGGGCGTGGAAAAAGCGGTGGCAGACAAAGATGAACTCTTTGACCACCCCATCCAACTTCTCCGCTACGGGACGGACTGCACCGCAGACAACGCTCGGGCCGCCGCGACCGAATTCGCCGCAAACCCAGACCTGTCTGCTGTTATCGGTCCGACCTGCACCGCCGAGGCAGTTGTTGCAAGTCCAATCCTGTTGGATGCTGGGATTCCCCAGCTCAGCCCGGTACCCGATTCCGTGGCGGCTTACGATCTGGCGAACCAGGTCTTCGCCGCCATCGAGCAGGTGGCAGTCCAGATGCCGGACAAAACACTCCACATTCCCCGCCAGGCCTTGTTCGATGCACTTCACCTTTCCCCATAATTACCGGCAAACAGGGATAGCCCGCCTCACCCCGGTTGTATAATCCAGCCTACCATGCCTACCGCAGAAATTATCGCCATTGGCACCGAACTCCTGCTCGGCGAGACCGCCGATACCAATACCCGCTTCATCGCGCGGGTACTGCGCGGCCTGGGCATAGACCTGTTCCGGACACAGACCATCGGTGACAACGCCGGGCGTATCGTTGAAACCGTCCGCCAGGCGCTGGAACGCGCCGATATCGTCATTACCACCGGCGGCCTCGGCCCCACCGTAGACGATCCCACCCGCCAGGCCATTGCTGACTGTGTCGGCGCGCCGCTCGAATTTCACCCCGAACTCTGGGAGCAAATCGCCGCCCGCATCGCCCGTTACGGGCGCACGCCCACTGAGAACCAGAAACGCCAGGCTTATATTCCCAAGGACGCCGTCATCATCGAAAACCCGGTCGGTACCGCCCCGGCCTTCATTGTGAATATCGCTTCTTTCCCGCAAACGGGAGAGAAGCCGGGGCTTACCCTGAGCGAAGTCGAAGGGTTGAAGGACAAAGTGGTTGTTTCTCTGCCAGGTGTACCCAACGAGATGGAAACCCTCCTGACGGACCTCATCGTTCCCTACCTGCAAGAACATTTCGACCTGCAATCAATGCTTAAAATCCGCACGCTGCATGTCAGCGGACTTGGCGAAGGGAGCATTGACGACCAAATCGGCGACCTGGAAACGCTCGCCAACCCGACCGTCGGTCTGACCGCCCACTCCGGCATGGTGGACATCCGCATCGCCGCCAAAGCCGGGACTGAAGCCGATGCGAGCGGGATGATCGCATTCGTGGAACAGGACCTCCGCACCCGCCTGGGAGAGAACATCTTCGGCGCAGATGACTCCACCCTGGAGGGTGTTGTGCTTGATGCTGTGGCAGCGAGGGGCTGGACGTTGGCCTGTATCGAGGTCAACCTGGAGGGTGCGCTGCTGAGGCGCCTGGAGCAGGCGAGGCACCCAGCCTATCAAGGGGGGAGTAGCATCCAGGCGGGACTCGCAGCGCTCGCCATCGAAACAGACTCCGTCCGCAGGCAGTTCGGGGCCTCCGCTGCGCTGGGTGTGGCCTATTCCTGGGGGATTGAACAGCAGGAGGTCACCATCCACTTCATCACTCCTGCCGGAGAGACGGAACGCTGTCTGGCCTACGGCGGGCACCCGGGTAGTGCCCGGCGCTGGGCGGTCAACATGGCGCTGGATGGTCTGCTCCGCATTGCCCAGGGAACCAGTTAATGCCCGCATCTTCGCCGGCTACGATATGTAACTGAAAATCCTGAACGTCTTCCCGAATTGGAAGCAATAAATCCTGAGGGAGTCGCGGCATGCGCCTTGAATGTTTAATCAGGTAGAATAGCAGGAAAACCATGCTACCGTGTAAAAATCTGAACCGAAATTCCATGAATTGCATGTATTTCGTTATGGCATGTTCAAATATTCATGCAAGAAGCAGCAAGGAGAGCGAATGACCAAATCTGCCGATCTTCTTCTCATAAATGCCATCCTCCTGACCATGGACGAGGAAATGCACCAATACGAACCCGGCGCGGTGGCTGTCAGCGGGGACAGCATTCTCGCCGTGGGGCCCGAAGCCGAGGTCCGCAAAGCCTGCCCAGCCGCACAAGTGGTGGACTGCGGCGGCAAGGTCCTGATGCCAGGGTTGGTCAACGCCCACACGCACATCCCGATGACACTGATGCGCGGCCTGGCCGACGACCTGCGCCTGGATGTCTGGTTACAGGGCTATGTGTGGCCGGTTGAGCGCGAGTTCGTTTCACCTGACTTCGTCCGGTTGGGTGCCCAATTGGGTTGTGCCGAAATGATTCGGACCGGCGTGACCTGCTTTGCCGATATGTATTACTTCGAGGAAAACGTGGCGGAAGTCACCGCCGAGGCGGGCCTGCGCGCTGTCTGCTCACAGACCGTGCTCAAGTTCCCCACTCCGGATGCGGTCTCATTCGAAGATTCACTCGCTGCAGCGCGGGAGTTCATCGAACACTGGAAAGGTCACACGCTAATCACCCCGTCGGTGGCACCGCACGCGCCCTACACCTGCACCCCCGAAATCCTGCGTGCCACGGCGCAACTGGCCGCAGAGTTCGATGTGCCACTGCACACGCACATCGCCGAGACCGCCCTGGAAGTAGAAAACATGCGCCGGGAAAATGGAATGCCAGCCGTTCCATATGTCAAAAAGCAAGGATTATTCGACGCCAAAGTGCTTGCGGCGCACTGCATCCACATTGACGAGGGCGAGATGCACACCCTGCTCCATGCGGGAGCGGGAGTGGCCCACAACCCGTCCTCCAATTTGAAACTGGCCTCCGGTCTCGCCCCTATTCAGAAAATGTTGAATCTAGGTTTGAACGTGGGCATCGGGACAGATGGCCCGGCCTCGAATAACGACCTGGACATGTTCGAAGAAGTGCGCCTGGCAGCCTTCGTGGCGAAGACTGTCAGCAACGACCCGACCGCGGTCCCGGCGGCAACTGCGCTCATGATGGCTACTCGCCTCGGGGCGCGGGCGCTGCACCTCGGATCCGTAACCGGGTCGCTCGAACCAGGCAAGCGCGCTGACCTGATCCTGGTGGATATTTCCCCGCTCCATAATTCCCCGCGCTTCCGTCGTGATGCTGATAATATCTACTCCCAACTGGTCTACGCAGGGAAAGCCACCGACGTGACTGACGTAATGGTCAATGGCAGATGGTTGATGCACAATCGTGAACTCCTGAAACTCAACGAAAAAGAATTGAAGGCCGCCGCACAGGAGTATGCCCGGAAAATTGACACATTCCTGATGGCCCGCGAGCAGTCGGTCTTCTCTAAACTGGTGGCGCTGGGTGGCTCAGCAGAAGAAGAATCCTTCGAAGTTCAGGTCAAGGTCAAGTTGAACGAGCCGGCTCCCGTGCTGGAAGCGCTCAAAAACGCCCAGATCGAAATCCTGCGCAAGAAGCATTACCACCAGCACGATATTTATTTCACCTTTGCCGACCCGGCCCAGGGCTGGTTACGCTACCGCGAAGATGAGATGATAGATGATAAGGAGCGGATTACAGGCGTGCGCGGCCGGTTGACTCTCATCGGCCCCTCCCGCGAAGGCGATTTCGCGCACGATGTGCTCTTGAGCCGCATCCGCTATTTTGCCCCGGCAGCTAACAGCCTGCGCTTCTACCGTGAGTACTTCAAACCCGCAAGTGAAACTGCCGTTGACAAGGATCGCCTGCGCTGGCTGGTGCGCTACAAGAACGAGGAGTTCTTTATCAACCTGGATCGCGTTGAAACTCCCAGCCTGGGCTACTATCTTGAAATCAAGAGCCGCACCTGGAGCCGCCGTGACGCCGAAGAAAAAGCCAATTGCTCCTCGGAACTCATCCTTTTGTTGGGTGGGTCGCTGGAGAATACCATCACGCAGGACTATGTCGAAATCGCGGGCGATGAAAAATAGCGCCTGACACTTTATGGGCTGCCTCTTCAACAACCTGCTTCTGCTTGGGGGGTTGTATGACCAGACACGTCTGTTTGGTTATTGGATTGACCGGAAGGAGTAAACCTTGCACAAGTTTTTTGCTTTGATTGCCAGGTTTATTGCTACGCTCTCTGTCATATTGTTCGTGATCACAACAGTCCTGGCGCTTTTCTTGACCACCATCAACCGGCAGGTGTTCAAAGCCAATATTTATAAGAACGCCTTGGTCGAGCAGAACATCTATGCCCGCCTGCCTGAGATTGTTGCGATCGCAATCAGCTCACAATCAGGGGCAGGAGGCAACGGTGCGGGTGAGGCGCCGTCCTTCACGCTTCTCACCGCAGCAGACTGGCAGGCCATCGTTGCCACCCTGCTTCCGCCAGGTGACCTGCAAACCATGACCGAAAGTACGCTCAACCAGTTGTTTGCCTATCTCGACGGCAAAACGGAGGCAGTTACCGTTCCGCTTGATAAGCTGAAAGAGCGCCTGGCAGGCCCGGCTGGTACAGATCTCATCCTGCAACTGATCAACTCCCGTCCGGCTTGCAGCGAGCAGGAACTTCTGCAGTTGCTCAACGGGACGGACCACAGCAGCCTGATCCTGTGCAAGCCCCCTGACCTTGTGGTCTCCCTCGTGGTCCCTCTATTCCAGGAACTGCTGGTCACTGTTACCGCAGAACTACCGGATCAGGTCACGATCATCAAGCCCCAGCCCGCTGGCGCGCCTCCATTGGGAACCGGCCCATTTGGCGCAGACCCAATAACGACCATCCGCATCGTAAGACTAATAATGCGCTTAAGCCCGCTTCTGTCATTGGTCTTTCTCCTGCTGGTTACGCTGTTCACCGTACGTTCTTTTAAAAGTTTGATGCACTGGTGGGGTATTCCCATCTTCGTTTCCGGAGCGATGGCTCTCGGTTTGGAAATTTCAGCGCTACTGGCTTTAAACTTGGCCTGGGCCACCTACATTGTCCCCCGAATTCCATCTTTTATCCCGGCAGACTTAACCGGCATCGGCCAGGAGCTGGCGCGCTCCATCGTTCATACCATTATGGAAGGGGTTGTCCCCCCGGCCATTATTTTGCTTGTAATCGGCCTGGCAGCGTGGATTGGCTCATACTTTATTAAGCCAAAGAATGAACCGGATGTGTTCCTGCCACCGTCCACACCAGCGCCCTGATCGTAACGGGTGATTATGCTCCAATTGACACTTCTTGTTTTAAAGTCACGCCGAATATCTGACCTGCTTCTGTGCCAGAGTAGGGTAACCCTCAACCGCTAGGATACAAAGTTCTAAAAGAAAAGGACGATGAGATTGTCAAGGTTTGATGCTACAATTGGGTCATCCTTTCGTGTTTAATACACCCAGGCAATCGCTTTTTCCAAGGCGAATCATGGTCCTCTATCATTTTTTCCAGTAATCCTTAAATAAATTGGAGGTGCTATGAAAACAATTCGTCAACTCCTGAAGATCAAAGGGCGCAAGGTCTGGACGGTCAGCCCCGCGACGAGCGTTTTTGATGCTCTGCAAGTGATGGCCGAAAAAGACGTGGGGGCGTTGCTGGTTGTGAAGGGTAAAACACTGGTTGGTGTATTCTCTGAACGGGATTATGCCCGCAAGGTTATTCTGCACGGCAAGAGTTCAAGGGAAATTCTCGTCAGTGAGATCATGTCCTCGCCGCCCATCTTTATTGAACCGGATGAAACGATCGAGCAGGGACTGGCCTTAATGTCGGCCAAACACGTCCGCCACCTGCCTGTCATGGAAAACAATCGCCTGGTCGGGATTGTCACGATCGGCGATCTGGTCAAGTCCCTCATCGTCGAGCAAAAGGTGGTCATTGACCATTTGGAAAAGCATATTCTCTCCAACACGAGCATTACTTAACCCCCCACTCAAAGTGCCGTAGGTTATGCCTGTAGCGTGACGGTTCCTGGAAAAATCACGCAGAATCCATGCCCTACGGGCAATTATTCTGCAAGTGCTGCTCCAGCGTCTCAGCGAAGTTGTGCAGGCCGGAGCCATCGCACTTCGCCTGGAAATAATAGTAGTTCGTTTGGGCAGGGTTGGCCACCGCTTCCAGAGCCGTCAGGCCGGGGTTGGAGATCGGTCCGGGAGGCAAGCCGTGATAGAGGTAGGTGTTGTAGGGGGAATCGAAATGCAAATCGTTTCCGCTGAGCGGAGTTGTCCACCAGGTATCCTGGGTTGTGTTGTAGCCAAGCGCGTACTGGACCGTTGGGTCGGTCTGTAATTTCATGCCGATTGCCAGCCGGTTGTAAAAGACCGAGGCGATCAGCGGCATCTCATCCTCGACTACCGCCTCCTTCTGGATGATGGACGCCATGATCACTGCCTGATAGAGCGTCAACCCGTGGCCGTCAAAGGCCGCCCGGGTTTCAGCCGGGAGGTGGGAACTGAAACCTTGGATCAGGATGGAAACCAACTGGTCTGCCGTCGTCGTGCGAGGCAGGATGTAAGTGTCGGGGTAGAGAAACCCCTCAGAAGACGCACCAGTAGGGATCAGGTCCAGGGGAACCGCCGGGTCGGACGCGGCAGCCAGAAACACCTCCGGCGGAATATCCAGGCCGGAGGTCGGGAGCGAGGCGGCGATTTCTTCCATCCGCCAGCCGGGCAGGACGGTGAAAGTCACCTCTGTCAGGGTTGTGGATTTCAACATCTGGGCGATGTCAAACCCAGTCTGCGCCGGGCTGAGACGGTAGGTGCCGGTCTGGATGATGGTATCCAGCCCCGTCCAGAGCAGGTAAGCGCGGAAGGTGCTGGCGCTGCGTATGAGGCCGGCCTGTTCCAGCCGGTTTGAGATGGAGAACACACTTTCGCCCGACTGGATGACAAACAATTGCTCTCCTCCGGCAGGGTCGCGTGCCTGGGTCAAGTCTCCGGCATTCCAGACCAGTTCGGAACCATAACTGATGCGCTGCCAGACATTGAGTGAGGGGCTGGGTTCCCCGAAAGACTGCCGGGCTGCTAGGGGGATGATAAAGGCCACTGCCAGCAGGCCGATAAGAACCAGCATACCGAGCAAAAGTATCCATGGCAGGCAGGAATTGCGAGGTTTCATTTTTGAGGGTTGGCGTCGAGATAGGATTGCAGGAGGACGGTGGCGGCAACAGAGTCCAGGTGCCCAAGGCGATTCTTGCGTGAAACGCCCATTGCGATCCGGGCCGCACGCGCATCCTGCGTGGTGAAGGATTCGTCCCAATAAACCACCGGGAGATTGGTTTGGGTCTTCAGGGCTTCGGCAAAACGCCCCGCGCGGCGGCCTTCGAAGGTGGGATGGCCGTCATCGTCGAGCGACTGCCCGACTATGATGAGACCGGCTCCGTTCGTTTTTGCAAGTTCTGCCACTGCCGCGGCGTCCAGCAGGCGGGCAACATGATTGAGAACCGTCAATGGGTTGGCGATGGTGCCGGTCGGATCGCTGAGGGCGAGACCGATGCGTTTGGAACCGGGGTCTACAGCCAGAATTCTCATCAATCGCCGATGGAAATAGTGATACGGAACGGAACCGCCGGCAGCCAGGGCCACCAGGCAGGTTTGATCTGGATGACCGGTGACCCGGCCAGCGGCAGGGATTCGTTCAGCCGCAGGAGGGCTGTGGCGGGCCTGCGGCCCAGCGACATTTGCACGGCGGTC
>Ga0209777_10002584_pt1 | contig 23554 bp, 15 predicted proteins | sample FrelakmetHBP12HB_FD_187147 | JGI IMG/M metagenome (GOLD analysis project Ga0209777, IMG submission 187147) | Freshwater lake sediment microbial communities from the University of Notre Dame, USA, for methane emissions studies -HBP12 HB (SPAdes)... | ecosystem: Environmental > Aquatic >...
GGAAAAGCCCCCGGAGGGGGCGGAAGATGGCGACGTCGCGATCTTTCGCCCCGTGCCGGGGCTTCATGAATCTGGCGACTCCCCATGGCTCACGCCATGGGCTACTCTCTTGCGCTCTTACGAGCTTTGATTCTACAGAATCCCCACTTTCTTGTCGCACACCCTGTTTTGGCATTCGGGGAGCTCGTGACGGGTAAGCAGTTTGCGCCCTCGTACCGGCTGCCGTTAAGCGGGGTGTGCGACATCAAAGTGGTGGAATCCTCGATTTCCTGGCAATTCGCCGGAATCTGAGCGTACGTGTACGAAAGGCCGCTTCTTCAGCCCGTCAGGGCGAAAGGTCATAGCCCACGGCGCGAGCCGTGAGAGGGTTGCAGGTTCCATCAAGCCCCGGCAGGGGCGAAAGATAACTCTGACGCCCCTCCGGGGCTCCCGCACGGACATGTCGTTCCCACGGCTCGCGCCGTGGGCTACTATCTTCCGCTCCTGCGGAGCTTCATCTGGCGCGGTCCGGAGCTTCCACTACTATGTCGCACACCCCGTTAAGCGCGGCCGCCGCACGGCAGATGCTTTTTGCTATAAGCTGTTTCCTGCGCGGCACAGCCGTTAGAGAGGCATACTGAAACGCGGCCAGGGAATGTAGCGTCTGGAGATCAAACATGAAGCGGGTTCGATTCTTATTTTGGCTGGGGATTCTCGCGGTCGTACCGGCGGCGCTGTCCCAGGTACGCGAATACGCCATTATTCTGCAGGATCCTCCCGTGGCGAGGCAGATTCAGTCGCGGCATGAGCTGAAGTTGGAATCCGCCCGGCAGGCGGACTCCCGGATCGAGGAGGCTCAGGCTCGCATCCGGCAGCAACTGGCGTCGCGGAACGTGCGCGTCATCACTTCGACCAAGACGCTGCTCAACGCCATATTCGTGGTGGCCGGCCCTGATGAAGCAGCGGCGTTGCAAAGCCTGCCGGGAGTGATACGCGTGGCGCCGCTCCGCAAGGCGAAGCTCCACCTGAACGCAGCCCTGCCGCTTATCAAGGTTCCCGGCGCGTGGGCGGCGCTGGCAGGGGCGGGCATCTCTGATCCCGGCGCGGGAATCAAGATCGCCATCATCGACACGGGTATCGACCAGACGCACCCCGGGTTCCAGGATCCGTCGATGTCCATGCCGCCGGGCTTCCCCCTGTGCTCGGGAACGGACTGCAATTACACGAACAGCAAGGTGATTGTGGCGCGCAGCTACGTCTGGATGACGGCAGTGGGATCCGGCCCGAGCGATTCGCGCCCGGACGACCTGTCACCCCGTGACCACGTCGGCCACGGCACGGCGACCGCGATGGTCGCCGCGGGCGTGCAGCACGCCGGTCCCCTGGCCACCATTTCGGGTGTTGCGCCCAAGGCCTACCTCGGTAACTACAAGGTTTTCGGCTCGCCCTACATCAATGACGGGGCCACCTCGAGTTCTATCATCAAGGCCCTGGATGACGCCTTCAATGACGGCATGGACATCGCCAGCCTGTCTCTCGGATTCCCGGCCTGGTTCGGTCCGCTCGACAAGGGCGCCGACTGCGGCGCATTGGATCCGAACGCGCCCTGCGAGGTGGAGGCAAACGCGGTCGAGACGGCCGTGAGCCGCGGGATGATCGTCGTCGCTTCGGCGGGCAATGACGGCGATGCCGGACTCAACCGTCCGACCCTCAGCACCGTCGCGACACCGGGCATCGCGCCCTCGGCGATCACGGCAGGCGCCTCGCGAAACGCGCACAACTTCTATTCCACCGTGAGCGTGACGGATTCGGGAGCGCCCCCCACCGTGACGGACTTGCCCGGCATGTTCGGCAACGGACCTTTACCGGATACGGTGCTCACTGCCCCGCTTCTCGACGTGAACGGCCTTGCCTGCTCCGCGCTGGCCCCGAATGCCGTGAGCGGCGCAATCGCGCTGATCCAGCGCGGCCAATGCTACTTCTACAACAAGGTTCTTAACGCCCAGGCGGCAGGAGCGGTGGGTGTGATCTTCTATTGCGAGGACAGCCAGTATTGCACGGATGGCGGCGAGACGCCGTTTCCGCCCGGCGTCGCGGGGACTTCAATTCCCTCGATGCTGATCGGAACAACCAGCGGGCGGGCGCTCAAGTCGTACGTTCAGGCGCATCCGAACGCACACGTAACAATGGACCCCACCGTCCACGAGTACTCTGATCCGAACGTAGACACCGTGGCGGCGTTCTCCTCGCGCGGGCCGTCGATTGCGCCGGAGACCGCGATCAAGCCCGAGGTGGCCGGAATCGGAACCAGCGTGTACATGGCCACCCAGAACTACGATACGAACGGGGACATGTATAACCCTTCCCGTTACACCGTCGCTGAAGGAACCAGTTTCTCCGGCCCGATGGCGGCCGGAGTCGCGGCGCTGGTGAAGCAGAAAAACCCGAACCTGACGCCCGCCGAGATCAAGTCTGCGATCGTCAACACCGCTTCGCAAACCGTCACGGACGGCGGAGCGGAGGCCCGCGTCATAGCAGTCGGCGCCGGCAAGCTGGACGCGCTCGCGGCGGTTCAGTCCAACGTGTTCGTAGACCCGCCCACGCTGAGTTTCGGCTCGGTGACGGTGGCGCTGATGGGATCGACGAAGAGGCTGACGGTCACGAACAACAGCGGCAGTGCGGTGACACTGGCCGTAGTTCCGCGCGACGCCGACCCGAACGCTCACCTCACCCTGAGCAGCGCGACCGTGCCCGCAAACAGCATGCAGGCAATTGCGGTGACGCTGGCGGGCTCGATGCCTTCGACGGGTTCCTACGAGGGAGTCATCACTTTGACGGGCGGCGCGGTGGATCTGCACGTGCCCTTCTATTACGCCGCCGGCACCGGTGTGATCAACGATCTGGTCCCCGTGACCGGCACGCTAGTATCGGGCACGGTGGGCCAACCCATCCCGGGCTTGGCGGTGGCCATCCGGGCGGTGGATCAATACGGACTTTCCGTTGAAGGTTCGCCGGTAGGTTGGACCACCAGCGGCGGGCCGCAAATCGGCTTCAGCGGCTGCGGCTGGAATTCTCAGACCTACGACCGCGGCGTCGCGGCGGCGTGCATCCAGGCCGGTGCAAGCCCGACCACCCAGACCGTGACGGCAATGGCGGGCGGCCTGCAGATGACTTTCACCATCAACCCGCGGCTGCAACCGGTGGTGTCCAAGAACTCCAGCGGGCAGCTCGGCGTCACCAACGGCGCCAGCTTCAATACCACCAACGGCGGCAGCCCGGCGCTCTCACCGGGTTCCTACATCACGATTTTCGGCGCGAACCTGGCGGACACCGGTGTGCAGGCCTGGTTCGACCAATACCTGCCGCCCGCGTTCGTCTATTTGCCGCTGGCCCTCGCAGGGGTGAGTGTCACCTTCGACGTGTCCTCGCAGGGGATCAGCGCGCCCGGCCACCTGAGTTACGTGGCCCCGGGCCAGATCAATGTCCAGGTTCCGTTCGAGCTGCAAGGGCAGTCCACCGCTTCCATGAAGATCCGGGTAGGCAATACGGTGAGCAGCGTCTACACGATCCAGCTTGCGGATGCAGCCCCGGGCATCTTCGAGAACGATCCGTACGGCACCGGGCAAGCGTGGGCCGCGGCCCAGCACGCCGACACGTACGCGCCGGTGGGGCCCTCCCAACCCGCGCAGAAGAGCGAGTGGCTGCTGATTTACGCCACCGGTCTCGGCCCGGTGTACAACCAGCCGGCCTCCGGCGAACCGGCGCCCTACAACCCGCTAGCAAACGCCAAGCTGCCGGTCAGCGTAACGATCGGCGGCCAGCCGGTAAAGAGCATCTACTACGCCGGCCTCACGCCGAGCTACATGGGGCTGTACCAGGTGAACGTGCAGGTGGCGGACAACACGCCCTCCGGCAGGCAGCCGGTCATCGTCACCGCGAACGGCAACAGCTCCAAAGCCGCCTACGTTTCAATGCAGTAGCCTGCGCGCCAGCGCTTTCGCGTCCCGGTGAGTTCGGGCCGGCGGTCGAGCGGTTCAATCCGGCCCGAAACATGCCGCCACGGACGCGGGTGTGCGACAAGAAAGTGGGGATTCTGTAGTGTCCAAATCAAAGCTCGTAAGAGCGCAAGAGAATAGCCCATGGCGTGAGCCATGGGGAGTCGCCAGATTCACAAAGCCCCGGCACGGGGCGAAAGATCGCGACGTCGCCATCTTCCGCCCCCTCCGGGGGCTTTTCCGGGCACGCCGCCTTTCCCATGGCTTACGCCATGGGCTACTCTCCGTCGCCCTCCGGGCTGGTGTAGCGTCCTTGCGTGCCACTACGCTCAGATACCCGCGTTTGACTTCGGAATTCGGAGTCTCGCCACTTTCAAGTTGCGCACCCCACGGACGCCGCCCGCTGCCTGCCCCTCCCTGCTCTATAATTACTGACGGGAGTGTCTGTCCTTTGGAGGATCTCAAAAGAAAGCTGGCCGAGGAGATCGCGGCGCTCGAGAGTGAATTGCGCGTGGAGCTGCCGCGAGAGATTCTGAAGGCCCGCGCGCACGGAGACCTCAGCGAGAACGCCGAGTACCACGCCGCCAAAGAGCGGCAGCGGTACGTGGGCTCCCGCCTCTCGCAACTGCAGAAGCGGATGTCCGAGCTGTCCATGATCGATATGTCGAGGATCCCTCACGACCGCGTAGGGCTCGGATCGGAAGTCGTGGTCCTCGACCTGCAAAAGGACGAGAAGATCACATACAAGCTCTTGACGAGTGAAGAAGCGGATATCACCAAGGGACGCATCTCGACCAGCTCCCCCATCGGCAAGGGCCTGCTGGGCAAGGGAGTAGGCGATGTCGTCAAAATCCAGATCCCGGGCGGAACCCGCGAGATGGAGATCCTGAAACTCACGACAATTCACGGGGACCAGAGCTGATGACGTATACGCGCGCAATCGGGCTGGCCTGCAACAAAGTCATCCAGCTCATTGTCCGCGGGCTCGCGCTCTCGCGTATTCATCCCAATGTCCTCACCTTCATCGGACTCGTAATCAACGGCGCCGCAGCCTGGCTGCTGGCCTCGGGACGCTTCGTCGCGGCCGGGATCGTCATGATCACCGCCGGCCTGTTCGACATGGTGGACGGCCGCGTCGCGCGGGCCACGAACCAGGTGACCCTCTTCGGAGCCTTCTTCGATTCGGTGGTGGACCGCTACTCCGACCTGGTTCTGCTGATGGGCTTGCTGGTCTACTACGCCTCCATCAACCGGTTCTTCTACATCGTGCTGACGGCGGTGGTGATGACCGGCTCGGTGATGGTGAGTTACACGCGGGCGCGCGCCGAGTGCGTCATCCCCAAGTGCAAAGTGGGCTTCATGGAGCGGCCCGAGCGAATGGTGCTCTTCATCCTGGGTGCTCTGTTCAACCGCATGGCGCCCGTTCTTTGGGTGATCGCCATCCTCTCGAACATCACGGTGATTCACCGCATGCTGTACACCTGGCAGGAAACCAGCCGCCTGGAAGAGGCGCAGCTCCGCGCGGTTCACACCACGACGCCCGGCCAGCAATAGGCCGGCCGCGGCCGGCGCTCCCATTGGCACTTGAACGTTTCAGATGACGCTGCCGTTTCTGTTCTTCGCGGGGCAGGCCGCTGTTATGAAGCAGCGGCTAGCCCTCGCAGCTAGCGAAAGCGCAGCGCCGCCATGCCCCACACCGAGCCACGAGCGACAGCGAGTGGTCTGCGTCCTCCTCGCCTCAGGCAAATGTGTCTGTCCCATTCTTCCGGACCGCCACTGGCCACATGGCGTCGCAACAGGGCGGCCAATCATCTGCGAGGGCGAACCCGGGGAGGTGCAGACCCTGACCTATCAGCAGTTGATGGTGGAGGTGTGCAAGTTTGCCAATGTGCTGAAGTCGCTCGGCACCAGGAAGGGCGGCCGGACCGCCATCTACATGGGCTGTCCGCGCGCTCCCCATCGCCATCACGAGTGCGAGTAAACGCGGGGCGTCGTCGGAAAGCCTCTTCGACCCGACATGGAAGGCTGAAGCCTTCCACAGCACGCTAAAGACGTGCGCCACATCAAGAGGAACTGCAAAACGAAACCACTTCCGAAAATGAACACTCCGCCGAACCCGCCCTTTCAGCCCCGAAACCGCGAATTGTCAGCAACTTGCCGCACTGGGAGCACCACCAACCCGTCGGCCCCGCACCGGGCGGTACCCGGCAGGCGGAACCAACCTTCACACGACCGCAGCGGTCCGGCGCCCCGGCCCACCGCATCCCCGCACCTATCCGCGCCCCTCAACCGGCGCCCGGTTCGTGTCATGCGGAAGCGTTCCAGCGAACCAGTTGCCGCCGGGCAAGACGGCCGCCCCGCCTGCATCAGCCCGCCCGCTCGCGCCGGCGTTGTGGCAGGCACCGGCTTCACCCCCCGCCCGGACTCGTTCGGTGTACGCTGTGAACTTCAACCGGGCACAGAAAGGGGAGGGCACAATGAGCGTTTCACGACGGAAGTTCCTGGGTACCGCCGCGCTGGCGAATGCGGCGGCCGCACATGCAGCGGGTCCGAAGGCCGCGACTCCCGCATCGCCGGCTGAGGGCGCCGCCAGTGGCGGCGTTCAGTTCCTTTCTGCGAGGCCCATCTGGCCCGCGGGCAGGGAGAGCGAGAAGAACCTCTTCGTCGGGTTCCGTGCCTCATTCGATGTTCCCGAGGGCGGCCCCGCCGTTCTGCGCCTCACCGCATCGAGCATCTACCGCGCCTTCCTCAACGGCCGCTTTCTCGGATACGGCCCGGCGCGCGGTCCGCACGGCTTCTATCGCGTGGACGAGTGGAACCTCGATGAGCACGCGAAGCAGGGAAGCAACACGATCACGATCGAGGTGGCCGGATACAACGTCAACAGCTACTACCTGCTGGACCAGCCCGCGTTCCTGCAAGCCGAGGTCGTCTGTCAGGGGCGCGTGCTGACCTCGACCGGCGGCGCCGGAGCGGCGTTTGCCGCGTCGATCCTGCGAGACCGGGTGCAGCGCGTTCAGCGGTACAGCTTCCAGCGGCCGTTCATCGAGGTCTACCGGCTGGCGCCAGGCGACCGCTACAAAGACCGAACCGAGTGCAAAGCGGTCAGCGAGAAGACGCTGCTCCCGCGGCGGGCGCCGTATCCGGAGTTCTCACTGCGTGCTCCCATCCGGCGCCTGGCGCAAGGCGCCATCAAGGCCGTCGAACCAGCCAAGCTTTGGAAGGACCGCTCGCTCGTGGACATCGGCCCCAAGCTGGGAGGCTTCAAGGAAGAGGAGCTGGAGGTCGTCCCGTCCATCGATCTCCAGAGAATCGCCACCGCGGATGTCTCGTGGCAGGATGCGCCCGCCGCGCCCGCGGACACGTTGCAGCTTGGCCCGGGCACGTTCCATCTCCTCGACTTCGGAACCAACCTGACCGGGTTTCCGGGCGCGCGGGTCACCGTCACAAAGGCTGCGCTGTTGTACCTGACGTTCGACGAGGTGCTCACCGAACGGGATGTGGATTTCAAGCGGCTGGGCTGCGTCAATGTGCTGACGTACGATCTGGCCCCCGGCACGTACGATATCGAGTCCTTCGAGCCCTACACATTGCGCTACCTCAAGGCAATCGTCACGCGAGGGGAGTGCCGGATCGAGAATGTCTATTTGCGAGAGTACACGAACCCTTCCGTCTGGAAGGCGCATTTCGCATCGAGCGATGCGGATCTGAACCGCCTTTTCGAGGCGGGCAGGGAAACGTACCGGCAAAACTCCGTTGACGTTTTCACGGACTGCCCACATCGCGAGCGCGCCGGCTGGCTTTGCGACAGCTTCTTCACGGCGCGAACGGCCCATGATCTTGCGGGCGACAGCGTTGTCGAAAAGACGTTCCTTGAGAATTTTCTTTTGCCGGCGAGCTTCCCCTATCTCCCGGCGGGCATGCTTCCCATGTGCTACCCGGCCGATCATAACGACGGCATCTTCATTCCGAACTGGTCGTTATTCTTCGTGCTGCAGCTCGAGGAGTACCTGCGCCGCAGCGGCGACCGCGGCCTGGTGGAAGCGCTGCGGCCGAAGGTGATGCGGCTGTTCGAATATCTCCGCAAGTTCCGCAACACGGACGGCTTGCTGGAGAAACTCGAGAGCTGGGTTTTCATTGAGTGGTCGGACGCGAACAAGTTCGTGCAGGACGTGAACTATCCTTCCAACATGCTGTATGCCGCTGCGCTTGCCGCGGCCGGGCGGATGTACTCGACTCCCGAACTGCTCGCCCAGGCCGAAGAGGTCCGCAGCGTCGTCCGACGCCAGTCCTTCGACGGCGAGTTTTTCGTCGATAACGCGGTCCGCAGAAACGGCGGTCTGGAGGTCACCAGAAACCGCAGCGAGGTGTGCCAGTACTTCGCCTTTTTCTTCGACGTGGCGAAGCCGGGCACCCATGAAGCCCTGTGGCGCAAGCTGCAACAGGAATTCGGGCCGGCGCGGAAGGAGAAGAAGCTCTATCCCGAAATCCACGATGCGAATGCGTTCGTCGGCAATGTCCTCCGCCTGGAGCTGCTCTCTCGCTACGGCCACGAGCGGCAGGCCATCGAGGAATCACGCGCTTATTGGCTCTACATGGCGGAACGCACCGGCACACTGTGGGAGAACATCGATCTCAGCGCCAGTGCCAACCACGGTTTTGCATCGCACGTAGCGCACGTGCTGTACCGCGACGTCCTGGGTGTCGCCTCCATCGACGCCGTGGAGCGCCTGGTGCGCGTCCGGATGCCCGACTCCAGCCAGCAGTGGTGCGAGGGACGGCTTCCGGTAGGTGGCGGCGCCGTGTCCGTGCGGTGGGAGAAGCGCAGCGGGACCGTCGAATACCGGGTGGACGTCCCCGCCGGATACCGTGTGACGGTCGAAAATGCCAGCGGCCTGCCGCTCAAGTCCGTGTGAGCGCACCGGCTGCGAGGCGCCTCCCGGTTGCCGGTTCGAGGAACCGCGCCCGCCGGGTGGTTCCGCTGCGTGATATCTTCGTCAGTGCTATGAATAGAGACTTTTCCCGACGTTCGTTTCTGGCCCTCGCCGCAACGGCCCCGCTCGCGGCTGCGGCGGCGCGCGGCAAACAAGTTCCGATTGGACTGGAGCTGTACTCGGTCCGTGGAGATCTCGAAAAGGACCTCATGGGCAGCGTACGCAAGGTGGCGAAAATGGGCTACCAATGCGTGGAGTTCTATTCGCCTTACTACGAGTGGACCCCTGACTACGCCAAGCAGGTGCGCAAAGAACTCGACGAGCTTGGCATCCGCTGCAACTCGACCCACAACGACTCCAAAGCCCTGTCACCCGAAGGCATCAAGAAGGCGATGGAGCTGAACCAGATCATCGGCAGCAAGTACATCGTCATGGCGTCCGCCGGCGAGGTGTCGGGCATCGACGGCTGGAAGCGCGTCGCCGGCGTGCTGAACCAGGCGGCGGCCACCGCGAAGAAGCAGGGCATGCGCGTGGGATACCACAACCACGATGCAGAGTGGAAGCCGGTGGACGGGCAGAAGCCCATCGAAGTCCTGGCCAAGAACACCATCAAGGATGTCGCGCTGCAGCTCGACGTGGGCACCTGTGTGGAGACCGGCAACGATCCCGTTGCATGGATCAATAAGAATCCCGGCCGCATCAAGTCGATCCACTGCAAGGATTGGTCGCCCGATCAGGGCTACAAGGTGCTGTTCGGCGACGGTAAGGCGCCATGGAAGCAGCTCTTTGAGGCCGCGGAAAAGAAGGGTGGCGTCGAGTATTACCTGATCGAGCAGGAGGGCAGCGAGTACTCAGAAATGGAAACGGTCGAGCGCTGCCTGGCTGCGTATAAGAAGTTGCGTGGGGCCTAGCGTTCTGCCTCCGAGGTCATTGATAAATGTGGGGCGGACCCCCAGGTCCGCGCGGCGACCCCCTGGTCGCCGGCTGGCCGGGCCAGGGGCCCGGCGCGGGCGAGGGCGCCCGCCCGCCCCACCCGCATTGTCAAAACCTCAGTAGCGTTCGCACCTGACTCATCGAATCGAGGAAAACATGGAATTGAGCAGGCGAAGTTTTATGCAGGGAGCAGCCGCACTGCCGGCGGTTGCCGCCGCCCGGCCCGCCGCGGCGAACGACCGCATCCGTTTCGGCATGATCGGCACCGGCGCGAGGGCACACCAGATCATGCAGGCGATGGCCTTTGTGCCCGGCATCGAGATCGCCGGCGTCGTGGACGCTTACAAGGGCCGCATTGCGCGCGCGATCGCTCGTACGGGCGGCGCCGCGAAGGAGTACCCGAACTACCGCGAAATCCTCGCGGACAAATCGATTGATGCCGTCGTGATCGCGACACCGGACCACTGGCACAAGCAGATGGCGGTCGAGGCGGTTCGCGCCGGCAAAGACGTGTACTGCGAGAAGCCGCTCACCTACCGGACATCCGAAGGGCCTGAGATCATCCGCGCGGCGAAAGAGACCGGGCGCATGGTGCAGGTGGGCAGCCAAGGCATAAGTACGGCCCTCGAATCCAAGGCCCGCGAGGTCATCCGATCGGGGCGGCTGGGCAAGATCACGCTCATCCGCGCCAGTTTCAACCGCAATACCCCGAGCGGCGCCTGGATCTACCCGATTCCTCCGGACGCCTCGCCGGAAACCGTCAACTGGGACATGTTCCTGGGATCCGCGCCGAAACGGCCCTTCAACCTGGAGCGCTTCTTCCGCTGGCGCTGTTACTTCGACTACTCCGGCGGCATCTCCACCGACCTGTTCGTGCATCTGTGCACCACCATCCACTACGTGATGGACGCAAAGGTGGCGTCGCGCGCCGCGGCCATGGGACAGCTCTACCGCTGGAAGGAGAGCCGCGAAGTGCCGGACACGATCAACGGCGTCCTGGAGTATCCGGAGGGCTTTGCAGTGAGCCTGAGCGGCACGTTCAACAACGAAGCCGCCGCTGAATCCAGCTTCCAGATCCTCGGGACCGAGGGCACGCTGACCATCGGCGAAACGCTCACGTTCCGGCCCGAGAATGTGCATGACGACAACGGCTGGATCGTGGACAGTTGGCCGGTAGCGCTCGAGGACGCCTATTACAGGGACCCCAAGGTGATCGCTGAGGAACGTCCCCAGATGGGCAAGGCGAAGATCGAAGCGATGGCCGAGAGCTATCACGAGGTCGGGATGGAATCCACCGTGGCCCACATGGAGCACTTCGTGGAATCCATCCGCACCCGCAAGCCTTACTGGGAGGACGCCTCGGCCGGGCACCACGCCGCGGCCTGCGCGCACATGGTCAACCTGGCGGCGAAGACAAAGCGGGTCGTCGAATGGGACTTCGATAAGGACGACGTCAAGCCGGCCTGACTCGGATCGCTCAGCGGCAGCCCGCCTGGGCGCGACTACAGGCGATGAGCGTAGACTGCTCTGCCAACGCGCTTCGTCCGGGGCAGAGAAGGCGTTGCGCATCTTGAATGCGTGCGACCGGAGCTTCAACCCATGAGCCGAGTAATGAGGGCCGAGGGGTGCCGCCGCTCATGGCGCGCCGTCGCACGCTGGGGCCGCACGGACCGGGTCCCACGCGCTGACGCCTGGTCCCCGCAAACACCCAGATGCGGCCTGCTAAGCTGATTGATTCGCACGATGGGATCAATCTTCCTCGGCCTGAGTCTGACGCCGCACGGCCGGCTGGTTCTGACTGAGGACGCCGGCGCGCCGCCGCTTGACTCCAGGCTGGGAGAACGGCTGCGCACCGCGTTCGAACGCGGGTCCGGCCACGGACTCCTGCTGCTCGGAGCCAACGAAGCCGGCGCTCTGCTGCCGCCCGTTCTCTCCTATTGGCGCGAATTCGGCGCGCATTATGTGACCGCCCTCTGCACCCAGCAGGAGAGCGACGCGCCGAGCCAGGAACTTCACATCGCGGTTCCTCCGGAAGAGGAACTGGAGCGGACGGCACTGGCCGCGCCGCCGATGTTGGGCGCGGAATACCTCACGGCCGAGGTGTTGCTGGCGTTGTGGCGGGAACTGGACGCGGCCTTCGGCGTCGAGCTGTCGGAGTCCGGATGCGGCGTCCAGGAGTTCCTGAAGCGGCGGAATCCGGCCTGGAACCTGGTCGGCCGCGTGCACTTCAATGTCGCCGAGAATCGCAAGGACCCCGATACCCCGTTCGCTTTTCTCGCGACCTACACCACGCGGCTGTCGGCGCAGGCCAAAGCGCAACACCTGCCTCTGGGGCAGGCTCTGAGGGAGTACGCCGGCGCCGCGAACAAGAAGCGGCTTCTGTCCCTGCTCGTTCCCGTCCAGCGCGCCTCGGAGGTATGCCCGTGGCTGAAAGCGATGGTTGAGGCGGGCGAGATCTTCCATCCTTTGCGCTGGACGCCTCGGGAGGTTTTGCAGCTTCTGCGGGACGTCCCGAAACTGGAGACCGCGGGTGTGGTGGTGCGCATGCCGGCGGTCTGGCGGGGCAATCGTCCGCCGCGGCCGCGCGTCACGGGTGCGGTGGGAGGCCAGCCGCCGTCGGGCCTGGGACAGAACGCGCTGCTCGATTTCCACATGGAAGTCACGCTCGAAGGCGAGTCATTGACCGCCGCCGAAATCCAGGAGATGTTGGCCCAATCGGATGGGCTGGCTCTGGTGCGCGGCCGCTGGATCGAGATCGACCGGGAACACCTGACGCGCATGATGGAGCGCTTCCGTGAAGCCGAGCGCACGGCAAAGGAGAACGGACTCCCCTTCGCGGAGGCCATGCGGTTGCTCTCGGGCGCGAATGTGGCGGCCGGAGACGAGGCCGCGGGGCGCGATGCAGACTGGGCGCAAGTGACTGCCGGCCCTTGGCTGGCGGAAACCCTGAAGGGGCTGCGCAGCCCACAGGGGTTGGCGCAAGTCGATTCCGGTGATGCGCTGAAAGGCGTGCTGCGGCCCTACCAGCACGTGGGCCTGCGCTGGCTCTATCTTCTCGTCCGGCTCGGTCTCGGGGCGTGCCTGGCCGATGACATGGGGCTGGGCAAGACCATTCAGGTGCTGGCCCTCTTGTTGGTTCTCAAACGTCAGGCGGAGGCCCAACCGCGGCCCAGTCTGCTGGTGGCGCCGGCTTCGCTGTTGGCCAATTGGGCGGCGGAAGCCGAACGATTCGCGCCTGATTTGAAGGCGCTGATCGCCCATCCATCCGCGCTCTCCTCCGCCGACTTGCAGAGGCTGAGGCCCGAACGCCTGCACGATGTCGATCTGGTCATTACCAGCTATGGCTCGCTGCTCCGCCTGCCCTGGATGGCGGAAGCCTCCTGGCGCCTGCTGGTGCTCGACGAAGCCCAGGCCATCAAGAATCCGGATGCCAAACAGAGCCGCGCCGCGAAGGCCCTGAAGGCGGCCGCGCGCGTGGCGCTCACCGGCACGCCGGTCGAGAACCGCCTCGGGGATTTGTGGTCCATCTTCGACTTCCTCAACCCGGGGCTGCTGGGATCGTCGAAGGAGTTCACGGAATTCGCCAAACGCCTGGCCAGCCGCCCCGATGGCTCCTACGGGCCGCTCCGCGAGCTGGTGCGGCCCTACATTCTGCGCCGCCTGAAAACCGACAAGGCCGTGATCGCCGACCTGCCGGACAAAACCGAAATCAAGGCGTTCTGCCCGCTCAGCCGTCGCCAGGCGGCGCTCTACCAACAGGCGGTGAAGGAACTGGCGGAACAGCTCGCGGACGCCACGGGGATCCGCCGCAAGGGCTTGGTACTATCATCACTGATGCGGTTCAAGCAGATCTGCAACCATCCTTCACAGTGGTTGGGAGACGGAGCCTGGAGCGAAGCCGACAGCGGCAAGTGGGCTCGTCTGCGCGACATCGCCGAGGTGGTTGCCGCGCGCCAGGACAAGATGCTCGTCTTCACTCAGTTCCGCGAGGTGACCGCGCCGCTGGCAGCCTTTCTTGGTTCGGTCTTTGGGAGGCCCGGGCTGGTGCTGCACGGCGAGACCGAGGTGAAGAAGCGCAAGGATCTGGTCTGCCGTTTTCAGGAAGACGAGGCCGTCCCGTTCTTCGTGCTCTCGCTGAAGGCCGGCGGCGCGGGCCTGAACCTGACTGCTGCCTCGCATGTCGTGCATTTCGACCGCTGGTGGAACCCGGCGGTGGAAAACCAAGCCACAGACCGCGCCTTTCGCATCGGCCAGACCAAGAACGTCCTGGTCCACAAGTTCGTGTGTCAGGGCACCGTGGAAGAGAAGATCGACGATCTCATCGAGTCCAAGCGCCGCCTCTCGCAGGAATTGCTGGAGGGCGGTGCCGACCTGCTGTTGACGGAAATGAAAGACGACGAATTGCTGAGGATGGTGGCGCTCGATATGAACCGGGCGCTCAAGGAGGCGTGACCGGTGCACTACGACGAATGGGGATGGGGATGGAGACCTTACGTTTCCGTGGCGGAGCGCCGGCGGCGTGCCCAGCGCGCAATGGAGAAGCGCAGGAAGCAAGGGCACCCCGTCTCCCCTGTGGTCATTGAAGGCCGGAAGATTGCGAACACTTTCTGGGGCAAGGCGTGGTGCGACAATCTCGAGAGCTACAGCGACTATGCCAATCGCCTGCCGCGAGGCCGGACCTATGTGCGCAACGGGTCGGTAGTGGACCTGCAGATCACGCCCGGCGCCATCCACGCCTTTGTCAGCGGCTCGGAGTTGTACGAGGTCGCGGTGAAAATCGTCCCGCTCGCCAAGGCGCGCTGGAGGTCGATTTGCAGCGATTGCGCGGGCGCCATCGATTCGCTAGTCGAACTTCTGAGGGGGCGGTTTTCCGAGCGCGTTATGGAGCGGATCTGCCGCCAGAACCGGGGCCTGTTCCCGTCGCCGGCGGAGATCAAGCTGTCGTGCAGTTGCCCGGATTGGGCCGGCATGTGCAAACATGTTGCGGCGGTGCTCTACGGCATCGGCGCCCGGTTCGATCAACAGCCCGAGCTTCTCTTTCGGCTGCGCGAAGTGGACGAGCAGGAACTGATCGCCGAGGCCGGCAGCGCCGTTCCCTTCGCCGGCCAGCAGCCGGCCGCGGCCCGGATCCTCGCCGGCGAAGATCTGGCCGGTGTTTTCGGCCTCGACATGGCGCCGGGCGCGAGCCCCGGAATCGACCTGACCGCCCACAAACGGACGAAGCCGAAGCGCGCCAAAGCGCCGGCCGTAAAGAAAGCGGCCGCCAAGCAGAGGACGAAGCGCAGGCCGGGGAAGCGCGCCGCCGCAACGCCGCGCCAGAAGCGGACGGAGGTTGCGCGGAAGTCGCGACGCCCGACCAAGGAATAGCCGCAGGCCGAAATGCGAGCCCTTTGGCCTCTCCGTGGACAGAAGCTGCCAGAGTTCTCGGGGTGACCCGGCAGACGCTGAACAACCTCAGAGGACACCCTGTGCCAAGAGAACCTCTCGACCGCTGAAAGGGAGTGGCTACGTACAACCGTCCCCAGGTGGCTGCCCACTGAATACTCCTGAGCGACCTGAGGCCGGAGGCTCTGGCCTATGCAGCATAGCCTCCCTCCCGCGCCTTCCGTTCCTCACGGACGCGGTTCACTTGCCGTGCTCCCCCCGCACCGGCAGCGGGTCTGGCAGGCCCGGCAGAATGACTTGCCACACGCCGGGCAAGGCGCCCAACAGTCCTTGCACAGGCAGTGAACCCTCTCGCAGAGATACAAGGGATGCGCGCGGCCGGAACAGGCCTCGCATAGCAGGGGTTCGAGGAATCGCAAGACCGGATTCCAGTGCACTACCCGCCGCCGTTCCTCTTTCTTCCGGATCAGAAGCACCGGGATCTCGCGGACTGGCAAGGCCAACAGAAGGCAGCCGGCCAAGCCGATTCGCACCCGCAGCGAATACTTCCGGACCAGGTCCTCGATCTTGGTGGCGCGGTCGGCTTCCGTCGCCAACGCCCTGCTCCGTTCCTTCTCGGCAGCCTGGGGGTCGCCGGCCCGCTTCGCAAGCCGCTTGCCGATCTGCGCAGCGAGACCGGCGTAGTAGGATTCCACCCGCGCGATGTCGCGCGCCAGCCGGCGGTTTGCGCTCTCCTCCAGGACCGCACACTGTTTGCCGATCTCGCGTCGCGTGGCACGTTCCGCCGCGGCGAACAGGCGGACCAGGTCCTGCGCGGCGATACCCGCCGAAGGGTCTTCCTCCAGGCTGTCGCGAATCGCCTGTACAAAGCTCTCCGGCTGGGGAACCTCCGATTGCGCGGTCGCGTTCAGGCAGACGGTGACCAGTCCCAGGCTGCGATCGTCGGACTCGACCGCGTACTCGAGCGTGAACACGCAGTAGTTCGCCACGGCGGCGTAGTCTTCGAGACGGCGGTAGATTCCGTTCTGGATCACCAACCCGTGCGCCAGCACCGCCTCCGCGTCGAGCGCGAATGCCGGAGCGGGGTTCCGTGACCGGGCGGCAGCAACGATGCGGCCGGCCGGCAGCAAGGCGCCCAGGCGCTCGATCCATTCACCCGCGTCGTCCGCGCCGGGTCCCGCGCCGAACCGGAGGGATAACCACTCCTGGGCGCCCAGCGTGCGGGCGACCTCCTCGGGCAGGAACGCCCGGACCGCGTCGCTGTCCTCGGTGTCCGCCAACGCGCCGCGGCTGAGCAGCAGGTCACGCGCCCACTCTGCGATTCCAAGCACGCCTACACCTCGTAGTCCCGGCGGAAGAGCGCCTCGTCCAGCTTACTGGTCTGCGCGTAATGATGGCGCGCGGCCAGCAACTGCTCCGCCAGTTCGTCGAACGCGTGCTCGACGCGGTTGTCGCGCCGGGCCGAGACCCACAGCTCCAGCACCAGCTCAGCGAAATCGCGGCTGTCGTCCAGGCTCCCCAGGATCGCACCCATTTCGCCCACCACCAGCTCGAACATGTTCACTTTGTCGTGCAGCACGCGCAGCAACTGTTCCTCGATCGTGTCGCGCTGGCAGAAATTGAAGACGAACACATCCGCGGTCTGGCCGATCCGGTGGACGCGCCCAATGCGCTGTTCGAGCCGCATCGGGTTCCAGGGAAGGTCGAAATTGATCACCGTATTGGCGAACTGCAGGTTGCGGCCCTCGCCGCCCACCCCGGTCGAGAGCAGTATGTCCACGTCGTCTCGGAACCGCGCGATAGCGGCATCTTTCTCCGCCCGCGACAATTCGCCGCTGAATTGCACGCAGGGAACGCCGTGCCGCCGGCAGATCTGTCCCAGATGCTCCAGCGTCGGGATGAACTCGGTGAACACGACGACCTTGCCCTGCCGCGCGGCCAGCATCTGGCCCAACTGAGCCCCCTTGCCGCTGTCGCGAATCTCGGCCGCCGCCTCCTGGATACGCGTCAGCTCCTGGCGGTCGGTTGCGCTCCAGCGGTTCTCAGCGGCCAGGGCCCGTCCAACTGAGCGGCACAGAGCCTGCGGGCTCGATCCTGCCTGCCGTTGCAGCGATCCCAGCAGAAACGCCGGCTGCCCGCCGGCCTCGTACCGTTCCGCCACAAACGCAGTGACCATCTCGTAGAGCCGCGCCTCCTCGGGCGACGGCGGAACCACGAGGCTGGCGGCTACGCGATTGGGCAGCCATACGTCCGCTACCGAACGCGTGTTCCGCACCATCACCTCGGCCAGCAGCGCCCGCAACCGCTCCGGGTTTTTCGGCGCCTTAGGTCTCCCCGCTGCCACGTGCACCTTGCGGAATTCCGCCTCGGTGGCCAGCAGCCCAGGCTTCAACAAGGTGACCAGGTTGTACAGTTCGGTCAGGCTGTTCTCGACCGGCGTAGCGGTCAGCAACAGCATGAACTTCCTCTGAAGCGAGTTGACCAGTTTCCAATTCGCGCTCGATTGGTTCTTCAGACAGTGCGCCTCATCGACGATCAGCACGTCCCAGAACTGCGCCGCCAGTGCCGAAGCGTGCGGTTCCAGGCGGGCCATGGCGATGGAAGCCACAATCAGGGGTTGCCGGCTCCAGAACTGCGCGGGGTCTCTTCGGAACTCGGCCCCATCCGGCGAGACCGGCGCAAAATTGAATTTCTCGGCCAGCTCTTCCTTCCACTGTGGAACCAGGGACGGCGGAACGAGGATCAGCGCCCTACGCGCCATTCCTCGCGTCCAGTATTCCTTGAGGGCCAGGCAAGCCTCGATGGTCTTGCCAAGCCCAACTTCGTCGGCCAGAATCGCCCTGCCCTTGAATTGTCGCAGCACCTTGCGCACCGTGTCGTGCTGGTAGGCATAGCTGTCCACGCCGCTCAGGAGCGGCAGGCAGGCCAAGTCGTCGAAGTTCTGCGCCATACGCAGTTCGAGCAGTTTCCGCTTCAGGAAGTACTCGGTCAGCCGGCCTGATGCGGCTGGGGAGAAGTCCGGCACAGCCGTGGGCAGGAACTCCACGGTGACCGTCCTCGCCGGCGCTGTTTCCGGCTCGACCGCCGCTGGCGCCGGATCGGGATTCGCTCTCGCCGGTTCGTCGGTTTTTGGGACCGCGGGTGGCGCCGCATCCAGGTCTTTGGCCAGCCGGGCCGCGGCCTCGCGGAGTTGGAGCCACTTCTTACCGGGAGACCGGGTCCGGTCCAGGAATTCGCGAAGGTCGGCGAGCGCCTGCACATTGCGGCCCATCTTCAGGTGCGCGACCCCGCAGTTGTAGATCACACCCGGATCGTCGGTTCTCTTTCGCAGCAGCCCGAAGTAGTAGGCGGCGTCCGCGTACTGGGCCGCTTCGAAGTGGATCTGGCCGAGCAGGGCGAGCGCCGGCACGTAATCGGGCGTTAGCGCCAGCGCCTTGCAGCCCAAGCGGTGGGCGGCCGGCGCGTCGCCCCACTCGTACAGGTGGCGAGCCTCGCGGACGAGGTGGTAGGAATCCTCACGGTCGAACTCACGCCGCTCCGCGTCGCGACGCAACTTCAGTTCCCGCCGGCGAAGCTCCTGTTTGCTCGGTTTCGACACGATGGAAGAACCTGAGATTATGCCACGGGCGCCGGTATCGCCGCAGGGCGGTGGCGGCGGCTGTACAACCGGCGGTCAGCCTCGGCAACACCCCATTACCCACCATTCCCCGCAGAAACTTTCGGCTTGCTTGTAACTAAGTGGCGGGCCACCATGGATACGTTTCGAACTTCTCTCGCCCGGCAGGCCGACTGCGCCGTGGCTCTCGAACCTACCGAGTGAGCCTGCTCTGGTGTTGTCGACGGCTTCCGATCCTCTCGAACCGTGCCGCTTCAAGGCCGGGCCGGCGACAGCGTCGTCCCGGCGATTCAATCGGGCACAGAATCTACGACGGAACGGAGTCACTCTCCCAAAGCCGCGACGTGTCCGGCGGCAGGCCAGCCCTCCCTCATGGACCGGGATAGAGGAACTCCCGGCAGATGATGCCCGTGTGTCCGTAATGTCGACTTCCAGCAGCGCGTTTACAGGCTCCCGGCGGTCGATGTGGGCCACGGCAGCCCGGAAGAGGTCGCGCTGGAGCCTAGGAACGACGTTAGGCACTATGATGATGAGTCCCGGATGGATTTCCTCCCGGTCGTAGAGGGCGGCGAAGGCAACGCGGTTGTTCGTGACGAAGGTGTATTCCCCCGCACGGATTCGGTCCATTAACTGCCAGTCCTTGTAGCCACTCAGCCCGATGAAGTTCACATGGTCGCACACATATCCGGCCTCGTGCGCCACGGCGACCAGCGAGGTGTGCAAACACTCGTCAATCAGGAATCTCATCAACTCGCCAGGCGGTTTTCGGTCACTCTTCGTGGCTGCCGCATGGCCCATGGACGTGCGGGCGGGCGTCCCCGGCGCGGAAATGCCTTGGCGTAGACGGGTGCCAGTTCTACTGCTCCGCGATTCAGCGCAGGATAGCCCTCGAGGACTTCCTCGACCGTCGTCCCTTGAGCCATCAGGTCTGCGATGGCATGAACCGGAATGCGCGTTCCGCGGTAGACCGGCGCGCCTTTCATGATTTCGGAATCAGACACGGCCATTCGCTCGGCTTGAGCAAGCCGCCGAAGCGCGCCTTCCATCTGTTTTCTGGCGGACTTGATCTCTACCACCAGCGCGCCGCCCTGCGAAACCGGAACGACGTCGAGATCGGGCGTCGCCTCGACGGCTCGCGCGATTTGCCGCCGTGTCGCCAGCGGCAAACATCGCAGCCCGTTGGCTTCCAATTGGAGGTAGAGGACCTGGGGCTTCGAGAGCAAGCGATAGAGGCTGCGCCCCTCACGAACAACCTTCGGCCGGATGAGCCGGTACTCGATGGCCTTGTGAACAGCAGGCAGAGGAAGGCCGGTCACCGCCGCCGCCTGCGCCGGCGTGTATGGGTTGCTCTGGCTCGCGGTTTCCATGCCTATAATTCTACCCCATACAGGGATGCTTTTCAAGAGCATGCTTCCAGATCGAAGTGCGACACGGCATGCAGAATATTACGGACGAACGGATCCCCGCCGCTCCGCCCAGCCATGAGCCAGCCGCACGCCCCGGCAGAATCCCGAAGCAGAGGTTGGGTCTACAATCGCCCGAAGTCCCCACCAACAGTCGGCCTCATAGAATAAAGAAGAACTCATCAGGGGTGACGGAGCGACCCTGCCAATCCAGGCGCTCATCGTCTCCATCAAGCCAATGCCGGAGGTCCGAAAAGACGTTTTCATCTGCAAGTTGGCGGCTTCGTTTCGATACCCTGCGTTCCAGCACCTTGACTGCGCTTTCAGCAGGGGCCGCTGAGCTATTCCTACAGCAGCCCGCAGCCGAGCAGCGGCTGCTGCTGCACCCGGTGCTGTAAGAGTCGACCTGGAAAGGCGGGGAGTTGCGGATGTCGCTGCGCGAGCCGTTTCAGCGGCTCCGGCTTTCGAACTCCGCGACTCACGCGAACAACGGGCACTTCGGGGGCGACAACGGGCTTTTTGGCATCTGGCGGAGAGAGAGGGATTCGAACCCTCGATAGAGTTTCCCCTATACACGCTTTCCAAGCGTGCGCCTTCAACCACTCGGCCATCTCTCCGACGGGCGGGTGAGTCCTCAGAATCACTTTAGCATAGGGGCATTCGAGGGCTCGATGACGACGGAGGGCCGCAACCGGGCGCACGGCCGATTGCAGTGCGCTGCACACCAGCGCACGTCTGAAGTCGCAGCCCGGATCGTGCGCGACGGGTGAAGTGCGGCCGTGAATCAGCAATGACCACTGCCTTTCGGTCGTGGCTCAGTTTGATCTGTGTGCGGGTGCGCCGCACACCGTGGCTCGGCTTCGGGTGTGTGCGCATTCGAGCGGCGCGGTGACGCACTCGCGCACACCGGCGCTACTGGCCGCCGCCGGGGCCCGGACCGGGAGGCGGCGACGTGCGATACAGCACATCGCGCACGCGGAGGTACCACTCGGCGCCGAATTCGCGCCGAGGCGCAGGGGCGCGGCACCACGCTTCGCGGCCCTGGCCGCCGATCGGGGAAAGAACGCTCGCCACCAGCTCATCGCGGTCCACTCCGGCCTCGAGCGCGCGGGCGAGGGCGATGTCCTGGCGCGCATTGCGCCGGATTCTGGAACGAATGTTGAGCGCATCCTGACCGGAGTCCGCGGACGCGGCCGGCCCGCAGATCCAGCCCCGCAGAACGTTGCGCGCCGATTCCGCGGACAACGCGTCGATTGGCGCGAGCGGTTCGAGCGCACCGCGTACCGGCGGAATGACCGGCTCGTGAATCCGCAACTCCATCGGGTAGATCTCCCACACCGCGCCGTCGTGCTTTTGGATCTCGAGCCGCACGCGGCGAACCGGTGCGTCCCGGTCTATGAAAAGGTCGATCCAGTAGAGCAGCACGGTCTGACCGGGAACCTGGGCGGTGATTGCCGGCACGCCGCCTTCGGGAGAGATCTCGAGCTTCTCGAGGCCGTCCGGAATCCACACACCGCGGCGCGCCGTGAAGAGCACCTTCGAAGCCTCGAGGCGCGCGGACTTCTCAGGGTTCAGGCCGAGATAGAGCGAATAGGAACCGGCGGCGGGCGGCGTGATGGCGACGAGGAACGAGGTCCAGGTGTTGCGGGCGAGAGCGGGCGAGAGGATCTCGCGGGGCGAATCGGCGCGGTCTGCGGGCACGATTTTGCCGAAAGGGTCGACGCGTTCGAACTCCGAGTAGACGCGAACGGATTGCGCAGAGGACGCAAGCGCCGCCACGAACAGCAGCAAAAGAACGTGAGCCGGCACGAGGTCATTCTAACGCGAGGAGCAGCAGGGATCGTGCGCCCGAGTGCGCTGTCCCTTCGCTTACACCAAGTCGAACTTTTCCTGCTGGAGCAGCGCGTCGCTTACCACCAGGACGGGGCGGCCGAGAATTTCTTCGATCTCGTCGATGAAGTCGTTGTCGTTCGACTTCAGGATGCGCGCGACTTCCGGGTTCACGCGCAGGGTGCAGTCCTTGCTGCCCTGAACCGCGCGGCGGATCTTGTGGGCTTCCTGCAGCACTTCGCCGATGACGGTCTGCGCGCTCTTCACGTACCCGGCGCCCTCGCAATACGGGCACGGCGCGCAGAGGGTGCGTTCCAGGCTCTGCTTCACGCGCTTGCGCGTGATGGCGACCAAACCGAAATCGTTGAACTGCAGAATCTTGTTCGGAGCGCGGTCGGCGCGCATAGTTTCCTCGAGCACCTGCATCACCTTCTGGCGGTTCTTGCGCTCGTCCATGTCGATAAAATCGACGACGATGATGCCGCCCAGGTCGCGCAGGCGAATCTGCCGCACAATCTCCTTCACCGCCTCGGTGTTGGTCTTGACGATGGTGTCCTCGAGCCGGTTGGACTTGCCGACGAATTTCCCGGTATTGACGTCGATGGCGACGAGCGCCTCGGTCTGGTTGATGACGATGTAGCCGCCGGACTTGAGCCAGACCTTCGGGCGCAGCGCTTTCTCGAGCTCGCTCGAAATGTTGAACGAGTCGAAGATGGGCGCATCGCGAGTGTAGAGCTTCACGCGCCCGACCAGGCCCGGCTGGAACCGCTGCACGAAGCCGAGGACACTCTCGTAGACCTCTTCGTTGTCCACCCAGACAGTCTTGAAGGTGTCCGTCATCTGGTCGCGCAGAATGCGGCTCACCAGGTCCAGGTCGTGGTGGATGAGCGCGGGCGCCTTGCGGGCCTCGGCCTTCTGGCGAATGTCCAGCCAGAGGTTAAAAAGGAACCGCATATCGGCGGCAATCTCGGCCTCCGACTTGCCTTCACCGGCGGTGCGAACGATGAAGCCGCCCGGGATGCCCGTGCGATGCGATTGCAGAATACGTTTCAGGCGGAGGCGCTCTTCGTCGGTGGCGATTTTGCGCGACACGCCAAGGTGTTCGACCGTAGGCATGTAGACGACATAGCGGCCGGGCAGTGCGATATGTGACGTGATGCGGGCGCCCTTCTGGCCGAGGGGCTCCTTCGCGATCTGCACCAGAATCTCCTGGCCCTCTTCAAGCAACTCGGTGATGGAGGGCAGGGGCGGGCGCTCGCGCTCAGTCCGCTCCGGCCGTTCCTGCCGCTCGCGGCGCTCCGGGCGGGCGGTACGGCCGTCGGGGCGAGCCTCAGGCACTTCCTCGACGATCGCCGGTGGTTCGGGCGCCGCTTCGACCGCGGCTTCCGGCGACTGGCCGGTGTTGCGCATGCGCCGCCTCATGCGGCGGGACACGCGATTCAGATTATAGCGGTGGCCCTGCTCGCGCAGCGTGGAGAT
>Ga0209777_10002585_pt1 | contig 23537 bp, 22 predicted proteins | sample FrelakmetHBP12HB_FD_187147 | JGI IMG/M metagenome (GOLD analysis project Ga0209777, IMG submission 187147) | Freshwater lake sediment microbial communities from the University of Notre Dame, USA, for methane emissions studies -HBP12 HB (SPAdes)... | ecosystem: Environmental > Aquatic >...
CCCCCCCTTTTCTAGGTTGAAGGCATAAGGTTGGAGGTCACTGGCATAATTTGGATTAGCCGGTGGAAGATAAGAAAGTGGTATCTGGGCTAATTGATTAAAGAAATCTTTAACGATGCCCGGTCGATCTAGGCAATATGCCACAGCCTGCCGCAATAGAGGATCAGTTAGAAGAGATGGATGGCTGTTTTTTTGATCTTTCACGGCTTGAGTATTGAAGATTAAATATTCAATGGAAGGTCCATTTCCAAAAAAGCTCTTGATTTGTGGAATGGAATAGTATTTCAGATAATATTCCAACCTTTCGGTTTGGTCGAGCATTAAGGTGGTTTGGTTGGTGAAATCGCATTCACTCCGTTGGATTGCTTTGAGGTTGGTATCCCCCTGCACATTGATGAATTTAAAAATCAGGGTGTCGAATTTGGGAAGCCCTTGGCTTGCACGAAAATATTGTGGGTTTTTTGTCAGACGGATGAATTTACCTGGTTGCCATTCCTGGATTATATAAGGTCCCCATCCTATTGGGTGCTTTGTTGAATTTTCATTCGTGAGTAATTCGGCGGATGAATATTTACTCCAGGCATGTTGAGGAAGGGGGAGCCAGAAATAATCCTCAAAGGACTGGGTCAACAAACCAGGTTTACCCTTCCATTCAATGGTGAGGTTATCTATGGCTGTATAGGATGAGGTTTGTAGTATAGTAGTTTTATTAATGGGAGTGGCTGGATCACCAGCCAGATGATAAGAAAAAACCGAATCAATTGCTTTGAGAGGATAGCCATCGGACCAATTTATTCCCGGCAATAGTCTATAGGTGGCAGAAATTTGGTCCATTTGTAAGTTAGAGATACCATCCCATTTGATTGCGCATTGAGTTTCCGTACAACCATGTGGATATACTTCAACCCCACCTGAGAGAATTACTGGATTCCCGTGAATATCAACTACTGGATCACCGGTCTTCACTTTCACAATGGAAAATTTTGCACTGCCATTGGTAAAAGAGGGTAGTATATCCAGAATGACTGGAACAGCCTCATAATTACGGATATCTATGGGTCCATCATAGACGGCTTCCAGTACGCTCCAGGCAGCTTGTGTTTTAGCTGCATAAATATAGAGACTTTCGGGTTCATATCCCAGGCAGATAGTCAAAGTTCGGGGAGAGTTATATTCAGTTGTAGGAATCTGGTTATTCTGGGATGAAGATGTATTTGATTGACAACTTGTTATCAGGACAAAAAACAATATGAGGAAACAAAGTAATAATATTTTTTTATTCATAATAAATTTTGAAAAATTATACGCCAAATACTTTTTGTGGTTTTCAAATAAAAAGCAAAAAGTATCATAAAATAGGGTATGGTAGCAATACGCACCCCTGGAGAAAAGAATGCGGGTCGGTGAAAACCCAGCCAAAACAATACAGAGAACTCCCAAGCCCAAACAGATTACTGTTGCGGTTTTATCCTATGTGCCCTTCTTAAGTGGCTATTACAGAGAAGCGCTGGATGTGCTCAAAGAATGTCTGAATGGGATTTGGAAGAATTCTGATTTGCCTTTTGATTTAATGGTTTTTGATAATGGAAGTTGTGAGGAAACCAAAGATTTCTTATCGGATACCCAATCCCATGGGAAAATTCAATATTTGGTCTTATCTGAAAAAAATGTCGGCAAGGGCGGTGCTTGGAATTTAATTTTTCAAGGAGCACCGGGTGAAATCATCGCCTATTGCGATGGCGATGCTATGCTATTCCCTGGTTGGCTGTCTGCATGCGTACAGATCTTAAAAATTTATCCAAATGTTGGAATGGTGACTGCCCGGCCGATGCGCACTAATCCTGTTCTTTATTCTTCCACCGTTCAATGGGCAAAAAAGACCGGGGGGGTAAAAATGGAAGCAGGTCAATTGATAACCTATGATGAGTTCAGGGATTTTGCTGACACAATGGGTTATTCGGCAACTAAAGTCAAGCAACTTTATATGTCCACACAGGATATCCGTTTGAATTTTAAAGGTTTGAAAACCTTTGCAGGTGCCAATCATTTCCAATTTGTGGGTTGGAAAAAAGTTTTGAATCAATTCACTCCATTTGAGATGGATAAACCCCTGGGTCAGGTCCAACAGCTTGACCAAAAAATAAATGAAGCTGGTCTGTTAAGACTGATGACTGAAAAATCCCTTGTCCAAAACATGAGCAATCGTGTTCCAAGAGATCGCTTAAATCTTAATGTTAAGCGACAAAAAAATTCAATAAAAAATATTCCTGTAATTAAAAAGGTTCTTTTGAGCATACACGATAGAATCTTTAAGATGTATTTTGAAAATTAATTGTATTTAAGGTAGACCTTATTTCACTCATGGATGAATCTCTCCAAAAAATAGTAATCTGCCCGAGCTGCGGTTCTGATTTTGATCGTAGCCATTCACAATATTGGATTTGTGATTCCTGTCGGTTGAAAATCCCAATTCAAGGTGGTAAACCTGTTTTCACCCCTATACCCAAAGAAATCATTCCTTCAGAAAAATTGGATCGTTCCCCGGATTCCGGTTCGCGTTGGCGTCAGGCGAATTGGAAATTCGTGGAACGACAAGTAAATCCTCTCGGCCCGGAGGCAGTTTTTCTGGATATCGGGGCGGGGCGAGGGGATTTCAGCGCAATCTTTCGTGGTAGAAAATACATAGCATTGGAAATTTATCCTTATCCTGAAATTGATCTGGTTTGTGATCTTGGTCGTTGTATCCCTTTTCGGGAAAACACTTTTGACCTGGTGACATTGCTGAATGTATGTGAACATGTACCTGATCCGAAAAACCTACTCAACACAGTTTTTCGGTTGCTAAAACCGGGCGGGCAGGCGGTCATTACAATTCCTTTTTTACTTAAAATTCATCAAGCACCGGTAGATTACGCTCGTTATACCCATTATGCCCTGGAAAAAATGGGCACGGATATCGGATTCGACCTCTCTCTAATAGAAGGATTCTATGATCCTGCAGGATTGATTGGAGAGACTACCCGTTATTACCGTTTTTGGGAATTACCCAATCTGAATCGCTTTCAGCGTATAATAGCGCGTCTCTTTTTATCTGATATTTCAGTGGATACCTTTTTTTTGGAAATGATGAGTGGACGAGGTCATTTGAAAAATCCCTATCAGACAAATTATCCAGCTCCCACCGGTTATCATATAGTTTTTAAAAAACCAATAAAGGGGATTGGGTCATGAATCCGGAACGTGTCTTCATTAGTGCTGACCATGGCCTGGCGATTGTCTATTTCCTGCAAAGCGGAGTAGTGCCTTCACTATTATATGAAGGCATTGAAGTGGTTTTATTAACTGATGATGAGCTGGTGGATAAAATTAACCAGCGTTTTGGGCAGCCAGGATTAATCATTGAAGGTCTGCAAATGAAACAGGCGCGCCAGTATTTGGAGCAGATATCACCTACAACCCAATGGTGGCTGAATTTCCTACGTCGTGTGGGTGCATCAAATAAAATTAATGTCCAGGCATTGGACAGTCATGTGCGTCAGGTGGAAATGGAAGCAACCGGTCGGCGCAGTTCAATAATTGCTTTAATGAAACTGGCAATCAGTGCATTACGTAGGTCGCGTATGATTCGGCAGGGCTTGGTTAATTTGCAAATGCATTACACGCCACCTCAGCCAGGGTTGTATGGAGAATTGTTCGATCGCTATCAACCTAGCCTGGTGATTGCCAGCACCCCAGCCTGGAGAATCGACCGCTTTTTAATGCGTGAATCTTCCCGTCGTGCAATTCCCACCGCCTCTGTGATTGTGGGTTGGGATAACCCCAGCAGTTACAGCTTGTCAGGTTCAAAAATTGATTGGATCACCTGCTGGTCTGAAATACAAAAGGAAGAATTGGTGAAGGGATCAGATTGGGATCCAAACCGCGTCAATGTGGCCGGAATTCCTTCTTATGATGGCTATTTTGAACGGCAGTGGTTAATTTCAAAAAATGAATATTATCGTCTGCACAATCTGGACCCGCAACGAAAGTTATTGAGTTATGCTTGCAGTTTCACCACTTTTTCTCCAAGTTACCAAAACATTGAAGCCCTCGCTCGTCTGGTGAATTCACAAGAATTGATTGAACCCTGTCAGTTGCTGATTCGCTTGCACCCTAACCACTTTTTGGATGACCCATTGTTTGCCGGTGAACGTGAACGTATAAAAAAATTGGCTCAGGATTTGCCCCATGTGCACGTGGTGGAGCCAGTTCCCCTGGGTGGTGAATTGGGATATTATTCTGGCGAGGATATGCCGGAAAAAAGCTCCATGATGGCATATTCAGACATATTCCTGACGGTTTATTCCACCATGGTGGTGGAGTGTTCCATTCATGAAACACCCATCATCAGCGTTTGCTTTGACGTCCCTGGCGGCTGGAACAAACCTAACCGATTTTACCTGCCCCTGTCCCAGATTAGCGGTTGGCCAACCCATAAGCGCTTTATCGATTCAGGTGCTGGGCGGGTGGCGATGGACGAAGCTAAGCTGCGTAACCTGATAAACCTTTATTTGCGTAGCCCGCAGGAAGACGTTGAAAAACAACGCCAGTTCATCCGTGATGAATGCACATATACCGACGCCAGTGCAGGCAGACGAACAGCTGGCTTTATCCTGTCTTTATTAAAGACAAAATGAGAAGGAAGGAGAGTATAAAATGCCGCGCATAGGTATGAACCCTGCTCGCAGTCAAAACACCGATTACAAGCCCGCCCGTATCACTTTGGCTATGCTGATGCATATGCCTAATGATACCGGCTATTTTGAAAGGCGTTTTGAAGTGATGCGCACCAGTTTGGAAAGTTTTATGGCCCATACTCCGGAACCCTATGATCTGATGGTATTTGATAACCATAGTTCTGAACAAGTAGTGAACTATTTAAAACAATTGCGGGATGAGAATAAGATTGATTACTTAATCCTTTCCAGCCGCAATATCGGCAAATTGGGTGCACTGCAAATTATGTTTCAGGCAGCACCTGGTGAAATCATTGCTTATAGCGATGATGATATTTTTTTCCTGCCTGGTTGGTTGGAAAAACATCTTGCCATCCTGGAAACGTATCCAAAAGTTGGCATGGTCAGCGGTATGTATATCCGTCCGCATATGAAGGAAGGTATCAGTACCGCGCTCGAATTTGCTAAACGGACAGATGTGGAAGTCAAAAAAGGTAAACTGATTCCTAAAGAATTGGAACAACATTACATCGATAATACCGGCCGATCCTGGGAACAATTCCAAAAAGAAACAGAAGGGTTGGAAGATATTCAGGTAACTTATAAAGGCCTGTCCGCATTGGTCTCAGCCGGTCATTATCAGTTCGTCACTCGTAAATCAGTGATCTTAGATGCTCTGCCAAAGGTCTGGTATAGCCAGTTGATGGGCAAAATGCGGGAATTGGACTTGCAAATAGATCTGATGGGATATATGCGCTTGTGCACTAACCCCCCGACAATTCGCCTTCTCGGCAATCTGATTAATCCGGAAATGGCAGATGAGATTAAGCAATATGGTTTTGAAGTGGAAGCAAGTAAAGTGACTCAATCCATTCCCCGACTGAGTACTCGCTTTTACCGCAGCCCAATTGTGCGCAAAATTGCTTATTCTCTCTATAACCGTTTATTTAAAATCATCAACGCATAAAAAAAGATCAATAGGATATTCTTATGCGATTTTTGATTGCTGGTCTGGGCTCCATTGGCCGCAGGCACTTGAAGAATCTGATATCTCTGGGTCAAAAGGATATTCTTCTTTTCCGCTCAAAATTAAGCACATTGTCGGAGAATGAGCTGAAAGATATCCCCACGGAAGTAAACCTTCAGCGAGCGCTGGCATTCAGACCGGATGCAGTGATCATTTCCAAACCAACTAGCTTACACCTGGATGTCGCTATTCCGGCTGCTCAGGCGGGGTGTTCCTTGTTTCTTGAAAAACCGATTTCCAACAATCTGGAAAGAATTCCGGAATTAGAAACGCGGTTGCCTCAGGTGGCGGAAAGGTTTTCATGGGTTTCCAATTTCGATTTCATCCTGGTTTGCAGACAATCAAAAAATTACTTGAGAATTCCAAGATTGGTCGGGTGCTTTATGTATGTTGTGAGTGGGGCGAGTACCTGCCTGGCTGGCACCCCTGGGAAGATTACCGTAAGGGATACAGAGCGCGTAGAGACCTGGGAGGAGGGGTGGTCCTTTCTCTTTGTCATCCCATTGATTATCTGCACTGGTTGCTGGGTGAGATAGCCCAGGTTTATGCTGTTGGAGGCAAACTCAGTAATCTTGAAATAGAAGTTGATGATACGGTTGAGGTCATCCTTAAATTCGTTTCAGGAGTTTTGGGAAGCTTGAATTTAGATTACATCCAACAACCTGCTCAGCATTTTCTTGAAATTACCGGGACAGAAGGCTTGATCAAATGGAATTATACAGATGGCGAGTTTCGTATTTTTCATAATACATCGCATCAATGGGAGGTCTTTCCATTGAAAACTGGTTTTGAACGGAATAATATGTTTTTAGATGAAATGCATCATTTTATTGAGGTTGTTGAAGAGAATTCTCAGCCAATATGTTCACTTCAAGATAGCATTTTTGTACAGAAAATCGCAAATGTAATCTATCAATCCTCCAAATCAGGTTTCAATATTGCAGTCAAGTAATAAATGAAACCACACACCCATATTTTTTCAAAATTTGATTTGCATGGTCAAACAGCGGTTGTAACCGGTGGGGCGGGGCTGCTGGGCAGGCAGTTTTGTCGTACTCTTGCACAGGCAGGGACAAGGACAATCTGTGCAGATTCCAATTTTCAAGCAGCTCAAGCTTTTACCGAAGACATTAAAAAACGGCTTATCAGCAAATGCCTTTAAGGTAGATGTCACTAATCCCAGCTCCAATCAGGAAATGGCCGCCTATGCTTATTCATTGTTCAATCGACTGGATATCCTGATTATATGTGCCACCCTGGATCCCAAATTTGATAACGAGCATGCTGATCAATTTATCCATGGCTTTGTGGATTTTCCTTTGGAGCTCTGGCAGCGAGCATTGGAAATTAACATAACCGGTACATATTTAAGTACACAGTCATGTATTCCCTATATGCTCAAAAATCAATATGGAGTCCTGGTCCTGATTTCTTCGATTTATGGGCTGGTTGGTCCTGACCAGCGCATTTACCAACAAAAGGATTCAATCACACAATCCAAGCCGCCATTTTATCCGGTCACTAAATCTGCCATACTGGGTTTGGTTAAATATCTTGCGGCATTTTATGCTGGTCAGCCGATTCGCGCTAATGCACTGTCACCAGGTGGGGTTTATAATGGTCAGTCAGAAGAATTTATTCGGCAATATTCATCCCGTTCCATCATCGGTCGTTTGGCTAAGGAGGATGAAATGAACGGAGCGCTTTTATTTCTTGCCTCGCCTGCATCCGACTATATGACCGGTGCGAACCTGGTTGTTGATGTTGGCTGGATGACCTGGTAGATTGTAAATGGATAAAATGAAATCAAAAATTGAAGTGTTGGCAATTATCCCTGCACGCGGGGGTTCAAAAAGTATACCGCATAAAAATATCCGCTTATTTGCCGGCTATCCCTTGATTGCCTACAGCATTGCGGCTGGTTTACAGGCAGGAACAGTAACCCGAACTATAGTTTCAACAGATGATGAGGAGATCGCCAGAATCTCACGAGAATATGGGGCGGAGGTCCCCTTTACTCGTCCTGCGAAATTTTCACAGGATAACACCTTGGATTTACTGGTTTTCCAGCACGCGTTAGATTGGTTGGCAACCGAACAAAACTACCATCCAAATGTGGTTGTTCACCTCCGACCAACTTCACCTGTACGACCACGTGACTGCGTTGATTCGGCTGTAAAAATATTATTAGATCATCCTCAGGCGGATTCGGTACGCGGGGTGGTATTGGCCGGACAGAATCCCTATAAGATGTGGCATATTAATTCTGAAGGGGAAATGGTGCCAGTCATAATAGTAAAAGGAGTGGAAGAGGCATATAACGTTCCTCGCCAGGAGCTGCCCAATGTATTCTGGCAGACCGGGCATATTGATGCCATCCGACCTAAAGTGATCCTTGAAGAAAAATCTATGAGTGGTAGGAATATCTGGCCATTAGTGATTGATCCTCTTTATACGGTTGATATTGATACATTACTGGATTGGGAAAATGCTGAACGTTTGGTGAAATATGGTAATCTGGATATGGTTTTTCCTGGCAAGGTGAAGAGAAACTTGCCGAAAAAGATAGAAATGTTGGTGATGGACTTTGATGGTGTCTTAACCGATAATCGGGTCTGGGTGGATGAAAATGGGCATGAAATGATTGTTGCGTTGCGCAGTGATGCTCTTGGTCTGCGCATCCTGCGTGAAAAAACTGGTATCAAGGTGCTGGTATTATCTCGGGAGGCTAACCCGGTGGTGGCAGCCCGCTGTAAAAAAATGAATGTGCCATTTCTACAAGGGGTGATGGATAAAGCTGCCGTGTTAATACAGACACTGCAGAAAGAAGGTATTGACCCTGCAAATGTGGTATACGTCGGCAATGACATTGTTGATTTACCTTGTTTCCCTATTGTGGGTTGCGCTATTGCACCTGCCAATTCTTACCCATTGGTTTTACAGCAAGCGGATATGATCTTGGAAAAGAATGGTGGACAGGGTGCAATCCGTGAATTGAGTGATTTACTCGTTTCTCATTTTGAAAACCAATTTGGTTAAACCTTACCAACGGATTTTTCGGAAAGGTTATAATAGTTGCCCTGAGATTTCCTGAAAAAATTTTTCTGTTTCGTGGAGTAGTGGATGTTTGATATTGATTTCTATATGAAAATTTTTGATCTCAAATACTCACTTATGAAAGGTCAAAAAATTGAACATGAATATCTGGTCCAGAAATTGGAAGAGTACCGTAATCCAGAACCAGTGGTGTATAACATTGAAACTACCAATGCCTGCAATATGCGCTGTGAGATGTGCCCTCGCACTACTATGATGACCCGCCCGATTGAGACTATGTCGCCTGACCTATTTGAAAAAGTTATTCGGCAGCTTAAACCCTGGACTGATCAGCAATGGAAGACTTGGGAGGAATTTGTTCAATCGAAATACAGAATTTCTAAAAATGATGTCAGTGAGAACCACTTCTTTTTATATGTCATCCCTAAGGTGATTGTTCTGCATGGTTATGGCGATCCTCTACTGGATAAAAATATCCCAAATTATGTGGCATCCATGACTAAACAGGGATTGTATAGTTACTTCAGTTGCAATCCAGCCAATATAAATATGGAAAGAACCATTCAAACATTTGAAAATGGTCTGGATTACATTAAATATTCTATCGAAAGTGTGGATGACCTTCGTCATAAAGAAGTCCGTGGTCAAAAATCCAATTTTACTGAGAGTTATAAAAATATACTTAAATTACTTGACCTGAAAGGTCAACGCAATTTCAAGACCATTATTGTTATCACCATGATTAATCTTAATAAATCCTGGCAGCAAGAAGAATTTGAAAAACTAAAAGATGCATTTAAAGGAATGGATGCTTATGTTTATTTGAAAAGCCAGGATCAACAGTGGTACGAAGATAACAAACAACAAACTGCTTCAATTCACTGGATTGAATTCTGCCAGTTTCCCTGGTCTTCAATGACCATCAAATCCAATGGGGAATCTGTGGAATGTGTGGAAGACTTTAATAATGAAATCATTCTGGGGGATGCGAAAACCCAGAGTCTGTTTGAGATCTGGAATGGTGAGAGGTACAAAAAATTCCGCAGCGATCATATAAATCTAACACCCGGGCTTAAATGTACCGAGCAATGTGATATGCAATTGATTGGAAGCTTCCTGGCGTCTGCATAGAAATATCTTAACCTGATTATCCAAGGAGTGATGCAATGGTGAGAGAAATAAAAATTGGTAACCGATTGGTGGGTGATAACCATCCTGCTTTTGTTGTGGCAGAAATTGGAATTAACCATAATGGTGACTTGGATGTTGCCAAAGATCTGATTCATGCAGCTAAAAATGCCGGTGTGGATGCGGTCAAGTTCCAAAAGCGCACTCCTGAACTTTGTATACCACTTGATCAACGCAATCAGATGCGCGAAACCCCTTGGGGTTACATCACTTATTTTGAATACCGTCAGAAGGTGGAATTTGGTGAAAAAGAATACCGGGAAATAGACCAATTGTGTAAAGAAATTGGCATCATCTGGTTTGCTTCTGTGTGGGATGAAGAAGCAGTCAATTTCATGGAAAAGTTCAACGCCGTTTGCTATAAAATGCCTTCCGCATCTCTCACTGATCATGGACTGCTACGCAAGGTGCGTACGACTGGTAAACCCATCCTTCTTTCGACCGGCATGTCCACAATAGATGAAATAGATAAGGCAATAGCTGCCATCGGATTGGAAAATTTACTCATTTGCCATTCCACCAGCGCATATCCTTGTGACCCCCAGGAACTGAATTTGCGCATGATTGAAACCCTGCGGAAGAAATTTCCCACTTGCCCGATTGGTTATTCTGGTCATGAAGTCGGATTGATCACCTCTGTTGTGGCAGTGGCTCTTGGTGCCTGCCTGGTAGAGCGCCACTTCACATTGGACCGAGCCATGTGGGGTAGTGATCAATCTGCTTCTGTGGAACCCACCGGATTTCAGCGTCTAGTCAAATATATCCGTGTGACCGAAGAGTCTCTGGGCGATGGCGTTAAAAAGGTCTATGAGAGTGAAAAGCCCTCAATGAAACGACTACGCCGTTACTACAATTAATACGATTTGGGCTAACCCGACTACGGATCTTATTACAACCCGGGTTAAAAAAAATAACTGGATGAGTTACTTACTACGATTATCAGACCGTTTTAAACGTGAGTGGAGAACCTGGGATAATCGCCAGCAAATTAAAGAACTGGCTGTGTTTGTAAAACGGACGAGCCCGACAACAAATCAAAAATCCCCGGTAATTTTTTTCAATGCTTCCACCCGTTTGCAAGGGTTGAGTCTGAATGCGGCTTATGCGCTACTTTCCAGTTACGGAATTCAATTGGCTGGCACATCGGTTATCCATTTTGTTTGTCGCCGCGGTCTTTCCAGATGTGTCCTGGGGACAAATAAGAATGATATTCATTCCATGCCTCCTTGCCGGGATTGCATTAGCAGTTCAGAAGGGATTTATTCTCTTCAGGGTGTTCAATGGTTCAATTATTCTGAAAACCTTGATTTAAGAAAAGAAATTACCTATCTGAACCTTGGACAGTTGCTTGTTTTCGTTTATCAGGGAGTCCCCTTAGGGGAAATTATCCTGCCTTCATTGCGCTGGATTCTTCGCCGGCATAATCTCGTAGATGATGATGCCACTTGTTTCTTGGCCAGGGAATACATTCTTTCAGCCTTCAGCTTAATGCTGGAATTTGAAAAATTATTGGGTGTAGTTTATCCACAGGCGGTGGTAGTTTTCAATGGGATGTTTTATCCGGAGGCTATCGTGCGCTGGGTATCAAAGCAAAAAAGTATACCAGTTATAACTCATGAAGTGGGCATGCAACCATTTTCCGCTTTTTTTACTTATGGTGATGCGACTGCTTATCCGGTACCTTTGTCTGAAAAATTTAATTTAGCTGACCGCCAAAATAAGCGCCTTGATGATTACCTGGTGAAAAGGTTCCAGGGTGATTTCATAACCGCTGGAATTAAATTCTGGCCGGAAATACACGAACTGGGACCTGAATTCTGGCAAAAGGTATCCAAATTCAAACAATTTGTCCCGGTTTTTACCAATGTGATTTTCGATACCAGCCAGGCACATGCCAACGTAGTTTTTCCCCATATGTTTGCCTGGTTGGATTTAGTACTGCAGGAGATTCGTAAGCACCCGGACACCTTGTTTGTCATTCGAGCTCATCCGGATGAGTTGCGTCCTGGCAAGGAAAGTTGCGAAAGTGTGGCTCAATGGGTTGAAAAGAATGATGTAGCAAAGATCGACAATGTAACCTTTATACATTCCAATGAAATGATCAGTTCTTATGAATTAATTGAACATGCCAAATTTGTTATGGTGTATAACAGCACTGTGGGTTTGGAAGCAACCATAAAAGGAAAACCGGTCTTATGTGCTGGAAAAGCTCGTTATACCCAGGTGCCCACGGTTTATTTCCCCAAAACTATAAATGAATTTAAAAAGACAATGAGGAAATTTCTAAAACAAAGTGTAATTCCCGTTCCTCAAGAATTTATTAGCAATGCTCGTTTGGTTCTTTACGGCCAGTTGTTTTTGGCATCCCTTCCATTTAGTGATTTCATTGAATCGGATGGAGTCTGGAATGGATTTGTACGTATTAAAGATTTCCCATTTGAAAACCTGAATTCTGAAAAATCAACCACCATTAAAACCATAGTTGATGGTATCTTACGTCAAAGGGATTTTTTACTCAAACCATGAAACCGGTATGTTCTATTGTAATTCGTGCATATAACGAAGAAGCTCACCTAGGCCGGTTGTTGAATGGGATTGCTCATCAAACAATCAAGAATGTACAGGTAATTGTAGTGGATTCTGGATCCATAGACCGCACAGTTCAGATTGCTAGGGGAAATAGGGCTGAGGTTGTAAATATAAATCCCAAAGAATTCACTTTTGGTCGTTCATTAAATTCAGGGATTAAGAAGGCTAAAGCAGATGTGGTTGTCATTGCCAGTGCGCATGTCTATCCGGTTTATCCCGATTGGCTTCAAAAATTGATCGATCCTTTTAAGAATAAAAAAGTGGCACTGGCCTATGGCAAACAACGTGGCAGTAATACATCCCATTTTTCTGAAAATCAAATCTTTACCCATTGGTACCCACAGGAGAATCAGATAAACCAGCGCAGTCCTTTTTGCAACAATGCCAATGCGGCCATTCGCCGTACCCTGTGGGTGAAGCAACCATATGATGAAAACCTGCCTGCCCTGGAAGACCTGGCTTGGGCAAAATGGGCATGTGAAAAAGGTTACCACATTGACTATGTGGCCGATGCCGAAATTATTCATGTACATAATGAAACCAGCCAGGGAATTTTCAACCGCTACAAGCGCGAAGGGATGGCATTTAAGCAAATTTATCCCCATGAAAATTTCCGTTTTCTGGATGTTTTTCGTCTATTTTATACCAATGCTTATAGCGATCTACAGGAAGCTTCCAAGCAGGGATCGCTTCCGAAACAACTTTTCAAAATAATCAATTTTCGCTGGAATCAATTTTGGGGGACATACCAGGGTTACCGCCAATCTGGACCGCTTACCTGGCAGTTAAAACGTTCTTTCTATTATCCACGTGTAATTGAACTTTCTTCCAACGGAAATCCAATGCGGGATATTGACCCAATTCCATATGAAAAGATTAATAGGTCGAAGGGGATAAAATAAAGTTAAAACCGGAGGGTAAAATGCAAATTAATAAAATCATTGCCTTGGTACCGATGCGCCATCACAGTCAGCGGGTGCCAGGGAAAAATTATCGCCTTTTGGCGGGTAAACCTCTTTTCCATTATATTATTGAAACCCTCTTACAGGTTCCATTAATTAGTGGAATTGTAGTGGATACGGATAGTCCGGTGGTTATCGCGCAATTGGAAAAAGATTTTCCAAAAGTAAAGGTGATCAACCGCCCGCAGCATTTGCGGGCCGATATCATACCTATGAATGAAATCCTGATGTATGACACCTGTCAGGTCCCCGCTGACTTGTATCTGCAAACCCATTCCACCAATCCCTTGATAACCGTTGAATCAATCCATAATGCACTGCAGTTAATGATTGCCGAATACCCTGCATACGATTCTTTATTTTCTGTCACTCGTATTCAAACCCGTTTGTGGGATTCATTAGCCCGTCCGATTAACCATAACCCATCTATTTTATTGCAGACTCAGGATTTGCCGCCAGTATTTGAAGAAAATTCTTGTTTTTATATTTTTGCCCGGCAAACCCTGGAACTTCGTCGAACGCGTATTGGTGAGAGGCCTTACCTTTTTGAGATAAGTAAAAGTGAAGCCTGGGATATTGATGAAGAGGAGGATTTTGCCATTGCAGAAATGATGATGAAATACCGCCTCAATAATAAATTGGTATAATCCCAAAAGTCAAACATTTTATTAAAGTTCATCATTCAATCAAAACGTACTTATGCCAACCATACTATTAACCACTCCGTATATGCTGCCGTTTAAGGATCGGTTCATTCCAATCCTTGAGCATTTTGACTGTAAAGTGATTATTCCTAATGTGCAGGAACGCTTGAACGAAGAGGAAATATTATTTTATGCCGGGCAATTTGATGCCACCATCTGTGGAGATGATTGTTACACTCCTCAAGTACTGGATAAATGTTCGCCTCGCTTAAAAGTGATATCAAAATGGGGTACTGGAATTGATTCGATAGATAAAGAATATGCAGCGTCCCTGGGAATTCAGGTTTGCAATACCTCCAATGCTTTCACGCTGCCGGTAGCAGATTCAGTTCTGGGATACATGCTCATCTTCGCGCGCCGTCATCCATGGATGGATCGGGCGATGAAAAAAGGGGAATGGGAAAAAATTCCGGGGCGTTCACTGAGTGAGTGTGCTTTAGGTGTAATCGGGGTTGGAAACATCGGCAAAGCTGTTTTACGTCGTGCCCGTGTTTTTGGGATGAAATTATTGGGCAATGATATTGTCCCCATTGCTCCGGATTTTATAATTGAAAATGGGGTTGAAATGACCGATCTAAAAACACTGCTGCAATCATCCGATTTTGTCAGTGTCAACTGCACCCTCAATCCTACCAGCCGGCATTTAATAAATCAGAATACCCTGGGATTTATGAAGACAGATGCAGTCCTGATTAACACTGCCCGTGGGCCGATTATTGATGAAAACGCTTTGATTACCGCTTTAGACAATAGAAAGCTTGCTGGGGCTGCATTGGATGTATTTGAAGTGGAACCTCTTCCCAAGAATTCACCTCTTATGAAAATGGATAATGTATTATTGGCACCCCATAATTCCAATTCAAGCCCTTCTGCCTGGGAAAGGGTGCATTGGAATACGATTCTGAACCTTCTGAATGGATTATCCATCCCACATCCTGATTTTGAAGAATTAAGAAATCGATGATCTAAGATAGGATGGAGTTTTGAGAATGAATAGCTTTCTTGGCATTTTTCAGGAATAATTGCAATTATGGGAAATATCAAAAAATATTTACAACGAATTATTGAGGTTGAACTATTTTTCCCATCCCTAATAATTTTCAGTATTGCTACTATCACTTATCTTCTATTTAACAGTCAGTAGGGATCTTATCGGGATGACTGTTACGCCATTTGGGTGACTACTATATGGGTAACCGGATTGATTTGGCAAACGAGGTCGGTGCACAATTAAGGAAAGACCAGACTTTTATCAAGCAATTTTGTAACCCATATAAAAATATGAATTAGCTAAAAGAAGTTAAAATGGACACTTACATCTTAATAATATTTGTGGAGTTTATTTTATAAACTGAAATCTAACAAGGAATAAAATATGAGACCATCACAAAAAGTGTTACTTATCACGGGTGCTGCGGGAGGGATTGGGCAAGCAACGGTACAATATTTCACCGATAAGGGTTGGAAAGTGATTGGGGTTGACCGGCAGGATTTTGGTCCCGGTTATCCGGAAAATGGGTTATTTATTAAAGCCAATATTGCCAATCCCACCGATATTGAAACTATTTATAAGAAAGCACATGCTTTCAGCCCGGTGCTGGATGCAGTGGTCAATAATGCAGCAGTTCAAATATCCAAGCCCTTGGTAGAAACGACCGTAGAGGAATGGGATGAAGTTATCGCCTCCAATTTACGTTCTGTATTTTTAGGAGCAAAATTAGCTTATCCGATGCTAAAAGAAGCTGGCGGAGGGGCTATTGTGAATACTTCTTCGGTGCACGCAATAGCGACTTCAGCTAATATATCAGCATATGCAGCCAGTAAAGGAGGTTTATTGGCATTGACCCGCGCCATGGCTATTGAATTTGCCAAAGATAATATCCGTGTGAATGCCATTTTGCCGGGCGCGGTGGATACCCCCATGTTGCGTTCCGGCTTAGGACGTGGTCACCTTGGTGGCTCAAATGTTAATGAGCGCTTGGAAAACCTGGCACGCAAAACCGTCAATGGCCGGGTGGGCAAACCGGAAGAGATCGCCTCAGCCATTTATTTTCTCGCTGATAATGACCAATCTTCCTTTATGACTGGTCAGGCGCTGGTGGTGGATGGCGGAGCAACTTGCCGTCTGAGCACTGAATAACAAGCATGCGTGAATACCTGAAAGAACATTTACCTACACCCATCCTGACTACTATTCGTAACGGCCGGGATTTTATCAATCGTCTACCTGATATCCCCGCAGCATATTTTCATCCTTGGCGTCGCGAATCTGTGCAGAGGTTGCAGGGATATAGAAATAAATATCTGGGTGAACGTTGTTTTATCATTGGCAACGGCCCCAGTTTGCATGATACTAATCTTAAAAAATTAAAAAATGAATATACCTTTGGAATGAACCGCATCTACTTAGCTTTTCCGGAGATGGGATTTCTCACTTCTTTCTTTGTTTCAATCAATGATCTTGTGATTCAGCAGACTGCTGTGGATATTCAACAGCTGAATCTTCCCAGGTTTATCTCCTGGCGGTCCCATCGATGGTTGCAGCCCAGCCAGGACCTATATTTTCTTTATACTACTTATACTGAACCAAGATTTTCAACAAAGGCTACTGGACGGCTTTGGGAAGGAGCAACAGTTACTTATATTGCTCTCCAATTGGCTTACTATTTTGGTTTCAATGAAGTTGTACTGATTGGGGTGGATCATAGCTTTGCCACTAAAGGCAAACCCAATGAAACGGTGGTTTCACAGGGAGATGACCCCAACCATTTCAACCCGGCTTATTTTGGTAAAGGTTTTCGCTGGCAATTACCTGATTTGGAAACTTCAGAAATGGCCTATCGCATGGCCAAAGCTGCCTTTGAAAAAGATGGGCGTAGAGTATTGGATGCAACCGTTGGTGGTAAACTGACGGTTTTTCCCAAAGTGAAATATGACCGGTTGTTTTAAACATGCGTGACCAACCGCTGATTTCCATCATCACTCCGTCCTTGAATCAAGCAAAATTTCTGGAACAGACTGTCACCTCTGTACTTGCACAAGATTACCCTTTAATTGAATACCTAGTGGTTGATGGAAATTCAACTGATGGATCTCAGTCAATTATCAAGAAATATGAAAAAAAAATTGCATGGTGGGTATCTGAACCAGACCATGGTCAGGCAGAAGCGATTAATAAAGGTCTAAAACGCTCAAAAGGAGAAATCGTTGCCTGGTTAAACTCAGATGATTACTATCTACCAGGGGCAGTAACTAAGGCAGTAGCCGCTTTTCGAAAACACCCTTTATCTTCCTTTATATATGGAGATGTTTTAGCCGTGGATGCGAAGGGACGTCAGCTTAACAAGTTACATTTTCCCCAGTGGAACCTTGTTGATTTGATGAAGTTTAACATTATTGGTCAACCCTCCGTTTTTATCCGCCGGGATGTTCTTAATCAAACCGGATTTCTAGATGAATCGCTTCACTATCTGCTTGATCATCAACTTTGGCTGCGTTTGGCGTATCAAGCACCTAATCAATATCTGCCGGAATTGCTATCAGGTGCTCATTTTCACAGCCAATCTAAAAATGTTGCCAAAGCAAGCGCATTTGGGGAAGAAGCTTACCGCATCATTACTTGGATGCAAAGCAAATCAGAATATGAAAACTTATATGAAAAAAATAAAAATAAAATCTGGGCAGGAGCTCACCGGTTCAATGCACGCTATTTATTGGATGGAGATCAACCTTGGGCAGCTTTCAAATCGTATATGCAATGCATTTTTGCCGATTTACCCACCGCACTACCGGAATGGTATAGAATTGTCTTTTCGCTGGCTGCAACGGTTGGTTTAGGTAATTTGAAACGTCTCCATCCACGCTGGCGAAGACAAAATGATGGAGAATAAGGCGCATGTTATCCTATTGGGCTGAAGAAATCTCTAAAGGATTAAACTATCTCTTTTTGCCTTTTGAGTTCCCAAAATATTTTGGGCGAATTTTACATTGGACATTCATGCAGCGCTCCTTGCCACGTGAGCTAATCCATTGGAAAATCCATAAAAACTGGTTTCAAACCTGTGGATTTAAAACTATCATTGATATTGGCGCTAATACAGGTCCTTTTTCTTTTGCCGCACGTGTTTTCTTGCCGGATGCCTTTATTTATTCATTTGAACCCCTTCCAGAATGTTTTGAGCAATTATTAAAAAATTTGGCCCCTTTTGGAAATTTCACCGCTTTCCAGACGGCAATTGGTGACCAGAATGGTCAGATAGAAATATGGAAGAGCGATTTCAGTGAATCTTCTTCAATACTTAGAATGGGTGAGTTGCACAAGCGGACTTTTCCGCATACCGCTAATACTCATGTTGTTCATGTCCCTATTTCAAGGTTGGATAATTATTTGGGAAAAATGAACCTGATTCCGCCCATACTGCTTAAAATTGATGTTCAAGGGTATGAGGAGATGGTTATAAGAGGGGCTGCAAAAACATTGGAAAAAATAGATTGGGTAATGACTGAGATGTCATTCCAGTCTTTATATGTAGGACAACCTTTATTTAATGAAATTTATCAATCCCTTATTTCCAGGGGATATAAATTTGCCGGAAATTTGGAAGCACTTTACTCCCCTTTGGATGGAAGTATTTTACAATCGGATGGAATTTTTTACCATTAGTGACTTTTGCGATGAAAAATAGGAATCAAATTGTTTATGTGTTTTTAGTGCTTGGATTGATCATTGCCGGGTTTGCAATCCGTATTTATGATCTTCAGGATGCGCCTCTGGATTTTCATCCCACCCGTCAATTACATTCTGCCTTAATGGCGCGTGGGATGTATTATTCAATTAGCCCCAAATTGGATATTCCCGATTGGCAGCGTCAAACTGCCATCCGACAGTGGCAATTGGAAGGATTGGTTGAACCACCCTTAATGGAATGGCTGGTGGCATTTACTTATCAATTGGCAGGCAATGTGTATTTATGGATAGCCCGAATTTACGCAATTCTATTTTGGATAGTTGCAGGATTAGGGATATTCTTGATTGTCAGAGAAATGGCAGGAAATGCAGGTTCTTTGGCTGCATTGGCATTATTCTTATTCTATCCATACGCTATTTATGCTAGTCGTTCTTTCCAGCCGGAAACTCTACTGGTAGCAGGACTGGTTTTTACCTTTTACTCAGCGATGCAATGGGAAAAGAAAAAGACCTGGATCTGGGCATTGGCGGCCGGAGTTCTGGGTGGTTTTTCGATTTTAATTAAAGCGATAGCAATTTTTTTTGTAGCTGGTATCTGGTTGGGGCTGTTATTTAGCCGTTTCAAATTTTCAACCATACTAAAAAATCGCCAATTGTGGTTGGTCGCCTTCTTGTGCCTTTTACCTTATGCTCTTTTTATGGCTTACGCAAATTTCATTGTTGGCGGTTATGAGGAGCAATTCAGTCTGCGGTTTTTCCCTCAGTTATGGACTCAGGTAGGTTTTTATTTACGCTGGGTAGGCACTCTCCGCCAGGCAATTGGTTTAGAATGGTTGGTGCTCGGATTGCTGGGTGTATTAATCGTCAAAGAGAAGCATTGGCGTTGGATGCTCATTGGCGCCTGGATTGGTTACGGATTGCTTGGTTTTACTCTTTCTTATCATATCTCCAGTCATGATTATTACAACCTTCCGGTGTATTTAATGATCTGTTTGGGAGTGGGTGTTTTAATTCAGAAATTATTTTCTATCGGTTCAGAGAGGCAATGGTTTGGTCAGCTTACAATAATTCTGCTTCTATTTATAATCGCGATTTATGGTTATGAAGCCTATAGCACGCTCAAACGCACGAATTACAACCAGGAAGTTGCTTTTTGGCAGGGGATGGGGATTGATTTGGGTCACTTAACCCAAGTGGTGGCTCTCAGCGAAGATTATGGCTACCGCCTGGCTTATTGGGGTTGGATATCACCGGCGAATTGGATGAGTATTGAAGATATCCGTTTGCGTACAGAGTCTGGCCAAACTTACAATTTTGAACAATACTTTAAATCTCAGGTTCAAGGTAAGGATTATTTTTTGGTGACACTTCTTGATGAATTAGAAAAGCAACCGGAATTGAAGCAGCAATTATTTGACCATTATCATATTAAACAACAAACATCGCGTTTTATACTTTTTGATCTGAAACAACTGGTTTTGTAGATATTATTTAATTTCATTAATAAAAGGCTCTTAATGGTTGATTGTTCAATCGTAATCCCGGCTTTCAATGAAGAAAAGTTAATTGGCACTACTCTCCAATCATTAACTGTCTATATTGCCAATAATCATTTGAATTGTGAAATTATTGTGGTTGATGATGGCAGTATTGATCAAACAGTCGAAATAGTAAAAAGCTATGAAAATAACCAGCGGAATCAGTTAAATTTAAGACTAATCGAAAATTCTGAAAATCATGGCAAAGGATATGTGCTTCGGCAGGGTATGTTGGTTGCAACTGGTCAGGTATGTATGTTCATGGATGCAGATATGCCCTATGAATTGAACATCATCCAAGATTTTCTTATAAAAATAAATAATGGTTGTCAGGTTGTTGTAGGTTCACGAGATCTTCCTGGTTCAACTCTTGTGGATGTGCCCTTTACTCGCTTTTTGGCTGGGCAGATTTTCAGTTTGTTTGTCCAACTAATAGCTTTTAAAGGTATTCGCGATACCCAATGTGGCGTAAAAGGTTTTAGTAATGAGGTAGTTAATAAAATCTTTCCTTTATTAAGAATAAATGACTTTGGCATTGATGTGGAATTGCTTTTTATCGCGAAAAAATTTGGGTTTAAAATTTGTAAAATTCCCGTGCGTATGACTGGGTATCGTGGGGATAGCCGTATCAAACTATTTAGCGATTCTATAAAAATGTTCTTGGAACTTTTAATCATTCGCTGGAATGATTTGACCGGAAAGTATGCCGGTGATTCGAGTCAGTAATGCCTAAGGTTCCTTTTAATTATCAATCAGTTGCCGGGGACTACCAGTACCAGGCTATGCATAGAGGTTACCCTATGCAACGTTTCTGGCATAAAGGTAAACTGATTGTCTGGGATGAATTAATAGCTCCTCTGATTTCTGATGATCCACTATATCCAATCATTGAGGTTGGTTGCGGCGCTGGTTTATTGCTCGAACATCTTGCCCCATTAGCTCAAATGAAGATAGGGGTGGATATTAATACTCAAGCTTTGACTTTTTTATCCAACCGCTTTGACCACCTTAGTCAAAAGAGTTTATTTCTTCCTATTTCTGCCTTCGGTGAAATGCTTCCATTTGCAGATAATTATTTTGGAGGGCTCATTTTATCGGAAGTCATTGAGCATTTGCAGGATCCCAAATTAATTTTGCAGGAGGCATTTCGTGTCTTGCGACCGGGTGGCTGGTGTTATCTAACTACGCCGAATTATAGAAGTCTCTGGCCAGTGATTGAAAAAGTATTGGATATTTCCAGTCTCACACCTCAAATGGCTGGCACGCAGCATATTTATCCATTTGATCATCGAAAATTACTGGACCTGATAAAAAATTGGCGAATGGAGTTGATCACTACATTTTATTTATTCAGTCCATTTCTTTCCCTGGTTTCAGAAAAAAAGGCATCTTGGTTATTGAAACAAGAATATAAAGCCAAAACTAACTATGGGATGCTACTTACTTGTCTGGTTCGCAAGCCGATTTAAGTACTGAAAGGCAATGATAAAATTTCTGTAATTACTTGCCATTTTCTGGAGAAAACTGCATGTCTATTTTTCAATGCCCTTTGGATCGGAAAAAGGTTGATCAATTATTCAATTGGACGATCACATTAGGGTTAATTATTCTAATCATTACTCTGCTTTCTTATGCTTCATTGGGCTTTTTTTCCCGATTTCTAGCCGATGATTATTGTTTCTCAGATCTCATAAAAAATAAAGGGGCGATGGGAGGTCTAGTATATTTTTATGATCATATCTCTAACCGTTTTGGAGCCTTTCTTTTAGTTGCCTTTAGTGATATTTTTGGTGAAACTTCCATAAGTTTTCTTCCAGCCGCCATGATTCTTATACTCGTGGCAGTCATGTCTTGGAATGTTTTTTGGTTTTTTCATCAAACTCGATTACCTTTTACGTGGAAAATCTCTATTTTGTTTGCATTGCTGACTCTTTTTTTTGTAATTTATGAAGCCCCCAATTTGTTTCAAAGCTTATATTGGCGTTCTGGCATGGTTAGTTATTTTGCGCCCATGGTCTTCTTTTTTATTATTTCCGGGATTTTAATTTGGCAAATGCAATTACCAGAAAGAAACAAGATTTTCTGGCTATGGGTGCTATTGGTATTTGCGTTGTCTTTCTTGAGCGGGGGTATGTCTGAGACTTATGCTGCCTTTCAAACAGTTTTTTGGAGTTTATTAATATTAGGATGGGCTGTCTGGAAAAGAAAAATATTACTGAACCGCTTTAGTATTTTATTGGTAGCGGCATTTTTTGGGAGCGTACTTGCGATGGGAGTGATGGTAATGGCTCCAGGAAATCAATTGCGCTTGGAAGTATTACCGCAGGCAGGGAGCGTTTGGTTGGTGCTTCAATTATCATTCCGGTATGCCATGGATTTCATCAATGATTCACTACGGGGATTACCAATCCCAATTTTCATTTCGATCCTGGCATCTGCGTTACTGACCTATCATATTTCAGCAAATAATAATGAATTAATTAATAATAGAAGTAGTTGGAAATTATTGTTCATTATTCCTGTTATTACCTATTCATTAATTGCATCCGTTTGTGCGCCTACTGTTTATGGAATGTTGGCATATCCCGAACCGCGGGCCTTGATGATTGCCAGATTCATAATGACTATTGGTATATTACTTTGGAGTGGACTTTTTGGTATCCTTAGCCATCGAATCATGGATCGCATAGTCAACATTTGTTTTGCCTCGATCATAATTCTTGGGTTATTATGGCTTTACCCTTTAAGGTCAACAATCCAGACCTGGCAGCAAATCCCACTCGCACGGGCGAGGGCTGCAGAATGGGATGCCCGCCGGGAAGAAATTAACCACCAAATCAATATGGGTGTCTCGCTTGTAGAAATCCCAAAAATGGATAGTGTTCAAGGTGTTTCTGAATTAACTGAAGATCCACAGTTCTGGGTTAACAAATGTGCGGCAAGTTTTTACGGAGCAAACTTTATTCAGGCATTTGATAAGAAGCCATGAATAAACCAATTCTGGTTTCCATTGTTACGCCTTCCTTTAACCAGGGTAAATATCTGGAAAGAACGATGCAATCTGAATTGG
>Ga0209777_10002586_pt1 | contig 23524 bp, 16 predicted proteins | sample FrelakmetHBP12HB_FD_187147 | JGI IMG/M metagenome (GOLD analysis project Ga0209777, IMG submission 187147) | Freshwater lake sediment microbial communities from the University of Notre Dame, USA, for methane emissions studies -HBP12 HB (SPAdes)... | ecosystem: Environmental > Aquatic >...
CTCGAAAGTCAACATCGCACCAGTCGAGCCGTCGGTCGTTTGGGATGCCTCCGGCAAGCCGGTGAACCTGACCCCCGGCACGGACGGCGTCGGCATCGACCTCGCCGGAACCACTCAGGCCCTTTCGGCCTACCTCGACACGCTCGCGGCCGGCGGTACCGTCGGGCCGAGCCTCGAGGTTCTTACGACGGCGATTCACCCCCAGATCACAAACGTGAACACCGTCGCGGGCATGGTGATCATCGGCCAGCACACCACCCAGTTCTTCGTGGGTGTCAGCAACGGCATGGGCGCAAACATCCGCGTACCGGCCAAGCTCCTCAACGGCCAGGTCGTCGGACCCGGCCAGCAGTTCAGCTTCCTCGACGCCGTCGGGCCGATCGACCCGGCGAACGGCTACGCGATGGGCGGCGTCATCGTGGACGGCAAGAGCAATCACACCGGCGCCATGGGCGGCGGCATCTGCTCCGCCTCGACGACGATGTTCAACGCCGCCGCCGATGCGGGCCTGCAGATCGACGAGCGCCATGCCCACTTCTACTACATCAACCGCTACCCGGTCGGTCGAGACGCCACGGTCTATTCCAACGGCGCGACCACGTGGGACCTGAAGTGGACCAACGACACTCCGTATCCGATCGTGATCCGGGCGTTCACCACGCCCTATTCCACCGCCTACGTCACCGTCCAGTTGTGGAGCCTGGCAGTGAACCGGACGGTGACCTGGTCCGGTGGGGCGGTCGCCAACAAGGTCCTCGCCACGAACAACACACCCGAGTACGTCAGCACGTTGAAGCCGGGCGTGAAGAACATCGCCGAGTACGCGACCGACGGGTTCGACACCACCGTGACCCGCGTGGTTACCGACTCCACCGGCACGGTTATCCACAAGGACACCTGGGCCTCGCACTACTCCGTGGTCAACGGCCAGGTCCAGATCGGCGGCTCCCCGCCTCCGTCCCAGACGCCGTCCCCGTCGCCCGGGGCTCCGACACCGACGCCTGCCACGGTCCCGACTCCGGCTCCGACTTTGGCCCCGGCCCCAACGCGACGCCGCAAGACTTGGTAGACCAGGGCCACGATGGCGCAATCGGCCATTTCCGGCGCGCCCACTCGCGCTCCCGATTGGGAACGTCCGACGGTGCCCGCTCGCGCCTGCTGGCGCCCGAGACGAGTGCATTCCGTGGCGGTGAGCTTGGCCGATTCCGTGCGCCATATCTGGCTCGGACGGTTTCAGCCTTCCGATAAACCCGGATCGGCGGTCGATGCAGCGATTGGGCCAGGATGGCCATCGTGCTCGTAGTTGAGCATCCCGGGGAAGAGTCGGACCACCGCGAGCAGACCGACCAGGCACAGCACGCCGCCTGACACCACCGAGAACTGCGGCCCCGCCAGGGCGGCCACGCCCGCGGCCTCGGCATCGCCAAGGCGCGGCCCGCTGGTGACCACCAGGCTGTACATGGACGAGACGCGGCCGCGGAGACGGTCGGGCGTGACCAGTTGGACGATGGAGTTGCGCAGGACGGCGCTGATCACATCCGCTCCGCCGGCCACGGCAAGGCAGACGAGGGCCAGCGGAAAACTGGCGGTCAGGAGTCCGAACGCGACGATGGCGCCGCCCCAGCCGGCCACGCAGGCCACGACGCCGAGACCCGGCCGTCGCACTCGGCCCACCCATCCGCTGAAGGTCGCGGCCGCGAGCGCCCCTACAGCCGGAGCCGCGTTGAGCAGGCCGTAACCCGCGGCGCCCGTGTTGAATACCGTGAGGGCGAGTTGGGGGAAGAGCGAGCTCGGCATGCCGAAGATCATGGCGTTGAGATCGATGGCAAACGTGGCCAGGATTATTCGGCGATCGAGGGCGAAGCGCAGGCCTTCGGCGATCGACCGCAAGCCGGGCCGAACTGCACCTGGATGGGGTGGAATCGGGGCGATCAACAGCAACGCAACGAGGCTGGCGACGAAAGTGGCCACGTCGAAGGCGAAGGCTGCTGGGACGCCGGACGTCGCGATGAGCACGCCCGCAAAGACCGGCCCGGCTACCGACACGGTCTGGCCGCTGAGCCAGTTGACCGCGATCGCGGCCGGGAGGCGCTCGCGGGGGACGAGGCGCGGCAGAGCCGAGGATCGGGTGGGCTGGTCCACTGCGCCGACGCCCGCGGCGACAAATGCGACCGCGTAAAGGGCCCAGATCGGCGGACTGGGCTGGGCTGCCAGAACGACAAGGCAAAGGCTCGAGCCGGCCAGCAGCGCCTGCGTCGCGATGAGCAGGCGGCGCCGGTCTACCGCGTCGGCGACGGCGCCGCCACCCAGTGAGAAGATGAGGATCGGGACGAGCTGGACGACGGCCAGCAGCCCTATCGATAGTGAGCTGTGGGTGAGTTGCCATAGCTCGAAGGGCAGGGCCACGACCGTGACCTGGCGGCCGAGGCCGCTGACGAGCTGGCCGAGCCACATCACTCGGAAGTCGCGGTCGCGTTTGACCGGCTCGAGATCGACCAGCAGGCCGCGCATCCCGGTCACCTGGTTCGAGTTGATCCTGGGCATGGCGCGAAGGATAGGCGAAGGCCGCCGATTCAACGCAACGCGGCCGGCCGACCGCCAGGCCGGTGACTGGCCGGACGTCTCCGGCTAATCGGTACGCTGGCGGAGCAGGTCGGCCGAGACGCACGCCACCCAGAGCAGCAGGCTGAGGAGCGACGCCCATTCGAGAGCAGGAACGCTCCAGAGGCCGGCCGGTCGGTTCAGGATCGGACCGTCGGGATCGGCCGGGTGGTAGGTCGAGTAAACGGCCGCAAAGGTCGCGAAGACGACCACGACTTCGGCGCCGGGAATCAGCAACCAGCGCGTGAAGTGGGGGCGTCGGGCGGTCAGAAGCCACAAGCTGAAGATGCCGGCGACGAGCCCGCCCGTCAGAAAGAAGACATCCGACACGATCCGATGGGTCGATAGGTAATCCATCGGGAAGATGCCGACGAGCGTGCCGGAAACCCCGGCGATCATGGCGGCGGCGCCGAACGTGGCCTTGAAGGGGCCATTGAGCCGCGACTTGAGCAAAAGCAAGAACGTGCCCAGGCCCATCCCGCCGACGACGATGCCGAGGTTGACGACCCAGGCAAGCCGCGACACGGAAATCTCCCCGAGCTCGGAGATGAAGTGGTTTAGAGGAGAGTAGGCCTCGCCGAGGCGGCCGCGATAAGCGAGCGCGGCGATCGCCAGGCCCAGAAGGACGACCCCCGCGGACGCGAGCCCGAGCAGGGCGAGCCTGCGCGGGGTCACCGATAGGGATATCGCTCGAACCGGAGTCGATGCCACGAGTCGGTTCCCTCTCGGTCGCCTGCGGGTCAGGCGAAAACGTCGATCAGCTGCCCGACGGCGGTGCGGTCGGCCATTGCCTGACGACGCAGCGAAAACGGATTCGGTCCAACCAGAACCCGGCAGGAACGGGCTAACAACAGGCGCTCGTCAGACCGTGCTGGCGCCGGTCGCCCGATGACCGCGGCCCGCGGTCATCGGAAATGGTGGAGATGGGGGAGAGTCGAACTCCCCGTCCAGAAACCTTCACCGGAGACCACTACGAGCGTGTCCGATGATTTGTCGTCGATCGTCCGGTCGGCCATCGGCAGCCTACCGGGCGCTCCAGTCACGTTCCCTTGCGGGCTTTGACCCCGGCTACGCGACGCTACCCGGAATCGCACCTCCGCTCAATGACGCTTCCACAGCCCACGGAGGTGAGGCTGCTTCCACGCTCACCTTACTGCCTAAGCAGCGAGGGCGAGAGCAGGCTGGCTGTTGCCAGTTACTTCTTTTGCCGCCTGTTTAACGAGGCCTGACGGCACCTCGGCTCGCGTTCTCCGGCAGCCGGCCCCTGTCGAAACCACGCATCCCCACAGAGCCCACGCTACCTGCGCCCGCGGATTGTACCGCGGGATTGCGTTGCGGGCCGAATGCGCCACGAGACGAGGGCGAGTAATCGTGGCCCGGCAGCCCACGCGCTGCGGACTGAAACCGGTTTGCGGCCTACTCGATCCTGTGGCGGCGCGGGGCGGCGCTCGGGGCGGGCGCCGTAATGTCGGCCGGAGCCGGGGCCAGAGTGGCGGCCGGAGCCGGACCCGGAATGTCGGCCGGAGCCGGGGCCAGAGTGGCGGGTGGGGGGGCCAGAGTGGCAGGCGGGGAGCCGCCGATCTCTACCTGGCCGTTGACCGCGGTGTAGTGCGAGTACCAGACGTCGCTGTGGATGACCTTGCCTGAAGCGTCCGTCACCACCCGGGTCACGCCCGTATCGAACCCGTTGGTCGCGTACTCCGCTATGGTCTTCACGCCCGGCGGGAGCGTGCTGACGTACTCGGGCGGGTTGTTGCCGGCGTAGACGATGTTGGCCTTCCCACCGCCGGTCCAGGTCACCGTCCGCGTGATCTCCATGCTCCAAAGCTGGATGGTGATCGTGCTCGTGGCACCGTAGGTAGTCCAGGCCCTGATCACGATCGGATAGGGAGTGTCGTTGGTCCACGTCATGTCCCAGGTGGTTACGCCGTCGGACAGAACCGTCGCGTCTCTGCCGACCGGGTAGCGGTTGATGTAGTAGTAGTGGGCATGGCGCTCGTCGATCTGCAGGCCGGCCGTTGCGGCGGCGTTGAACATCGTCGTCGAGGCGGAGCAGATTCCGCCGCCCATGGCGCCGGTGTGGTCGCTCTTGCCGTGGAGGATGACGCCGCCCATGGTGAAGCCGTGGGCGGCGTCGATGGGACCGACGGCCCCCAGGAAACTGAAGTGCTGGCCGGGACCGACGACCTGGCCGTTGAGGTTGGTCGCCGGCTGGCGGATGTTCTTGCCCATGCCGTTGCTGATGTCCGGGTAGAACGTCGTGGTCCATTTGCCCACGATCACCATGCTGCTGACGGTATCGATGCTGGCGATCTGGGGGTGGATCGGGCCCGTGACGATTTCGACGCTCGTACCGGCGCCGCCGCCGGCCGCGATGGTGTCGAGGTAGGCCGAAATCGCCGAGGCCGTCGCAGCAATATCGATCCCTACGCCGTCCTTGCCGGCGACCAGGCTGACCGGCGTGCCGGACGAATCGAACACGACCCACGGCTCAACCGGGGGGACGGCGACGTCGGCATTCGCCGTGATGCCCGACAGGTAGGCCTCCAGCTCGGCCGGATCGACGGCCGGCGCGTACGTGCCGTCCGGGCGAGTCCCAAAGACGATCCAGCCACGGATCTGCGAGGCGGGGATTGTCCAGCTCTGCCCCTTCCAGCTCGAAGGAGCGGCGGCCGGCGGCGTGGACCAGGTCAGGTTGACGTCGACGATCATCTTCTGGGCCAGGGCGATCGCGTCCTCGGCGCCGTTGTCGCTGACGATCGGCGCCAGCGCCACGAACGCGCCGCCCAACTGGAGATCCGGCGCGGCATTGGGCTGCGTCAACCGGTCGATGATGGCCGACTCGATCGACTTCTCATCGATTCCGCGTCCCATCGTCGCCGGGGTGAGACCAAAAGAACTGCCCTTTGCGGTCGCCTGGGCGTCCTGCGGAGCAACCGTGCTGTTGCCGGCCAGCTGCTGGATGCGTCGGGCCAGCGCGGTGGGATCGACCTGGATGACTACCGGGATCACCTGCCCGAACGCGGCGGAGTGGACCAGGCCGGCGGCGTCCGCGATCGGGTTCCCGGAATGACCGATGGCCAGGGCAGCGTCGGTCATGACTTCTGCGTCGGGTACGCGGCCAGCCTGCTGGTAGGTGATGGTTGCCACGCCAACCGGCGTAGTGATCGTGGCTTCGCCGTTGCTCAGGTAGGCCAGCCCGGCTTGCAGCCTGGCGAGGGCCTGGTCGCGTGTCAGGCCCGAAAGATCGATCGAGCCTGCACGGACGCCGGGCACGACCCGGTCCTTGTATGAGCTGGACAGGCCGAAGGCGACCGCCGATAGCAGCAAGAGCGTCGCCACCGCTCCGACTGCGAACGCGACCGCGAAACCCAAGAGGCGGCGATGTCTGGCGACTTTGGACTGGACCTGCGGCTGAGGGAGCGCCTGCCGCTGCAGCTGCGGCGGCGAGGGGCGGCGCCCGAACCAACGCCGGGGCGGCCGGGATGCGAGCTCGCCGTCGATCAGCTCCTCTTCCGGCGCAACCCACACGGCCGTAACCGGCGGCTCCGATGCAGCGGCGACAAGCGACGCCTCGTTCGGGTCGGTGGCTTCGAACGGCTCGACCGAGTCGGTGGTCATCGCCTCCCTTTTACCACACCGGTTACCACACCGCTTGCCATTTACCATGCGGGTTGCCAATTACCATGCCGGCGGCAGGGCCGGTCCGGTAATCGGCGCTACCCCAACCGACGCCTGGGTGAACCGACCGAGTCGGCGTGCTAGCGGCCACGACCCCGATCTGCGTCGGCGATGGCGCGCTCCATGTCCCGACGGGCGTCGCGCGCGGCGATGTCGTGGCGTCGGTCGTGTTGCTGCTTGCCCTTGGCCAGTCCGATCTCCAGCTTGGCTCGGCCGCGGGCGGTGATGTACATCTTCAGCGGCACGAGCGTGAGCCCCTTGGCCTTGGTCCGCGTCAGGAGGGCCACGATCTGAGCCCGGTGGACGAGCAGCTTGCGAGGTCGCTTGGGCTCGTGGTTGTAGCGGTTGCCGGTGTCCCAGGGCGAGATGTTCGCACCCACCAACCAGGCCTCACCGTTGTCGATGCGCGCATAGGACTCGGCCAGGCTTACCTTGCCGGCTCGAACCGACTTGATCTCGGTCCCGGTCAGGGCGATGCCGGCCTCGAACGAATCCTCGATCGAGTACTCGTGGCGGGCTTTTCGGTTTTGGGCGACGGTCTTCTCTTCGCCCATGCTGGTCTCCCGGAATCTGTTCGTGGCGAGTGTGACGAGGTTAGCCGACCGGAGGCTCGACGGTGGATCCAACGTTCGGGCGGTGGCAAGGTCAGCGTCGGTGAATGCTCGAGCGGACGGGGGCTCAGGATCGGACGGAATCGGGTTCCGTCATCCGCGCTCGCGCGAACACGCTCGCGCGACCCGGAGACGCACGAATGCCGGCCCCGAAGGACCGGCATTCGGTCTGCGTTATGACACCACCCGCCGGTGACCGGTCTCTAGAGCCCGGATCCTAGCGAGGTGGTGCAGCGCATCGGCAAATCCGACACTGCACATCACCTCCTTTCGTTCACGGGCATGTTATCGGAAGGCAGGCCAAGCGCGCAACCGACCCGTTCCCGGCAGCTCGGCGAGCGGAACGTGGTGACGCCAACCCGGGCCCGCTGGTCCAGAGGAACCGCCACCGACTGCTCTGAGCCGTTTCTTTCCAAATGCCTACCACGACAGCGCAAGGCAAGACCGAACCCGCGCCGGGGCGGCGGTTCGGGCCGCCCGGGCGTCCGAGGGGAGCGTGTTCGCCCGCGCAGAGCACCCGCCGGCGCGAAACGGAGTCTCGGTTGTCCTGGACCGGACCCCTTGCGGTCGTTTCAGGCGCCGCGACTTCGGGAGCGTCTGCCGAATGTCGATGCAATGTGAAATCGGCAAGTTCCCGCCCCGGCGCTGAGCGCACCGGCTGGGGTCTCGACTTTGGGCTCTCAACTCGGGATCGGTAACGGGCTCGCGGAGGGGCCGGGGCTCGCGGAGGGGCCCGATTCGGGCGGGAAGCCCAGCTGCTGCAGCCCGGCGTCGAGCACCGGATCGGTGCCGGCGCGGGCGTTGGCCGAGCTGACCGTCACGTCCGGCTGGAGTCCCTTGCCCTGGATCCAGACCTTGTCCGGGGTAAGCCAGCGGGCGACCGTCAGGTGGATGCCGCCGAAGTTGTTGGGCAGCGGCAGGTATTCCTGGACGACGCCCTTGCCGTAGGTCGTGGCGCCGACGAGCTTGGCGCGACCGCGGGCCTGGAGGGCACCGGCCAGTATCTCGGCCGAGGAGGCGGTGTTGCCGTCGACGAGCACGACGAGATGAACGGAGCTGTCGGTCGCCCGACCGCCGGACGTGGCCGTCACCTCAGTAGTATTGCCGCCGGCGTCCTGCTGGTAGGCGATCGTGCCAGACGGAATGAACTCGCTGGCGATCTTGACCGCATCCGCCACGTACCCGCCGGGGTTCCCGCGGAGGTCGAGGATCACGTTCTTCTGGCCGGACGCCAGCGCAGTCTGGAGGGCCGCATCGAACTGAGCGCTGGCCGGCGGGTTGATGGCGCTGATCGAGATGTAGGCGACGGCGCCGTTTGCCAGAGACGTCGTGTCGACCTCAAGCTGGTTGTAAATCTGGCGCACGATCGATTTCTGGATGGACTGCGTGCCGCGGAGCAGGCTGAGCGTCACCGTCGTGTTCTGAGGCCCTTTGATCAGTGCGGTCGCCTGGTCGATGGTCAGCCCGTCCAGGGACGTGCCCCCCACCGAGGCGATCACGTCGCCGGCCAGGATGCCAGCTGCCGCGGCCGGGGAGCCGGGGATGGGTTTGACCACTGCCAGCTCGCAGCCGTTCCCGATCTTCGAGCAGCTGAGGCCCGAATTGGGGTCGACCGGCTGGAGCTGGACCTGGACGCCGATTCCCTCGGCCTGGCCCCCGACGTTGAGCAACGTGTTCGCGAAGTCGGACGGGGCCTGATAGTAGGACCACGGGTCGCTGAGGCTCTGCATCATGCCGTTGATTGCAGCCTCGACCAGCTGATCCTGGCTCGGCTTGGGGGAGCCCGCAAAGTCGTTCTCGATGAGCGAGTACACATCCCAGAACGGGCCGAATCGCGCCTCCTGGTCGGCTGGCGTTCCGGGCGTGGTGGCGACGTGGGCCCCGAGCGAGTAACCGCCGATGAACAGGGCGCTGCCAGCAAGGGCGGCCACAAGGATCAGGGCGAAGCGGGACGGTGCCACTTTGCGGCGGGCGCGCGAGCCCCTGGGTGCGTCCGGCCCGCCCGCTTCAATGCGCTCGTCGACTTCGATACCGTCATCCCGCACTCCGGCTACAGCAGCGGTGGTCGCCTGGAGCTCGGCCGCCGATGTATCCATCTTGCGATTCGGCGTCGCGTCGGCCGCCGGCTCCGAGATTTCGGGCCGGTCCGGATCGTTGGGGGTCGTGGTGCGGGGCATTGATGGAACCTCAGTCAGGGTGAGACGCGGATCGGTCGGGCGATCAGCGGATCAGATAGCTTCGAACGGACAGATACGAGCCCAGGACGCCGATGCCGACCCCGGTTCCGAGGACGATCAGGGCGATGTTCCGTCCGACGGTGGCGCTGGCTTCTACGGGCAGAACCGAGAAGTAGTCGGACAGTAGGCTCGTGATCGGGCCCTGGCTCACCAGCAGCAGGCCGATGGTGACGGCCGCCCCCAGCAGACCGACCAGCGCCCCTTCGAAAATGAAAGGCCAGCGGATGAAGGCGTCTGAGGCTCCGACGAGGCGCATTATCTCGATCTCGTCGGCTCGCGAGACAACGGCCAGCCGAATCGTGTTGACGATGATGAACAGGACGATCAGCCCGACGACGACGAGAATCACCGCCCCGCCCGCTCGAAGGATGCCGATGACCGTGACCATCTGGTCGACCGTCTGCTTGATGTTCAGGACCCGATCGACGGGGGACTGGTTGTTGAGAAACGTCGCGACGTCGAGGTAGTCGTTCGGGTCTCGCAGGTTGATCTGCAGCGAGGCGGGCAGCGGGTTGGTCGGAAGGGAGTTGATCACGTCGGCTTCATCGGGGTGCCGGGCCAGGAAGTCGTGGTAGGCCTGGTCCTTCGAGACGAAGCTGACCTGGGTAACCTGCGGCATCCCCTGGAGCGAGGCCTCGAGCCTTGAAACGTCCTGAGCAGTCGCCGAATCCTTGAGGTAGGCCACGACCTGGACTTCCTGCTGGACGTAGTTGAGCGTGGCATCCAGGCCGGTCAGGAGGATGATCAGGCCGGAAAGCAGCACCAGCATCAGCACCATCGTGGCCGTTGCGGCCAGGCTCATGAAGCCGTTGCGCCAGAAGCTCTGCCACGCGCGCCGGATGCTGAAGGCGATGAAGGCGATCATTCAGTCTTCGCGGTGGTAGGCGGCGCCGACTTCGTCGCGCACGACCCGGCCATCCTCCAGGGCGACAACACGTTTGCGTACAGCCGTCACAACCTCGGCGTTGTGAGTCGCCATCAGGACCGTAACGCCCAGCTCGTTGATCCGGAGCAGGAGTTGAATGATCTCCCAGCTGATCAGCGGGTCGAGGTTTCCGGTGGGCTCGTCGGCGATGAACAAGCGCGGGTTGTGGACGAGGGCCCGCGCGATGGCGGTCCGCTGCTGCTCACCGCCGGAGAGTTGGGCGGGCAGCTGATCGGCCTGGCCGGTCAGGCCGACTACCTGCAGAACGCGTTCGACGGCCGGGTCGATCTCGCGACGCCGGGCACCCGTGACTTCGAGCGCAAAGCCCACGTTGTCGCGGACCGTCTTGTGGGGCAGGAGCTTGAAGTCCTGGAAGACGATGCCGATCTTGCGGCGGATCCTCGGCACCTCTCGGCGCCTGAGTCGGCCCAGGTCGCGGCCGTCCAGGAGGACGACGCCCTTCGTGGGCAGCTCGTCGCGGATGAGGAGCCTGATGACGGTTGACTTGCCCGCGCCGGAGGGCCCGACGAGGAAGACGAAGTCTCCCTCGGCGATTGTCAGGTCCACTCCCCGGAGCGCGACGCGACCGTTCGGGTAGGACTTCGTGACACCCTGCATGGCCAGCACGACCCTGGTGGGAACTGAATCGGGGGGCTGAGGAACCGTCGAGCCAGGTTGGCGGATCGGGCTCGATGAGGATCCGAAAGATGCCGCGGTCACGATGGCCACGAGGCTAGCACCGATCCGATCCTCCGGCTGGCCGGTCTGCGTTCACAGGAGCGCAAGGCTGGCGGGCACGTAGCGGTCGAACCGGGCGAACGGTCGGGTCCAGCACAGCAGGGCCGGGAACCCTTCAATGCGCAGGCCGGCCCGCAGAAGCGCGACAACGGCCCGGTCGTTGGCCCCTGGAACCCACGCGGACGTCGCCCCCCGCGGCCTGATGACGGTCATGAGGTGGCCCAGCACCGGGGCCGTGAGGGTTTCGTCGAGGAGGGCCACCGGGCCGAAACGTCCGACTTCGGAGCTGTAGCCGTAGCCGACCGGCTCGCCGTCGTCCGACCGATATACGAAGCCCGTCCGGCCGGTCGCCCGAAGATGCGAGTGGTCCGACGCGTGGGCGTAGCCGAGGACGGCCCGATCGATCGACTCGATGGCGGCAGAGGGATCGGCCTTCCCGAAGGCCTCGGCGTGGATGCCGGCGGGGAGCCGTGACAGGGCCGCTGGATTCGGTGTGCCCACGAGGTTGAAGATCGGCAACCGCGGCACGATGCCGAAGCGTGCGTACAAGCCGTTGGACACGGGTTGGGCCGAATCGGTGCACACGGCCAGGATCCCGGGGCGGCGGTCCGCGGCTTCCGTGGAGTCGGCGGCAAGGCCGGGGGTCTGCGCGCGCGCGCCGATCGCGGTCTGCGCCTGCCCTGCCGGGAGTGAGGGCAGGATCTGGGTCAAGAGGGCTCGGCCGATGCCGTGGCGCTGCTCGTCGGGCAGAACGTAAAGCTGCGAGAGGAACCAGACGTGCTCGCGCTGGGCCGCGATGCCGAAACCGACGACCCGCTCGCGACCGCGTCCGCTCCCGGACTCCGCCGGGCGTACGGCCACCAGAAACCGCTCCGGGTCCGTGGCCCTGAGGTGCTCAAGCGTGATCACGAGGGGATCCAGGTAGGGCGACGGCAACGGTTTGTTGAGGCGGGCCATGTAGTCGTCCACGGCGGAGTACCAGACAAGGGCGCAGTCGGCCAGCTCGGTGGGCCCCGGGGGCCGGTACGTAACGGCCATGCTATCCGGCCGCCGTCCGGGGCCCGGTCGCGCCGACGACCGCGCCCGTCGCCTCGCGCTCCAGCTCGGCCTGCATGAAGGTATCGAGGTCGCCGTCGAGGACCGCCGACGTGTTCCCCGTCTCCAGGTCCGTGCGATGGTCTTTGACCATCTGGTAGGGGTGCAGAACGTAGCTCCGGATCTGGTTGCCCCAACCCGCCTCTACGTGCTCGCCGCGCAGCTTGCGGAGCTCCGCCTCGTGCTCCTCCACTGCTCGCTGCAGCAGCCGTGCCTGGAGAATCTTGGCGGCCGTCTCCTTGTTCTGGGTCTGCGAGCGCTCGTTCTGGCTTTGCGCCACCGTGCCCGTGGGAACGTGGGTCAGACGGACTGCCGAGTCCGTCTTGTTGACGTGCTGGCCGCCGGCCCCCGTAGACCGGTACGTGTCCATCCGGATCTCATCCCAGTTCAGCTCGACCTCGACGTCGCTCTCCACCTCGGGCAGGACTTCCACGAGGGCGAACGTCGTGTGGCGGCGCTTCTGCGAGTCGAACGGGCTGATTCGAACCAGCCGGTGGACGCCCCGTTCGGCCTTGAGGTAGCCGTAGGCGTAGCGACCGTCGATGGCGACGGTGACGCTCTTGAGGCCCGTCTCCTCTCCCTCGGTCTGGTCGAGCACCTCGGTCGCGAAGCTGTGGCGCTCGGCCCAACGCAGGTACATGCGGAGCAGTATCTCGGCCCAGTCTGTGGCCTCCGTACCGCCGGCCCCGGCACTGATCGTCAGGAGGGCGTTGCGCTGGTCGTATTCGCCGCCGAAAAGTAGCTCCCGCCGCGCCGTGGCGTACTCGCGCTCGAGCTCGGCGGCCTCGTTGGCGACGTCCTCGAGGACGCTCTGGTCACCCTCGTCCTGGGCGAGCTGGAGCAGTTCAAGGGTCGAGACGGCGCGGGATTCGATGTCGCGCCAGAGGTCCAACTCCTGGCGCAGGACCTCGGCTTCGCGCAGAACGCTCTTGGCCGCGCGCTGGTCATCCCAGAAGTTGGGTTCACCGACGCGTGCGTCCAGATCGGCCAGACGAGTCTCTTTCGCGTCGAGGTCAAAGACGCCCCGAGGTCGCCTGGATCCGCAGGACCAGGTCGCGGATCTCTGCCGGCTCCACTAGGAGCGGCCTCGCGCGTCCTGGAGAAGGATCGGTCGGAGTTCGATCAAGCGCAGCGCGCTCTTGCTCCGGGCGACGACGGGGTTCACGCAGGGGCAGTAGACATTGTGGGTACAGGCCCCGCAGTTGCCATCGCAGTCGAGGGCAGCCGCATAGCTACAGTTCCGGCAATCACGCTCACAGGCTATTAGATCTATGAATGCCGCTTCCTCTGCCTGCTTCACTACTCTCCTTAGTGTGGCGGCAACCGGCCCCTCCGAAGAGCCGCGGCTGGCTGACGGTCCAGGCCGCGACCGACTATGGCCGGAGTATACGGCTCCAATTCGGCGTAGCCAAGAGGTTAGTTGGCGTCGCTCTCGATTATTCTCCACCTGAAGCGTCACTCGCCCAACATTCCCGTTGCCTGCACGCCTCGGGGCGGAGCCGGCCATACTCGCCGACGCTACGGGGTCGAAACGCCGGGCGAGGCGTACGGCGATGGATTGGGGGCGCCGGGGCCGGTCGATCGGGTCGCCCCCGCCGTCATCAGGGGTGAAGGCGCCCGCGACCCGGCCGGTGGTGGCGACGATGCTGGGGGCGGCCCCCCGGCCGGGCCGGGGTCTTCGTTGACGAAGGCATAGAGGCCCATGGCGCCCAGCTCGTGAACCATCGAGTTGAAGATGAGGTTCGGGTCGATATCGTCCGGGCTGGTCGCCGTCGGCGAGGCCCAGGCCTCGATGCCCTGGTCCTGCGCAAGCCGCAGGACGCGGAGCAGATGACTTCGGTCCGAGACGAAGAGGGCCGTGTGCAGGCCGTAGGCGTCGAAGATGGCCCGGACGTGCTGGAGCGACTCGAGAGTATTGCTGCCCGTGTCTTCGGACAGGATCGCCGACGCGGGCACACCCCGGGCGATGGCGTAGCGGCGGCCCGTCTCGGCCTCGGTCGTCAGGTCGCCCGGAAGGTTGCCGCCGGTTGTGATCAGGTAGGGCGCGTCGCCCTCTTTGTAAAGCTCGATGGCATGGTCGAGGCGGGCGGCGAGGGCCCCCGACGGACGGCCGTTGTACTGGGCGGCGCCGAGCACGACGATAGCGTCGACCCGGCGCTGGCCGTCCTGCTGCCCTACCTGCCAGATTCGGAACGTCGTGTATGCCGTGAGCGCGCAGGCGCCCAGACCGAACGCGAACACCAGCAGAAGCAGGTCCCGAAGTCGCTCCCCCATTGTGAGTCGGGGCGTGTTCACCGGCTGAACCATATTGCGGCCATGAAGCCGGCCCCCGATCGGGGGCTATGCCGGGGCCGGCTGCAGGTGTCTCGGCTGTGCATCTTCCGGCGCTTTCGTGGCAAGCAGTCGGGGGTCGTTACCGGCCATGGCACTTCTTGTACTTCATCCCCGACCCGCACCAGCATGCGTCGTTGCGACCCATGCGGACGCCCGTCGGCGAGTAGCCGGGCCGCACGGCGCCGGCGGCTGCGCTGCCGCTCGCTCCGCCGGAGGGGCGACCTTGAGGGAGCGCTCTGGCGATGGGGCGTCCGTCGGCCGCGGTCCCTCGGCCGACCGCCGCGGGCTGTCCTCCCGGCTGTCCTCCCGGCTGTGCGCCGGTCGATCCTGCGGCCTGTCCTCCGGTCCGTGCGGCGCCGGCTGTGTCGGCCTCGCCGGTTCGCTCGACGCCTGCCGGCGGAACCGGCGGCCTCACGATTGAGACGCGGAAGATAGTCGTTGCGACCTGATGCCGGATAAGGGCAGACATCTCCTCGTAGAGGACGAACGCCTCCTTCTTGAAGGCGTTGAGTGGATCTTCCTGGGCGAACCCGCGCAGGCCGATACCCTGGCGCATCTCGTCGATCTCTGTTAGGTGCTCGACCCAGATCGAATCGATGGTGCGAAGGAGAACCAGGCGTTCGATTAGCGACCACTCGTCCGGGTTCTCCCGATCCTTCAGCTCGAGCTTCTCAGCGGCCAGGTCCTTCAGGTGAGTGGCAATCGCGTCACGACTGTGGAAGTCCCACAACGCATCTTCGTTGACGTCCGGGTTGGCTAAACCCAGCGTCTCGATGGCCGCCACCAGGCCGGCCATGTTCCACTCCTCCTGCGGGAGGGCCTGCGGGAGGTGCTGATCGACCATCGCCTCGATCTCCTGGTCGACGAAGTCCTGGATCGTATCCGTCAGGTCTTCGTTGCGGAGAACCTTGTCGCGTTCCTCGTAGATGGTCTCGCGCTGCTTGTTGATCACGTCGTCGTATTCGACGACGCGCTTGCGGATGTCGAAGTTGTAGCCCTCAACTCGAGTCTGGGCGCTCTCGATCGTTCTGGACACCAGGCGTGACTCGATGGCCATGTCTTCTTCGAGGCCGAGGCGCTCCATGAGACCCGCGACTCTGTCGGAGGCGAACCGCTTCATCAGGTCGTCTTCGAGCGACAAATAGAAGCGCGACGAGCCGGGGTCGCCCTGGCGGCCCGCGCGGCCGCGAAGCTGGTTGTCGATCCGGCGCGAGTCGTGGCGTTCGGTACCGATGATGTGGAGGCCGCCGACGGCCACGACTTTCTCGTGATCCTCGTCGCAGATGGCCTTGGCCTCGGCGAAGGCCGCGTCATATGTTTCCTTGTCCACCTCGGCCGGGTTCAGGCCCCTTCGATGGAGGATCTCCGAAGCTAATCCGGCCGGATTCCCGCCCAGCAGGATGTCGGTGCCGCGGCCGGCCATGTTCGTGGCGATCGTCACCGCGCCGGTACGGCCGGCCTGGGCCACGATTGGGGCTTCCTTCTCGTGAAACTTGGCGTTGAGAACCTCGTGCTTGATGCCGCGGCGTTTCAGCATTTCGGACAGGCGCTCGGACTTCTCCACCGACACCGTGCCGACCAGGACCGGGCGGCCCTCTTCGTTCATCTCGACGATCTCGTCGATCAGCGCCGTGAACTTGCCGTTCTCGTTGCGGAAGACGAGGTCCGCGTCATCGTCGCGGATCATCGGCCGGTGGGTCGGGACGGCCACGACCTCGAGCTTGTAGATCTTGTGGAGCTCCTCGGCCTCGGTCATGGCCGTGCCGGTCATGCCGGCCAGCTTGGTATAGAGGCGGAAGTAGTTCTGGAAGGTGATCGTGGCCAGCGTGACGGACTCGCGCTGGACGCGCAGGCCCTCTTTCGCCTCGATGGCCTGGTGAAGGCCTTCGCTCCAGCGACGGCCGGGCATCTGTCGCCCGGTGAACTCGTCGACGATGACGATCTCGCCTTCCTTGACGATGTAGTCGCGATCGCGTTTGTAGAGCGCATGCGCCTTCAGGGCCGACTCGAAGTAGCGGGCCAGCGTGGGATCGGCGTCGTACAGGTTCTGGACGCCGAGAAGGCGCTCCATCTTGTCGACGCCTTCCTCGGTCGGCGAGACGGCCTTCTCCTTCAGGTCCACGAAGTAGTCGCCGCCATCCTCCGCGCCTTCGGGTCGGGACACCAGGCGCGGCACCAGCCGGGCGAAGAGGAAGTACTTGTCGGCAGATTCCTCGGCCTGGCCGCTGATGATGAGCGGCGTCCGTGCCTCGTCGATGAGGATGTTGTCGACCTCATCGACTATGGCGAAGAACCGGTCGCGCTGCACCCGCTGGTCGAGCTCGGTCACCATGTTGTCGCGCAGGTAGTCGAAGCCGAACTCGTTGTTGGTGCCGTAGGTGATGTCGGCCGCGTAGGCCTCGCGGCGCGTGCACGGCCGCAGGTTGATCAACCGTTCGTCGGTCGTGGGGAAGCCCGGCTCGAACCGATAGGAGGTGTCGTGGGTGATTATGCCGACCGACAGGCCCAGGAAATGGTAGATCGGGCCCATCCACTGGGCGTCGCGGCGCGCCAGATAGTCGTTGACCGTGACGACGTGGACACCGTGGCCGGTGAGCCCGTTGAGTGAGGCCGCCAGTGGTGCGGCAAGAGTCTTGCCTTCGCCGGTCCGCATCTCGGCGACCTTGCCCTGGTGCAGCACGATGCCGCCGGTGAGCTGGACGTCGAAATGGCGCATTCGCAGCGTCCGTTGCATGGCTTCTCGGGTGGCGGCGAAGACCTCGGGCAGGACCTTGTCGAGGGTGTCCTGGAGGCGATCGTGCTCGCGCTTGCGACGCTCCTTGGCGATCTCCCTTCGACGCTCCAGCTCGGGGTTGTGACGTTCGTCGTCGGACGGTTCCTCGGGCTCGCCGGCGCCGCGGATTTCCGCGCGAATCTCGTCGATGACGGCGCGTATCTCCTCGTCGGAGCGCGCCTGCATCTCGGGCTCCAGCTCGTTGATCCTCTCGACAAGGGGTTCGATGCGCCGGATCTCGCGGTCGTTCGAGTCGACGAAGCGGCTCAGGAAGCCAAGCATTCAGGCTCACGATCGTTTGCGGCCCGCGTCGCGGGCCATTGGCCAGGGCCTCGGCCGAAGGCGGCGACGCCCCTCGGCGCCGGCCGATGCCAGCTCCCCGGTCGGGCCGAGGGCTGGGCCGAAAGTATAGGCCAGCGAGCGAGTACGGCTCGCATGCCGCTCGGCTAGTGCCAGAAGTGAGACCCGTAACCCAACAGCAGAATGGCGAAGGTGAGGCCGGCGAGTGCCACCCAGAAGACGACGGCCGCCACGGTCGAGGTGGGGTTCATCTCCCGATTGCGCAGCGGCGCGACTCGCCAACGAACGGACCGCAGACCGGCCCGCCAATCCTCGGCCCGGCTACGACCGGGCGGCGGCGTTGGAACCAGGCCGCCCCTCCCATCGGGTCGATGCAGCTGGAGTGTCATAGAGGAAGATCTCCCTGCGCAGTTCGAGCCGGCTGGCTGCCGTCCGGGTCAGCGCCCGTGATTCTCTTCAAGCCGGGTCATCTGCCGCCCCGTCGGCGGCGTTCGTGCCGTCGGCCGCCGACTCGCCGGTGGAGCGGCCGTCACCGCCTGCGAGGGGTCGCCCGGTCCCTGCCTCGACGTCCCACAGAAGCATCTCTTGCGTGAATTGGACCTCGCTGGTGAAGAGTGCGCCGACGGACTGGCCGCGATGGATGCGGACGATCGCTTCGGCGATGAGCGGGGCCAGCGAGACGACCTTGATCTTGCCGCCGCGCTTCTCCGGCGGGATGGGGATCGAATCGGTGACGACGACTTCGCGAAGGTTCGATTCGGCGAGGCGCTCTATTGCCGGTTCCGACAGGACGGCGTGAGTGGCGCAGGCGTACATCTCGGTGACGCCTTCGCGCTCCAGCGCGTCGACTATCTGGGTGAGGGTCCCGGCCGTGTCGATCTCGTCGTCGACGATAATCGCCCGCTTGCCGCGGACGTCGCCGATGACGTTTAGCACCTCCGCCCGGTCCTGGTTGCCGATGCGCCGCTTCTCGACGATGGCGAGGGGCGCATCCAGTAGCTCGGCGAAGGCTCGGGCACGTTTGGCGAATCCCAGGTCGGTGACTACCACCAGGTTTTCGATCTGCATCTGGCGGAAATGGCCAGATAGGAGGTGGACGGCGGTAAGCTCGTCGACCGGGATATTGAAGAAGCCCTGTATCTGGCCCTGGTGCAGGTCGACCGTGAGAATGCGGTTTGCCCCTGCGACGGTCATCATGTCGGCAATCAGTCGAGCGGTGATCGGAACGCGTGGCTGGTCCTTCTTGTCCGACCGGCCGTAGCCGTAGTACGGAACGACGGCAGTGATCCGCCCGGCGCTGGCACGCTTGAAAGCGTCGATCATGATCAGCAGTTCCATGATCGACTTGTTGACCGGCCGGGAGGTCGGCTGGATGAGGAAGACGTCCTTCTCCCGGGCGTTGTCGACGATCCGGACGAAGATGTTCTCGTTCGCGAACTCGAAGACCTCGGCTCGACCCAGATCGATGCCAAGATAGCGGCAGATGTTCCGCGCCAGCTCCGGGTTGGCGTTCCCGGTGTAGACGTCGTACTGGTCCGCCGCTGGCAAGGCTGCCTCCCGGGTTCGACCCTCGGTCACTTTGGCTTCCCGCGTTCGGGCGCCGGCTTGGTGCCCTCGGGGGCATTGTCCGATATGCCACCACGTTGTGCCAGCCCCGCCCGGAATGCGGCGATGCCCACGACCTTGTCCCCGGCGTTGAGGCGCATGACGATCACGCCGCGGGCCCCCGAGGAGTAGCGGTTGATGGTGTTCGTTTCCGTCCGGACGACCTGGCCACCGGCGCTTATCAGGAGCAATTCCTCGTCCTCGGCGGTGACCTGCTGGACAGCGGCCACCTCGCCGGTCTTCTTGCCCTCCAACGAAATGAGCCGGACGCCCTGGCTGCCGCGGTGCATGGGCCGGAACTCCGTCAGGGGCACGCGCTTGCCGTAGCCGGTCTCGGTCAGGACCAGCAGGTCGGCCGTCGGTTGGACGACGCTCATGCCGACGACATGATCCGTCGAGCTGGCCAGGCGAATGCCGATGACCCCGGCAGCGGGACGTCCCATTGGTCGAACCTCGCCCTCGTGGAAGCGGGCGATCTTGCCCTGGGCCGTGGCCACGATCACGTCGTCCGCCCCCGTTGCCACGTCCACCCACGCCAGCTCGTCGTCGGGGGCGATGGTGATGGCGATGATCCCGCTGCTTCGGACCTTCTCGAACTGCTCGAGCGGCGTCTTCTTGACGACGCCGTTGCGAGTGGCCATGACCAGGAACCCGCCGGCGTTGAAGTCGGGCAGGGTGATCGTGGCCATGGGCACCTCTCCCGGCTCTACCTGGACGCCGGGCAGGTTGATGATGGCGATCCCCTTGGCCTGGCGGCTTGCGTCGACGATGGTGTGGACCTTGGCCGAGAAAACTCGACCGCGATTCGTGAAGAAGAGCGCCCAGTCGTGCGTGTTGGCGACGAGAAGGTGCTCCACGGCGTCCTCCTCGCGGGTCACGTGGCCGATGATCCCCTTTCCGCCACGGGCCTGGCGGCGATAGGTGGCCACGGGCTGGCGCTTGATGTAGCCGCGCCGGCTGATGGTAACGACCACGTCTTCGTCGGCGATGAGGTCCTCATCGGTCATGTCGCGGCTGGAGTCGTCGGCGATACGGGTGCGGCGGGCGCCGGCGTACCTGGCCTTCAGGGCGCTCAGCTCGTCCTTGATGACGGCGAGGATGCGCGATGGGTTCGCCAGAATGTCCTCCAGTTCGGCGATGAGCTGGATGACCTCGAGGTACTCGTCCTCGATCTTCTTGCGTTCGAGGGCGGCCAGGCGAGCCAGGCGCATGTCGAGGATGGCCTGGGCCTGGATCTCGGTAAGCCTGAAGCGCGACATCAGGTTGTTGCGAGCCTTCTCGACGTCGGCCGACTCGCGGATGGTCTTGATCACCTCGTCGAGGTTGTCGAGGGCGATCTTGAGGCCTTCAAGGATGTGAGCCCGGGCCCGGGCTTTCTCCAGGTCGAACTCTGTGCGGCGGCGAACGACTTCGCGCCGATGGTCGATGTAGTGCTGCAGCACGGCCTTGAGGGGCAACGTCTGGGGCTGGCCGTCGACCAGGGCAAGCATGTTCAGGTTGAACGCGATCTGCATGGCCGTATGTTTGAACAGGTTGTTCAGAACGCGATGCGGATCGGCGTCGCGCTTTATCTCAACGTAGATGCGCATGCCGTCGCGGTCGGATTCGTCGCGCAGGTCGGCGATACCCTCGATCTTCTTGGCCCCGACCAGCTCGGCCATCTTCTCGAGCAGGGCGGCTTTGTTCACCATGTAGGGCAGCTCGGTCACGATGATGGCCATTCGGCCGTTCCTGGTCTCTTCGAAGGCGACCTGGGCCCGAACCACGACTCGACCCCGGCCGTGGGCGTACATCTCGCGGATCGCATCGACGGTCTCGCTCTCGCCGGTGATGGGGTTGCGGCGCGTTTCGTAGCGGAACATGGTGCCGCCGGTAGGGAAGTCGGGGCCGGCGATGTACTTGCAGAGGTCGTCCGAGGTCAGCTCCGAGTCGTCGATCAGGGCCTGGGCAGCGTCGCAGACTTCGCCCAGATGGTGTGGCGGGATGTTCGTGGCCATTCCGACAGCAATGCCCGAAGAGCCGTTGACGAGCAGATTCGGCAGCCTGGCCGGCAGGACCGTCGGCTCCTTCTGGGTCCCGTCGTAGTTGTCGATGAAGTCAACGGTATTCCTGTCGATGTCGGCCAGCATCTCGGCGGCGATTCCGGTCAGGCGGGCCTCGGTGTAGCGCATGGCCGCGGCGCTGTCGCCGTCGATCGAGCCGAAGTTGCCCTGGCCGTCGACGAGCGGGTAGCGCATCGAGAAGTCCTGGGCGAGCCGGACGAGGGCATCGTAGAGGGCCGCGTCGCCGTGCGGGTGGTACTTGCCCATGACCTCCCCGACGATCGCCGCGCACTTGCGAAACGACGAGCTGGAGGAGAGGCCCATCTCGCCCATCGTGTACAGGATCCGACGGTGGACCGGCTTGAGGCCGTCGCGGACGTCGGGCAGCGCGCGCTGGACGATGACGCTCATCGCGTAGTCGAGGTAGCTGGTCCGCATCTCGTCCTCGACGCGGACGACTCGAACCTGGCCCAGATCGTCGGTCACGGTGCGCCCTGCCTCCCGGGGCTTTGAGCGGGCCGCGGCGCGCCGCCGGCGTCCACGGCGTCCGCGGCGTCGCCGCCATCTATGGCTTGGAAGAACCCGGCCGAGGCGGCCGCGGCATGCGACGTGGACGGGGCACCCGGCCTGCGACGGATGCCGGCGAGCCGGTCGCGCAGGACTGCGGCGGTGTCATCGGGAAGCTTGGAGAGGCTGTCGCGAATGGCCCAGGCCCGATGGCCGTCGTCGTTCCGGCGGGCCGTCTCGGCTTCCGCCGCGAGGAAGCCCGCCGCGGCTGCTTGATCCAGCTGGGCCAGGGCCCTGAGCGCCCACGAAAGCGCCTTCTGGACGTCGGGCTCCGCGTCGCCCATGAGCCCGCCGACGAGTGCCAGGCCTCGCTCGACGACCATCGGGCTCCGTCCGCCGGAAATGCCGCGGACGTGTGGCAACGTGGCTATTGTGGAGCCGACAAGACGTCGTTCCCAGCGGGACGGCGAATAGACGAGCTGCTCGATCTCCGCCCATCGGCGCGGGTCACGCAGAATGCCCTCGCCGTAAGGGTGGGCGAGAGTGTCGACGGTAATCCACTCGTCCGACCGGCGGGCTGCACCGCGTAGGAGCTGCCACGTGCGCTCCGGGTCCGTTGGCAGGAGACGGCCGAGGTTCCAGATGCCGAACCAGCGCAACTCGCGCAGGTCCTGGCGGAGCAGCCGGTCCATCGCGTCGACCAGAAGAGAGGTTGGAGTGTCGCGCGTGCCGCGCTTGAACGTCTTGTCGACGGCTTCCATCAGCGGAAACCGCACGCCGAGGATGGGCCCGAGGCCGGGCGCAATGGAGCGGGAACCGTCGGCGTAGACCGGATCAGCGAGAGTCTCAAAGCCGTGCTGGGTGGCGGCGACGAAGGCGACCGGGTCGCGGACCAGGTCCGCCATCCGCTCGCCGATCGCAGCCGCCCCGACAAGATGCGCCGCTACGAAGTCGTTCGAGGCTTGCGTGACCGGCGAAAGGACGGCGGGGCTCATTCCGCCAGACTTCCGCTGAAACCGTAGCGCTCCTTGAGCTCGCGCTTGCGGGCTCCCGAAGCGGCTACATACGTGGCCTCGGCTACGGCGAGTTCAACGCCAGTTTTGGAATCGACGATCCGGCCGGCCGTGACCTGGATGCGGCGCCGGGACTCCGTGATCCAACCCTCTGCGCGGATTGCCTGGCCGACGGTGACGGGTTTGCGGAAGTCGATGCTCATCCGAGCCGTGACGCCCCAGTTGTCGTGTTCAACGAGGGCCCAGGCCATCACCTCGTCCAGGATGGTGCAGAGGATGCCGCCGTGGATGGTCCCTTCCCAGCCCTCGAAGCGGCGCGGCATCTGCAATTCCGTCCAGCAGCGGCCGGGCTCGAGGTTGAGCTTGAGATGCAGGCCGACATCGTTGAGCTCGCCGCAGGCGAAGCAGTTGTGGGGCTTGATCCGGAAGTCCTCGTATCGAAGGACCGCCGGCTGAGCCGTCGCCGGCGGGGCCGTGGCCTCCTGGGGCAAGGCCCCGCGGGCTGAGTCCGTTCGGGGCCTGGCTTCGCGGCCCGGGGTCACTCGAGCGAGATCCTCGCGATTGTCGTGCCGGCCGGCGTCGGGCGAACGGGGCGGCTGCTGGGAAGCCCGTTCAGACATCGAGGTTCTGGACCTTTCGGGCCTCGGTCTTGATGAAGTCCTTGCGCGGTTCCACGCGTTCGCCCATGAGCATCGTGAATATGGCGTCGGCCTCGGCGACGTCCTCCACTTCGGCCCGCAGGAGGGTCCTGGTCTCCGGGTTCATCGTCGTATCCCAGAGCTGGTCGGCGTTCATTTCGCCGAGACCCTTGAAGCGCTGGACCGTCACGTTCTTGGTGGCCAACTTCTTGACGATCGCGTCGCGCTCCGGTTCCGACCCGGCGTAGTGGGTCTGCTTGCCTGTGCTGACCCGGAAGAGCGGCGGCTGGGCGATGAAGAGGTAGCCGTTCTCGATCACCTGAGGCATGTGCCGGAAGAAGAACGTCAGGAGCAAGGTTCGGATGTGGGCTCCGTCGACATCGGCGTCGGTCATGATGATGATGCGGTGGTAGCGGAGCTTCGT